>Ga0081539_10004573_pt1 | contig 15116 bp, 11 predicted proteins | sample TabmetS4T2R2_FD_71023 | JGI IMG/M metagenome (GOLD analysis project Ga0081539, IMG submission 71023) | Tabebuia heterophylla rhizosphere microbial communities from the University of Puerto Rico - S4T2R2 | ecosystem: Host-associated > Plants > Roots > Rhizosphere ...
ACTTCGGCGAGGCCAGCCGGCCCTGCGGCAACTGCGACACCTTCCTGACGCCGCCGGAGTCCTGGGACGCGACGATCCCGGCGCAGAAGCTGCTGTCCACGGTCCTGCGGCTGCAGCGGGAGCGCGGCCAGAAGTTCGGCGCCGGGCAGTCCATCGACATCCTGCTCGGCCGGCGGACCGAGAAGGTCGCCCAGAACCGGCACGACACGCTCACCGTGTTCGGCGTCGGCACCGAGCTCGCCGAGGCGCAGTGGCGTGGCGTCGTCCGCCAGCTGCTGGCGCAGGGGCTGCTCGCCGTCGAGGGCGACTACGGCACGCTGACGCTGAACGACGCGAGTAGCACCGTGCTGCGCCGGGAGCGGACGGTCACGATGCGGCGCGAGCCGGAGCGGCCGGCTCGCGGGGCCACCCGGGTCGCGGCCGCCAAGGGCGCGCCGACCGCCGAGCTGCCGGCCGAGGCCGCGGAGGTCTTCGAGCGGCTCCGCGCCTGGCGCGCCGCGACGGCCAAGGAGCAGGGCCTCCCCGCGTACGTGATCTTCCACGACGCCACGCTGCGCCAGATCGCGACGCTGGCGCCGACCACGCTGGAGGCGCTCGGCACGGTCAGCGGCGTGGGGGAGAACAAGCTGGCCAAGTACGGCGAGCAGATCCTGGCGGTGCTCAACGGCTGACCCGCTGGCGGGAACCGGAAGGGCCACCGCCGCGGTAGTGACGGTGTGGTTGTCGCACCTGGTCGGGATGTCGTGAATGCGTGGCTGTCGCGGGTGGTCGGCGGCGCCGGTAGGCGTTTGCGGAGGAGCGCGCCCAGGCCGCTGACCGCTCTCTACGCCGTCGAGGCCCGGCTGGCCGAGGCCCAGGCGGAGGCGGACCGCTGCGCGGCCTCCGTCGGGGCGGCGCTGGTCGGCGCCGACGAAGCCCATGCCCTGGTCGTCGAGGCCTTAGGCGCCGGGCGGCCGATCACGGTCGGGGTCGAGGACCTGCAGGCGCAGCTTCAGCAGGTGGACCGGCGGTTGTCCGAGGTGAGGTCCACCCTGGGTGACGCCGTGACCGCGACGAACGTCCTGCGCTACGGGTCGGCGTCGGGACCCGCCACCGTCGCGGCGCCGCGGCTGCCGGTCTGGCGGCGCTTCGTGCGCGGCTGGTCCTGGGCCCGCACGAGGATCGTGACCTACGTTGCCTTCCTCGCCCTCCTGGCGATCTTCTGGTGGCGCGACTGGGTGGACGACTGGGCGTCCCTGCTCGTCACGCCGGTCGTCCTGGTCTCCATGGCCTCGGCCGCGTACGACGGCACGACCGGCTTACTGCGACGAGACGAGATCGTGCTCTGGAGCTTCGCGGCCGTGTGGGCTGCGACCCCGGTCTGGCATGCGGCGCTGGGAACCGCGTCGGTCGCCTCTCTGGTGACCGCTGCGGTCAACGTCGCCGCCTTCACGACCTTGGCCGTCCTGTACCACCGCCGCAGAGTCCGCCTTCCCGAGCCTCCGGAGTGACGAGCTCGGCGTCGAGGGAACCTGGGCGCAGGCTGTGGCGTGTCCATGTCCGTGAGCTCTGAGGCGGATCCCGCGGACGCGGACGTGGTGGCCATCTACACCCGCGCGTACCCGCGGCTGGTGGGCCTGCTGACGCTGGTCGGCGGGTCGCGGCCGGACGCCGAGGAGACGGCCCAGGAGGCGTTCGCGCGGCTGCTGCTGCACTGGCGGCGGGTGTCGGCGTACGAGGATCCGGAGGGCTGGGTGCGGACCGTCGCGGTCCGGATGCTCGTCAGCCGGCGACGCCGGCAGCGCGTCGCCTCGCTCGGCCTGGCGCGGCTGGCGCGGCAGCCGGCAGCGCCGGCCCCCGGCGAGGACCGGCCGGAGGAGCGGCTCGACGTCCTGGCGGCGCTCGACCGGCTGCCGGCGCCGCAGCGCGTGGTCGTCGTCCTCCACCACCTGCTGGACCTTCCCGTCGAGCGGGTGGCCGGCGACCTCGGCGTCCCGGTGGGGACGGTGAAGTCACGGCTGGCCCGCGCGCGGGCGGCCCTCGCGGTTGACCTCTCGGCGGAACCTTCGACGGATCGGGTGGACGGCAGTGTCTGAGCACAGGACGGCGTCGGAGCTGACGGCGGCGATGGCCGCCTACCTGGACGAGCAGAGCCGTGCCGCCCCACCGCCGTTCGAGGCGGTCCGGGCGCGGGCGCGCCGGCAGCGCCGGCGGCGCCGGCTGGCGGTCGCGGCGCCGGTGGTGGCGGCCGCCGTGGCGGTGGCCGCCGTCGTCGTCGCGGTGAGCGGCGCGACGCCGCGGCCCCCGACGCCCGCCGGGCCGCCCTCGTGCCCGGCGTCCGTGACGCCGAGGAACGATCTGACGATGCCGGCCACGCCGCCGAAGGCGACCGGACGTGTCGACGCGGGTGCGAGGCTGGTGCCGCGCGAGGTGCCGCGCGAGGCTCTGATCTGCGCCTACCGGCCCACCGACGACGGGACGTCGGCCGTGCCGCTCACCGGCCGCGTGCGGCTGCCCGAGGCGTCGCTGCCGGCGCTCGCCGAGGACCTCAGCTACCTGCCGAGGTACTCGGGCGAGCAGTTCGGCTGCCTGACGATCGGCGGCCGGCGGCAGGTCACCTACCTGGTGGGGCTCGGCTACGGCGACGCGACGGTGTGGGTCGCCACCAGCGTCCACCCCAGATCGTGTGTCCACACGACCAACGGGTCGTTCCGGAGCCGTACGTACGTCGGCCACCAGGTCGACGCCGCGTTCAAGGCCGGCACCTGGGCACCGCCGGCGCCGCGGTTCGGCGGCGGCGGCGGCACCTGCCACCCGCCGCGGGCCGGCCGCCTCGGGCAGGAGCGCGTCCTGGTACCGGGCAGGCCGATCGCGGTCGACGTCTGCTACGAGTCGCCGGCCGAGGTCGTCACGGCGACGGACGGCGTCGCCGACCTGGCGGCGGCGTTCAACCGCCTGCCGACGACGCGCTCCCGCAACTCGTGCTCGGCGCCGCGCGGGCACTTCTCGCCAAGCTATGTCGTGGTGTTCCGCTACGCGGACGGGCCACCCGTGGTGGTGCGGGTCGACACCTGGTGCGACCCCCCGATCAACAACGAAAGCCTCCAGAGCCCGGACGACACCACCGTGGTCCCGCTGCTGCAACAGCTCCGGAGCCGACATGCGCCGGGATAGCGCGGGCCGGGCGCCCGCGCCCGGCGGGTCGCGGTCACCGGCCCGTGGCCGCCAGCCAGGCGGCGATCTGGGCCCGCGAGCCGAAGCCCAGCTTGGTGAGGATGCTGCGCACGTGGGTGTCCACGGTGTGCTCCGAGATGAGCAGCCGGGTGGCGATCTGCCGGTTGCTCAGCCCGTCGGCGACCAGCCGCGCGACCTCGGCCTCGCGCCGGCCGAGCGGAGCCGTGGCCGTGCCGGTGGACGACGCCGCAGGCTCGGCCGGCTCCGTCGGCTCCCCGAGCGCCAGCGCAATCGCGGCGTCGCGGCTCATGGCGCGACCCGCGTCGTAGTGCTTCTGGAACGCCGGGCCGCCGAGCTCCGCACGGGTCGACTCCCGGGCCTGCGCGATGAGCGGGGCGAGGTGCGGGAGGATCGTCGCCCCCACGCCGCGCTGCACCGTCTCCGCCGCCCCGATCAGCTCCGCCGCGAGCCGTGGCCGGCCGGTTCCCGCGGCGTGGCAGCCGCACACGTCGAGGAGGATGTACTGGGCCACGCGGTCGTCGATCCGGCGGGCGATCCCCAGTGCCTCGGCGAGGAGCGGCTCCACCTCGTCGAGCTCCCCGCCGATCAGCGCGACCGAGCCCAGGTTCAGCAGCATCATCTCGAGCGCGTAGAGGTCGCCGACCTCCCGGCTGCGCCGCACGCCCGCCGCGGACGCCGGTCCGGCCGAGCCGAGGTCGCCGTCCTGCAGGCCGATGAGCGCGCGCGCCTGGAGGCAGGCGATCGTGGCGGGGTAGTCGTCGAGCCCGGCCGCGATCGCCTCGGCGGCGGCCAGCCCGGCGCTCGCGGACCCGCGGTCGCCGAGGCCGTGCGCGGCGATCGCGGCCAAGGTGAGCGCCTGCGCCCGCAGAGCCGCCAGCGCCGGGTCCTCGGCGGCCGCGGCGGCGCGCTCCAGCGCCGGCCGGGCCGCGGCCAGATCGGACCTCAGCACGGCCAGGAAGCCGCGGGTGAAGTGCGCGAGGGGGTGCGGTGGGCGGTCCGCACCGGGCAGGGCGAGCAGCTCGTCGAACCATCGGACGCCCTCGCTGGTCGCCCGCGTGACCCAGTACCAGCCGGCGAAGCTCACGAGGTCGAGCCCGAGCCGGGCGTCCTGGCGGGCCACGCAGCGCTGGAGCACGCCCCGGACGTTGTCGATCTCCAGATCCATCCAGTCGAGCCACTCGGTCAACCGGTACCGGGCCCGCGGCAAGGCCTGCCGGCACCGGTCCCGGTAGTACTCGGCGCAGCGCCGCTCGACGGTCTCGGTCTCGCCGGCCCCGTGCAGCCTGAGGCCGGCGTACTCCCGCATCGTCTCGTGCAGCCGGTAGCAGGCGACCTGCCTGACCTCGTCCTTGAGCACCAGCGACTTGTCCACGAGCGACGAGAGCAGGTCCAGCACCCCGGTCACCGGCACGTCGTCGCCGCCGCACACCGCCTCCACGTCGTCGACGGTGAACCGGCCGGCGAAGACGCACAGCCGGCGCAGCAGGGCCTGCTCGCCGCCGGTCAGCAGGTCGTGGCTCCAGTCGATCGTCGTGCGCAGCGTCTGGTGTCGCGGCACCGCCGCCCGGCCGCCCCCGGTGAGCAGGCCGAACCGGTCGCTCAGGCGGTTCAGGATCTGGTGGACCGAGAGCACCCGGGTCCGCACCGCGGCGAGCTCGATCGCCAGCGGCAGCCCGTCGAGCCGGCGGCACAGCTCGATCACCGCCGCCTGGTTGCCGGCGGTCAGCTCGAACCGGCCCGACGCGGCCGCCGCCCGCTCGACGAACAGCCGCACCGTCTCGTTCTGCCGCAGCAGCGCCAGCGGCGCGCCCGGCCGGGTCGACGGCAGGTCCAGCGACGGGACGGCGACCACGTGCTCGCCCGGCACCGACAGCGGCTCCCGGCTGGTCGCGAGGACGCGCACGCCGGGCGCCGACCGCAGGACGTCGGTGACCAGCCCGGCGGCCGCGGGGAGCAGGTGCTCGCAGTTGTCGACGACCAGCAGGAGCCGCTTGTCGCGCAGGTACGACAGCACCAGGGCCGACGGCTCGGTCGCGGTCTGGTCGCGAAGGTCGAGTGCGGCGAGCACGGCCTGACCGACCAGGGCCGGGTCGCGCACGTCCGCGAGCTCGACCAGCCAGGCGCCGTCCGGGAACGCCCGGGCGAGATCGGTCGCGCCCCGGATCGCCAGGCGGGTCTTGCCCACGCCACCCGGCCCGAGCAGGGTGACCAGCCGCGCGTCGGCGAACGTGCCCCGCACGTCGGCGAGCTCCCGACGGCGGCCGATGAAGCTGGTCGCCTCGGCCGGCAGGTTGCCTGGGCGGCGCACAGGTCTGGCCATGCTGGTCGCACCGTACTACCCGGGTGACGGCGGCCGGCCGGGCGCGGCCGCCGCCGGATCACGAATTCCCGTGATGTCCGCGCCCGGGACCGGCGCCTAGCCTGGCGTCATGACCGTTCCCGCAGGCGACCGGCGGGAGCATGCCCGCACCCTGTTCGCCCCGCTCGGGCCGACCTACGACCGGGTCGGCGCCGTCCTCTCGCTCGGACAGGACCCGCGGTGGCGGCGGTACCTGGTCTCGCGGCTGCCGAGAGACGGCGGTCACGTCCTCGACGTGGCGACCGGAACCGGGCTGGTCGCGGCGGAGCTGCTCCGCCGCGGGTTCCGGGTGACCGGCGTCGACCAGAGCACCGGCATGCTGGCGGTCGCCAGGCGCCGCTTCGGTGACCGGGTGCCGCTCGTCGACGCGTCGGCCGAAGCGCTTCCCCTGGACGCCGGCTCCTTCGACCACCTCACGGTCACGTACCTGTTGCGCTACGTCGCGGATCCCGCGGCGACGCTGGCCGAGCTGGCGCGCGTGCTGCGACGGGACGGCGTGGTCGCCTCGCTGGAGTTCGGCGTGCCGACCGGTCCGGCGCGTCCGGCCTGGGAGCTGTACGTGCGAACCGTGCTGCCGGTCGCCGGCCGCGCCCTGGGACAGGGCTGGCCGGAGGTCGGCGACTTCCTCGGCCGGTCGATCCGCGACTTCTGGCAGGCCAACCCGCTCGACCGGCAGCTGGGCTGGTGGGAGGCCGCGGGGCTGCGCGTGCTCGGCGTCCGGCGGCTGAGCCTGGGCGGCGGCGTCGTCATCTGGGGACGCCGCGGATGAGCCGGCCGGACGGCCCTCCCGGCGGGCCGGCGGTGGCCACGCCGACCCGCCCAGCCTGGTACGCGCTCGAGCGCGGCGGCTGGCGCGACTACCTGACCCTGCTGCACCCGCCGTACACGGCCTGGCATCTCTCGTACGTCGTCCTGGGCGGCTGCCTCGCGCCGGTCGTGTCCTGGCCGCGGCTCGCCGCCGCCGTGACGGCGTTCGCGCTCGCGCTCGGGATCGGGGCGCACGCGCTCGACGAGCTGAACGGGCGACCGCTCCGCACGACGATCCCGGCCGGGGTGCTCGTCGCGCTCGCGGCCGTCTCGATCCTCGGTGCCTGCGCCATCGGGGTGGCCGGCGCGGTCGTGTTCCGGGCCTGGCTGGTGCTCCTCGTCCCGGTCGGGGTGTTCCTGGTGCTGGCGTACAACCTGGAGCTCGCCGGCGGCCGGTTCCACTCCGATCTCTGGTTCGGGCTCGCGTGGGGCGGGTTCCCGGTGCTCAACGGCTACGCGGCCGTCGCCGGCGACCTGTCGGCGGTCGCCGTGCTCGCCGCGTCGTTCGCCGTCCTGCTGTCACTGGCCCAGCGCGTGCTCTCGACCCAGGTCCGGTTCGTGCGGCGCCGGGTCGCCGACGTGCGTGGTGAGCTCTCGCTCACCGACGGCGGCACGCGGCCGCTCGACGCCGCCTGGCTCGCCGCTGCCGCGGACGCCGGGCTGCGCCTCCTCACGCTCGCGACCGTCACGCTCGCCGCGACCCTCGTCGTCTACCGCCTCTGACCGGCCGTGGAACGGGGGACGCGCACCTGCGTGATCGGTGCCGGGCCGTGCGGCCTGGCCGCGGTGAAGAACCTGCTCGAGGCCGGATGCAGCGACGTCACCTGCTACGACGAGCACAGCGCCATCGGCGGCAACTGGGCCTTCACGGACGATCCCGGCCGCGCCGGCGTCCATCACCGGACCCGCACGATCTCCTCGCGGGACATGTCCTCGTTCCCCGACTTCCCGATGCCCGGCGACTTCCCGGACTTTCCCTCGCACCGGCAGATGCTCGCCTACTTCACCGCCTACGCGACGGCGTTCGGGCTCTGGCCGCACATCCGGCTGGGCTCGCGGGTCGAGAGGTGCACGCTCGACGCGGACGGCCGCTGGCTCGTGCGCGTCAGGGCGCACGGCGTCGTGCGGACCGAGACCTTCGACCACCTGGTCGTCTGCTCCGGCCACCATCGGGACCCGTTCGTTCCCGAGTACCCGGGCCGGTTCGGCGGTTCGATCGTGCACTCCTCGGCGTACCGGCGCCCGGACCCGTACCGCGGCAGTCGCGTCCTGGTGGTCGGCGCGGGCAACTCCGCTGCCGACATCGCCGTCGACGTCGCCCGCGTGGCCTCGCGGACCGTCCTGAGCGTGCGCGAGGGCACATACGTCGTGCCGAACCGGGTCCTCGGCCGGCCGGTGGACGCCGTCCACGCGTACTGGCGCCGCAAGCTGCCCGATCCGCTGCTCCGGCTGGCGCTGACGTCGTGGCTGCGGGTGGCGGTCGGGGGATGGGACGACTACGGCCTGCCGGCCCCGCGGACGGCGCCGCTGGCGAAGCCTCCGACGGTGAGCTCCGCCGTCCTCGCCGCGCTGCGCGACGGCCAGGTCGTCGCGCGGCCGGGCATCGACAGGTACGAGGACCTGACGGTCCACTTCGCCGACGGCCGGTCGGAGGAGTTCGACGCCGTCGTCATGGCGACCGGCTTCCGGGTGAGCTTCCCGTTCCTGGCTGGCCGGATCGCCGGCGCGCCCCGCTACCTGAGCATGATGCACCCGACGATTCCCAGCCTGTACTTCATCGGCCTGTGCCAGCCGATCGGCTGCCTGTGGCGGCTGGCCGATCATCAGGCACGCCTCGCGGCGCTGCAGATCACGGGGCGTTCGCGTCGTCCGCACGACATCGAGGCGCGTATCCGCCGCGACACCTCGCGGCGGCGCGGCCCGGTGCACCGCAGCGGGATCGGGGTCGACTACCGGACGCTCGAGCGGCAGCTCCGGCGCGAGATCGCCGCCGCGGACGACGGACGCCGCCCGGCGGCGGCCGCGCGGTCGACCGGCCACCGGTGAGGTGGCCGACCCCCGCTCGGGTGTCAGGTGTCGTACTCGTCGGGCAGGCGCAGTGCGGGGCCGCCGACCTGCAGTCCCAGCGGCGTCGCGCGTCCCTTCGGCTCCTCCCAGGGCTCCTGGCGGCCGAGTGCGGTGAGGTCGAGGTACGGGTAGCCGCTGTGGAACTCCTCGATGCCGCGGCCGTACGTCGAGTAGGTGTGGAAGACCTCCTCGCCGACCCGCAGGAACGCGCTGATGCCGGGCATCTCCACGCCGCGCATGGTCTCCTCCCACGGCCCGTCCGTCCACGGCGTGCCGGCCTGGGCGAGCTCCGCTTCGGTGCGGAAGTGGAGCATCACCGGTGCGACCCGGTCGTCGAGCGTGGCGTGGTAGTCGTAGTTGAAGTCGGTTCCGTACGAGGAGTACCAGGGGAACGTCCAGCCCATCCGCTCGCGGAACGCGGCGAGCTTCTCGTACGGCGCCCGTGACACGGCCACCAGCGTCGTGTTGCGCACGTGCAGCTGGCGCAGGCCGGCGATCCCGTCGGCGGCGGCCGAGCAGCTCCGACAGGCCTCGTCCCAGTCCGGGTCGAACATGAAGTGGTGCATGACGAGCTGCGGCCGGCCCTCGAAGAGATCGCCGAGGCCCACCGTCCCGTCCGGGCCATCGAACGTGTACGGCTTGTCGACGCGGACCATCGGCAACCGGCGGCGGTCGGCGTTGACCCGGTCGCGGGCCCGGGTGAGCTCCTTCTCCTTCGCCAGCAGCTCCCTGCGGGCGGCGAGCCACTCCTCGCGCGAGACCACCTCGGGCAGGTTCTCCGTCGTCGTCATCTCGTTCCCTTCCGGCCGGCCCGGGAGCGCCATGACCGGCTCCCGATAGCAACCATTGAGTTGCTACGCACGCTATGGCAACCACGAAGTTGCGTCAAGCCGGGGGTCTACCTCCGCCGGATCGTCGCCAGCCAGGCCGGCGCGCCGTCCGGGCCGTGGAATCTCGTGAGCACCCGCTCCGGCTCGACGGCGACGACGGTCCATGCCGCTCCGTCGGCGAACGCCGCGTGCAGCTCGTCCCGGCTGACCGGGTACGGGCCGGTGTCGGGCCCCTCGTCGCGGAAGCAGAGCACGTGGACCGTGCCGCCCGGCTCGGTCACCGCCGCAAGGCCCGCGACGTACCGCGGCCGCTCGTCCGCGTCGAAGGTGTGGAACAGGCCGCAGTCCAGCACCGTCGCGAACGTGCGCCCGAGACGCTCCAGCTCGAGGGCGTCGGCCACGGCGAACTCGGCGTCGAGCCCCCGCTCGACGGCGTTCGCCCGGGCGATCGCCAGGGCCCGCTCGGCGACGTCGACGCCGAGCACCGGCAGTCCCAGCGAGGCGAGGTGGAGAGCGTTCTCGCCGGTACCGCAGCCGGCGTCCAGCACCGGTCCGGCGAACCCGCCGCCGGACGCCACGCGCACGACCGCCGGTTGCGGCCGGCCGACGTCCCAGGGTGCGGGACCGTCGCGGTACGACGCGTCCCAGGGCAGGCCGGTCCGCCGCTCGTGACTGGTGGGCCGCCGGCCACCGTACGGATCGCCGGCGAGAGCCTCCGACCGCTCCGACACCGTGACCCCCTTCCTGCACCCGATCGTGCCACGCCGGCGGGCGACGATCGCCGTCACTCATGAGGCTCTCCTGACGTATCCGTGGGTGCGGGCGTGTCGGGACGGCGACTCGCCGTCCTCCGTCCGGGTGCGGATCTTGCGGAGGGTTGGTGTTTTGCGCACGGGGCGGCGTTGTGCGCTTCTATCGATCACAACGCCGCCCCGCGTGCAAAAGGTCGGCGGCTCTGGGTGGGTCAGGCAAGTGATCTTGTCGAGCACCCGTTGGCGGGTCGGTTCTTTGCGCACGGGGCGTCCCTGCGATCGACAGAAGCGCACGGGGCGTCCCCGTGCGCAATCACGGGCTCTGCCGTCGCTGGCGTCCCCCACCTCGAGCGCCCCCAACCACCCACGGAAGCGTCAGGCGAGTCACTTATGAGCACGGTGTGGCACCGGTCTCCATAGGTGAGACCGGTGCCACACCGTGCTCATAAGGGGCTCATAAGGACGTGGGGCGGTGACGCCGGATCGGTGACCCCGGCCGGGAGTTTGTTTCAGCCCTCGGCCGCCAGCATGGCGGCGTGGTCGGGGACGAAGGTCTGCAGCTCCTTCGGGGTCCGCCGGTAGCCCGTCGACGGCGGACGGTCGGGCATCGGCAGCGGGGGCACCGGCTCGTGCTCGTACGGGACGCTCGACAGCAGGTGGGCGATCATGTTCAACCGGGTCCGGCGCTTGTCGTCGCTGTCGACGACGAACCACGGCGACTCCGGCGTGTCCGTGTGCACGAACATGTCGTCCTTGGCGCGGCTGTACTCCTCCCACCGTTGGATGGACTCCAGGTCCATGGGGGAGAGCTTCCAACGGCGCAGCGGGTCCTTCTCGCGCGACTGGAACCGCCGCAGCTGCTCGCCGTCGGAGACCGAGAACCAGTACTTGCGCAGCAGGATGCCGTCCTCGATGAGCAGGCGCTCGAAGATCGGGCACTGGCGCAGGAAGCGCTGGTGCTCCTGCGGCGTGCAGAACCCCATCACGTGCTCGACGCCGGCCCGGTTGTACCAGGACCGGTCGAACAGGACGATCTCCCCGGCCGCCGGCAAGTGCTCCACGTACCGCTGGAAGTACCACTGGGTGCGCTGCCGCTCCGTCGGCGCGGGCAGCGCCACGATCCGCGCCACGCGCGGGTTCAGGTACTGGGCGATGCGCTGGATCGTGCCGCCCTTGCCGGCGGCGTCCCGCCCCTCGAAGACGACGACCAGGCGGACGCCGTGGCGGCGGACCCACTCCTGCATCGCCACCAGCTCACCCTGCAGCCGCAGGAGCTCGTCCTCGTAGACACGCTTCGGGACGCGACTCGCCGCGGGGCTCCCGGAGGTGTCCTCCGCGATCTTGAGGTTCTTCTTGGCGGCCATGTCACCAGTGTCGCCGCCGGTTCCGGCACCGGCCATCAGACAGGGCCGGCCGCCAGGTCGGCGGGCCGCACGGGTCGGGCCTCGGCCAGCGAGAGCGCGCAGTGGCCGGCCGCCGTCCCGGTCGCGTGGACCTCGACCACCTCGGCCCGCGTGCCTTCCCTTCGGGTCAGTGGGTGCGGCGGCGGGCAGCGTACGCGTCGAGCTCGGCCTCGACGCGCGGGGCCTCCCAGTCCTCCTCGAGCGCGCGGTGCAGCAGCTCGGCCTGCGACAGCGGCGTCAGGCCGTCGACGTTCGGGTCGAGGTCGAGGTTCGTCGGGAACGGGTAGCCGTCGGCCGCGCACCTGACGGCGTTGGCCAGGAGCCCGCCGTCGACGCCCGGGGCCCGGCGCGCCCGCAGCGCCGGGTAGACCGCCGTCGCGGTCCGGATCCGGTCGACGCTCTCCATCGCCCGCCCGAAGGCGGACGAGACCTGCAGGAGGTTCGCCGTCCGCTGCACGTCCCGGGAGACGTTGGAGCCGGCGCCGTGGAACACCGCGGGGTTGAAGAACGCGGCGTCGCCCTTGCGCAGCGGGAGCTGGACGTGGTGCTCGGCGAAGTACTCCCGGAACTCCGGCAGCCGCCAGGCGAGGTAGCCCGGCGGGTACTGGTGGGAGTAGGGCAGGTACATCGTCGGGCCGCTCTCGACCGGCATGTCGCTGTGCGCGACGGCGCCCTGCAGCGTCAGTACCGGCGACAGCAGGTGGACGTGCGCCGGGTACCGGGCCGCCACCGGGTTCGACAGGAAGCCCAGGTGGTAGTCGCGGTGCGGGTCCTGGGCGACGCCGCCCGGGCGGACGACGTTGACCTGCGACGTCATCTGGTACGACGGCCCCAGCCAGGCGGTCGCGACCAGCGCCAGGACGTCGTTGGCGTAGTAGTCGACGAACGCCTCGGGGTCGCGCACGGCGAGCTTCTCCAGGGCGTTCCACACGCGGTCGTTGGCGCCGGCCGCGGCGAAGTGGTCGCTGAGGCGACCCCCGGCCGCGCGCTCGTCCGCCACGAGGGCGTCGAAGACGCCGGTGACGCGGTCGACGACGCCCGGGTCGGCGTAGGCGCCGGCGAGGACGACGATGCCGGGACCCTCGCTCAGCGCCCGGACCAGCTCGTCCTCGACCCCGGCGCGCCCGGCCGGGTCGGCGGCGGTGCGGCGCAGGGCCGCGGCGTCGTAGACCAGGACCTGTTGCGCCACCTCCCGCGCGTGCGGGTAGTCGGCGAGGTCGGTGACCTGCCGCGCGAGGACGTCGAGATCGGCGACGCGGCAGTCGGCCTCGGTGTAGCGCAGCGGGCGGGCGTCGCGCGCGGCGGCGGCGCGGGTGGTGTCCATGGGATGTGCTCCTCTCGGGCGTGATCATGCACTTCCGGTACGCTCTGTGCGCGAGCGGCGTGCGGGAGACGCGTGATCGACGCGTGGCCGGCTCCTATCATCGAGCGATGGCCCTCCTGGAGCGTGCCGAGCAGCTCCGGGTGGTGGAGCGGTACCTGGCCGACGCGGCCGCCGGCAACGGGCGGCTCGTGTTCGTCGCGGGCGAGGCGGGCGTCGGCAAGACGACCTTCGTCGACGCCGCGCTGCGCGCCGCCGCGACCGCGGCCCGGGTCGCCGTGGGCGCGTGCGACGGGTCGGCGACGCCGGTCCCGCTCGGGCCGTTCGCGGAGCTGCTGCCGGCCCTCCCGGACGACGTCTGGCCGCCGGGCGTCTCGCGCCAGCAGCTCTTCGCCCGGTTCGTGGCCGCGCTGCGGAGCCCACCGGGGCGGAAGCCGTACCTCCTCGTCGTCGAGGACGCGCACTGGGCCGACGAGGCCACGCTCGACCTCGTCCGCCACCTCGCCCGCCGCGTCCATGGCTGCCACGCGCTCGTCCTCGTCACCTACCGCCCGGAGGACACGACGGGCGACCACCCCCTCCGGATCGTCGTCGGCGACGCCGCCACGACGACCGGCACCCGGCGGCTCGACCTGTCGCCGCTGACGCCGGACGCCGTCCGGGCACTCGCCGAGGAGTACGCGCGCGGCCACCCCGACGCCACGCCAGCGGACCCCGTGCAGCTCCACCGCGTCACCGGCGGCAACGCCTTCTTCGTCACCGAGGCGCTGTCGGCCGGGGAGGCCGAGGTGCCGCGCACGGTGCGCGACGCCGTCCTGTCCCGCACCGCGCGGCTGTCACCTGCCGCGCGGCAGGTCATGGACGCCGTCGCGCTGGCCGGGTCCCGTGCCGAGCTGGACGTCCTCGAGGCCGTCCTGGGAGACCGTATCCACGCGATGGACGAGCCGCTCGAGCGCGGCCTGCTGCGCGTGGCGTCCGGCGAGGTCGTGTTCCGGCACGAGCTGGCGCGGCTCGCCGTCGCCGAGCAGGTGCCGGCGTTCCGCCGGATCTCGGTGCACCGGGAGATCCTCGCGGCGCTGCGCCACCGCGCGGAGGCCGGCGGGACCGTGGACCCGGCGCGCCTCGCCCACCACGCCGAGGCGGCCGGCGACGGCGAGGCCGTCGTCGCGTACGCCCCGGAGGCCGCGGCGCGCGCCGTCGCGCTGGGCTCCCACCGCGAGGCGGTGCGCCAGTACCGGCGGGTGCTCCGGTACGCCGACCGCCTGCCGGACCTGCGGCGCGCCGACCTGCTCTGGTCGCTCGGGTACGAGTGCTACCTCGTCGACCTCATCGACGAGGCCCTCGAGGCCATCGGTGGGGCGCTGGCGATCTGGGACGCGGCCGGCGACGCCGTCCGGGTCGGCGACTCGTACCGCTGCCTGTCGCGGCTCAACTGGTTCGCCGGCCGCAACGACGTCGCCGAGCAGCAGGGGGCGAAGGCGGTCGAGGCGCTCGCCGGGTCCGACACCGTGGAGCTGGCCATGGCCTACAGCAACCTCGCCCAGCTCCGGATGCTCAGCTCGGACCTCGACGGGACCCGCACCTGGAGCTCGCGCACCCTGGAGCTGCTCGACCGGCTGCCGGAGACCCCGGGGCGCACCGAGGTCGCCGTCCACGTCCTGACCAACCTCGGCACCTCGGAGGTCCACGCCGGCGACCTCGCCGAGGGCGTCGGGATGCTGACCCGCAGCCTGGAGCAGGCCCGCCGCGGCGAGCTTCACGAGCACGCCGCGCGCGCCTACTGCAACCTCGGCTCGACCGCCGTGGTGCAGCGACGCCACGACGACGCGCGCGGCATCCTCGAGGCCGGCCTGGAGTACTGCGTCGACCGGGACCTCGACTCGTGGACGCTGTACCTGCTGGGCTTCAAGGCCCGGCTGCTCCTCGACCTCGGTGCCGCGGACGACGCGGCGCGCCTGGCCGCCGAGACGCTGCGGCACGTGTCGATCACGCCGGTCGGCCGGGTCGAGCCGCTCCTCGCGCTGGCACGCGCGCGGGCCCGGGCCGGCGACCCGGACGCGAGCGCGCCGCTCGACGAGGCCGCGCGGCTGTCCGAGGGCATCGGGGAGGTGCAGCGGCTCGGGCCCACGGTGCAGGCGCGGTGCGAGCTGGCGTGGCTCGCCGGCGACACCGCCACGCCGTCCCGACTGGCCGCCGGGCTGTGGCCGCTGGTCGACGAGGCCGACTGCCGGTGGAACCGCGGCGCGATCGCCACCTGGCTCGGCGATGCCGCCGACGCCGCGGGCGTCGAGGTGGACCCGGCCCGCCTCGCACCGCCGTACGCCTGCGAGGTGACCGGCCGGTGGCGGGAGGCCGCGGAGCTGTGGCGCGAGCTCGGCTCACCGTTCGAGCGGGGGCTGGCCC
>Ga0081539_10004574_pt1 | contig 15116 bp, 13 predicted proteins | sample TabmetS4T2R2_FD_71023 | JGI IMG/M metagenome (GOLD analysis project Ga0081539, IMG submission 71023) | Tabebuia heterophylla rhizosphere microbial communities from the University of Puerto Rico - S4T2R2 | ecosystem: Host-associated > Plants > Roots > Rhizosphere ...
CCGGCCAAGCCGCTGTATCCCTCGCCCGCCTGGGACAAGAAGGCGTGATGCGCATTCGCCTCGCATGAACCTCATCGCGCAGACCGTGGCCGACGGCTTGGTGCTGGGCGGCATCTATGCCCTGGCCGCCGTCGGCTTCTCGCTGATCTTCGGCGTCCTGCACGTCATCAACCTCAGCCACGGCATCATCGTGCTGATGGGCGCCTACCTGGCGCTGATCTTCTCCGAAACCCTGCGCATCGATCCGCTGCTCACCATGCCGCTGGTGATGGTGATCCTGTTCGGCGTGGGCTACCTCTACCAGCGCTTCCTGATCCAGTACGCCGTCGACAGCTCGGCCTTCGGCTCGATCCTGCTGACCTTCGGCGTGGCGCTGATGCTGCACAACATCATGATCTGGGTGTTCTCGCCCGACATGAAGAACATCACCCCGACCTACGCCTTCACCTCCATGAGGCTCGGGCCGATCGTCCTCGACGCGGTGCGCGTCAGCTGCCTGGTGGCGAGCCTGATCTTGTTGAGCTGCCTGGCTGCCCTGCTGAAGTTCTCGCCGTTGGGCCGCGTCATCCGTGCCACGGCGCAACAAACCCTGGCGGCGCGCCTGTGTGGCGTGAACGTCCGGCACGTCTACGCGCTCACCTTCGCCGTGTCGGCCGCCTTCGCCGGCGCTGCGGGCATCGTCATCGGCATCATCCTGCCGTTCTCGCCGGCCGACGAGGCGACCTGGACGCTGAACGCCTTCGTCGTCGTGGTGCTGGGCGGCGTCGGCAGCCCGGCCGGCGCCCTCATTGGCGGCCTGCTGCTCGGCGTCGTGAGCACGCTCACCGCGCAGTACATCGGCCCGTCGTTCCCCAACGTCACGATGTTCCTGCTGCTGGTCCTGCTGTTGCTGGTGCGGCCGCAGGGCCTGCTGGGCAACGCCTTCGCGCCCTCACGATGAGCCAGCGCCCGGCGCTTTTCGTGACGATCGTCCTGGCCGCGGCCGTCGTGGTCGCGGCGCTGCCCTTGGTGCTGCCGCCGTTCTACGTGCGCGTCGGCCAGCTCATGATCTATTCCGCCGGACTCGCGGTCGCCTGGACCATCCTCGGCGGTTTCGCCGGCTACGCGAGCTTCGGCCATGCCGCCTTCATCGGCGTCGGCGCCTTTGCCGCCGGGCTGGTAGAGGATCGACTGTCCGGCCTGCCCGTGACGCTGATGCTGCCGGTTGGCCTGCTGGTGGGCGGGCTGGCCTGCGCCATCCTGTCGGCCGCCGTCGCCTATCCCATCCTGCGCCTGCGCGGCACCTTCTTTGCCATCGCCATGCTGGGTGTCTGCCATGTCTGCGCCGAGCTCAACAACAACCTCGACGTCCTGCAGGGCTCGCTCGGCCTCAACTTCCCGTCGATCGCACCGGCCGGCTGGGACCCCGCCACCTTCTTCTATGAGCTCTATCTCGTGGCCGGCGTGATCGTGTTCCTGATCGCCTGGCAGATCCAGCGCAGCCGCTTCGGCGCCGGCCTTCTGAGCATCCGCGAAGACGAGGACACCGCGCGCATGCTGGGCGTGCCGACCGAGCGCTACAAGCGGCAGGCCTTCGTCATCAGCGCCGTCCTGACCGGCCTTCTGGGCGTCATCTATGCCCATTCGCTGGGCTACATCACGACCGATTCGGTCTATCGCGACGACACCAACCTCAACCTCATCGTCTATTCGCTGCTGGGCGGCCTCGGCACCTTGTTCGGCCCGGTGATCGGCGCCTTCATGCTGGTCTTCATCACCCAGGTCGTGCTCGCCCGCCTGCTCGACTTCCACCTGTTCGCCACCGGCCTGCTGCTGGTCGTGCTGGTGCTGGCTGCGCCCGGCGGCGTGCTGGGCTTCGTGAAGAGCTGGCGCCAGCGGCGCCGCGCGGCGGCGACGGTGCCGGCCGAATGAGCGCGCCCATCCTGCGCGTCGAGGCGCTCAGCAAGCGCTTTCGCGGCCTGCTCGCCATCTCCGACGTCTCGTTCGCTGTCGAGCCGGGCTCGATCACCAGCGTGATCGGCCCCAACGGGGCGGGCAAGTCGACCCTGTTCAACCTGGTGACGGGCTATCTGCCGCCGACCAACGGCACGGTCGCCTTCAAGGAACGGACGATCACCGGTCTCGCGACCAACCGCATCGCCGAGCTCGGCATCGCGCGGGCTTTCCAGATCGCCCGGCCGTTCCGCGACCTCAGCGTGGCGGAGAACGTCCGCATCGGCGCGCTGTTCGGCAAGGCCGGCGTGCGCGACGTCGCGGCGACCACGACCCGTGCGCTGGCGCTCGCCGGCATGGCGCATCTCGCCGAGGAGCCGGCGAGCGTGCTCACCGTCGGCCAGCTGCGCCATCTCGAGGTGGCGCGCGCCATCGCCACCCGCGCCGACCTTCTGTTGGCCGACGAGCCCTGCGCCGGCCTCAATCCGACCGAGACGGCGACCATGATCGACGTCCTGCGCCGCATCCGCGCCAGCGGCGTCACCGTGGTGCTTGTCGAGCACGACATGCCGTCGGTCATGGAAGTCTCCGACCGCGTGCTGGTGCTGGAATCGGGCCGCTTGATCGCCGACGGTACGCCGGCTGAGGTGTCCAAGAACCCGCAGGTGATCGCGGCGTATCTCGGAACACCGGACTAGTGGCTCTGCTGCCGTTTGGTTGAGAAGCCACCGCCCGGTGCATGCACTGAGGTTTGCGCAGTTCCCGCAGTTTGCGACTTGAGAACTCAATGACGTGCCGTTGCGCATTTCATGGGGACTTTTTGAGGTTTGCGCAGTTCTCGCAGTTTCCGCTACCCCCTTCAATTTCTTTTCGACGCCGCGGGCCGCAGAGCGCGGCCCGTCTGAACGCAAGCAGCCGGACGGGCCGCGTGCGGTGCCTGCCGCGCCGTTTTGGTGTCGGATGAACGATGCAAAGAGCAAGAACGCGGGAAGCGACGCAACGCGCCCATGATATAACTAGGGTCACTTTCTGTCAAGAACTGAAGTTTATTCCGACTATTGAGGCTCGCGGAGGGCCCTGTCCGGCGGGTTGAGCGGGCAACCGCACCATTCCTTGCATCGCTCGGCGCGAGTGCCAACAGTGCTTTCACGTAGATCACGACCTTCGCCCCGCCGCGCGACCGGCCCCAGCGAACTACCGCCCCAGGAACGCCTTCTGGACGTAGGCGTCAGCCAGGAGCTCCTGGCCGGTGCCGGACAGCACGACGGCGCCTTTCTCCAGCACGTAGCCGCGATGGGCGATGCGCAGCGACTGGTGCAGGTTCTGCTCGACCAGCAGCACGCCGATGCCGCTCTTGTTCACCGCCTCGATCAGCTTGAAGACTTCCTGCACCACGGTAGGCATCAGCCCCAGCGACGGCTCGTCGAGGATGATGAGCCTCGGCTCGGCCATCAGGCCGCGGGCGATCGCCAGCATCTGCTGCTCGCCGCCGCTCATCGAGCCGGCGAGCTGGTTGCGCCGTTCGGCGAGGCGCGGGAACAGGGTGAAGGCCCTTTCGACCAGGGCGGCGACCTCGCCGCGCGGCTTGATGTGGGCGCCGAGCTGCAGGTTCTCCATCACCGTCATCTGCGGGAAGACCAGCCGGCCTTCCGGCACCAGGGTGATGCCGCGGCGCACCACGACATGGCTCGGCGAGCCGGTCAGCACTTCGCCGGCGAAGCGGATGGCGCCCTTCTGCGGCGTCAGGACGCCCGCGATCATGCGCACCGTCGTCGACTTGCCGGCGCCGTTGGCGCCCAGCAGCGCCACGATCTCGCCAGGCTGCACGGAGAGCGACACGTCGCGCACGGCCGCCGCGCCGTCATAGGCGAAGGCGAGCTTGGAGACGTCCAAAAGGCTGTCGCTCATGCCGATGCCGGCTGCCGGTAGGCGTAGTTCTTGTCCAGCCGCTCCAGCAGATAGTCGCCGTAGCGCACCGCCGGCCATTTCGCCGGACGCCCCGGGCCCTGGCAGGTCGGCAGCACTTCGACGGTGCTGTCCATCGACATGTCGAAGAAGTAGGGGCAGGAGTAGCGGTCGCCGCCCGACAGGTTCTTCACGCGATGCGGCGTCGACTGCCAGCGGCCGTTGGTCCAGCGCGACAGCATGTCGGCGACGTTGACCACCCAGGTGCCGGCGATCGGCGGCGCGGCCAGCCACGTCCCGTCCTTGCGCCGCACTTCCAGGCCGCCCTGGCTGTCCTGGCAGAGGATGGTGATGAAGCCGTAGTCGGTGTGCGGCGCCGAGCCGAAGGCGTCGTCGGCTGCATCCTTGGCGTGCGGCGGATAGTGCAGCAGCCGCAGGAAGGTCGTCGGCTGCTCGAAGAAGGGCAGGAACCAGTCGCGCGGCAGGCCGAGCGCCAGGGCCAGCGGCCGCAACAGGCGCAGGCAAAAACCGTGCATGGCTTGTTCGTAGGCGACGACCGCCTCGCGGAAGCCCGGCAGGTCTGGCCACAGGTTGGGGCCGTCGAGCGGCCGGCCGTAGCGCGGATCGTCGGGCGAAACCTCGTGCATCAGCATGAACGATTCGGAATCGTTCGGCTTGGTCACCTTGGCGACGCTCGATGTCTGGATGATCGAGGTCTTGGGCGCCATGTAGCCGCGGTGGAAGCGGTTCATGGCGATTGCATCCTTGGCCGCGCGCGGCTGGGCATGGAACCGCTGCGAAGCCGCGAACACGCCGTCGACCAGCGCCTGGTCGACGCCGATGTCGCTGAAATAGCAGAAGCCGATGCTGGAAAAGGCCTGATCGAGCTGGCGCGCCAGCGCCGCCTCGTCTCGCTCGGCGAACGAGATGACCGGCAGGGACTGCCGGCTCGCAACCTCGACCGACGTATCCATCAGCGCTTGCTCCTTACCCAGGCCCATATCCTAGCAGTCCGTCATCGCGACCCCCATGCCGGAATGGTATAGGTGTTGCGTCGATTTCCGCACCGTCCGCGTTCCGCACTGGAGAGCCGATCGTGTCCCCATCGCAGCAAAAACGAACGATGCGTCTCGGGGCGTTCGTGCACGAGACGGGCCAACACGTCGCGGCCTGGCGTCATCCCCAGGCGCACATGCATTCCGGCACGAGCTTTGCCGAGATGGTCGAAACGGCGCAGCTTGCCGAGCGCGGCAAGTTCGATCTCCTGTTCCTCGCCGACACCGCCGCCGTGAACCTGAAGGGCAGCGCCGATTCGCGTGGCCGCATGGGCAAGGTCGTGAAGTTCGAGCCCATGACCATCGTCTCGGCCTTGGCCGCGGTGACGAAGAATCTCGGCCTGGTCGTGACCTCGACCACGACCTTCAACGAGCCCTATACGCTTGCCCGCCAGTTCGCCTCGCTCGACCAGATCAGCGGCGGCCGTTCGGGCTGGAACCTCGTGACCTCGAACAACGAGCAGGATGCGCTGAACTACTCCCGCGAGGAGCATCTCAGCCACGGCGACCGCTACGACCGCGCCATCGAGTTCGCCGACGTGGTCAACGGCCTGTGGGACAGCTGGGACGAGGACGCCTTCATCCGCGACAAGGAGTCGGGCCGCTTCTTCGATCCGGCCAAGATGCATGTGCTGAACCACAAGGGCAGGCACTTCCAGGTGCGCGGTCCGCTCAACGTCGCCTGCTCGCCGCAGGGACGGCCGGTCCTGGTGCAGGCCGGCGCCTCGGGCACCGGACGTGACGTTGCCGCACGCCTGGCCGAGCTGGTGTTCACCGCGGCCACGACCTTCGAGCAGGCCAAGGAGTTCTATGACGACGTGCGGACGCGTATCCCGCGCTTCGGCCGTTCGCAGGACCAGGTCAAGGTGATGCCGGGCTTCTATCCGGTGGTGGCGCCGACGGCGTCGGAGGCCCAGGAGAAGTACGACTATCTGCAATCGCTGATCCAGAAGCCGGTCGGCATCTCGATCCTGGAGCATACGATCGGCGTGCACGGCCTCGACAAGATCCCGCTCGACGGGCCTGTGCCGGAGATGGCCGACACCAACGGCCCGCTCAGCCGCCAGCGCCTGCTGCTCGAGCAGGCGCGGCGCGACAATCTCACCTTCTGGGAGCTCTGCCTCGCCAATGCCGGCCCGCGTGGCCACGCATTGTCGATCGGCACGCCTTCACAGGTCGCCGACGAGATGGAACACTGGTTCAAGGACGGCGCCGCCGACGGTTTCAACGTCATGCCGGCCTGGCTGCCGGGCTCGCTGCGGGATTTCGTCGACATGGTCATCCCGGAGCTGCAGCGCCGCGGCCTGTTCCGCATCGAGTACGAGTCGACGACCCTGCGCGGCAATCTCGGCCTGCCCAAGCCAGTCAATCGCCACCACCTCGCGCGGCTGGGCAGCGCGGCTCAGTGAGATTGCAGAAGGATCGCGCCCGAGGGATGGACCTCGCCTGACCAGCCGGGTGCGATCAGGGTCGTGGCGTCGAGCTGCGTGACGATCGCGGGACCGTCGATGTGATCGCCGGCGCCCAGGGTGGCGCGGTCATGGAGCGGCACCTCGGTCGTTCCCGAAGCGAAATGGACGGTCTGGCGGCCCTGCGGCTTCGGCCCGCTGCCGGCGGACAGCACGGGCCGCTGCGGCGCGGGCATGCGGCCCGTCGCCTCGATGCGCAAGGTCACCAGCTCGATCGGCGAGTCGAGCTTGAAGCCGTAGAGACTTTCATGCGCCGCGCCGAAAGCCGCCTCGATGCCCGCTGCGTCGTCGACCCAGCCCACTGATACCTCGCCGCCTTGGCCGTGATAGCGCATCAGGGCGACGCGTGTCTGCGTGCGGTCGGCCGGCTCCACCTTCTCCTTGGCGAGCCAGTCGTCGGCCTGTTGCGACAGTTCGGCGTAGATCGCGCGCGCCACGTTGATGTCGACCTTGCCCGTGCGCGGCAGGGTGCGGCTGAAGTCGGCCTTGAGGTCGGCGGCCAGAAGTCCGTCGGCGCAGAGAACGCCGGGTGCGGTCGGCACCAGCATGCGACGGATGCCCAAAAGCTCGGCGAGCGCGCAGCCGTGCAGGGGGCCGGCGCCGCCGAACGGCACCAGGGTGAAGTCGCGCGGATCGTGGCCACGCTCGACCGAGACGATGCGCAGCGCGCCCATCATGTTGTTGTCGAGGATGGCGAGCATGCCGCGCGCCGCTTCCTCGCGGCCGAGCCCGAGCGGCCGCGCGACCCGGCTGTCGACGGCGCGTGCGGCCGCCTTGGCATCAAGCGCCATGCGGCCGCCGAGCAGCCGCGCCGGCAGATGGCCCAGCACGACGTGGGCGTCGGTCACCGTGGCTTCGCTGCCGCCACGGCCATAGGCGGCAGGGCCGGGATCGGCGCCGGCGCTTTGTGGGCCGACGGTCAGCGTGCCGTCGGCCACCTTGGCGATCGAGCCGCCGCCTGCGCCGATGGTCACCATGTCGACCATGGGCAGGGGCAGGGGCCATTCGCCGACATGGCCGCTCTGGGTGAGCGCGATCGTGCCGTTCTTGATGAGGCAGATGTCGGCACTGGTGCCACCGATATCGACAGTGATGATGTCCTTGAGGCCACAGGCGGCCGCCACGTCTCGCGCGCCGACCACGCCCGCGGCGGGTCCCGACAAGGCCGTCAGTGCCGGCGCACGACGGATGGTGGCGCCGCCCGCGACTCCTCCGTTGGACTGCATGTAGAGCAGGGGTGCCTCGACCTTCTCCTCGGTCAGGCGGTCCTCCAGCCGCGAGACGTAGGTTGCGACGCCCGGCATCACCAGTGCGTTCAGCACGGTCGCCAGCGAGCGCTCGTACTCGCGCACAACCGGCAGGACGTCGGACGAGGCGGTCACCGCGACACCGGGCAACGCCGCGCGCAACAGGTCGGCCACGCGCCGCTCGTGCACGGGGTTGGCGAAGGAATGCAGCAGGCAGACGGCGACCGCCTCGACCTTCTGTGCGCGGCAGGCATCGGCTGCGGCCTGCACGCTCGCCTCGTCCAGCGCCTCGACGACCGCACCGCCAGCTCCGATGCGTTCGCGGACCTCGAACACGCGCGAGGCCGGCACGGGACGCGGCGGCTTCACCCAGGCGAGGTAGTTGGCGCGGCGCGGGATGTCCTGGCGGCCGATCGCCAGCACGTGGCGAAAGCCCTTGGTCGTCACCAGGGCGGTGCGCGCACCCTTGTCCTCGAGGATCATGTTGGTGGCGACCGTCGTGCCGTGCAGCACGCGGCCCAGGGTCGTGGCTGCGCGGCCGGCATCCTCCAGGGCGAGGCGCACGCCCGCCAGAAAGGCCTGGCTGGGATCGGCCGGCACGCTGGGCGTCTTGGCGCGCCAGATCTGCCCGCTCTTGGCGTCGTACAGGGCGATGTCGGTGAAGGTGCCGCCGATATCGACGGCGACCGCGAGCGATGGGTCAGCCAAGGCTGTCGACATAGGCGTGGCGGTGAAAAGCCTTGGTCGCCGGCCGCTTGGCGCGCAGTTTGGCGGTGGCGTCCTGGTCGACGACGCCGTCGACCAGCACGACGCCATAGAGCCGTCGCGCCGTCTCGGTCGTCACGAACCCGCCAGCCACGTCCTCGGCGACCATCTCGGTTGGTCGATCGAACGGGTGGCCATGGCCGCCGCCGCCACCGGTCTCGATACGCAGCACGTCGCCATGCTTCAGCACGTTGCCGTCGGACAACGGCGCCAGCACGCGCTCGTGATTGGTGCCGGGATTGACCACGACACGGCCGGTGCCGCCCGCCATGCCGCCATCGATGCCCCACGGCGGGTTCTTGACGCTGTCGATGCGCACGGCGAGCACCGCTTCCTCGGCCAGGATGTCGTATTCGCGCACGATGCCGCAGCCGCCGCGATGGCGGCCGGCGCCGCAGGAATCGACCAGGATGCCGTAGGCACGCAGCCGCACCGGATAGCCGGTCTCGAGGAATTCGACGGGGTAGTTCTCCTGAGCGACGAAGTAGACGGCGTCAGTGCCGTCGGCGTAAGGTCGCGCACCCCAGCCGACGCCGATGCCGTCGGACATCAGGAAGGGTTCCAGTTCGCCCTGGTCGTTGCGGAAAGTGCCGCGCAGGAAGGAGATCACATAAGCCGAATGGGCGGCCGGCGCCTTGCCGCCGGCGACGTTTATGAGCCCGTTCACCGCAGCGAGGAAACGCATCAAGGTGAGGCCGCGCATGCCAAGCGGCGCGGGGAATTTCGGCCACAGCAGCGAGCCTTCGCGCAGGCGCACCTCGTCGAGGGCCTGCGGGCCACCGGCATTGCAGACCTGGGCCGGATCGCCGCCCAGGTAGAACATCGACAGTGCCGTGCCCGGCACGTCGGGGTTCAGCAGCAGGTTCACCGGACCGGGCGACTGGTCGTCGGTCGCGGTGGCGTCGAAGATGAAGCGGTCCTCGCCGTCGGGCCCATGCTCGCGGGTCAAGGCGAGGCGCAGATGGAACGGGCCGTTGCCGTGGCCGTCTGAGTCGATCGCATCGGTGAAGCGATGGGTGCCGTAGTCGAAGGTCTCGGCGAGCCTGGTGCGCACCAGGGTGCGGGTACGGGCCACGAGCTGGCGCAGGCCGTCGGCCAGCACGTCGGTGCCGAAGCGGGCCGCGATCTCCTCGATGCGCCTGACGCCGAGCGTCGTGCTCGCCATCAGCGCCCGCATGTCGCCCATGTTCTGCTCGGGGAAGCGGGAATTGCGGAAGAAGATTTTCAGCGTGCCCTCGTTGGTGATGCCGGCGTCTATCAGCTTGGTCGGTGGGACGATGATGCCTTCCTGGAAGATGTCGGTGGTGTCCGGGCTGATCGAGCCGGCGCGCAGGCCGCCGATGTCGGAGAAGTGCGCCCAGCCCATGACGAAGCCGCAGCGCCGGTCGTCATGGAACACCGGCGCCAGCAGCACCTGGTCGTTGGAGTGCGAGATGGCGCCGCGCGAGCCGTAGCAGTCGTTGTACCAGTAGAGGTCGCCGGGCCGCATGCTCTCGGGCGGGAAGTCGCGGAACACCGGACTGCAGATGTCGCCGAACACCGGCAGGTTGGAACCGACAGCCATGACGCCGTCGGCATCGAACAGGGCGGTATAGAAATCCTTCTTCTCACGGATGAAGGCGGAAATGGCGGTGCGCTCGATCAGCGCCTCCATCTCGGCCTGCGCCGCGCGCACCGCGCCGCGCACGATCTCAAGGGTGACCGGATCGCAGGCCGTCGGGGCGTTCTTCAGCGTGGCGTCAGGCATGGGGAATTCTGTCGGCACCGCCGTGTTGGCGCAAGCAGGTCTACTCGTCCTTGCACGGCCGTTTCGCCGAGGGGAAGCGCTCCTCCCACATCGCCTCGAAGTCACTGCGGAAGCGGATATATTCCGGTCCGTAGTCGCGCGATTCCATCGATCCGCGAAAGGCGTAGGCCTTTCCCGGACGGCCCTGCTCGGGTTTCTCGAAATAGATCTCGACGATCGGGGTATCCTTGCGGTTCTTGGGGTGGGCAAGGGTGATCGTCGCCTGGGCGCAATAGGGCCACGACGACGCGTCGATGCCGGGGCGCATGTCGCTGACAAGCACGCACCTGCCTCCCGTCCAGGTGATGCTGCGTGCTTCCTTGCCCACCAGCCCCGTGAGCCACGCCTCGACGGTCGTGTCGCCGTCGCAGCGATCCTCGCCATAGTCGATGAGCTTCACGGCTGCCTGCTTGCCGGCCGTAACGAGCGCTGCGCTCGAGACGTTCTGGGCTTCGACCGGCAGTGACCAGGCCAGCAGGAACAGCAAAAGAGTGCGATTCATGCGCTCAATCCAGATGGCAGGCGACGCGGCGTCCGTCGGCGGTCGGCCTGAGCAGGGGTGTCTCCGCCGCGCAGCGCGGCATCGCATGGGGGCAGCGGTCGCGGAAGCTGCAGCCGCTGGGCGGCTCCCGCGCGTCAGGCACGTTGCCTTTGATGGGCAATGGCTGGCGCGACTGGTCGGGATCGGGCACGGGCACCGCGGCAACCAGCGCCCGGGTGTAGGGATGGCGCGGCCGGCGCACGATCTCCTCGGTCGCCGCGTCCTCGACGACGCGGCCGAGATACATGACCAGGGTGCGCTCGCAGAGGTAACGGACCAGGGCGAGGTCGTGTGAGATGTAGACGGCGGTAAGCCCCATCGTTTCCCGCACCTCGCGAAGCAGCGCCAGGATGCCAGCGCGCACGCTGACGTCGAGCATCGACACCGGCTCGTCGGCCACCAGGAAGCGCGGCCCCAGCACCAGGGCGCGCGCCATCACCACGCGCTGGAGCTGGCCGCCGCTCAGCTGATGCGGATAGCGGTCGAAATAGCGGTCGAAATCGGCGAGGTGCACGCGGCGGAAGGCCCCCTCGACGCGGTCGGCGTGCTCGGCCTTGTCGATGCCGGCATTGATCAGCGGCTCGACAACGGCGCGATAGATCGTGAAGCGCGGATTGAGCGCGTCGAACGGGTTCTGGAACACGAGCTGGGCCTGGCGGCGGAAGTCGCGCAACCGCTCGCCGGTGAGCCCGGCCATGGGTGCGCCGCCGAAATTGATCGCCCCGCCGGTCGGCTCGACCAGCTTCAGCATCAGGCGGCCCAAGGTGGTCTTGCCACAGCCCGATTCGCCCACGATGGCTACGGCATCGCCATCGCCGACATCGAAGGTCACGCCGTCGAGCGCGCGCACGGCCGGATGCGCGCCGCGGGCGATCTCGCCCAGCGAGCGCGTCACCGGGAAGTGCTTCACGACATCGCGAAGCTCGACGAGCGCTGCCATGTCCTGGGATCCAATGCGGCTGTTCGAAGGGTGTCGGCCTCGCCGTCTCGGCGGCAGGCCGATTGGTGGACGCCGTCGCCGCTCATGGCGGCGTCGAGGCTGCAGGCCGGCTGGGCGAACGGGCAGCGCGGCACGAAACGGCAGCCCGAGAGAGGCTCGCGCAGGTCGGGCGGGCTGCCGCCGATCGGCACCAGCTCCAGCGCATCCGACAAGAGGTCGGGAAAGGCGTTGCGCAGGCCCATCGTGTAGGGGTGCCGCGGGCGCGCCAGAACCTCGCGGACCGGGCCGCTTTCGACGACCTGGCCGGCATACATCACGACGACCTCGTCGCAGAGATAGGCGACGACGCTGATGTCGTGGGTGACCAGCACCATGGAGACCTTCAGGCGCTGCTGCAGGGAGCGCAGCACGTCGAGGATCTGGCGCTGGACGATCACGTCGAGGGCCGTCACCGGCTCGTCGGCCAGCAGCAGGCTGGGTTCGAGGGCCAGCGCCATGGCGATGGCGGCGCGCTGGCGCATGCCGCCGGAGAACTGATGCGGATAGTCGGCAAGTCGCCGTTCGTTCAAGCCCACCAGGTCGAACAGCTCTACCGAGCGGGCGCGCGCGGTGGTGCGCGAGAAGCCGCCGCGCTTGGTCAAGACCTCGATCAGCTGCGAGCCAACGGTGTAGACCGGATCGAGCGAGCTCATGGCGCTCTGCGGCACGTAGGCGATGTCGCGCCAGCGCAGGCGGCGGGTGGTGGCCTCGTCCATCGCCTGGCCCTTGAAGACGATGCGACCGCCGGCCTGACGGCCATTCTCGGCCAGCACGCCCATGATGGCGCGCACCGCCGTGGTCTTGCCGCAGCCCGATTCGCCCACCAGGCCGACGATGCGGCCCTCGGGCACGACGAAGGAGGCGCCGTCGACGGCGCGGGCCGTGCCGTCGCGCGTGCTGTAGTGGATCTGCAGGTTGTCGACTTCGAGGATCATCTTCCACGCAGCCTCGGCATGAAGACTTCCTCGTAGCCGCGGCTGATGAAGAAGCCCGCGACCACGACCAGGACGATGCAGATGCCGGGCGGCACGAACCAGGCGTACTGGCCGCGCGACAGGGCCTGCGAGGCGAAGGCATCCTGCAGCATCATGCCCCACGAGACGCTGCCCGAATCGCCGAAACCCAGGAAGCTCACGCTGGCTTCGGTGATGATCGCCCAGCCGATGGCGATGGCGGCGTAGACGAAGGAGAGCGGCAGGATGTTGGGCGCGATATGCACGAACAGGATGCGCCAGGCGCTGGCGCCGGTGACGCGGGCGGCCTCGACATAGGCGCGCTCGCGCAGGGTCAGGACCTGGCTGCGGATGACGCGCGCCGAGTTGGGCCAGAGCAGCAGCGCCACCGCGAGCACGATGTTGGAGGTGCTGGCGCCCAAAAAACCCGTCAGCACGATGACGAACGGCAGGAAGGGGAGGCTCAACGCCATGTCGGCGATGCGCATCAGCACGGCGTCGGTCGTGCCGCCGAAATAGCCGGCGACCAGACCCACGATCGTGCCCACCGTGGCGACGATGATGGCCGCCGACAGGCCGACTGCGAGCGCGCTCCGCGTGCCGTAGATGAGCTGGGCATAGATGTCGCGGCCGAGGTTGGTCGTGCCCAGCGGGAACTCGGCACCGGGCGGGACATTGGCCGCGAGCTTGCCCGCCTTGGTGAACAGGATCTCCATCGGGTCGAGGGGCGCGAGCTCGGCGGCGAACAGCGCGACCAGGGCGAATAGCAGGTAGATCAGCACGCCCGCGAAGGCGAACGGATCTTTTAGCGGCATCGCCGCCATGCGCCGCAGCACCGGCAACAGCGGCCAGCCCGTGCGGGCGGGAGCCGGTTCAGCTCTTTCGGCCATGGCTCACCCGCGGATCGAGGACCATATAGAGAAGGTCGGCGACGAAGTTCATCAGCGCCAGGACCAGCGCGATCATCAGGAAGGCGCCCTGGGCCAGGGGATAGTCGTGCACCGAGACGGCCTGTACCAGGAGGCGGCCGATGCCGGGCCAGCTGAACACCGTCTCGATCACCACGTTGCCGCCCATCGACAGGCCGACGCCCAGCGCAAAGGCAGTGACCACCGGCAAGAGCGCATTGCGCGCAGCGTGGCCGATGACAATGCGCCATTCCGACAGGCCCTTCATGCGCGCCATGGTGACGAACTCCTCGTGCATCACCTCGAGCATGTTGGAGCGCATCAGGAGCAGCGGCAGGCCCTGCAGATAAAGAGCGAGCGTCAGAACCGGCAGGGCGAGATGGTGGACATAGTCCAGGGAGAAGATGCGATCCCAGTTGCTGGAATAGGCCATGCCCGGGCTTGAAGCCCCGCCGGATGGGAACCAGCCGGCGTTGAAGGACAGGAGCGCGAGCAGGACCATGCCGATCCAGAATTCGGGCGCCGCGCGGGTCGCCAGCACGGCGGGCACGGCGGCGCGTTCGATCCAGCTGCCGCGCTTCCAGGCGAGCCAGGCGCCGGCCAGGACGCCGAAGATGTAGGCGATGATCAGCGATGTCAGCGTCAGGATCACCGAGTTCGGCAGCACCTCCAGCAGGATGGTCATGACCGGCCGGCGCTGGAAGAAAGAGAGCCCCATCTCGCCCTGCAGGAGGTTGGCAAGATAGATGAAGTATTGCTGCCACATCGGCCTGTCGAGGCCGAACTGCTCCAGCATGGCCTGCTGCTGGTCGGCGTTCAGGTTCTCGTTGATGAAGGCGGCGAGCGGCGTGCCCGGCATCAGCCGGAACATGAAGAACAGGATGGTGGTGACGGCGAGCAACGCCAGGGCGTTGTGCGTGAAGCGCTCGAGGACGAGCCTCATGACTCTTCCGGACCGCGCGCATCCTGCGCGCTCATGATCATGAGCGAGCTGGAAGCTCGCGGTCCGGAAGACATGAGTCCTCTTTCCTTACGGGCAGCTCGGCACGTCGCGCGAGCCGAGGCCCATCTTCTCGAACTCCTCCTTGGAGAGGTTCAGACGCTGGTCGACCTTCGGCACGGTCTTCACGACCTTGTTGTAGAAGGTGCCGTCGGCGCCCTTCGCCACTTCGGTGATGAAGGTCGGGCCGATCGCCTGACGGTTCTCGTCGAGCGTGATCTCACCGGTCGGCGTCTTCAGCTTCAGGTTCTTCAGCGCCTCGCGGTACTTCTCCTGGTTGCCCGAGAGGTCGCCCTTGACGGCGTCGAGGCCGTCGAGCGCCGCCTTCATGTTGATGTAGTAGACGTAGGCGAACAGCGACGGGCTCGGGAAGCCGTCCTTGAAGTTCGCCTTGTAGTCGGCGACGAACTTCTTCCATTCCGGCGTGTCGATCGAATCGGCCATCGGACCGGCGGCCGGCGTGCCAAGCAGCGAGTCACGCCGCTTGCCCTTGAAGTTCAGCACGGTCTGGTCGACCGTGATCGAGCCGCCGACCATCGGCTTGTCGCCGCCGGCCTGCTCGTACTGGCTGAGGAA
>Ga0081539_10004575_pt1 | contig 15113 bp, 12 predicted proteins | sample TabmetS4T2R2_FD_71023 | JGI IMG/M metagenome (GOLD analysis project Ga0081539, IMG submission 71023) | Tabebuia heterophylla rhizosphere microbial communities from the University of Puerto Rico - S4T2R2 | ecosystem: Host-associated > Plants > Roots > Rhizosphere ...
ACGGCGGGGATCATGGCGTCGTACTGCAGGTTGTTCGACAGCTTCACGTACTGCTCGAACAGCGAGACGACGCGGCCCATCGTCGCCTCGAGGTCCCCGCTCTGTTCCTTCTGCTTCGCCAGGACCTTGACGACAACGCGGTAGAACCCTTTGTCTTCCTTCCACTCGACGGCGCGCGCGCGGTCGACCCCTTCGACGAGCACCTTGATGTTGCCGTCGGGCAGCTTCAGGCTCTGCACGACGTTGGCGACGCAGCCCATCGTGTAGATGTCTTCCGGCCGCGGGTCGTCGATCGACGCGTCATGCTGCGCCGCGAGGAAGATGCGCTTGTCCTTCAGCAGCGCATGCTCGAGCGCACGCGTGGAGGACGGCCGTCCAATTACGAACGGCATCATCATGTGGGGGAAAACAACGACGTCCCGGAGCGGGACGATGGGGAGCGTCTCGTAGACTTCCATTCGATCCTCGGCTTTGTTCAGGCCGACCTGAGGGTCGGCCTCTACGTCCGCCCCGCGCGGACACCGCGTAGAGGCCGGCCTTCAGGCCGGCCTGGCCAGAGCCCTAACCAGCCTTTTCTATCAGAGTAATCGATTTGTCCTTGGCCTCGACGATCTCGCGAGTGACCACTACCTCGCGGAGCTTCTTCTGGCCGGGCACCGAGTACATGAGGTCGAGCATCAGGTCTTCGATGATCATGCGCAGGCCGCGCGCGCCGATCTTGCGGGTGAGCGCCGATTCGGCAATCGCCTCGAGTGCATCGTCGGTGAAGCGGAGCTTCACGTTCTCGTACTCGAACAGCTTCTGGTACTGACGCGTGATGGCGTTGCGCGGTTGCGTCAGGATCTGGATGAGCGCCGGCTTGTCGAGCTCGTGCAGCGTGCCGACGACCGGCAACCGGCCGACGAACTCGGGAATCAGCCCGTACTTGATGAGGTCTTCCGGCTCGACCGCCTCGAGCGTGGCGCCGATCTCCCGCTTCTGGACGGACTTGACGTCGGCCTTGAAGCCAAGCGTCTTCTTGCCGACGCGCCGCTCGATCACCTTGTCGAGTCCAACGAACGCGCCGCCGCAGATGAACAGGATGTTCGTGGTGTCGATCTGGAAGAACTCCTGGTGCGGGTGCTTGCGGCCGCCCTGCGGCGGGACGTTGGCGACCGTGCCTTCCAGGATCTTGAGCAGCGCCTGCTGGACGCCTTCACCCGACACATCGCGGGTAATCGAAGGGTTTTCGTCCTTGCGGCAAATCTTGTCGACCTCGTCGATGTAGATGATCCCCTGCTGGCACTTCTCGATGTCGCCGCCGGCGGCCTGCAGCAGCTTGAGGATGATGTTCTCGACGTCCTCGCCGACATAGCCCGCCTCGGTGAGCGTGGTGGCGTCGACGATGGTGAAGGGGACGGAGAGGAGCTTGGCGAGGGTCTGCGCGAGCAGCGTCTTGCCGGTGCCCGTGGGGCCGATCAGCAGGATGTTCGACTTGGTCAGTTCGACGTCGTTGCGGCTGCGCGGCTGCTTCTGGATCTCGATCCGCTTGTAATGGTTGTAAACGGCGACGGCCAGCTTCTTCTTCGTCCGTTCCTGACCGATGACGTACTCGTCGAGGAACTTCTTGATCTCTGGCGGCGACGGCAGCGAGGAACGCACACCGCGGTTCTCGAACCGGTTGTCGTCCGCGATGATGTCGTTGCAGACCTCGACGCACTCGTCGCAGATGAAGACCGTCGGCCCCGCAATGAGCTTGCGGACGTCGTTCTGGTCCTTGTTGCAGAACGAGCAGCGAAGAATCTCGGACTCGCCGTTTTTCTTGACCATTGTGTGGTTGTCTTGGTCCTTGGTCTCTCGTCTCTGGTTCCCGGCCTCTCGTCTCCGATCGCTGTCGCGGCCTCAGCGGCCGACGCGCTGCCGCGTCCGCTGAAGACCAGAGACTAAAGACAAGAGACTAAAGGCTTTCCTCGATACTACACCCGTTTGCGGATGACGTCATCGATAATCCCGTATTCTTTCCCCTGGTCGCCCGACATGATGTAGTCGCGTTCGGTGTCTTCCTGAATGCGCTTCACCGGCTGGCCGGTGTGGTGCGCCAGGATTTCGTTCATCCGCTCCCGCATACGCAGAATTTCGCGCGCATGGATGTCGATGTCGGTGGCCTGACCGCCCAGCCCCTGCATCAGCGGCTGATGGATCAGGATGCGCGAGTTCGGCAGCGAGAACCGTTTCCCCTTGGCGCCCGCGGCGAGGAGGACCGCCGCCATCGACGCTGCCTGGCCGATGCAGATGGTCTGCACGTCAGGTTTGATGAACTGCATCGTGTCGTAGATCGCCAGTCCCGCGGTGATCGATCCGCCCGGACTGTTGATGTACAGCATGATGTCCTTGTCGGGATCCTCGGCCTCGAGAAAGAGCATCTGGGCGATCACGAGGTTGGCGATGGTGTCGTCGATCGGCGTGCCGATGAAGATGATGCTGTCCTTCAGCAGCCGGGAAAAGATGTCGTAGGCGCGTTCGCCGCGGTTGGTCTGTTCGACCACCATCGGCACTAATTGCGAATAGCTCATTTGCGAGTCGTGATTTATGAATAGTGATTCGTTGTCGATGGGCGATCGGCGATAGGTGATCTATTGCTGAATGCCGCGAGTTGCAATCATCAATGCTCGATCACCAACGCGATCAAAGATCAAAAATCACTAATCGCCAATGGTTTGGGCGGGCTCGGTCGTGATCGTAGCACGCGATAACGCCAAGTCAACCGCCTTCTCCCGCCGTAATCCCGCCGCCAGGCGGCCCATACCGCCTTCCTTTTCGAGCTGTGCCCGGAGCGCGGCAGGCGTACGCCCCGCACGCAGCGCAAACTGCTCGATCTCCTTATCGACATCTTCGGTGCTGACCGTAACGTTCTCCCGCCGCGCGACCTCGTCGAGCGCCAGGGCGCTGGCCACGGCCGCGCGCGCCGGCTCCCGTTGAGCTTCACGGAATTGCGCCCAGTCGATCCCGGCCTGCCGCGGATCGACGTTCTGCTGAATCAGCTGCCGCGCGAACTCCTCGAGCCGGCGATCGATTTCGCGGTCGAGCAGCGACGGCGGGACGTCGAACGTCACGCGCTGAGCCAGCTGCTTCAGCAGCTCTGACCGCGTCTGCCTCGTGGCCGCCTCTTCGGCTTCGGCCTGCAGGTCCGCCCGAATCCGATCCTTCAGCGCGCCCAGCGAGTCGAACTCGCCCAGATCCTTCGCGAACTCGTCGTCGACCTCGGGCAGCACCTTGTGCCGGATCTCTTTGACCTTCACCGTGTAGGTGACGTCGGTGTTCGCCATCTCCTGCACCGGGTAGCTCTCGGGAAAGTGGACGACAAACGTCTTGTCGGCTCCGCGCTGCAGGCCAATCAGATTGGCGTCGAAGTCCGGCGGGTTCGCGGGCGCGCCGAGCTCCAGGTTCACGTCCTCGTGACGATCGGTCTTGCCGTCGCCCTCGGTGCGCTCGATGTCCAGAACGACCGTGTCGCCGTCGGCCACCGGCCGATCCTCCACCGGTTCGTACTTCGCGGCACGCTCGCGGAGACGCTGCAGTGTGCGATCGATCGCGTCCTCGGTGATCGTGACCGGCGTACGGTGCAGGGAAATGGTGGCGAGATCGCCGGGGTCGAAGGCGGGGACCGTCTCGACGGCGGCGGTGAACTTCAGCGGCTGGCCTTCCTTGAGATCGACGTCGCGGATGTTCGGCGCGTCAACCGGCTCGATCCCACGCTCCTGCAGCGCATCGTCCACGGCGCGCGGAATCAGCCCGTGCATCACGTCGTGGAGGATCTGTTCCTTGAATCGCTGCTTGATGATCGTGGCCGGCGCCTTGCCGGGGCGGAAGCCAGGGATGCGCGCCTGTCTGCCGTAGTCCTTGGCGACACGATTGATCTCGGCATCGACGACGTCGCTCGGGATCTCGATCGTGAGGGTCTTCTGCGTTTCGCTGATATCGGTGAATTCGGTTTTCATGGGAGCGTGGAACCCGGAACTCTGCACCGGAACTGTCGAACCCGGAACCGGGAACACCTGGAACTCGGAACCGGGAATATGGAACCGGGAACTGCTGATCTGTTCCAGGTTCCAGGTTCCAATTCCAGAATGCGAAAGGGGAGACTTGAACTCCCACGGCCTCACGGCCACCAGATCCTAAGTCTGGCGCGTCTGCCAGTTCCGCCACTTTCGCGTGCCTGCTCAGGGTAGCATGCCCGCTGGGGTTGGTGGTGGTGGTGATGCGTCTTTTCAGTGCCGGACATTTCCTCGACGCCGAGCTGTGCGCGCAAATCCGCAAGGCCATCGATGCGGGTGAGGTCGAGCCGGCCGAAGTCTTGACCGAGAGCGGCGGCGCTTTTCCAAGCGACGATGTCCGCCGCGCCGCGAGCGTCGAGGTCGACGAGGCCACACTGGCGTTCGTCGAAGTGACGCTCGAGGAGTCGAAAGAAGCGCTGAGCTCGTTCTTTGGCCTCGAGCTCGCTACGCGCGAAGGGCCGGGGTTCCTCGCCTACGGGCCACACGGGTTCTACAAACCGCATCGCGATCGCGCCGTATCGGACGCCTGGCCGGATGCCGCCCGCCGTCAGCTGACCATCGTGCTGTTTCTCAATGACGATTTGCGCGGTGGCGAGCTACGACTTCTGCCCGATGACGAGGACCCCCTCGTCGTGCCTCCGACAACCGGCACCTTGATTGCCTTCGACGCGGGAATCGTGCACGAGGTGTTGCCTGTTCTCGATGGTCGCAGGTACACAGTGGTCGACTGGTGGTGTTAGCGAATCCCTCGCCAGTCGATGACTGCCGAGACAGCGGGTTCCCGGTGCGTCTCGACCGGCAGCAGGAGCAGCAGGCGATCGGATCGGTGCGCGACGTCGAAATCGCGCAGACCGGGCGTGGCGAGCAGCGGGACCGCTGCCGCAAACGGCGCCTCCTCGGAATCCTGCATCTCGGCGCGCATGATCTGCTGGTCACGCACGAAGTACAGCGCCCGTCCGTCCCGGCTCCAGCGCGGACGGCTGCCTCCATCGAACGAGACGCGAACGCGATCGCCCTCGGGATAGGGCTGCGCATAGATGTCGGGCCGTCCCGACTCGTCGGACACATAGGCGACCCACTCGCCATCCGGTGACCATCGTCCATCCGATTCGTTGAAGCCCGTGGTCGCGATCCCGGTGACCTCGCGCTCCGGCGGATCGTACTGCCAGAGATCGATGCCGCCCCCTTTCATGGGCGCCGCAAACAGCAGCAGCCCGCCCCCGCCATCGCGGGCAAGCGATCCGCGCCAATCGGTCGGCGTCTCGTCGAGCTCGGATTTGAGGATGGGTTCGTCGGTCGCTTCGCGCTGATGTACGCGTCGTGCATATAGATTCGGCACGCCGTCCTGCATCGAGCGGAATGCGACACGGCTGCCGTCCGGTGACCAGACCGGATCGCTGTCGGCGGCGACGGCAGTCGTCAGCAGTTCGCGCGGCCCGGGGCGCGTGAGCGGCAGGATCATGATGTCCACGGTCCGCAGCAACGGTTCGACGAAGGTGATCGCGGCGTCCACGTCGCTCGGCGACAGACGCACCTGCCAGTAATTTCCCGGATCGCCGACGGCATCACGCCGATCGCCGTCGACCCACACCAGCTGCCGCGCGCGTGCCGCCGGCGCCGCGCTCACGAGGACACGATTCGACGCGGCGAAAAAGCCGTGACCTGCGGCGGCGCCGATGTCGGCCTGGATGGCCGTGCTGCGGCCCGTCACGTTCTGCATCTCGGGATCGAACGACTGGACGAGCAGCGCGCCGTCGCGGACATACAGGAGCCGATCGCCCACGAGCTGACCGTGGGCCGTGGTCTCGGTCAGGTCGCGGTCCGTCGTTGCCGAGTGAAAGCGGATGACGCGGCGGCCGTCGGCGCGCTCGGCGACATACACGAAGTCGTCGGCGGACCCTGTCGCGATCGGGAACACGTGCGCGCGGTCACCCTCGTGCAGCGTCGTCTCGGCGGTCATCGCGCCCGCCCGCAACCGGCGAATCGGGCCCGGCGCAGTCGCCACCAACAGTGAGCCATCGCGCAGCCAGCTCGCACCCGCGGCCGCGCTCGTCTCGGCGAGGTCGCGGACCTCTCCTGTGTCCAGCGACACCTGGCGCAGGCGGTTCGACGTGAAGAAGGCGAGGACCTGCCCGGTCTGCTTCCACGCCGGCAGGCGTGCGCCTTCCGTTCGCGGGATCGGCTCGGCCTGCGCGGAATCGAGGGCGCGTTTCCACAGCCGCGCGCTGCCGCCAGCGGTGGCGACGAACACGATTTGCTTCTCGTCGGGAGAAATCGCCGCATCGAGTGGCTCGTCACCGCTGCCCAGTTCGGCGCCTTGTGGCGCGACGAACGCGAAGCGCACCGGCGGAGGTGGAGCCGGCGCCCGTTCGCGCAGATGGCGCACCGCCACGACACCCAGGATCACCAGGGCGACACTCATCACTCCCAAGCCGACACCCCGCTTCCAATTCACGTCTCTTTGTCCCCCTTCGCCCTTTCCCCCTGCCCCCTTGTATATGATTCTCGTTTCCCATGCATCCGGAGCTTCAGGAATCCATCGACTTGCATCGCGCCATCGTGGCCGAAGCGGGCAACGCGCTGGTCGGCTACGACACGGAAAAGGCGCTCGCCAACGTTGTCCTCCTCTCCGAGATCCCGACGACCTACGACAAGGACCAGAAGCGGCAGGTCAACGCCGGCAACCTGCTGTTACGCGGCGTGCCGGGCGTCGGCAAGACATTCTTCGGCGTGATTCTGGCGGCGATCAGCAACGCGAAGTTCGCCCGCCTGCAGGGCCGTGCCGACCTGCAGCCGACCGAGATCGTCGGCTTTCAGATGATCAACCCGGCCACCGGCGAGCTGATGACCGAGTTCGGTCCGCTGGCATCGGCCGAGATCATCCTGCTCGACGAGATCAACCGCATTCCGCTCAAGTCGCAGAGTGCGTTTCTCGAAGGGCTGCAGGATCGCACCGTCACCGTCGGCAAGACGACGTACGACCTGGCGCCATTCAGCTTCGCGATTGCGACGATGAACCCGGTGGAGCTGGGTCAGGGCACGTTTCCGCTGTCGGAAGCGGCGACCGACCGATTTGCCATCCTCGTCAACATTGCGTACCTGCCGCCAGCGGAGGAAGAGAAGCTGGTCAGCTTCGACTTCAAGCAGGTCAGACTGAAGCCGCTCGTCCCCAAGGAGCGCGTCATCGAGCTCCGCAGCTCCATCACGCGCGAGGTTTTCCTGCACGAGGCGCTGGCCAAGTACATCAGACGCCTGGTTGGCGCCACCCGTCCCTACAACGCGGAAGCCGACTGGAATCACCGCTCGCCGTCGGACCTCGTCGAAACGTGCGTCGACCTCGGCGCTTCGCCGCGTGCGACGATCTGCTGGGGGCGTCTGGTCAAGGTCTGGGCGCTGCTGATGCATCAGCGCGCCGAGGTCTATCCAGAAGATGTGCAGGCACTCGCGCGATACGTCCTCAGCCATCGTGTCTGGCTCGGACCGCACGCGGCGAGTCATGGCGTGACGGTGGAAAAGGTCATCGACGACATCGTCGACCGCGTGCCGGTGCCCTGAGAGAGGACGCGGCAGTAATGCAAAATGAAAGATTCGAAATGCAAACCCTGCCTCTCTCGTGTCATTCGGGTGATCGACGCCACGCTTGTGACCCATTTGTAGCAGCACGCAGTGTGTGCATCTTGCATTTTGAATTTTGAATTGACCGCGACAGTTTCCGACCCGCTCGTCAATCTGAGAGAGATCGCCGAGATCGAGCTCTTCATCCTGCGCCGGATGAAAGAGCTCACGGTGGGCGACCACGCGAGCGTCTACAAGGGTTCGGGATTCAACTTCGAGGGCTTGCGCGACTGGCAGCCGGGCGATCGGCTGTCGTCGGTCGACTGGGCGCAGTCGTCGCTGACCAACTTCAGCCCGATGATCATGCGCGAGTTCGACCAGGACAGCAACGCCACGGTGATGGCGGTGGCCGATGCGTCGATGTCGACGCGCTGCGGCATCGGCGGCGTACCGATCGCCGCGGCGATCGCCCGGTCCGTCGCCGCGGTGGGACTGTCGGCCGTGTTCTTCCAGGACATGTTCGGCCTGATCACCTTCGACGACCAGTTCCGGCAGATCGCGGCCGCGCGGCCGCGCATCGGTCGCTCTCACGTGATCTACTGTGTGGATCTGTACCAGCGTGAACAATCGGACGAGATGCCGCCCGATCGGGAAATCACAGAGACGATCGCCAGCCATCTCCGGAAGACATCGCTCGTGCCGGTCATTTCCGATTTCCTGTTCGCCGATGCGCCGCGTGTAATCAAGGAGCTGTCGCGGCTGAACGCCGTGCATGATGTGTTTCTGGTCATGGCCGATGCCCGCTTTGCCTATGAATTACCGCACATCTCTGCCGGCTGGGTGGAAGCGATGGATCTCGAGACCGGCCGCACGCGCGTGTTCTCGCGGCGCGAGCTGAAGCGGCTCGCCGATCGTGTCGACGGCTGGCAGCAGGAGGTCGTTCGCCTTGCCCGCGACGCCGACCTCGACATCGTTCGCGTCGGCCTCGATCGCTGGGAAATGGAGAGCGTGCTGGCGAAGTTCGCGGCGGAGAGACGGTTGCGGAAAATGTAGCGTGCGCCTGTCACCCAGATCACGAACCACGGAGACACGGAGGCACGGAGCTTTTTTTGGGATTTTGTTCCGTGCGGCGGACTTATAACCTGACTGCAGCGAATCACATGAAACAAGAAAGAAGATCCTCCGTGTCTCCGTGTCTCCGTGGTTTGTCCGTATGGGTCTGTGCCGCCGCGCTTGTTGGGGGAACGGTCGCGACTCTCGCCGCGCAGTCCGACGGCATCGAGACAGATCCCATCCGTTGTTGGTGGAAGACCGATCGCGGCGCGATCCGGGTCGGTGAGCGGTTCACCATCGCCTTGACCTGCGGCGTGATCGACACGACCGAGGTCAAGGTCATCCCGACAATGACGCAGCTCGACCCCGGCGCGTTGCAGGTGCCGCCCTTCGAGGTCGTCGGCGGCAAACGCGGTCCCGATCTGACGAACGGTCCCCGTCGCTATTTTCAGTACGAGTACTCGGTGCGCCTCATCGGCGAAGGCTTCTTCGGCCAGGACGTGAACATCCCGCCACTGTCGGTCACCTACAACATCCAGTCGACGGCCGGGCAGGGAAGTCAGGGACGGGATCAGACGTACATCCTGCCGGCCATGCCGATGCGTCTCGAATCGCTGGTCCCACGTGAGGCGAACGACATCCGCGATGCATCACCGGAGACGTTCTCGGCCATCGACGCGCGACGGTTCCGTGCGACGACGGCATTTACCGCGGCGACCGTCGTGTTCGCCTTCGCGGGTGTGCTCGTCGTCCTCAGCGCCATTCGCGTATTCGGACGCGTGCGCCAGCGGAAACCGCGGGCCACGACGCTGGCGCCGTCGGCACTGCTCGGAGGCTCGATGCGCGCGCTGCGTCAGGTGAAGTCGCAGGTGATGCGCGACGGCTGGACGGCGCCGCTGGCGCGCCGCGCGTCGACGGCGCTGCGAATCGCGGCCGCGGTGGCGCTCGACCGGCGCGTCGCGCAGGAGGTTGCCAACGGGAGGCCGGTCGAACGCGATGGCCAGATCGCGATGGCGGCTGGTCTCGTCAGGCGCCGCCGCATCCTCGTGTCCGCGGCGACGACACCCTCGTTCATCGGCAGACAGCTGGAGAACGGTCATCGCGGGGCGGTCGATCGCCAGATGCTCGAACACCTCCAGACATCGCTGGATACGTTCGCGGGTGCGGCGTACGGCCGCAACGGCGAGCTGGATCGGACGACACTCGATGCGGCGCTCGACGCCGGCACCGACGCCGTCCGCCGGCTGCGCGTTCGCCGGATGCTGCCCACGGTGGCGTTGCGCAAGGAGCAATGGGCGAGCTCGTAATCACCGTTCGCGAGACGCTCGACGAATGGATGCGCGTCCGCTGGACGGACCTGTCGTTCGCCGAAACGCGTACGGCGCTGCTCGTGTTCTCGGTGCTGCTGGCAGCGGCGGCGATCGCGCTCGTCGTTCGTGGAATGCGTGCGCGCCGCGCCGGTCGAACGCATGTCGCCCTTCCGGCGCTCGTGCCCTCGCTGCGGCGATCGACGTGGTCGGCGATACGGCACGTCCCGCTGCTGCTGTTTCTGAGCGGCCTGCCATTTTTTGCGATCGGGCTCGCCGACCCGCGCACCGGCTTCTCGCAAGAGGAGGTCTCGTATCCTGGCCGCCGCATCGCCCTGCTCGTCGATGCGTCGACGAGCATGATCATGGAGTTCCAGTCGCAGCGGCTGAACAAGCAGGGCGCCTCGACGTTCTTCACCGCCGTTGCCGCGGCCGAGCAGTTCATGAAGCGGCGCATGGACGGCCCGTACCACGACCTGATCGCGCTGATACAGTTCGGCAACCAGGCGTACGTGGTCACACCGTTCACGACCGACTACGAGAACGTGCTGCTCAGCGTGAGGCTGATCAGCGACCCCAAGGAGTGGGGACGGTTCTCCGACTGGGGGACGACGATCGTCGAGGGGATCGACCAGGGGGTCAATCTGTTCAAGGCGTTCGACTTCACCAACGCCTCCGGCAACCTGATGATCGTCTTCACCGACGGCCGCGACTCGGAGCTCAATCGCCAGGGGCGCCCGCTCGAGGAGCTGATCTCCGAGTCACGGCGCTATCGCATTCCGGTCTACATGATCCGGACGGCCTACCGCATGCCGTTCGGACGCGTGCAGCAGGACACGATCTGGAAGCCGGTGATCGAGCGGACGGGCGGCCGTTTCTACGCGGCGCCCGACGAGCAGTCGATCGTCGATGCGGTACGCGAGATCGATCGCCTGTCGCCCGGACGCATCGACGTGCGCCAGTACAGCGTCCAGCGCCCGCGCTACGCAGGGTTCGTCCTGATTGCGGTCGGCCTCTGGCTGCTGGCCGCCGTGTTGAAGCTTGGATTCGCGACGTTCTCGACATTCCCGTGAGTGATCTATGAAAACCATCGCCGGATTGCTGGTCATAGCCCTCGTTCTCGTCGGTATCGGCGGCGTGCTCGTGGGTGTCGGTCGTTACGAACGCGACATGGCCGACGCGCAGGAGTACGCGTCGACCGAGCGCTATGACGAAGCGCGATCGCGCCTGGACGACGCACAGCGGTACGTTGATTACAGCGGCTGGATCCCGCGTGTCGGCGCCGCGGCGCAGAACGACGTCCTGACTCGCCGTGCCGCGCTCGATTACTGGCAGCGGAACTACGAGGCCGTGCTGCCGCGCGACAGCGATCCGGTCGCCGCCGTCGATCCTTCCAACCTCGAACTGCAGTCGATGGTGGCCGATGCCGCGTATCGCGCCGGGCAGGCAGGCGCCACCGATCGCGCGACGACGTTGCAGGCCTACGAGGAGGCGATCGGCGCCTTCCAGGCCGTGCTGAAGAACAACACGTGGAGCGAAGACGCGGCGTTCAACTACGAATTCCTGGTCCGCGCCCGCGACGAGTTCGCCCGCGGACGCCGCAAAGCGGCGGAGCGCGCCGAGGGAGAAGGGCAGCTCGGCCAGTCCGGATCGCCCGCCAAGAGCGGTGACTCGCGCAAGTTCGAAATCTACGTGCCGCTCAGCGGCAGCGAGCGGACCAAGGCGGGCGAGGCTGGCAAGGGGACGAGTAATTCGCGGAAGGGGTGACGAAGTCCGCTGCGAAGGGGATCGAAGTTGGGAGTTGACAGGTTTTCATGATCTCGAGGATCGACTTCTCGTCGCTCAGTTTCGGGACGCCACTCTATCTGTGGCTTCTGGTGCTGCCCGGCGTCCTGCTCGTGACGTGGGGCTGGCGGGTGTCACGCCGGCGCGGTGACGCGCGACGCCTGGCCCGCTTGCGCGTGATGCCGGTCCGCGAGCGCTATCCCATCGCCGGCGATCTCGGCTTCTGGCTCTGCGCGATCGTCGCCATGGCGCTCTGCATCGTCGCGCTGGCCGCCCCTCGCGCGCGCATCTCGGCATTCCGGCGCGCCAGCGCCGATCTCGTGATCCTGCAGGACGGCTCCGCCTCGATGTACACGCGCGACGTGGCGCCGGACAGATGGCGCCGCTCGATCCGGTTCCTGCGCGCGTTCGCCGAATCTCTGAGCTGGCGCGGTGACCGGGTGGCACTGGCCCTGTTCGCCCACATCGCATCGCCGCAGGTCCGTCTGACGAAGGATCCGAACGCCCTCTTCTTCTTCCTCGATCACCTGCGGGACCGCTCGCCGTTTCGTCTCGAGGACCTGCCGACGTGGGACACCAACATCGAGGAAGGGATCCGCTGGGGGCTGCGGCTCATCTCGACCGACGAGCAGCTGTTCGGCAAGAGCGGCAACCCGAAGGCGTTCGTGGTGATTACCGACGGCCAGGCATGGAGCGGCACGGTGGCCAACGTGCTGCAGGAAGCGCGCGATCGCCACATCCCTGTCTACGTCGTTGGCATCGGCACGACCGCCGGCGGCATCATTCCGGCGCCGACGGGCCCGCAGGAAACGCAGGTTGGCGCCATTCGATCCGTGCTCGACCGTCCGTCGCTCGTGCAGATCGCGGTGTCAGGAGGCGGCGAGTACTTCGAGATCGGCCACGAGCCCGATCGTGAGCTGGCGTTCCGCATCATCGATCGTGTGCGGCGTGCTGCCACCAGGACGCAGCAGGTCGAAAGCTACGAAGAGCTGTACTGGCGCCTGTTGTTCGCGGCCGCCGTGGTGCTGTGTCTCGGCGCATTGCTCCTGCGCAAGCGCGTGGAACTGTGGTGGCAGGCGGCCGGCGCGATCGCGACGGTACTCATGCTCGCTTCGCTCGCATAGCCGTTCGAATCGTTCGGTCGTGTTATTTGAGCAGGATGCCTGCGAAGAAATCGACCGCCCGCGGGTCCTTCGACTGACCCAGCCAGAACATCGCCTGCCTGCGCACCTCGGTGTTCGCGTGGTTGCGCGCGAGGTCGATCAGGCGCGGGATGCTCTCGTCGCGCGGCATCTGCGACAACGCGAACACCGCCTGTTTCTTGACCGCCGTGTCCGGGTCGTTGTCGATCGCGGCGCTGATCGCAGGCAGCGCCTGGTCGGCGGCACGCTGCGCGAGCCAGAAGAGCGCCTTTCCCTTGACCGCGCTCGTCGGGCCGCTGCGCGCGACGGTCACCAGCGTATCGCTCGCCGAACGATCCGCGTGCAGGGCGATCGCCGTCATCGCGGATTCCGTGACCCGCCGTGGCGCCATGCTGTCTCGCGCGACGGCACTCAGCCAGGTGACGCTGTCGTCGCCGCGCACGTTGTCGAACCACACGAGCGGCGCGCCGCCGGCATCGATATCGCAATCGACCGCCACGGGCCGCACCTCGACGATCGATCGCGACTCCACACGCGCCAGCACCACGAGATCGGTCGGCGGCTGCAGGCGACAGCGTCCACAACACGTGGGCGACCAGTCCAGCCGCGTGCCGCGCCCGCGCAGGATGTCGACCCGGTAGCCGATCCACGCGGTGACGCCACGCTGCGCGACCGACTGCACTTCGCGTGCAAGTCCGCCAGCGGCGACGGACCGATGCTCGACCACCGCGTTGATGACCGGCGCCTGAGCCGCGACTGGCGACGTGGTAGCCACCACCGCCAGCCCGATTGCCAAACCTGTCAGTCGGCGAAAGACCGTGTTCATGCCGTGCGCCTCTCAAGACATCCCCGAACGACCCGCCTTCGCCGTGCGCGTCATGTCCTCGCACGTTCGGCGAGGCCTCGCCGAAGCTCGCTTGGGAAACCGGAGCGAGCGGAGGCGGGTCCGAATGACTACTTCAACAGCTCGAGCATGTAATCGCGCGCCTCGGGCGAGCGCATCGTCGACAGGCGGCGCACGATCTCGGTCTTCAGCGTCGGATTCCTCTCCGCGCGTGCCAGCGCGACCAGCGCCGCGGCGTTTTGACGCATCATCAGCGCGTCGATGACCGTCTTCTTCGTCTCGAGCGGGACGTCGGACGCGTAAATCGCCCGCAACGCGTCGCTGGCATCTGACTGGCCAATCATGCCGAGCGTCCGAATCGCGGACTGCTGCAGCTCCGGATCCTTTTCGGTGCGCGCGATCTGGGCCAGACGCTCCGTGTTGCCGCTCGCGCCGGACATCGTGAAGCTCCGGATGATGGCGCGCTTGATCTCGGCATCATTACTGGAGCGGTACACCTCGTCCAACAATTGCCGGCTCTCCGCGTCCGACCGCATGCCGAGATAGCGAATGGCGCGCAGGCGGAGATCCGGGTTGGAGGCGCCCTTCGCTACGCCGGCGATCACCTCGCGCGCCCGCGCCGAACGGCTCTGACTGAGCACGAACAGCGCGCGATCCTTGACGCGCACGCTCGCGTTTCCCGCGAGCATCTTCTCCACGATGGCGACGCCGGCATCGGCGTCGTTCTGCATCAACCCGCGCAGTGCCAGCAGCTTCACCTCGTCATCCGTGGCGTCGGCGGCAACGGACTGCCCGGCCTGCTGCTTCACCTCCACTTCGAGGGCGCGCGCGTCTCTCACCCACGGACTGGCCGCGAACTGCTTCTGCAGGTCGCCGAGGACCGACAGCGCCTCGGACGTGCGCGACAGCTTGGACAGGCTGTACGCCTTCCAGTACATCGCCGCGTCCGTGCGTGTGCCACGCCGTTCGATTACGCGGTCGAACGCCTGCACCGCCCGGTCGTATTGATCGCGTTCGATCAGGCCGCGGGCCTGCTCATAGGACGCTTCCTCCTGTGACCCCCTGAACGAGGGAGGAGTCGGCGGGGAAGGCGGTTGTGGAAAGGGTTGCTGCGCGAACGCCAAGTTCACGTCGTCGAAGATTCGGTCGAGGCCGGCCAGAGACACGTTGAGGTCCGCGAACATGCCAGGGTCGAAATCCACGAACACGTCCGGCGGATCGGGAGGCAAGAACGTCTCGAATTGCGGAAATGCCGGCGGTGCCGGTACGGCCGGTGGCAGCGGGACCGTGGGAACACGGGGAACGACCGGCGTCCGCGGGGCGCGGGGCGGCCGATCTGTTTGCGCGGCGGCGGTGTGCGCCGCCACGAAGACCAACACTTCGACGGCGAAGA
>Ga0081539_10004576_pt1 | contig 15111 bp, 9 predicted proteins | sample TabmetS4T2R2_FD_71023 | JGI IMG/M metagenome (GOLD analysis project Ga0081539, IMG submission 71023) | Tabebuia heterophylla rhizosphere microbial communities from the University of Puerto Rico - S4T2R2 | ecosystem: Host-associated > Plants > Roots > Rhizosphere ...
AGTGCCGCCACTTACCTGCGGCCGTATTCCGGACGTAAAGTCGTCGTAATCGTTTCTGACGGGATTGAAACGACGAGTAAGAACACCGAGTTTGATCAGGTAATGCAGCATGTGCTGTCGGACGATTGCCAGATCTACGTGGTCCAAACGGGACTGTATTTTGAAGGTGCTAATCTTCGTCAGCTTGCGGCGGAGTGGCGCATAGAACAGTTGACAGGACAGACGGGCGGCGCCGTCTACCTTCCTAAAACAATCGATCAGCTCGATGTCGCGTTCAGTCAGATTGCTGCGGACCTCTCGCAACAATACGTCCTCAGTTATTACCCGGGCGCTGAAAAGCACGACGGTCAGTTGCACAAACTCGATTTGCGGATCAAGTCGCGAAATGATGTTCGCGTGCGCTCGCGAAGAGGGTATTATGCGCCGAAGCCCGCACAGTCCGCGGGTTATTAGCCGATGCATAATTTCATCGAGCAATTCCTCGAACACCTGCGTTACGAGCGCAACGTCAGCAGTCACACCTTACGCAACTACGCGAGCGACCTCGAACAGTTTCTCAACTTTCTTACCGCTGATGGAAAACGGAAAGCGCCTGAAGTTTCTGAAATCGATCATCTGACGATACGCGAATGGCTCGCGTCGCTTCACACCGATCAAAAGAAGAAGTCGTCGATCGCGCGCAAGCTCGCCGCATTGCGCACGTTTTTTCAGTTTCTCGTGCGTGAAGGTGTGCTGGAGCTCAATCCCGCGAAGCTCGTGGCCACGCCGAAGCTCGAGAAGAAACTGCCGAAACATCTCTCGATCGAGGAGGCGATCCGGTTTATCGAATCTCCCGATCCGGAAACTGATCTTGGTAAACGCGATCGCGCGATGCTCGAGTTGATGTATGCGACAGGTGTGCGTGTCGCTGAGTTAACGACGCTCAATCTCGCGGATGTTGATTTCGGGAACCAGTTAGTGCGTGTAACCGGAAAACGACGGAAGCAGCGGATCGTGCCGTTTGGCGAGCCGGCGAGTGTAGCAATTCGAAGTTATCTCGATGTGCGCGACAAGTTTCTCTTCAATGCGCCGATCTCGAAACGTGATGAAGAAGCGTTGTTTCTGAATTACCAGGGAACACGAATCACGACGCGCTCAGTCGGAAGGATGGTTGAGAAGTACATACACATCTGCGCGGGGATGCACAACATCAGTCCACACGCGTTGCGACACTCGTTTGCGACGCACCTGCTCGACAGCGGCGCAGACTTGCGCGACATCCAGGAGTTGCTGGGACACGCGCGTCTCTCGACTACGCAGGTCTACACACACGTCTCGATGGAAAAGCTGATCGAGGTTTACGACAAAGCGCATCCCAAAGCTTAAAGTGTTGGTAGATCGTCTTCGCCGTTTGCGCTCTCGATGATTGCCTGGCAGGCGGCGTCGTAGCGTGCGGTGGGAACAGCTTCGAGGCGGCGCTCGTCAATCGGCTGACTGCAACGCGCACAGATACCATAGCTTCCTTCCTCGATACGCAAGAGCGCCTGATCGATATCGGCAACGAGTTTTGAGCTGCGCTCACCGAGACGCAGCGCGATCTCTTTGTTCAAGTCCTGCACCGAAAGATCCACGCTGTCTTTGACGCCATCGTCGTAAAGCTCGAGCGCGGCCGCCTGATCCGTGCGGACCTGTTCGGTGTTCTGGCGTAATTGGTTGAGAAGAAGACTGCGGAAGTGTTTCAGTTTTTCAGCGTCCATAATGTTAATGGGCGCCAGTATACCATTTGAGCCGCAGATGCACGCAGATGAACGCTGATCTGCGTTTATCTGCGTTCATCCGCGGCTAATAAACTAGAATCTTGCAATCAGAGCGAGGCGAGCTCCGCGCGGTGCGCCCGGCGAGATGTTGTTGTTGCCATCGGCGTTCAGGTAATAGGTGTTGTCGAACAGGTTCTGGAAGTTGGCTTGAACCCTCCAGCGCTCGGTGATTGAGAAGAACACGGCCGCATCCGCGCGTGTATAACCCGGCAATACGACTGCGTTATCAATCGCTGCAAACATGTCCGAACGATTAATGATGCCGAGTCCGAGTCCGAGCCGCCGGTGCACTTTGTAGTTGTTCCACAACGAGAACGTGTGATGCGGCACGAGTGCGACCTGCGCGCCCTTTGGCGCAGCCACCGTCGCGCTGCTGATGAACGCATCCTGGTACGCATAACCACCAGTCACGCTCCACTTCGACGTCACGAAGCCATTTAGTCCAACTTCGTAACCATTCGTGCGTTGACTGCCGGTCTGCAAAATCCTCGCCGGATCATTCGGATCAGTCGCTCTCGTGTTCGTTCGATCCTGGCGGTAGAGCGCGGTCGTGAACGACAAATTCGGACGAATATCCCACTTTGCTCCGAGCTCGTAATTCGTGAATTTTTCCGGTTTGACTTGCTGCGTGATGGTCGTCAGTTGTGAAAACTGATCGCCTGAGCTCGGCAGGTAAGCCACACCGTAATTTACGTAAACCGACATCGTATCTACAGGCTTGACGATCACGCCGGCGCGCGGTGAAACGAGACGATCAATGCGTCGCAAATCCTGATTGTTTCTGTTGTTGTGAAACTGTAGATCGAAATAATCGAAACGCACGCCGGTTACGACCTGTAGATAACGATTGATCTCGATCTGGTCCTGCACGTAGGTTGCGCTGAGGTTTGTCTTGATGTGGTTGTTGGCGTCGGTAGCATTCTGCCGGAACGTCACTGGTGTCGTGACTGTGGGATCAGATAAGGGCACCAAAACCGATGTGGCAGTGTTATTGAAAAAGCCACTGCGGCGGAAGTTGTCTGTCAGTTGTCTGCCGACTTCTGCTCCGGCGAGAACGGTGTGGCGTACAGTTCCGGTTGATGCGTTGAACGTCACGTCAGTCTGGTTGAAAAGATTCCGGCGCTTGGTGGCGTTGTTGTAAGCGGTGATCGTTACGGACTGTCTGTTTGCCGTGACGGCGCCTGGCACGTAGTTTTGGTAGAAGCGGTCGTAATCGCCGAAGAGTGTGCGATTGCGGATGTTGAAGCGTCCAGCCTGATGATCGATGCTAGCAGAGGCAAGGTTCACGCCTATTTTAGCGAAGCTATTATCCGCATTGCCGAAGAACGTCTCGATCGGAACGTCTACGGGTCGACCGTGAAATGAAGAGATACCGCGATCAGCAACACGACCGTCGTGGAAATACTCGTAAGAGAGTTTGACGGCCGTCTTTGGACCAACGATCAGTGTTGCGGTCGGGTTAACGCCATAACGCTCCAGATCGACACCATTTCGGAAGCTGCCGGAGTTTTCATAGAGACCGTTGAGCCGCAACGCGACCTTGTTGCCTAGCGGCTGATCGAAATCCATCATGAAGCGTTTGTTTCCGAATGAGCCTCCCTGAAGCGTGACTTCACGCAGGGAAGTGAAGCCAGCCTCTTTCGTCACGCGATTGATTACGCCGCCGCCGCCGCCACGACCGAACAACATCGAGTTTGGTCCTTTCAATGCTTCGACGCGCTCGACGTTGTAGAAGTCGCGGAAATACTGGACGTCATCGCGCACTCCATTCACGAAGAAATCGCCGCTCGTATTGTTGCCACGGATCACGACCTGGTCGCGATTGTTCTCACCTTGATGAGATGTGATCCCGGGAACGTAAGAAACGACTTCCGACAAGCTCGACATCGACTGATCGCGAATCTGTTCTTTCGTGACGACGGAAATTGACTGCGGAATGTCACGTAGCAGTGTCTGTGTTTTGGTTGCACTACTAATTGAACTCACGCCATATGCGGCCATGTCGGTGATGGTGACGGTGGCGTTAGATGGTCCAACAGCCAGGACAACTTCGAGTGGTTTAGCAGTGTTCGCAAGGTTTACAGTCTCCGTCGCTTCAGAGAAGCCTTCGGCTGAGATGCGCACCTGGTATTCGCCCGGCGTGAGTGTGACGGAAAACTCGCCGTTCCGATCGGTTACGGCAGTAGTAGAGGGAAGCCCTGATTTACTGATCCACACGTCCGCGCCCTGGATGGCGGCGCGGTTTGGATCGAGTACTTTGCCCTTTAGTATTGTCTTATCGTTGGGTGCCTGAGCGAAAACCTGGATAGTTAGAATTGCCGAAAGACCGAGTAAAAGGAGAGACCGAAGGCTGTACCTGGTATTCATAACGACCTTTTCCGTGTTGAGATTTGTCCGAAAATGAAAACCGATTTCAATTTCAGAGAAGGCAGGATAATACAAGACGGTCTGGATTGACAAGCGCGACGTTCAATTTTGTCGCTTAATAAATGCCGCGAGCAGGGGAATCGTGAGCTCGTGATGGCCCGTGATTGAGTAGCCTTTGCCGGCGCCGTGCTCTGTTGGACGCCGGACCACGTTCGTTAACGGGCGATACGATTGAATGAAGTCGAAGTTGGCTGTAGTGATGTCTGAAAGCGAATGGTCCAAGTTGCGCACGAGCGTCACGCATTTGAGAAACACTTCGGGCAGCACGACGGCTGAGCCAACGTTGAGATAAACTCCGCCGCCATCCATGCGCCGCACGAGCTCCGCGAGACAACGAAAGTCAGTGTGTGTCGTAGCGCCTAAGGCTGCGCCGTCGAAGTTCGGATGAAAGTGTGCGATGTCGCCACCGATCGTGACGTGTGCAGTGAAGGGGATCTTCGCGTCGTACGCGGCACAGATAAGGGAATAGTGGCGATGCTTTGGGTTGAGCGCGAGCAGTGCGCGACCTACCGCCTCACCCAATCCTATTTGATCTGTTGCACCGTCTCGTGCGGCGCCGTTCAGTAATTGGCCTGTTTCTTCTGCACCGCCAAACACGCCTTCTGACAGTGTGGCGTCGACGTCTTCGGATGTCGAGCCAACCATCGCGATCTCCGCATCATGGACCAGCACGGATCCGTTTGCGGCAATCCCGCTCACGTATCCCTGCTTCATTAAATCGATGATGATCCGCGCGAGGCCCGTCTTGATCACATGACCGCCAATTCCCCAGATGATCGGCTTCTTCAACTCGCGCGCACGCCGAATACGTTCCGCGAGCTCGCGAAACGACTTCACCGCAAGGACATTTGGCAGGCTGTCGAGAAACTCGCTCAACGACGAATCAGCGCTGCCTGGTTTTGCAAACTCCTCGAGATTAACTTTGCTGGGACGTGAGGCAAGCGGATAGGTTTTTACTTTGTCGAGCTCAAGCGGCTTCAGATCGTGGTCGTAAATGGATGGCAAGTTGACTCTCTGCTCCGCTACAGATGTTCAGCATCGGCTAAGTCTTGAGAACGCCCCGTCGCTAACTTGTTCTGTCTGAGCAACGCTCGGGAAATGAAAGGAACCTCTAAATCACCAATTTTACCCATCTCGCGAGAGGCCCATGCTTCTTCAAAGCTAACGCCACTCAGAATTGTCAGGAGATCGATCTTATTCGGCGCTACCCCCTAATTGGACCACTTGGTCCTTTTGAGTGAAGTCTTCTTGAGTTAAGCCGATTTCACCAAACCCAAAATCCCGCAGTGCTCGAAAGATCCGCTCCGCATTTTCAGCTGATTTTTCGACGAAGAAATCCATGTCTGACGTGTATCTGGCGTGCCCGTGATGAGCCAGTGCAAACGCATCGACTATCACGAAATGTACGTCATGAGTGTTCAATAATTCGATAAACTCTCTTAAATCCTTTTGTAAGCTCATCGTCATAAGGGCTGAAATGCTCTCTCAGGGTTAGAAGAATTTGCATTCGCTGTGCGGGTGAAAGAGAACGTTCATACTCCCTGTCCGCTGCTTCCGCTTCCTCAAATGACGAGAAGACTTGAAAGGCGGTCCTGTCTACTTTAAGTGACTGATCCATGCGGAAAGTATAACACGCGCCTTACGGATCAGGCTTCGGCTGTCCGTTGCTATGATTGCCATTTCCATTACGCGTGACACGGCCATTTAACAGTGGACGCAGGACATGGCCGGTGTGGGAGCGGCGCGAGCGTGCGACTTCTTCGGGTGTGCCCGCGGCGACAACGCGACCGCCGTTTTCGCCGCCCTCTGGACCAAGGTCGATGATGTAGTCGGCTGATTTGATTACGTCCAGGTTGTGCTCGATTACGAGGACGGTGTTGCCGAGCGAGACGAGACGCTGTAACACGTCGAGCAGCTTGTGAACGTCGGCGAAGTGTAGTCCTGTTGTGGGCTCGTCGAGGATGTAGATCGTGCGGCCGGTTGCCCGTTTCGAGAGTTCTTTGGCGAGCTTGATGCGCTGCGCTTCGCCGCCGGAAAGCGTCGTAGCTGATTGGCCCAGCTTGATGTAACCGAGGCCGACGTCGAGCAAGGTCTGAAGTTTCTGATTTATCTGCGGAATGTTTTCGAGTAGCGGTAGTGCTTCCTCGACAGTCGTGTCGAGCAGGTCGGCGATCGACTTGCCTTTATACTTCACCGCCATCGTTTCGCGGTTGTAACGTGCGCCGCGACACACATCACACAGCACGTACACGTCAGGCAGGAAGTTCATCTCGATGCGCTTCATGCCATCGCCTTCACACGCCTCGCAACGCCCGCCTTTCACGTTGAATGAGAAACGGCCCGGTTTGTAACCACGCTCACGCGACTCCGGCAGCATCGCATACAACTCACGCAAGGGGGTGAACAGACCCGTGTACGTGGCAGGATTCGAGCGCGGCGTACGGCCGATGGGCGACTGGTCGATTTCGATCACTTTATCGACGTGTTCGAGACCTTCGATCGATTTGTACGGACCCGGCTCAGTACTCGAGCCGTAGAGATGCTGCGCGAGTGCGTAGTAAAGAATGTCTTCGACGAGTGTGGACTTGCCTGACCCGGAAACACCAGTCACAACCGTTAACAAACCGAGGGGAAACGAGACATCGATCTCTTTTAAGTTATTCGCGTAAGCGCCCGTGATCGTGAGGTATTTTCCGTTCGGCGCTCGTCTCTCGGCCGGTACTTCGATTTTTCGCGCGCCGCGAATGTAGAGTCCGGTAATCGAGTCGGGATTTTCAGCCACGTCAGCCGCGGTGCCGACGGCAACGACTTGCCCGCCATGCGCGCCCGCGCCTGGCCCAAGATCGACGACGTAATCAGCGCGCCTGATTGTCTCTTCATCGTGTTCGACTACGAGCACCGTGTTGCCGAGGTCGCGCAGCGTGGACAATGTTTCCAGTAACTTCTGGTTGTCTCGCGGGTGTAGACCGATGGAAGGTTCGTCAAGCACGTAAAGCACGCCGCGCAACTGCGATCCGATCTGCGTCGCGAGACGAATACGCTGGCCTTCGCCACCGGAAAGTGTCGACGACGATCGATCGAGGGTGAGATAGCCCAGCCCAACAGTTTTCAGGAAGCTCAGCCGGCTAATGATCTCGCGCAAAATGGGGCCAGCAATCTGTTCTTCACGAGAGTTGAGCTTCACCTGCGCGAACGCATCCACAGCATCGTCAATCGGCAGCGATGTGTATTCGGCGATACCACGCCCACCGACCTGCACGGATAGAGAATCGGAACGCAAACGCCGTCCGTTACACTCGCTACAAACCGCTGGGGAAACCAGACCTTCCAGCGCAATCCTGACTTTTTCGGAAGGAGCTTCCTCTAATCGATTCTTGAGCCAAGGGAGCGCGCCTTTCCACTCGTTCTGATACGTGTAAAGCCCCTGGTTGAACGTTAACCTGCCATTGACTCCGTTCAGAAATCCCTCGCGCACTTCCTTCGGCAACTCTTCAAACGTGCTCTTCGGATCGGCGTGGAAGTGTTTGCACACGGCGAGCAGCGCGCTGCGGAGATAAGCCGAGCCCTGCTTGTCAGACGTGCCCATGAAGCCGAGCCGCTCGGGCGTTTGCCACGCCTCGGGAATCAACTTCAGCGAGTCGATCTCCATCACCGTTCCCAAACCGTGGCAACGCTTGCAGGCGCCATACGCGGAGTTGAACGAGAACGAGCGCGGCTCGAGTGGCGGCACGTTGATGCCGCAATTAACGCAAGCCATCCGTTCCGAATAGAGCTTCTCCTCGCCATCGACTATCGAAATGAGGACGGCGCCGCCCGTCAGCTTCAACGCAGTGCGAATCGAGTCTGTTAGCCGCTCGCGGATTCCTGCTTTGATCAACAGCCGGTCGACGACCGCCTCGATCGTGTGATTCCTTCGCTTATCGAGACGAATCTCTTCATCGAGCGACAGCAGCTCACCATCGACACGGGCGCGGATGAAACCTTCCTTCGCGAGCTTCTCGAGCTCTTTCTTGAACTCGCCCTTCCGGCCGCGGACGATCGGCGCGAGCACCATCACGCGCTCGCCTTCGGGCAGCCCCAGCACGTTCTGCACGATCTGATCGACGCTCTGCCGCGTGATTGCAGCACCGCAGATATGGCAGTGCGGCACGCCGACTGACGAAAACAGCAGACGCATGTAGTCGTAGATCTCGGTCACGGTTCCGACAGTTGATCGGGGACTACGCGAAACAGTCTTCTGTTCGATGGAGATGGCCGGCGAGAGGCCGTCGACTGAATCGACGTCCGGCTTTTCGAGTTGATCGAGGAACTGGCGGGCGTACGCCGAGAGCGATTCGACGTAGCGGCGTTGTCCTTCCGCGTAGATCGTGTCGAACGCGAGGGACGATTTGCCTGAGCCGGAGAGGCCAGTGATTACGGTAAAGCGATCGCGCGGGATGTCGACGTTGATGTTTTTTAGGTTGTGCTGGCGAGCGCCCCTAACACTGATGCGATCAATGGCCATAGCGAAAACCAGCCATTCTAGCGGACTGATTTTCGGGGAGCAAGCGGCCCCTCTGCGTAATCTCTGCGTCCTCTGCGCCTCTGCGGTTTACAGGTGTTGCGAGTTCCTTTTACCGCAGAGGCGCAGAGAACGCAGAGATTACGCAGAGAATTAGAAGTTCAGGCGCATCCCGAGCTCCATCCGGCGCGGTGATTGGGCGGAAGTCGCCTGGCCGAAGAAAGGCGAGCTCTGGACTCCGGAAAACGCCCCGAGATTCGCGTGGTTTAGAAGATTGAACGCCTGGGCGTAGAGCTCAAAGCGATACTTCTTCGTGGAGGCTCCCGGCAGGGATGGCGGCGCTGCGCCATCACCGCCACCAACCCGAATCATCCTGACTTGCGGGCCACCTGTTTGTGGTTGCTCCGGTCCGAAACTCGTTCCCCAACTCATGCGCGAGCCGATCTCCCAACGCGAAGCACCACGCGCGCTGTTACGTCCAAGTCCGGGCGGTCGATCGTTGATGACCGTGTCGCCGTTATCGTCGAAGCCGGTCGTGATGTTGTAAGGCAGCGCCGAAGTTGCCTGGAAGATCGTCGAAATCGAGAACCCCATCGGCAGACGTTTGCTGATGAAACCCGAGATCAGATGACGCATGTCGTTCGCCGCCGGCCCGCGGTCCGCGCGCAGGTTGAAGTTGTTTGAAGGCAGGCTGAACGGGCTGTCGGCCTCGTTCGTGTTCTTCATCACGAGGTAATTGATGTTCCAGAAAAGTCCGTTGCCTCGGAGCCCGGCCGGCCCGAATCCAATCATCAGCCGGTGGCTCCCTTGATACGCCGACGACTCGATATTCGTGATGTTGCCAGCGGTCGGATCAGGACGGCCGAAGCCCGGAATCGGCGTGTTGAGATTGCGACCATGAAGCAGATGCACGCCACGTTGATACTGGTAGTTCGTCGTCAGTCGAAACAGCTTGAGTGGGTTTGTCTCGACACCGATCGAGCTTTGAATGATGTAGGGAATCTGTAGATCGGGATCCATCTGGATGCGGCTTGCCGGCGGCAATGTTTGGACGCCACCGACAAATGGATTCGGAAAACTGGGATTGGCCACTACCAGATCTCTTTGTCGCTGACCGTCGACGCGCAACGTCTGTTCGTAAGTCTGCGCCGCGAACCAGTCGTAAAAAATTCCCGCGCCACCGCGCAGGGTGACGCGACCACTCTTCAGCGGCGACCACACCCAACCGAAGCGCGGCGCGAGGTTGAACTTGCCCGGCACGTGATTCTGAAACTCATGACGCACGCCGTAGCTGAGCGTCAGATTCTTACGCACGCGAAAGTCGTCCTGAACGTACCAGCCGAATTGATACTGTCGATACTTCACGGTTGGATCGCCGATGCGTTGTGTGAACTGAGTCGGCAGTCCCGCTTCGAAGGCGTCGAGATCCGCGAATTGAAATGTCCCGAATGGATTGATTCGCTCGTTGCTGCGATAACCACCGGCCTCGAGTTGTGCGCCGAAGCGAAGACCGTGTTTCTCGAGTGCGTAATCGACATTGTCCGCGAGCTCGAAATCGAGTTGCCTGCGTCCGCCGCTTCGTTGTGCACTGCCGTCGTTGAACGAGCCCGGCACGAGGAACGTGCGGCCCAGACTCACGGAGCGCGCGTCGGTCATGGTCCAGCGTGCCTGCAAACGCGCTTCGTTGAAAAACTTCTTGCCGAAGGTTCCGGAGTCGCCGAGCCGCGCGATGTATTCAGTCTGATCCTGTGAATAGCCACGCGACGGCAGATCGAAATCGCCGACACCGAGATTGTTCTGGACGCCCGCGTTGCGTTGAAACTGAAGTCGCGCCGTGTGTGTTTTGGATAAGACGTGCTCGATGCGTGCGTCGACATTCAATCGTCTTGAGGGGCGATACGCGAGATCGTTGACTGTTCCGCTCGGAGTTGTTGCGAAGATTGGTCGCGCGTCGAAGAACAAAGAACCGTCGGCGTTGAGAAAGAGTGACGTGTGGTTTTTCCAGAGTGGGCCTTCGAGTGAGAAACCGAAACGCCGTTGTTGTTCCGGGCCGCGAAACGGAGCAAACACCTGGCGGCCGTTCATTGCTTCGTCTCGGAAGCCGAAGTTGATCGAGCCGTGCCAGGCGTTCGCGCCCGGCTTGGTGGTGATGTCGACGAAACCAAAACCCGCATCGTGATTCTCGGCGGCGTAGGGATTCATGCGGAAGCGAATCTCGCGAATCTGCGACTTCGGTGGGAGTTTGCCGCCGCGAAAGCCGTTGACGCGAATCTGTGCGCCGGGTCCGGCGAGCTGGTTGATGGCATTCTCAAACTCGTCTGGATCGTCAGGTAGTTGCGCTATCTGTTCGGCGGTCAGGACGTTTGTGAATGCCGCGCCGTTGGGGTTTGTGTTGCGGACCTGTGCTTCTTCTTCTACGTCGACGTCGACCTTGATCACGTCGATCTCGAGGGTGACTTCTTTCTGATGTGAACCGCTTGCGAGATCGAGATCGAGGTCCTGTGCTTTGAAGCCTGGCGCTTCGATGTGGAGCTGGTAGTGGCCCGTGGGTACCTTGTTGAAACGTGCTTCGCCGCGATGATTGGTTGAGCTGAGCGATTGAGACTTTCCGTTCCGGATCAATTGCACCTGCGCCTTGTTGACGAGGGCGCCGGAGGGGTCTTTGACAACCACTTCGAGGCTCGCCGTTGTTTGGGCCAAACAAGGCGCGACGATTAACAGTAGAATGAAAAACACACGCATCTTTATTTGCCTTTCAAGGTTTGATTACAGGCGTTGTGGTGCGTCCGATCGGGTGGCCACGGAGGACCACCCCTACAGTTGTGGCTCATCGGGCGCATTTGACGAAGTAGCGTGGTTGACTACAACTGTAGGGGGTGGCCCTCCGTGGCCACCCGATCGGACGCGCCCCTACGTTGCATTATCAATGTTTCTCGAAACGGTCAGCCTTGAATTGCGGGTTCAACTGGTATTTCGAAATCTCAAACTCTTCCGAGACTTCGTTCTCGGTTAGGAAGGTCAGCTTGTGCGGCAGCATCACGCCGCCGACTTTCTTGTGGTCCGTAAGCCGGATATAGAAATCGACCTCTTCCGGTGCGGCCGACGGCGCTTCGGCGCGCATTTTCTTCTCAGCGTCTTCACGCGCCTTCGCGATGTCTTCTTTTGAACCGGCCTGGCGTGTCATGGTCATGATGCGCGGCTTTGGTCCACGATAGCTCAACAGCAGCGGTATGTGACTCTTCTTATCGAAGAAAACACGAACCGAGAAGTTGTTTGGACCATTAACGTCGATCACGTCTGCCGGAACATCTTCGACGTCCGACTCACCGGCGTACTTGTATTCAACTGCGAGTGCCGGCGGAGGCGTCAGGATCATCGCGAGCAGGTAACGCGAAAACTCTGCGGTATAGATCCTGCGCAGCATCTCTTCCACCTGCTCCGGAGACATCTGCTGGCCGCCTGGTCCAGACATGCGAAAGACCATGCCGCCGCCACCGCCGCTGTTTCCGCTCCACGCCTGATCGCCGTTGAGCGCACGCGTATTGATCATCGCGGTACTGAGCCCGCCCGCGTTCATCGCGTCTTCGACGAGATACTTGTTGGGAAGAAGGATGCTGATCTCGCGGTCACCTGCCATCTCGCGGTCACCAAACGTGCGGCGGTAATGGCCGTTGATCTGGAGGCCTTGGATCTTTTGTAACTGTTCGTCGCCGCCGATGGCTTGGCGCGCTTGTTTCAGGATTTCCTGCGCCCGCGCGTCATCATTGGCGAGCGCGATCGACGTGCAGAAGATAGTGATGGCGAATAGGGATAGAATTCTTTTCATGCCCGTATTCGCTCGAGCACGACAAAAAGTTCCACAGATCCTGTAATCCTGTTTGAAATCGAGGTAGAGTAGCGACGTGAATCTTCCCAACACGCTGACTCTCCTGCGCATCTTCCTCGTACCGCTGCTGGTGGTCGTGCTGCTGACTCCGTTTTCCGAAAACTGGCTGGGAGTGCCGCGACACTTGCTCGGCGTCGTGATGTTTTTAGGCGCAGCGGTGACAGACTATTTCGATGGTCAGATCGCGCGCAGTCGTGGGCAGGTCACGCGTCTCGGTCAACTTCTCGATCCGATCGCAGACAAACTACTGATCTCCGCGGCGCTGATTTCGCTCGTCGAGAATCAGCTCGCGCCCGCGTGGGCGGTCGTAATCATCATTGGACGTGAGTTTGCGGTTACGGGATTACGTTCAATTGCGGCCGTCGAGGGTGTCGTAATTTCAGCGTCGAAGATGGGGAAGTTCAAGATGATGGCGCAGGTGGTCACGGTCGCGCTGCTCATCGCGTCGAGTGTTGCTGGTAGACCGCCAGTGGCGAACTTCGGCAGGCCGTTTCCAGCAATCGAGTTCTGGTCAGTGCCTGAGCTGCGCACAGCCTGGCAGCACCTGGTTGGCGATGGTCCAACGACAGGAAATGACTGGCAGGTGCTGCTTTACACGGCTGGACGCGCGATGCTCTGGCTCGTCGTGATCTCCGCGTGCACGTCGATGTATGGCTATTTCAGGAGTTTTTACCGCACCTTCACACAGAATCAGCGGCAAAAATCCGTTATTGGATCTCAACCCAGTCGCCAGTATGCACTTCGCCAGCCACCCGAGTAATGATCGCGGTGGCGGTGCGCGCCTGAACGTCAATCACCACGATCTCACCGACAATCTTGCGCGGCATAAGCGGACGATGTCGTTTCACTTCGCGGGTTGTTATCGGTCGATAGCGATAGCGGCCGTCGGTGTCCACGAATGCGGTTTTGTCTTTCGCGCGGTTCGCCTGGTTTCCGATACCACCGCCACGAAAACGGTCGCTCTGAAAACCAGTCGCACGGTTGCGCGCCAGCTCTTCGTTGTCGAAACGGGTGATGTTCCCGGTGCCAAGTGGACGATAGACTGTGAGATAGTCCCCAGTCTTGATTTGATCTTCTGAGCCGAGGTCGATGTAGACGATATCGTTTCGCGTGACCATCTCGCGGTTGTCTTTCGCCATCACGAGGCGGCCGGTCTGTTTACCTGAGGGGTCAGCAAAAACATCGAGATTGGCCTCTGCGCGCTGCAGCGGCGACTCGCGATCTGGAACGGGGGCCAGTAGATCGCCAAGCAGGGCCGTGTCGCAGGTAAATGTGATCTGCGCCGCTGAAGTGTTCTCACGGACTTTGAAAACCTGAAGCTGGCCGACTTCCTGAATGTACGTGCCAAGAAACCCGACTTTTTGCTTGTGAACGCCCTTGACGTCGCCACGCGGGCGAATAATCTGGAAGCTCTGGCCTTCGCGGATGCCTTGCTGCGAGCCCGCATTTATATAGACGACCTCGCCGTCTGAGAAGCGGCGTTGTTCCTGTTCTTCCACGGCCCCGACGATTTCCGGCATGTGCGGCAGTTTCTGGTGACGAATGTAACCGGCGCAGTAGAGTCTCGTTCGGTCAGCGATTCGCTGTTCCTGGTGTGTGTTAGGAACAATAAGGCGGGAACGCTCCTCAGTCTGGGCGTTAGTTGTGAAGGCAAATGCCGCTGGAAGGGCGAGCGACAGCAGCAATGCTTTGAAAATTCCGAACCTTGGCATATCTAGTCTCCTTTGGTGAATCATAAGAGGGGATCGGGGCAAAGTGACGAGCGTGAGGTTTATTCATCGTACTTGCTGCATTAATTCGGGTCAACACAATTTACCGCGGATAAACGGATAAGTTACGGATTACCGACGTAAATCCGTCGCTTATCTGTTTCATCCGTGGTTACTTGCGTTTTTGATACCCGCTTGGTAGTATCCGCATTTTGTCGGAATACGCTATTTGCACACTATAGCGGGCCGGCGTAGCTCAGTTGGTAGAGCATCTGATTTGTAATCAGAGGGTCGGGGGTTCAAGTCCCTTCGCCGGCTCCACGGCAAAAACAAAAGTTGTTGCAGGGGTGGTCGAGTGGTTAATGGCACCGGGCTGTAAACCCGGCGGGCTCACGCCCTACGTAGGTTCGAATCCTACCCCCTGCACCGGGCAATGAATAAAGGGCGCGGGTGTAGCTCAGCTGGTAGAGCATTAGCCTTCCAAGCTAAGGGTCGCGAGTTCGAATCTCGTCGCCCGCTCCAGGTTTCTGTGGCGCTCTGGGATTCGGGCCCGCGTAGCTCAGGGGTAGAGCGCCTCCTTGGTAAGGAGGAGGTCATGAGTTCAAATCTCATCGCGGGCTCCAGCGTTTCCATTACGGACTAATAGTGATCCTTTATATATAGAAGAGGAAAAGATGTCGAAGGAAAAATTTGACCGTTCGAAGCCGCACGTGAACATCGGGACGATTGGACACGTGGATCACGGGAAGACGACGTTGACGGCAGCGATCACGAAGGTGTTGGCGAAGCACA
>Ga0081539_10004577_pt1 | contig 15104 bp, 8 predicted proteins | sample TabmetS4T2R2_FD_71023 | JGI IMG/M metagenome (GOLD analysis project Ga0081539, IMG submission 71023) | Tabebuia heterophylla rhizosphere microbial communities from the University of Puerto Rico - S4T2R2 | ecosystem: Host-associated > Plants > Roots > Rhizosphere ...
AGCGATGGGTTATTATGATGATCGGGATCTACCCTACTATTGGAATCTGGCAAACGAGTATGTGCTGTTTGACCGTTTCTTTAGTTCGGCGAGCGGTGACAGTACAATGAACCACATGTACTGGGTGGCAGGCGCGCCAGGCAGCAAAAAGGGGCAAGTTCCGCCGCGAGGCTATGGTGATTTGCCCACGATTTTCGATCGTCTCACAGAGCATGGAATTTCTTGGAAATTCTATGTGGAAAATTATGATCCTACGATTACCTATCGTTCATTTCCATCAGTGGATACAAGCAATCGAACTTCACAAGCTATTCGAGTTCCACTCTTGAACTTTGAGCGCTTCGTTGATGATCCACAGCTCTTCAGCCAGATTGTTGATCTCAATGAATACTTCCAAGATCTGGAAAGGGGAACATTGCCGGCGGTGGCTTATATTGTCTCGTCAGAGGCCACGGAGCATCCCCCTCGAAGTATCCGTGCTGGCCAGAGACTTTTAAAGAAATTAGTTCAGGCACTGATGCAGAGCGATGCCTGGTCGAGTTCGATCTTTATGTGGACGTATGATAGCTGGGGAGGCTGGTATGATCATGTACCACCTCCACAGGTGGACGAATACGGCTACGGATTCCGAGTCCCGGCGTTGCTCGTCAGCGCCTATGCCCGTCGAGGCTATATTGACAGCACCGAACTGGATTTTGCCTCGATCCTCCGGTTCATCGAAGATAATTGGGGTCTCGAGCCTCTCGCTCTGCGTGATGCTCATGCCAATAGTATTGCTACGGCATTAGACTTCTCTCAACCCCCGCGTCAACCATTCTTTATCTCTTTCTCACGAGAAGAGGCTTACACACCATTCCGCGAGCCTCGTCGAGAAGTAATCTATGCTGCTTATGGAGCAGCGGTTGTTTTTGCCGGGCTGATGTTTAGTATTGTAAACCTAATAGACTGGAGAGACCAGGATCGTCGGGTTGCACGCGCTAAAGCGCACAGGAAGCGCAAGGCAGTATGAAACGTCGAACTCAAGGCTGCATAGCAGTCGCTCTAACTATTCTTTGTATACTCTCGACAACTCCTGTTGCCAGAGCAGGTAGACCCATGCTGTGGACTACCCTCTTGACTATCCAACCCGTGGCGCCCCTAACAGTGGGTGAACATCCCATAATCTTCGTTCAGCTGACTACCACGAGGGGCAAGCCCCTCGCGGACAAGGCGGTCGAACTTTTCCTGGATGGCGTGCACGATCACACAGCCAGAACTGATGTTACGGGCACGGCTTCTTTCAGAATTCGGCGTGATTTGCCAGCTGGTACCCATGACATTAAAGCCACCTGGGGTGGCTCGCCCTCTCTGGATCTTGCGCCGTCAAGCGCCTCCACCCAAATCGTGATCAAACCAGCAGAGATCGAGATTCGCACAGTCCCTCCATTACCGGGAGTAATTTTTTCGCTGGCAGGTCGCATTTTCACCTCTAACAAATCTGGGATCGCGCGGATTAAGGTAACACAGCCTGGTCCCTTTTCCCTGGACGTTCTCCCTCTAGGGAACTTTCAATCGAACGTTCAGGCAGAGTTTGGCCGCTGGGGGGATGGGGTCTTTACGCCTTCCCGCGAAGTAAATGTACCTTTGAATAGACCTTTGGAGGTTGGTTTCGAGGTAAGCTACAAAGTCAGCCAGACTTTCATAGATCTTAGCGGTCAGCCGGTCGATCCCCGACGCGTCGCTTCTCTAACCCTCCAGGGAGCTGGGATCACTCACATGTTTCAAGACGGCCAGCCTCACTGGCTACTCTCTAGTCGTGTGAGTCGCAGCACAGATGGTCTTGAGGAGACCAAAATCCTGTATTCCGTCGTGAGCGTAGTCGTGGATGGAGCAAATGTCGTTAGCGAGGCTCAACAGCGTTTCTACGTGCAGCCCAATGATGTGTGGCCTATTAAGTTAATGCTCTACTCAGCACATTTTTCAGCCCGGGACGCGTTGTTTCACTTTCCAATTGGCTCAGGTATCCGTCTGGATTATCCGGATGGGCGCAATCAAGAATTTCTATTCGATTCAAATGATGAACTTGTGATCAGATCACTAGCACGTGGTCTATACCATGTTACTGTCACAGGTGCTAAGGGAATAGCCCCACCGACTCCACTAGCTTTGTCTCGAGATCAAGATATGGAACTGCTGGTGCTCAGCAATTTTGATCTAAGTGTGATGTTTGCTGTAGCTGCCTCCCTGGCTTTGGGACTACTCTTTTTTGGGCGGCCCCACTTACTCACATTCCTCGTCAGGCTCCCGGTTCTATTTCGGAAGCGGCGTGCAAAGCAACTACGGGGAGTAGCCACGATTGAAAGCTTATATACATCAGCGCTTAGGCAATGCCCATCCTGTCAAGCAACAGCAAAGCAAAGTAAGGCTGGGTTCAATCGTTCTGGTAGCCAGCGATATCGATGTTATATGTGCGGCCGGGTTTACACACCCGCGCGAAATCCCATTGGTTTTTCTTCTGAAATCCGAGAGCGTGCCCTGCAGTTGTATCTGGAAGGAAATAGCCGCAAATCCATTGCGCGAATTTTGAACGTCAGTCCCCGGACGATATCGAAATGGATTGTAGACCACACTCTTAAACTACCAGCCATTCCTGTGCATAAAACATCGGGAGTGGATGACTAGTCTGCTTCTATCACTACACTCGATGTACAGTAATGTAGACACTTTACGGCTAGAGAATCATTTATGACAAAAGCGTTCACGGAGTCACCATTAGCACGAGCGTTCCTTGGGCAGCATTTGAGGTTATGGATGATTACCATCATGCTGATGATGAGTGCGTGCGCACCCACGCCAAGTTCGGTGCCAACGGCGACCTCTGATGCAACCCCGGTGTTGGCGTACTACTATATTTGGTTTGACGTTGGTTCTTGGAATCGGGGAAAACTAGATTACCCATTGCTAGGTAATTATTCTAGCGACGACCCCCAGATTATGCGCCAGCATATCCGGTGGGCCAGAGCCGCCGGCATCAATGGCTTTATCATCAGTTGGAAAAGCACTGACAAACTCAACTCTCGCCTTGATCAGCTTATCAAACTCGCGGATCAGGAGAACTTCAAACTTGCCATTATTTATCAAGGTCTAAATTTGGATCGTCGCCCGCTTCCCTCTGGGCGGATTGCTGCCGACCTAGACTACTTCATAGATCATTATGCCGGTCATACTGTGTTTAACATCTACGAGAAACCACTCCTCGTTTGGTCTGGCACGTGGGAATTCTCGCGCGAGGAAGTAGGTAGCGTGACCCAGGGGCGCCGCGATCACCTGCTGATCTTGGCCTCCGAAAAAAGCGTTAAGGGGTATGAACGTCTTGCAGACCTGGTGGATGGTGACGCCTATTATTGGTCATCTGTGAATCCAGACACGTTTCCCAGGTATCTGGAAAAACTATCGTCGCTGGGACAGGCAGTGCACTCAAATGGCGGCCTGTGGATTGCGCCAGCGGCACCAGGCTTTGACGCGCGCCTGGTAGGCGGGACCAGAGTTGTAGAGCGCAAGAATGGGAACACTCTGCGGACGGAGATGAATACGGCACTCCTGTCCTCGCCCGATGCGATTGGACTGATCAGTTGGAACGAGTTTAGCGAGAACTCACATATCGAGCCAAGCGTGAATTATGGTAATCACTACTTAGCAGTATTAAGAGATATCCGTTATGCGGCTTCTCCCAAAGTAGCCGACTTCGATTCAAGTGTGCCCGGAAATACCCTTAACCACATCGGCATTGGACGGATATTTGCATTAGGAATAGTTGGGGCACTGGTTCTCATTGGTCTAGTGACAATCATTCGGCGCGATAGACCCAAGAAGGGGCACATATCCACATGAACCGGAAGCAAATTATTTTCATTTTAGGAGGGTTTTATTGCACAAAGTGATATTTATTGTGATTCTGATCTAATGAGGAACAAGTCATGAAACTTACTAACCTGCTAAGAAATCTAGTTCTTATTTTGGGGAGCTCGGCCATTATTAGCCATTCGAATGTATTAGCAGCGCAAACAACGAGTGCACCTGGACTCGTTGTAGCCCAGGGCTTAAACGATACGACAGTCCAACTGACGTGGATGGCGGTTGCAGGCGCAGAGAGCTACAAAATCTATCGTGGCGGATCCTTCCTGACATCCCAGCCCGGCACCCTTTACAACAATTCTTCTTTGTCCCCCTCGACCACCTACAGCTATCAGGTTTCTGCCGTCGTCGGTGGCGTCGAATCACCGCTCTCCGTTGCTGTCTCAGCGACGACTCAGGCAGCAAAAGATAGCATCTCCCCGACCCAACCAGGTGCGATTTCGGTCTCGAACATCACTTCCAGCTCCGCTCAGCTGACGTGGGCCAGCTCGAGTGATAATGTCCATGTTATGGGATATCGCATCCTGCGGGGTGCAGTAGGTGTACCTCTGTCAGCCCTTGTCCAGATCGCCACGACGGAAGAAACGAATACCTACGCTGCTACTAATCTAAGGGCCAACACCGCGTATCAATTCGCGGTGCTTGCGCTGGATGCCTCCAACAATCTTTCGACGGCGCGCACGGTTACCTTTACCACTGCTGCCTCCTCCGACATCACTGCCCCCGAGCCTCCGTCGAGCAGCAGCGTATCCGCCAAAATATTCTCGTCTTCACGCATCGACCTCGTCTGGGCCGCCTCTACCTCCTCCGATGTATCTGGCTACCAGATCTTTCGGGATGGCACGCTGGTGGGGGAAGTCTACCTGCCGCTGCGCCGGTACTATTCAGATAACGGGCTCGCGCCTTCCACCACCTACTCTTACCGGATCCGCACGATCGACTCGGCCGGTAACGTTTCTGCGCTCACAACACCGCGCAACGCAAAGACCATAGCCTCGGGAAGTGTGAAAATCGTGCGCGGTCCCTATATCCAGTCTACAACTGGAGAGTGGACGCGCATCGCCTGGTGGACAAACATCCCGGCCCCGAGCGTGGTGAACTACGGCGTGGGCAATCTGTCTCAGCAGGTGAGTGACCCAGTCCTCACTCAGCAGCATGTCATGCTGATTGGTAATCTCACCGCGGGTACAACGTATCAATATCAAGTTGTCTCTGGTAATGCGAGCAGTGCCACCTTGACGTTTGCCACTGCGGCGTCGCCAGGCTCAACATTCTCCTTTGCAGCGGTCGGGGATTATGGCGGGGGCAGTAGCCAGGAAACCCAGATCGCCACGAATATTGCCAACGGGGGGACACAGTTTGTGCAGACGCTCGGCGACAATGTGTATCCCGAAGCAGCAGATCCCAACTTTTCAACCACATATTCCGATTATGATGCGCGCTTCTATATACCTTATGCAACAGCGATGTCCAAGCAGACGCTTTGGTTAGCGGCTGGTAACCATGAATATTATGGCAATGAGGCGTTCTGGCAGCACATTTGGCTGCCGAACAATGAACGCTGGTACAGCTATGATTGGGGGGATGCCCACATCCTCGTTTTGGATGCGGAACAACCCTACATGCCAGGTACGCCACAATATCAGTTCGCACAGACCGATCTCAGTGCAAATCAATCCAAGGTTTGGAGAATTGTGATCGTTCCTCGCCCGCCTTATAGCTCACTAAGCAACAACTCTAGTTCTGTAAATGTGCGGACCTACCTGGTCCCCTTATTCGAGCAGCAAAATGTCCAACTTGTTCTGACAGGGAATAGTCATAATTATGAGCGCACTTATCCGCTGCTGGGAGGAGTTCCCCAAACGACAGGCGGTGTTACCTACATCGTCTCTGGAGGTGGAGGCAATGGGTTAAATCAGTTTCTGATCAGCCAGCCATCCTGGAGTGCCTTCCGGCAGGCCATCTATGAACATGTACGCGTCACCGTTTCGGCTACTTCGCTTCAAATTGAGGCCATCGCAGAGACAGGCTCTATCTTCGATTCGGCTACGATCACCTCAAGCGCTCCACCGACAAGCACACCCACACCAACATCCACCATTACGCCTTCGAACACACCAACAAATACATTTACCCCGACCGCTACAGCTACGCCTTCGCAGACACCAACCGACACGCCAACACCGACGGAAGCAGCACCAACTAGTACACCCACACCGACCGAGACACCCACCGGTACGCCAACGGGTACAAACACAGCCACACCGACTGAAACGTTGGTGCCAACGATAACCCCTACTCATACGCCCACACCAACTGACACGTCAACGCCGACGGAAGCACCCCCAACCAATACGCCGACACCAACCACTGGGCCCAGCGATACACCGACAAGTACAAATACAGCCACACCAACTGAGACGTTCGTGCCAACGATAACCCCTACTCATACGCCCACACCAACTGAGACGTTGGTGCCAACTGTAACGCCTACTCATACGCCCACACCAACCCTACATGTTCCGGTTTTTCGAGATGGATTTGAGTCGGGGAATTTATCTGCATGGACTTCTAGCGCAGGGCTTACCGTTCAAACCGCTTTCGTCCATAGCGGCACATATGCTGCACAAGGCAATACTACCAATGGCAATACTTACGCTAAGAAGACACTGCCGACCAACTACACGGATGGATACGGGCGCATATATTTCAACTTGGTCTCCTATGCCAGTCAAGTCAATCTCCTCCGCTATCGAACCTCGGCAGATGCGTCGATCGGATATCTCTTCGTCAACACCTCAGGCAAACTCGGTTTGCGGAACGATGTTACGGCGACGACGACCACCAGCACGACATCTGTGGGAAGCGGTTGGCATGCACTTGAATTCCATGTGGTGATCAACGGCGCTTCGAGCACTACTGAAGTGTGGTTGGACGGGATAAAGGTCAACGACATTTCAATCACAACCAATTGGGGAACTACCCCAATCGGACGCGTGCAGATCGGCGAAGTCATGTCTGGCAGAACCTACAATGTGATCTTCGATGATGTTGTCTTTGATTTACAGCCGATAGGCCCCTGATGAATCTGAAGGCTAACAACCACAGATTTAGATTAAAGCTCGGAGGTGTCAATGCATCCTGAACTACGCGGCAACCGTGCCCTGTTCAATGGCTCAACTTCGAGCAGTGTCTGGTACATCGGCAATCCTACGAAGCAAGAGATCCTGAAAAACATCTTCGATCAGTTCAACAACTAATTGGCGTTTGGCAGCGTCTAAAATCACAATCAACTCTGGGGGCGACCTCTGTTGCTACAATCGAATAACCAATATCTAACCTTGGGGCAATGGACGCAGACGCAATCTATTGCCCCAACCGATACAGACACACCAACCCCCACCTACACAGCCACAATTACTCCAACGCCCAGTGATACACCCACGCCCACACCCACAGCCATGAATACTGCAACGGTAGCTGAGACCGTGACGCCAATCGCCGGCCAGACTGAAATAGCAGACTTAATCTTCGCCAACGGGTTCGAATCTGGGGATCTCTCGGCCTGGTCCTCCATAGAACAGATGACGGTGATCGTAGCGTTAGCTCTGCTGCGGCGTTGACTGACAACTACGGGTTGCAAGCTGTGATCGATAATAACAATGTAATCTAAGTGAGCCATGATTCACCCAATGCCGAGACGCATTACCGGGCGCGCTTCTACTTCGATCCGAACTCAATCAGCATGGCAAACAACGCTGCCCATTACATTTTCTATGGATATTCCGGCAGGTCCACAGTCGTCTTGCGAATTGAGTTCCGCTTTTCAAAGGGGAACTATCAAATCCGAGTGGCTCTGCGCAACGACAGCAACAGTTGGACGAACAGCAGTTGGTACACCATTGCTGATACGCACCACTTCATTGAAATAGACTGGCGCGCAGCTACAGCCAACGGTGCGAACGCTGGCGGCCTGACACTGTGGATCGACGGGGTTCAACGCGCCAATCTGACTAATATAGATAACGATACACGGCGTATGGACCGCGTGAAGTTGGGCGCAGTCTCTGGGATTGACAACGGCACGCGTGGCACATACTACTTTGACCTGTTCGAGTCTCGCCGGCAGTTATATATTGGGCCCTGACCTAATTTGGATAATTTCGAGCCGACCATCATTTTGAAATAATGAAATGCAAAGCGGGTGGCTGCTAAGCAATGAAATTGTTGTGCATCTCCAAGGGAAAAGCTATATAATGACTATAGGTATTGGGATGAATCAAGCCGACGGCCTCCGCCGTTGGTAGTTGACCCACATTGTTTTCGGTAATTGCAGGTTCAAATTTATAAGGAAGAGGCTGGGAAATGCGTCACACGCCAACATTCGTCTCTATCACAAGTGGAATACTCGCTGCAATCATCACCCTCTCACTCTATGGGGAGGCGCGGGCGGCATTTCCCGGCATCAATGGGAAGATCGCTTTCGAAAGCAAACGTGATGGCAACACGGAAATCTACATTATGAACAGCGACGGCTCGAGCCAGATGAATCTCACGAACAATCCGGCGGAAGACATTGATCCGGCATTCTCGCCCAACGGAATGAAGATCGCTTTCGCGAGCAACCGCGACGGCAACAACGAAATCTACGTGATGAACGCCGATGGAACGAATCAGACCAGGCTCACGAACCACTCGGCGGATGATGTACAGCCGGCGTTCTCACCCGACGGGACGCGGATTGCTTTCGCGAGCACCCGCGATGGCAACCGGGAAATTTACATCATGAATGTCAACGGGTCGAACCCAACAAGAATCACGAACAACCCGGCGACCGATAGAGCCCCAGCATTCTCGCCGGATGGAACGAAAATCACTTTCCGGAGCAATCGAGATGGTAACGATGAGATTTACCTAATGAATGCTGACGGGACCAATCAGACAAATCTCACCAATAACCCGGCAGAAGACTTTGGCTCGGCATTCTCGCCTGATGGAATGAAGATCGCTTTCACGAGCACGCGCGATGGCAACGATGAGATCTACATCATGAACCCGGATGGCACTGGTCAGACCAACATCACCAACAGACCGCTGGGTGATAACTACCCATGCTACTCGCCGGATGGTACGAAGATTACCTACCGCAGCGCGCGCGACGGGAACAGAGAAATCTATGTAATGAACGCCGACGGAACGAACCAGACGCGGATTACGTTTGAACCGGCGGAGGACCTCGATCCCACTTGGGGCGTCGCCGTGTCCTCTCCGACAAGCACCCCGACCAACACACCAACGGAAACTCCAACTCCGACAGATATTGGAACACCAACTCCAACTCTTACGCACACATCCACGCCAATTGGTACTGGTACACCAACCCCAACTTCCACACCGACCAGAACCGCGACGCCGACTCAAACTTCCACTTCAACCGCTACGCAGACGCGAACATCCAGCCCTACCTCAACAACTGACCTGATCTTCGCAGACGGGTTCGAATCGGGTAATCTCCTTGCCTGGTCATCCAGCATAACGGACGCAGGTGACCTGAGCGCCAGTACCGGTGCGGCCCTGATAGGTACCTACGGTTTACAGGCTGTGATTGATGACAACAATGCGATCTACGTCACCGACGATACACCAAATGCTGAAACCCGTTATCGGGTGCGGTTCCATTTTGATCCGAACTCGATCGGCATGTCTAACGGCGATACGCATTACATTTTCTATGGCTACAGCGGCGCCTCCACAGTTGTACTGCGCGTGCAGCTTCGTTACTCCAGCGGCCATTATCAAATCCGAGCGGCACTTCGCAACGATAGCAGCAGCTGGACGAATAGTGGTTGGTTTACGATCACTGATTCACCACACTCTATAGAAATAGATTGGCGCGCCTCGACCGCCAGCAGCACAAGCAACGGAGGTCTAACGCTATGGCTTGATGGTACACAGCGCGCGGATTTGACCGGCTTAGACAATGATACGCGGCGGATTGACCGCGTCCGGCTCGGAGCCGTGACCGGGATTGATAACAGCACGCGCGGCACCTACTACTTTGACGCGTTTGAGTCTCGCAGGCAAACTTATATTGGACCGTAGCTCTGATGGTTTATGAAATCACGTAATGAGAAGACTCAGGATTGATAGCAATAAAATTATTGCGAATCTAGAGCCAAGAAGCGTACAATGATTCTTGGTATTGGGACAGATGTTTGGGGCGGCTCTCGTGGTTTGTGAATGCCCCAGCTTTCTTCACATTATTGTGAAAATTGCAAATCTCTTACAAGTTTATTGTGAATGCAGGCTGAGATATTTAAGGAAGGGAGTTTTGTATGCTGCGCGAGCGAATGAGTATTTTTCTTATGGTTGGGATACTTGCCGCGACTTCCAGTCCAATGGCCGTGCTAAGTTTCTCCGACCTGATCTTTAGCGACGGTTTCGAGTCGGGCAACTTCTCAGCCTGGACATCTAGCAACACCGATTTGGGTGATCTGAGTGTGACTGGTGCGGCTGCGCTGGTGGGCAACCAGGGCATCCAGGCGGTAATCAATGATAACAATGCGATCTACGTTACTGATGACACACCCAACGCCGAGCCGCGCTATCGGGCGCGCTTCTACTTTGATCCGAACTCGATCACCATGGCGAGTGGCGATGCACATTTCATCTTCAAAGGGTTTGCTGGCACGTCCACAGATGTGTTTCAGGTTGAATTTCGTCAATTTTCAGGATCTTACCAATTGCGGTCTAAGATTCTGAATGACAGCAGTACCTTCATAAACACAAACTGGTTCACAATCAACGATGGACCTCACTTTATTGAGATAGATTGGCTGGCAGCGACAGCGCCTGGTGCAAATAATGGTGGTCTGACTTTGTGGATCGATGGTACTCAACAAGCGAACCTGAGCGGAGTGGACAACGACACTTGGCGAGTGGATCGCGCCCGGCTGGGAGCGCTGGCTGGGATCGACACTGGTACCCGCGGCACTTACTACTTAGATGCCTTCGAGTCCCAAAGACAAAATTATATTGGACCTGCGATACCGACGCCAACTGCTACCGCAACAAATACGCCCACACCGGGACCCTCACCGACTCCAACGAATACCCCTTTGACAAACGACCTAGTCTTCGTTGGAGCCGGCGATATTGCCGACTGCACTCGGACCCAAGATGAGTCGACAGCGCAACTTCTTGACAACATCCCAGGTACTGTCTTTACGCTGGGCGATAACGCCTACGACAGTGGCACGCTCACTGAGTTCAATGACTGCTACGAACCAACATGGGGACGCCACAAGAATCGTACGCGTCCATCGCCGGGCAACCACGAGTACAATACCATCAACGCTGAGGGTTATTACATTTACTTCGGCGCGGCGGCTTCCCCTCTGGATATCAATTGCTCCAGCAATTGCAAGGGCTACTACTCTTATAATGTGGGAGCATGGCACATTCTTGTGCTCAACACCGAGATCAGCCATAGCACTGGTTCGACACAAGAGCAGTGGCTGCGGGCGGACCTTGCCGCGAATCAGAGCATGTGTACACTGGCGTATTGGCATCAGCCGCGTTTCAGTTCAGGCCTTCACGGCAATAACACAAGCGTTCAACCATTCTGGCAGGCGCTTTACGATTATGGGGCAGACGTTGTGCTGAATGGACACGACCACATCTACGAGCGGTATCGTCTGCAAGACCCAAATGGGCAAGCTGACCCGACGCGAGGCATCCGCGAATTCGTCGTGGGCACAGGCGGAGCGCCTCTGAATCAGACACTCCAGCCTCTCCAACCTAATAGCGAGGTACGCAGCAACACCGCCTATGGCGTGCTGAAATTAATCCTCCAGCCAACCAGTTACGATTGGGAGTTCATCCCCATAGCCGGGCAGACGTTCACCGATTCCGGCAGTTCCAACTGCGTTAGCGTTGGGCAAGTAACGGAAACGCCAACAGCAAGCGGTACATCCACCGTCACTCTTACAGCAACAGATATCTTGACGCCCACAGACATACCTGCTGACACTGCCACACCGACGGTTACTGGAACATCAACGCCAACGATTACATCTACATCCACCTCAACGAGTACTGCTACGGCCCTTCCAACAGAAACTGCAACTTCCACTCCAGTGTCTACTTTCACACCGACCAATACGCCAACGCTTACATCTACACCAACTCGTACTGAAACACCTATTCCAACATTTACTCCTACCTTCACACCAACGCAAACTGGAACTCCGCCTTCAACATCGACCCCAACTGCCACAGTTTCTCCTTCACCAACATCTACTCCTACCAATACAAGAACGTCTACTGCAACTCCCACTGCGACCAGCACAGCAACAGCTACCCGTACACCGACTCCCACATCTTCCGCAACTTCTAGTCCCACGTTATTGGCTGACTCGATCTTCTCCAATGGTTTTGAGTCAGGCAACCTGTCAGCCTGGTCATCCAGCACCACAGATGCAGGTGATCTGAGTGTAACGACTGCTTCCGCGCTTGTCGGAAGCTATGGCTTGCAGGCTGTGATCAATGATAACAATTCGATCTATGTCACCGACGATTCACCCAACGCTGAGACGCGCTACCGGGCGCGGTTTTACTTCGACCCAAACTCGATCAGCATGGCGAACAACGATGCTCATTATCTACTATATGGATATACGGATACATCAACTATTGTAGTACGGGTTGAATTGCGTTACTCAAAAGGAAATTATCAACTGCGGGCATCCATCCGTAATGACAGCAGTGGATGGACAAACAGCAGTTGGTTCACTATTAGCGATGCATCACATTTTATTGAGATAGACTGGCGCGGCTCTACAGCCAGCGGTGCGAACAATGGCAGCCTGACTTTCTGGATTGACGGCATACAGCGTGCCAATCTAACTGGCGTAGACAATGATACTCGCCGCATCGATCGCGTTCAGTTAGGTGCAGTGTCTGGAATTGATAGCGGGACGCGTGGCACATACTACTTCGACGCGTTCGAATCCCGCAGACAGACATATATTGGTCAATAATCTGCTTTCAAGGCTCTTGGGCAGCGGACGAAAGTCCGCTGCCGGACATAGATGATCCTGAGTGCCTTTCCAACGAGGCGCCCGATCCATGGTTGACTGTAACTAATTACGACAATCTACGACCCTGCTTGCGACTTGTTTATGACCGCACGTGAATATGATAATGAGATAATGTTGTCAACACTCACTCAATAACCTATGTGATCACCTGGGTATATATCAGGCAGAGCAGTGGTTGAATACGTGGGAAACAAGTTCAATTCGATAAATCTACTTATTGTATGGAGAAACTAATACTATTTCTTGGAGGAGAGTAGAAATCAAGGAGGTGCACAGTATTCGACTCAACATTAAACAAACCCTCCATGCTTCATCACTATGCGGAATAGCATCTTAGCCTGTCGCTATTTTGTTGCAGGAGAATCCGTTAATCAGACCATAAAAATCCCTTGATGTGTCCTTAACTGTTGCTTATTCTACAGGGAGGCTAGGAAAGGGGCTTGCGGATTACTCATACAATGAGTAGCAGACTTTATAGAGGAGACATTTATGAAAAGAAAGGTTCTTTTATCAACAGTACTGTTGATAACCACGTTATTTATGTTAGCCATGGGCTCATTGCTGAGTGCTGGGGCAGCACCGCTCGCACAGGCAGCACCCACCCTGGCTACTGATTTTGCTGACTATATCCCAGGCGCATTTGTCAATCTCTCAGGCGCGAACTGGCAGCCGGGCGAATCGGTTCACATTTTTGTGAACGATGATGCCGGGCAAAGCTGGAGTCATAACAGCAACCCTGATCCTGTCGTTGATGGGGATGGCAACTTTGCTTATCAATTCCAACTACCGAACTGGTTTGTGGCTACCTATACGGTCCAAGCGACCGGAACAGTTTCGGGATTGGCAACAACGACCTTCACAGATGCCAATCCATCTGCGGATATCGACCAGTGTGCAAACGACCCGCTCCCATCTCCCAGTAGCGATGGTTGCAACAGCAACGCTAACCAGTGGGTGAATGGTAACTTGGGTGCCAGCAAGTCGGTTTACTTCGAGGGTGACTCAATCCCATACCGGCTCAAGTTCGATAATCTCAGCCTCGCCTCACACACGGTCACGATCGAGTGGGACACCACGAAAGGCGGCAAGCATGCGCTCGACTACATTACGACCTTCAATCAGAGCGTGCTCGACGCAGATCCGTGCCTTGGTGTCAGTGGTTGCAGCACATCTACTACATTTGCCATTCCTGCCGATCCACAAGTTACAGGAGCGGGAGTGACTCCGATCGCTGGCAATTTTACGCTCTACGGCGGGACGATTACGGCAGTCAGCGCCTACTCATACCCTGATGGAACAGGCTTTGCTGGTGATAAGTCCGCGCAGATCACAATCACCTTCACAGCGAGCGTAGCGAATCCGGTTCTTGCTTGGGGTGGTCACATCGCTACTCGGGCAGATTGGGGAGCTGGTAACTCCGCAGTTGCCATTTCTGGCTCGCCATATCATACACGCTTGATCGACCTCGACGGCTCTGGCGGCAACCAGGATCGCTCGCTCTCGGCCGACGCGGTTATCTTCCCCGGCTCGATCACGATCATCAAGGACGCCACGCCCAACGGTTCGACCTCGTTCCCCTTCACCGGTTCACCATCGCCGCTGACGAATTTCTCACTGGTTGATGATGGAACGTCTGCAAATACTATCGTGTTCTCGAATATCATTGACTTCCAGACCTACACCGTCAACGAGACACCGATACCAGGAGGTTGGAACTTCGTGTCGATAAGTTGTGGCGTAACAAGTCCGAATGGCGGTTCAGCAACGCCAAGCGGCACCACTGTCAACATCAACTTGAAGGAAGGCGAGAACTGGACCTGTACCTATACAGATTCTCAACATACCCCAACACCGACGAACACAGCGACTAACACCCCGGTGGCAACGGATACGCCAACACCGACCAATACTCCAACCGACACACCGACGAATACACCTACCAACACACCTACCGATACGCCAACGAATACACCGACTGACACACCAACCAATACTCCGACGGATACTCCCACCAATACACCGACTGACACACCCACCAACACGCCGACAAACACGCCAACTGACACGCCCACCAACACTCCGACGGATACTCCGACGAATACGCCAACC
>Ga0081539_10004578_pt1 | contig 15102 bp, 14 predicted proteins | sample TabmetS4T2R2_FD_71023 | JGI IMG/M metagenome (GOLD analysis project Ga0081539, IMG submission 71023) | Tabebuia heterophylla rhizosphere microbial communities from the University of Puerto Rico - S4T2R2 | ecosystem: Host-associated > Plants > Roots > Rhizosphere ...
AGGGGGCGGCCGCCTGGGAGTGCGGGGGCCTGGCGCCGCTTTGTTATCGATCCGGCATCATCGAGGCCAAAGCGGCGCAAGGCCGCCGCACTCCAAGGAGGCGCACGCGGAATCAGTAGGTTTTTGAGCTGAGGCGGACGAATTCGAAGAGGCCGGCGGCGGAGCCGAGGACGATGCCGATGATTAGGCCCCAGGGCGCGGAGCCGAGCCACTTGTCGACCATCCAGCCAGCCGCGCAGAAGGCGACGACGGTGCCGAAGAGGGCGATGCCCGCCGCGTAGGCGAAGCCAGCTTTCCGGTTTTCTTCCTGGTCTTCTTTCTTGCTCACCAGTTTTCGCGGGTCAGGTAGTTTTTGGGAACGTCGTAAAGCTGTGCACGGCGCGAGTGTCGCATTGAGTCGTGAATAAAGCACACGTGCGTGCACCAGCACGCTTTGCCGCCGTCGATTGCGCTGAGCTCCGTCTGGCGCTCGTTCGCGATCCAGAGAGCATTGAAGTCGTAATCGAAGTCACTGAGGGAGGCAAACTTCTCGCGCAGCTCACACGCGCGCACGTCGCCGTTGTAGTCGATCACCGCTGTTGTCTCGCCCGCCGTGCACGGAAACGCCCAGGGAGTGGGTTGCTGAAAGTTGGCGTGTTGGGTGCGGTAGTGCGTGATGATCGTGCCGGCGTAGACGGCGTTCTTCACGAAGCGCTTGCTAGAGTCGTCTGCGGCAAACATGCGCTCGCCGTAGCGCTTCGTCAGTTTTGAGACTTGTGCATACATCGCCGGCAGCACTTCCGGCGGCACTTGCTTGATCGAGTCGCCAACGAGTGTCTCACCGCGGATGATGTTGAAGTACTGCCCGTCGAGACGATAGTTCGCCCACATAAACTCCGAGAGCATCTCGATCTCGGTGTAGTTCTCAGCGCAGACGACTGTGTTCACGTTCAGTCTAAAACGATCCGTGTATTTCTCCTTGAGCGGGTAGAGCGACTCGATACAGGCGAGCGCCTTTTCCCAGTTACCGGGAACACCGCGAATGCGATCGTGCGTCTGGCCGTAACCGTCGAGCGCGATGTTCAGATACAGATCGAGTTGCGGGTTGTTGCCGAGTGCGCGCTCGACCACGTCGTAGACGCGCGACTTGATGAGACCGTTCGTGGGAATGATGACGCGATCGACGCCGTTGTTCGAGACGAAGAGATCGATGACGTCTGAAAGATCGCGTCGCAACGTCGGCTCACCGCCGGAGAGCCAGAGGTCGGTGATCGGCGGCATGGTCCGGGAGACTTTCTCGATCTGCGCGAACGTCATGTCGCCGGGTTGGTTCAACTCTTCGTGATAGAAGCACGTCTGGCAAAAGGCGTTGCAGCGCGATGTGACGAAGAGGATCACCGTGCCGAGGCGTTTTTCGCGCTTCGTCGATCGCAGTAATTGTACGAGTTGGACGGCTTTATTCGGCATTTAAGAGTCGCGAGAGATAATGACAGCTTCGCGAGGTGATTTCAATTCATAGGTGATGCCGCGCCACTTGATGCGGCGTGAAAAGCCTGCGGCAACAGCGTTGTAGAGATAGAGCAGTGATGCGAAGGGCCAGAGGAAGACGTGGGCCAGGAGATCGGCATGTGATGTTTGGAGGACCGTGGAAATGGCGCGGAAGCGGAGGAAAGATTTCGCGGCGCCGAGCGCGAAGATGATGAGCGGAAAAATATAGGCCGCGGATGAACGCGGATTAACGCCGATCAGAATAAGGCCGCCGAAGAAGGCCACCGCGAAGAGAGCGGAGCCGAGGAGGAGCGGCAGCCAGAGGTGTTGGGCGTATACGCGCGTGATCTTGATCTGGCGCGTGGTGAATTCGAGCAGCTCGCGGAAGTCGCAGTCGCCGACAGAAGCAACAAGACAGTTGGGCGTGAAGTGGATTGGGAGTTTCGCTTCTTTGAGGACGCGCGTGATCGTAAAGTCGTCGGAGACGGTACCACGCCAATGGCTGCTGACATCAAGGTTTGTAAAGGTTGTGCGGCGGATTGCCGTCGAGCCGCCCCAGCAGAAGTTCTTGGAGGTGTCGCTGCCGAGTGCTGACGCCACTGACGCATTCCAAACGCTGCGCAGACGAGACGCAATCCCGCCACGCAACGGGATGAACCAGCGATAGCCAGTCGAGGCGCCAAGCGTCTCGTCTGCGAGCGGCGCGACCAGTTTCCGTATCCAGTACTTCGCAGGTCGCGCGTCGGAATCGACGAAGACCAACACTTCTGATTCCGGATCGATCTCGTTTACCGCGACGCGCAGGTTATGAACCTTCTGACCGCTGTCTGTCGCAGGTCCGGCGATGACAGTGCGCGCGGGAACCGCAGTCGTCCGTCTCAACTCGTCGACGATCTTGATCGCCGGATCGTCCAAGGCGTCGAAAACGAAGAGCACTTCATAACGTGGATAATCCTGCGCGACGAGAGGGCGCAGGTTGTCGATCAAGCCAGGCTCTAATCCCCTGCCCGGCGCAATCACGGAAACAAAAGGTTGGAAATCAGGAAGCGAGCGGCTCGTCTCGCGTCGCACATACGCCGCGTAGCGGATTCCACTCAACAACGATTGCAGACCAAACCAGCAGGAAATGGCGGCGAGGACGTAGTAGACAACCATCGCTACGATGGCAGTAAGTGTTTCGCGAGCTCAAGTAACCACTTTGGATAAACACCGATCCCTATAATGCCAATCACAGCAACAGCTAACGCCACTTGCAGCGCCGGTGAGAGCGTCAGCGGCTTGTTGTCGGCGATGCGATCGCCAAGATACATCACCTTGATGAAGCGCACGTAGTAATAGAAGGAAACGACGGTATTGAGAATGGCCCAACCAGCGAGCCAGTAATACCACGCCTTCTTCTCCGCGCCTCCCTGCAGAATCAGACCACCGAAGATGAAATACTTGCCGATGAAACCGCCAGTCATCGGCAGGCCGCCGAGTGACAGCATGAAGATCGCCATCATTGCAGCCATGACGGGCGCTTTTTGGGCGAGGCCCGTCAAGTCGTCGACGTTGTCGCCGATGATTCCGCGCCGGCGCAAACTGATGATCACGCCGAAGGCGCCCATGTTCATGAGGGTGTACACGAGTAGATAGACGACGAGACCGATGCGTCCATAGCTGTTGTCAGCAATAAGTGCCAGCAGCAGATATCCCGCATTCGAGATCGACGAGTAAGCAAGGAGGCGTTTCGAGTTTTCCTGTGTGACGGCGGCCCAGTTGCCGACCATGATCGTGATCGCCGCGACGAGTCCAAGCAGCGGCGCCCAGTCAGCGCGCATGGCAGGTAGTGCTTCACTGAAGATACGCGCGTATAACGCGAAGCTCGCGGCTTTTGATCCAGTGGAAAGAAACGCGGTGACTGACGTCGGTGCACCTTCGTAAACATCGGGCGCCCACATGTGAAACGGCACGGCGGCTACTTTAAAGAATAGGCCTGCCCCAAGCGCGATCATGCCGAGGAGCAGCATCGGCCTCAGACCGACGATCCCTTGATCGGTGCTCGGGTTGGATATAGCCGCCTGAATCTTCCCCGTGATATCCGAAACGCTCGTGGCAATCTCACCGATATTCGTCGAGCCCGCGATGCCGTAGATCAACGACATACCGTAGAGCAAAATGCCCGACGAAAACGCGCCGAGCAGGAAATATTTCATCGCGGCTTCGTTCGATCTCTTCTCGCGCTTCGTAAAAGCAACGAGCACGTAGAACGTCAGCGCCATCAACTCAAGACTGATGTAAAGCGAGATCAGATCATAGCCGCAGGCGATGAACATCATGCCGACGGTGGCGAAGAGAATGAGCGAGTAGTATTCGCCGTGCTGTTCACCTTCGATGTCGAGGAAGCGCGTCGAGATACCGATCGCGAGTGCGGCGGAGAGCAGAAAGATTGCTTTAAAGAGGAGTGCGAAACCGTCGACTCGCACCATGCCGTAAAAGCCGTTGGCTGTTCCGGGACCGTCCCACATCTGCAAGCCCAGCGAAACGAAAGCGAGCGCGACGCCGATGAGCGAGAAGTAAGCCGTGAGCTTACTCTTGCGATACGGCAGGATGACTTCCATCACGAGGGCCACACACGCGCAAGCAGTCAGGATCAGCTCGGGCGCGATCAGGCGTAGATCGCTGACGTTAATGAGCGAAGTGGCGTTGGCTTGTAGAAGTAACATCGATCAATTAACCACGGATTACACCGATCTGTGAAAATCGATTTAACGGATCTGCGTCATCTGTGGTTCTTTCTCTCCAGGAATCACGTAGTCTGGTCTGACTTGCTTCACAACCGCGTTCACCGGCTGTTGAATGTATTCAAGAAACGGTTTCGGATAGACGCCGATCCACAGCGCCAGGATCATCAACGGCGTCATGTAAGCCCACTCGCGCCAGTTGAGATCCGTCAAACGCTCATTCTTCGGATTGTCGATCGTGCCGAAGAACATGCGCTGGTACAGCCAGAGGAAGTAACCGGCATTGAGGATGATTCCGAGTGCCGCCCACGCGGCCCAGTAAGGATTCGCTTCAAACGCTCCTCGCAGTGCGAGAAATTCCGAGATGAACACAGCCAGCAGCGGCAGTCCGATCGCTGTCATCACCATGCCGAGAAAGATCGCTGCATAACCCGGCATCACGTGCGACAGTCCGCCAAACTCCGCCACGTTACGCGTGTGCCGTCGCTCGTAAATTATTCCGACGAGGAGGAAGAGCGCGCCCGAGTAGATACCGTGATTGACCATCTGCATCACGCCGCCGTTCACGCCGTTTGGATTGAGCGCAAAGAGGCCAAGCATCACCATGCCCATCGACGACACAGACGAATACGCGACGAGTTTCTTCACGTCGCCGTCTTTCTTGACGACGAAATACATCGCGGCAAGGGCGCCGTAGATGATGCTCACAATCGCCAGGAAGACGACGACACTCCGCACACCGAAGCTTCCGAACGTGCTCTGGTCTCTCGAAGCCCAGGGGAACATCGGCAGGTTAAAGCGATAGAAACCGTAAGTTCCGAGCTTCAGCAGGATGCCGGCGAGAATGACGGAGCCGGCTGTCGGCGCTTCGACGTGAGCGTCCGGCAGCCACGTGTGAAACGGAAACATCGGCACTTTGATCGCAAAGCCGAGCGCGAATGCACCGAAGAGGAGGGCTTGCAAAGTCCCGGTCGGGATGAACTGACCCATGGCTTGCATGAATACGATATTGAATGTGCCGGTACCACTGCCTTTGGCCGTTTGCCACGTGTTCCAGACCATTTGCGCAGCTTCCGAAGTTCCGGCGAGCGCGTTAATGCCTGCTTGTGTAACCTTGCCGCCCACTGCCGGGTCCTGCGTCAGGAAGTACATCTTCAAGACGCCGAGCAACATCACCACCGAGCCGACGAGCGTGTAGAGGAAGAACTTGATCGCGGCGTAGAGACGATTCTCGCCACCCCAGATTCCGATCAGGAAGTACATCGGCACGAGCGACACTTCGAAGAACAGGTAAAACAGGAACAGGTCCATCGAAGCAAAGACGCCGATCACAGCCGTCTGCAAAAGCAGTAACAGAACGTAATACTCTTTCTCTCGTTTTTGGATGTAGTCCCACGAAGAAAGTGCGGCGATCGCGCCGAGCAGCGTGGTCAAAACGATCAGCAGCACCGCCACACCGTCGACGCCCATCTGGTAGCGCGCGCCGATGATGGGTATCCACGTGTGGTCTTCGAGAAACTGCATGCCGCCGACGCCACGGTTGTACTTCAACAAGACTAGCGAGATGACGAAGTCGAGCCCAAACCACAGGGTCGCGAAGCGCTTGATCAGACTCGACTGGTCCTTCTTCATGAGCGCGAGAATGAGGACTGCGCCCACCGCCGGCAGCCAGGTGATAAGAGAGAGAATATAAGAGTTCGTCATTTGTTTATCTTTGAAAGACTGCAAGAATGTCGCGCCCAAAGAACACTGCAACTGCAATCATCAATCCCAACACCATCACGAGCGCGTAGTTCTGCGTGAAACCTGTCTGCGCCGCGCGGAACAACGGCGACATCAAACGCATGATGAACGCAGCGACTGTGTTGACGAGCCCGTCGACGAAGTACTTATCGACCGCGCCCACAATGCGACTGAACTGGCGGCTCAGCCAGGCGAGACCGTTGACGATGCCATCGACGAGTCCGGAATCAAAGCGAAAGACGGCGCGCGCCAGATCCATCGTGCGGCGCGTAACAGCCATGCCATAAAACTCGTCGACCCAGTACTTGTTGTAACTCGCGATGTATAGCGGTCGCAGTCGTTGTGACCAGATGCCTGCGAGTGCCGGGCGCCAGACGTAGAAGAGTGCACCGAGCAACATGCCGATACCCGCGACGACGAGTGAAATCAAGATGAAGATCCATTCGGTGGCGAGCTCGCTGTGCGTCGTGTTTTCGACGGCATGCGCGAGGTTGAATCCCGTGTCGCCGTAGACAGCCGTCGCGCTTCCATGACCAGCTTCGGCGGCGCCTTCAGCTCCTCCTTCGGCAACCGGCGGTGCCGCAGTTTCGCCGTGCGCAGTTTCCGCAGGCACCGCCGCTTCGTGAGCACCTTCGGGCGCGTTGAATTCACGCGTCGCAGGGTTCCAGATGATCGGGTTAAGCCAGTTAACGATATTCACGCGGCCGCCGGGATGCTCAGTTCCAGTCAACGATCGAAATGCCGGCCCGATTCCAACGAGGCCGCCGAGAGTCGCCAGCACTGCAAGCACTGCGAGAGGAACCCACATCGATGCCGGCGACTCGTGCGGCGTGTGTGCGCCGTGATGATCGCCGTGTCCGTCACTGGCAACGTGATGCGTCGCGTCTTCGTGCACTGGTCCAACATGCTCTCCGGGCTCGTGTCGCGGTCGATCACCGGCTGAAGGAGCCACCGCGTCATGCGGCGCGAGTCCTTTGTCGTAAGCAGAAGCGTGTGCTTCGTCGGCTTCACCACCTGCCGGAGCTTCAAGAAATCGCTCGCGACCCCAGAACGTCATCGCCATCAGGCGCGTCATGTAGAACGCGGTACACGTCGCCGCGATCGTGCCGACCAGCCAGACGATCCAGCCGAGCGGGATGTGCGTAGTCGAAGCCGCGTTCCAGAGTATTTCGTCTTTGGACCAGAAACCGCTGAACGGGATGATGCCGCAGATCGCGAGCCACCCGGCCATGAAGGTCCAGTACGTGTAAGGCATGTACTTCTTCAGACCGCCCATGCGCCGCATGTCCTGCTCGTGATGCATGCCGTGAATCACGCTGCCCGCGCCGAGGAACATGAGCGCTTTGAAGAACGCGTGCGTCATCACGTGGAAGATGCCGATCACAAACGCGCCCACGCCGCAGGCCATGAACATGAAGCCGAGCTGCGAGACGGTTGAATACGCGAGCACCTTCTTGATGTCGTTTTGCGTGATGCCGATCGTGGCGGCGAAGATCGCAGTCGCGGCGCCGACGAGCGCGACGACGAGCAGCATCGTTTGCGAGTGCTGGAAGATCACGTTCGTCCGCGTGACCATGTACAGGCCCGCGGTAACCATCGTCGCGGCGTGAATCAGTGCGGAGACGGGGGTCGGGCCGGCCATCGCGTCAGGCAGCCACACGTGCAGCGGCAGTTGCGCAGACTTTCCGCACGCGCCGATAAACAGTCCGAGTGCGATCCAGGAGAGAATGCCCCAGTGACCGAGTAATTCGATCGGAAAACTCTTCGCCTGATTGAAGACGTCTACGTATTGCGCGCTGCCGAAGGTCGCGATGATGCCGAAGATCGCGAGAGCGAAACCGAAGTCGCCGACGCGGTTCGTGATAAATGCTTTGCGTGAAGCGTTAGCGGCTTCCTGTCGATCGAAGTAATAGCCGATCAGCAAATAAGAGCAGAGACCGACGCCTTCCCAACCGACAAACATCATCAGGAAGTTTGAGCCCATCACGAGCACGAGCATCGCGAACATGAAGAGACCCATGTAAGCGAAGAAGCGATAGAACCCGGTCTCGCCGTGCATGTAGCCGGTGGCGAAGACGAAGATGCACAGGCCGACGCCCGTGACGATCAGCATGAAGATCGACGAGAGCGGATCGAGCTGATAGCTCCACTCGATGTTGAGCAGTGCGAAGCGCGGTGACTCCGCGGCTTCTGCGCGGGGATTGACGCTCACCGCGCCGCCCGGAATCCAGTTAAAACTAAAGCCGTCCTGGCTCGTGAGATAAGGCTTGGGCCATTCCGGGTGTCCGCCGAATCCATACGAGTAAACTGCAGCGACGCTAATCAGGAATGCAAGCGCGACCGAACCGACGGCAATGCCTCCGATCAGTCTTTCGGAGAAACGAAGCTTCCGGCCGAAAAGACCATTGATTGCGGCGCCGATTAGAGGTAGCAGAGGAACTAGCCAGATGTATTTAAACATTAGGGAGCTAAATTAAATATAGGGCCTCTAGGTCCTATAAGACCTATTACCATTTCAATAGATCGATTTCATCTACCCAGATCGTTTCCTTGTTCCGGTAAAGCGCGATCACGATTCCCAAGCCGATCGCGGCCTCAGCCGCGGCCACAACGATTACAAAAACGGTGAATATCTGTCCCGCAAGTGCGTTGGCGCTGCCCGTCGTGGAGAGATAACGAGAGAACGCGATGAAGTTCAGGTTCGCAGCGTTCAGGATCAACTCGATCGACATGAAGATCACGATGATGTTTCGCCGCGTGAGCACGCCCGCCACGCCGATGATGAACAGCAGCGCGCCGATGACGAGAAACTTCGACAGGTCAGGGTTCGCCGCCGCATTCTTCATCAGTGCGAACCGGCTCGTTTCGACTTCTTGAAAAATTATTAAGGCTAAGAAACTAAGCATAAAATCCGCGTCTTTCGATCTGCGTTAATCCGCGATTCCTGGATCGACATCGTCTACAGACGCTTCCTGTTTAAGCGTGCGCGCGAGCATCACGGAGCCGATGATGGCCACCAGCAACAACACGCTCGCGATCTCGAACGGCAGCGAGGCGTAACGATAAAGACTGCCGCCCACACTCTCAGTATCTTTCGTGATGCGGCTGCTGCCTGTGGCCGACGCGCCGTGCGCCTGATCTCTGCTCGCTTCCTGCGCTTCGACTACCGCAGGCGGCGTTGAATTACGCGCCTTCATACCGTTAAAACCTGTGTTGATGGCGTAAAGCATTCCGCCGACGAGCAGCAGGCAGAAGATCAAACTCGCAGCGACCTGTCTCTGGTTGTTGAAGATCTCTTCGCTGCCACGCTCTTCAGCGCCGACGTTGACGAGCATGATTACAAACAGAAACAGCACCATCACGCCGCCGACGTAGACGAGTATCTGCACGCCTGCGATGAATTCCGCGCGCGACAGAATGAAGAGCGCCGCGACCGACACGAGCGACGAGATCAGAAACAGCGCGCTATGGACGGCATTGCGCGCCATCACGGTCAAGAGTCCCGCGAAGATCGCCGCCAGGCCGAAGATCCAGAAGAAGAGCGCTTCGTAACCGGAAAGAGTCATTTTTAGCCACAAAAGGCACAAAAACACAAAACAGAAAATGGAGAAAACAGAAACTAATTCGAGCCCTGCGGCAGCAAAAACATTTGTGCTTTTTGTGCCTTTTGTGGCTAAAACTAGCTCGTGTACTTCACCGTCTCGCGGCCCTGCTCGAGCATCTCGCGATTCCAGACGAACCCGGCGCGCGAATAGGTCGCGAGCTCGAAGTCCTGCGTCAGCTCCAAGCACGAAGTCGGACAAGCTTCCTGGCACAACGCGCAGAACATGCAGCGCGATGTGTCGAAGATAAACTCGTCGAGCACTTTCTTGCGTCGCGGCTTTCCTGCGACGACGATCTCGACATCCATCGGGATCACGTCGATACAATCTTCCGGACACGCAATCGCGCAGAGGTTACACGCGATGCAGAGCGTGTCGTGCGTCTCGGGATCCATGTTCAAACGCGGCGCGCCGTGAAAACGCGGCGCCACATCAGGTCGAACCTTCGGATACTGTTCGGTGTAGATGCCCTTGCCCGCCACTGCGTCTTTATCAGTGAACGCGCCGAGATTGTATTTCAACGTCAGCCCGAGCCCTTTGATCAAATCGATCATGAAGAAGCGTTTGAGCTTCTGAGCGAACGTCGGCTTTGGAGTTTTTACTAATGGCATAATTAACTCCCCGTCTGCACTGCGGGTTTGCCCTTCGGCAGATTTACCAGCTTGATATCTCTGCGCTGCACCTTGAGATTGAAATCGCGCGAGCGCCAGTTGATGCGCGCGAGCAGCGCGGCGGTCGCAAACAGCCCCGCGATTCCCATCGCGATCATGATCGCTTTACCGGTGGCCGTCAGGTTCAACCCGCGATCGAGAAACTCGATCGTCATCATTCCTTTGTAACCATTTAGGGCCTGCACGAGGAAGATTGCAAATGCCGAGAGCACGATATTGATCAGTGCCGACGGAATGAGCCACTTCCAACCGATGTCCATCAGTTGATCGTAACGAAAACGCGGAAGGGTCCAGCGCAGCCAGAAGTAAAAGTAAAGAATCAGCGAAGCCTTGACTAAGAAGACGATGACGCTGACAAGGACGAACAGGTTGTGATGTCCCGCGTCTTCGAGTCGATGAACAAACGGGAAATACCAGCCGCCAAGATAAACGGTAGTCGCGACTGCTGAGACGACGACCATCGCCGCATACTCAGCCATGAAGAAAAGCGACCAGCGCATCCCACTGTATTCAGTGTGAAATCCGGCGACGAGCTCAGATTCTGCTTCCGGCAAATCGAATGGCGCACGATTGTTCTCGGCGATGCCACTGATCAGAAACAGCAGGAAGCCTGCGGGTTGATAAAGCACGTACCAGATCGAATCCGACCCTTGCGCTGCCACGATGCCCGAGAGCGATAACGTACGAGCGAACATCAACGCGCCGATAAGCGAAAGGCCCATCGCGACTTCGTACGAAACCATCTGCGCGCTCGAGCGGAGACCGCCAAGCAGTGCGTACTTCGAGTTTGAAGACCAGCCGGCGAGTATCAGTGCGAGCACGCCGATACTCGACACCGCGAGCACGAGCAGTAATCCTATGTTGACATCCGCAATCACGGCCCAATCAGGACCGAACGGGATTACTGAGAACACGATGAACGCCGAAGCGACGGCGATGTACGGCGCAAAGAAGAAGATCCAGCGATCGGCTTTCTCCGGGATGAAGTCTTCTTTAGTGAGCAGCTTCAGACCGTCTGCGATCGGCTGTAGCAGCCCCCATGGACCAACGCGCATCGGCCCGAGCCGCGCCTGCATGAATGCCGAGATCTTTCGTTCGAGGTAAGTCGCGTACGCGACCCAGAGCGCGACGAGCGTAACGATCAGCCCGATCTGGATCAGCGGCCAGATGAAGTAATTGATCGTTTCCGCGCTGAGACCGAGCTTCAGCAGGAGATTGTTGAGTACGTCAATTGGAGCGAAAAGAAGCATATCAGTCGAACATTTATCCACAGATTACGCCGACTATTTATGGAAATCTGTGTAATCTGTGGATGAAGTCTTTATCTGTCGATCTCTCCTAAAACGATATCCAACGTTCCGATAATCGCCACCACGTCCGCCACGAGGTGCCCGATGCACATCTGCCGCAGCGCCTGAAGATTAATAAATGACGGCGGCCGCACGCGGACGCGCCATGGCTGAGCAGTGCCGTCCGCGACGAGGTAACAACCGATCTCGCCTTTCGGTCCTTCGATCGAGTGGTAGTAATCACCTACGGGTGGCTTCACGATCTTCGGCAGCTTCGCGTTCACCGGTCCATCGGGAAGGTTCTCAAGTGCCTGATCGATGATCCGACGCGACTGTCGCATCTCCTCGAGTCGCACGAGGTATCGATCATACGTATCGCCGTTCTCACCAACGGGGACATCGAAATCCATGTCGCCATACGCGGCGTATGGTCGCGACTTGCGCACGTCCCACGCGACTCCCGAACCACGCAGCGCCGGACCTGACAAACCGATCGCGATCGCATCCTCAGCCGAGATCACACCGATGCCGACTGTTCGACTCAGCCAGATGCGATTCTCCGACAGCACGGTTTCATACTCGTCGAGTCGCTTCGGAAAGTTGTTGACGAACTGCCGCACGTCTTTGCTGAAGTCGTCGTAAGCATCGTTAGGCATGCCGCCGACGCGCCACGCGTGACACGTCAGACGCGCGCCAAACTGTCGTTCGAAGATCTTCAGAATCTCTTCGCGCTCGCGCAGCGCCCAGAGCAGGACGGTGACGGCGCCGATGTCGAGCGCGTGTGTCGCGAGCCAGAGCAGGTGCGAAGCGATGCGATTGAGCTCGGTGAGAATCGTGCGCAGGTAATGCGCGCGCGGCGGCACCGGCAGACCCATCATCTGCTCGACCGTTTCCACCCAAACCAGACCGTTCGAGACAGCGGCAATGTAATCGAGGCGGTCCCAGTAGGGCGCGATCTGCGTGTACATGCGGTTCTCGGCGATCTTCTCCATGCCGCGATGGAGGTAACCGATATCGCAGTCGAGATCCATCACGGTCTCGCCGTCGAGCCTGAGCACCACGCGCAACACACCGTGCGTTGACGGGTGCTGCGGGCCCATGTTCAGCACCATCTCGGGACTGTCGAGCAGTGTCTCCTGAGTTGTCGCTATCTCTACCTGATGCATAAAAACCCTGGACAGGATTTACAAAATTTTTTCAGGATGACCATGTAAATCCTGTCTAAATCATGTGAATCTTGTAAAACGACTACGCTAAGCCGCTGGCGCCTCGGAGGGCTGTGGCTTGTAACAACCCGTCACGCGGAATGGCTCAATCACCAAACCGATATCCTCAACCTCGCCGGCTTCTCTTCTCTCCGCCAGCCTCAACACGATCGCATTCGCCGCGCTCGCCTTGTTCCACACATTCCGCGGCGCAGCGCTATCGGCCAAAACAAACCCCGCGACCTTCGCAGCCTCAGGCGTATCGAATACTTTCGCTTCGTAATGTGTGGCGATCTCTTTCGGCGTCATTTATCTTTCGGCATTACTTCCTTGCCGCCAATAAATATCTGGCGCATCAATCGTTCCTGCGGCACGGAAAGAAGCTCGAGCCCATACGCGCGCCGCTGCTGCAACTGCTCCATCTCGACGTCCGTCATCACCGGCAAGTGCTGTTCAGTCCACGCGTTCTCGACAAACTCGAGCGGGTAATCCTTTCGCAACGGATAGCCTTCCCAATCCGGCGGCAGCAGCAGCCGACGCAGATCAGGATGGTTGTTGAAGCGCACACCAAACAGATCGAAGACTTCGCGTTCCAACCAGTTCGCCGAAGGCCAGACATCGGTGACACTATCAATACTTTCCGTAGTCCTGGCTCTTAGTCGTACGCGCTCGTTTTTGTCGATCGAAAACAGGTTGTAGACCATCTCAAACGGCGCCGGCGTGCGCGGCCAGTGTACGCACGTTAGATCGGAGAGATAGTTGAAACTCGTCTCGCTGTCGCTTTTTAGAAAATCACAGATCTCGACAATACGTGCGCCGTCGACGTTTACTGAAAGCTGCCCGATAAACTCACTCGCGTCCCCAACCGCATCACCGAATTTTGCCTTTAGTTTTTTAACGAGCGGATGATCGGCGGCGTCGGTCGGCTTTGGTCCTTCGTCCTTTTTCTTAACCGGTGGTTTCGGTGCGCCTGGCGCGGCTTGATCAGCCGCGAGCGAGTCTTTCACTGCGGCCACGCGCGCCTTCGCCTGCTCGACCATCGACGCTTTCTCGGCGTCGGCTCCGGCGAGCGTTCCTGCAGGCGGAATTGCTGAAGGGGGTGGCGTGCCGGGCGCCTCCGCTGAGACGCCCGGCAATGTGGGTTCTTCAGAACCTGGTTGCTTCGGATCTTCTGACATTTATGCCGGCAGCTCGTCTACACTTAGACTGGTTAGCTGACTATCTCCTCAAGAAATCGGGAAGACAATCGCTTCGTAAACACTGCTGTTACAGCGAGTAAGAGAAGAAAGCGAAAACGAATTATAGCAAAGCGCTGTTCATATTACCTCATGGTGACAACGATCTCACGAAATTTTTCCAAATGAGGTAGAGTGTGCGCGTGGCAAAAGCAGACGGAACTCGGGCTCCGCTCAATCGAACGCTGACGCTCTCCGCATCTGAGTTTGCCGGCTACCGTGCCTCACTCGCGCAACTCGATGCGCCCGCAAGTCTCGAAAGTGTGCGAGACAGAGTCTTCTGCCAGGACGTTTTTACTGCGTTGCCGTTTCTGCCGGAGCAGTCAGCCGATCTCATGTTTGCAGATCCGCCTTACAACCTCACGAAGAGTTTCAACGACCGCAAATTCAGACAAACATCGATTGATGAATACGCTGACTGGCTGGATTCGTGGCTCTCGCAGACTGTCAGACTGCTGAAGCCCACCGCGTCAATTTATATATGCGGTGATTGGCGCAGCTCGGCGGCGATTCAGCGTGTTGGTGAGAAATATTTCATTGCACAGAACCGGATCACGTGGGAGCGTGAGAAGGGGCGTGGGGCAAAGTCTAACTGGAAGAATTGCTCGGAAGATATCTGGTTTTTCACTGTTACTGACGATTATTACTTTAATGTCGACGCGGTGATGCTCAAGCGGAAGGTCATCGCGCCGTACACTGGCAGCAACGGCGAGCCGAAAGACTGGACGGAGACTGAAAACGGGCGTTTCCGTGTAACGCACCCGTCAAATCTTTGGACCGATCTGACGGTGCCGTACTGGTCAATGCCCGAAAACACTGACCATCCAACGCAAAAGCCTGAAAAACTGCTGGCGAAAATCGTGCTGGCAAGCTCGCGTGAGGGCGATCTGGTGTTTGATCCTTTCAACGGCTCAGGGACGACGACTGTCGTCGCGAAGAAACTCGGGCGGAGCTATCTGGGTATCGAAATCGACGAGACCTATTGTTGTCTCGCGCAAAAGCGGTTGGAGTCAGAAGAGCGAACCATCCAGGGCTATTCTGACGGCGTCTTCTGGGAGCGGAACGCCGCCAAATATCGAAAGAAAACCCTTTGACTTGGGCGCCTCTTTGGAGTGCGGCGGCCTGGCGCCGCTTTGGTATCGATGATGCGTGATCGAGGCCAAAGCG
>Ga0081539_10004579_pt1 | contig 15102 bp, 12 predicted proteins | sample TabmetS4T2R2_FD_71023 | JGI IMG/M metagenome (GOLD analysis project Ga0081539, IMG submission 71023) | Tabebuia heterophylla rhizosphere microbial communities from the University of Puerto Rico - S4T2R2 | ecosystem: Host-associated > Plants > Roots > Rhizosphere ...
TATGATATGGAAGCGCTGCCCAACGAGGTGACCGGCGCGATCGGAACCTCGACGGCCTTTGCAGCGTGGAATGCGGCGGTGTATGTCGCCCAGATCGAAGACGACCGGTTGGCGGAAATGACTGAAAACAGCAGGACGCTCGAGGCGACGCGAGAGGTTCTGCGCAAGCATAACGGGCTCTGGTTTTACGACGAATCCTACGTCATCTCGCGCCGTCGAGACTGACATTCCGAACCCCACACACGAACGAAAGCCGCCGGCGATCCGGCGCAAGAAGAGGTTTTTTTGATGCGCTCGTCCTATCTGTTCACCAGCGAGTCGGTTTCCGAAGGCCATCCGGACAAGGTCTGCGACCGGATCTCCGATGAGATCGTCGATCTGTTCTATCGGGAAGGCCCGAAGGCGGGCATCGATCCGTGGCAGATTCGCGCGGCCTGCGAAACGCTCGCCACCACCAACAAGGTGGTGATCGCCGGCGAGACCCGCGGTCCGACATCGGTCACCAACGAGCAGATCGAAGGCGTGGTGCGCGACGCGATCAAGGATATCGGCTACGAGCAGGAAGGTTTTCACTGGGAGAAGTGCGACGTCGAGATTCTGCTGCATCCGCAGTCCGCCGACATCGCGCAGGGCGTCGACGCGCTGCAGCCGGGCGAGAAGAAGGAAGAGGGTGCGGGCGACCAGGGCATCATGTTCGGCTACGCCACCAACGAGACGCCGGACCTGATGCCGGCGCCTATCTTCTATGCCCACAAGATTTTGCGCCTGATCTCCGAGGCCCGCCACTCCGGCAAGGAGAAGGTGCTCGGTCCCGACTCCAAGAGCCAGGTCACCGTTCGATATGAAAACGGTAAGCCGGTCGGCGTCCGCGAGATCGTCGTCTCGCACCAGCATCTGGTCGAGGACCTCACCTCCAATCAGGTTCGCGACATCGTCGAGCCCTACGTGCGGGAGGCGCTGCCGAAGGACTGGATCAACGGCAAGACAATCTGGCATATCAATCCGACCGGCAAATTCTACATCGGCGGTCCGGACGGCGACGCCGGCCTCACCGGTCGCAAGATCATCGTCGACACCTATGGCGGTGCGGCTCCGCATGGCGGCGGCGCCTTCTCCGGCAAGGACCCGACCAAGGTCGACCGTTCCGCGGCCTATGCCGCGCGCTACGTCGCCAAGAACATTGTCGCCGCCGGCCTTGCCGACCGCTGCACGCTGCAGCTCGCCTATGCGATCGGCGTGGCGCGACCGCTGTCGATCTACATCGACACCCACGGCACCGGAAGGGTGCCGGAAGACGAGCTTGAGAAGGCGGTGGCGCAGGCGATGGATTTGACTCCGCGTGGCATCCGCTCCCGTCTCGATCTTAACCGCCCGATCTACGCTCGCACCGCGGCCTACGGCCATTTCGGCCGCACGCCCGACAATGAAGGCGGTTTCTCCTGGGAGAAGACCGATCTGGTCGAACAGCTCAAGCGCGCTGTCTAATTCTTGCGTCATTCCGGGGCGCTCGCGCCAGCGAGCGAACCCGGAATCTTTTTCCGTCGCTTCGAGATTCCGGGTTCGCCTCTGCGAGGCGCCCCGGAATGACGAGCCAGAACACAGGAAGCACCCATGACCGCCGCCGCCAAAAAACCCGCCTTCACCGACTACATCGTCAAGGACATCTCGCTCGCCGAGTTCGGCCGCAAGGAAATCTCGCTGGCCGAAACCGAAATGCCCGGCCTGATGGCGACCCGCGAGGAGTATGGTCCCAAGCAGCCGTTGAAGGGCGCGCGCATCGCCGGCTCGCTGCACATGACGATCCAGACCGCGGTCCTGATCGAGACTCTGGCAGCCCTCGGCGCCGACATCCGCTGGGTCTCCTGCAACATCTATTCGACGCAGGACCACGCTGCGGCTGCGATCGCGGCCGCCGGCATTCCCGTGTTCGCTGTCAAGGGCGAGACGCTCACCGAGTACTGGGACTACACCGCAAAGCTGTTTGACTGGCACGGCGGCGGCACGCCCAACATGATCCTCGACGACGGCGGCGACGCCACCATGCTGGTGCATGCCGGCTACCGTGCTGAGCAGGGCGATACCGCCTTCCTCGACAAGCCGGGCTCGGAGGAAGAGGAAATCTTCTTCGCGCTGATCAAGAAGCTCTTGAAGGAGAAGCCGAAGGGCTGGTTCGCCGAGATTGCGAAGAACATCAAGGGCGTCTCCGAAGAGACGACGACAGGCGTGCATCGCCTCTACGACATGGCGAACAAGGGCACGCTCTTGTTCCCGGCGATCAACGTCAACGACAGCGTGACCAAGTCGAAGTTCGACAATCTCTATGGCTGCCGCGAGTCGCTGGTCGACGGCATCCGCCGCGGCACCGACGTGATGCTGTCGGGCAAGGTCGCGATGGTCGCCGGCTTCGGCGACGTCGGCAAGGGCAGCGCGGCCTCGCTGCGCCAGGCCGGCTGCCGCGTCATGGTCTCCGAGGTCGATCCGATCTGCGCGCTGCAGGCGGCGATGGAGGGCTATGAGGTCGTCACCATGGAAGACGCCGCGCCCCGCGCCGACATCTTCGTCACCGCCACCGGCAACAAGGACATCATCACCATCGAGCACATGCGCGCGATGAAGGATCGCGCCATCGTCTGCAACATCGGCCATTTCGACAACGAGATCCAGATCGCGCATCTGCGCAATCTGAAGTGGACCAACATCAAGCCGCAGGTCGACGAGATCGAATTCCCCGACAAGCACCGCATCATCCTGCTCTCGGAAGGCCGCCTGGTGAACCTCGGCAATGCCATGGGCCATCCGTCCTTCGTGATGTCGGCCTCCTTCACCAACCAGACGCTGGCGCAGATCGAGCTGTTCGCCAACAACAAGGACGGCAAGTACGACAGGAAGGTCTACGTGCTGCCGAAGACGCTGGACGAGAAGGTCGCCCGCCTGCACCTCGCCAAGATCGGCGTCAAGCTCACCGAGCTGCGCAAGGACCAGGCCGACTACATCGGCGTCAAGCCGGAAGGCCCGTACAAGAGCGATCATTACCGGTACTGAGGGCCTCGAGCGCTCCGCATCCTCGATGTCGTCCCGGCGAAAGCCGCGACCCATAACCACCGAGTGTCGTTGTTGAAGCGAGCTGGAGCTCCAGGTCTTCCTTCTCCCCTTGTGGGAGAAGGTGGCGCGCTTTGGAGCGCGCTTGCGCTCCTGAGCGCGCCGGATGAGGGGTCTCTATCCGCAAATGCAAATGCCTCAATGAGGGATCCTTATCCGCGGAGACAGACCCCTCACCCCGCTTCGCTGCGCGAAGCGACCCTCTCCACATCCGCCTTCGCCAAGGCTTCGGCGGACGCGAGGGGAGAGGGTAAGCGGAATTTGCTGATTCAGTTTTCAAACAGCCAAAAACGTTCCCGCGGCACGAGGTGCCCGAGGTTTTGCGAATACCTTGCTCCCTCTTGAGCAGAGGGCGCAGGGAAAGCCGGGCGCCGGCGGCACCCGCAGCACCGTGTGCAATGGGTAGCAAAGAACGCACACGGCTTTGACAGGTACAGCCGAGACATCCCGGCTTTCCCCGCGCAATGGTTTGACGGCTTATACGTGCTCTCCCCGGGGAGCGGCCTTTCTTGCCCCCGTCACCTTTGGATCGCTCCATCGGCTTAGCGCCAGGGTCGCGGCGCCAGGACCACACGATTTCACCGTACGCTGCCAACGTTTCGTCGGGTAAAGATCACCTGACGCTGGCCACGTCCCATCGCAACCCGCAACCCGTTTCGTGACGACCGCGAAGCGTCCCTCATGGTGGCGCGGGCTGGGGGATTGATACCGCAAATCAGAATTTCTGTAAAGCAAAATATTTTTGATTTTGGGGCTTGACACGATTCCGCTAAACAGAACTGATTTGCCGGTCAGGTCAGTTTGTCGCAGCCCGGGGCCGCCGACGCCCGCTCTGGCGGCCGGGTTCTCGGTTTGAACCGCGGCAATATCCTGCTTAAAGTGCCGGCCGTCACGATCGACGATGGAGCAGGGCCTTGCAGCAACCACCCGGTCATCATCTTGCCGAACTGAACATCGGGCGCGTCAAATACGAGCTCGACGATCCCCGCATGGCCGAGTTCACCAACAATCTCGAGCTGGTGAACGGCCTCGCCGAGCGCAGCCCGGGCTTCGTCTGGCGCTACGTCGACGACAGCGGCAACGCCACCGACACGCGCCCCTTTGCCGACCCGCTCGTCATCGTCAATCTCTCGGTCTGGGAAAGCGTCGCTGATCTCGAGCGCTTCGTCTGGCAGACCGTGCACAAGCGCTTCTACGGCCGCCGCGCCGACTGGTTCGAACACTTTGACGGGCCGGCGGTCGCGTTGTGGTGGGTGCCCGCCGGCCACCGGCCGAGCATGGAAGAAGCCGTCGCGCGCCTGGCGCATCTGAAACAGCATGGCCCGGGCGAATACGCGTTCGATTGGCAGAGGGCATCCGCGCAGCTTTGGAAGACGGCGCGTTGTGCACCCGCAGGGCAGGTGGCGTAGACCCATCCCACGAGCTCCAGCCAATTTGAGTTGACAGCGCGCCGTCGCGCGACGACATTTGCAGCCGGGCCGATACACCCGCCGCCTGCGCCCTTCGGGGATGGTGAACGTATCAATCGCTCTCCGCGCCCTCGCCATTGGCGAACGGGTCGGCAAGGCAGGCACCGATCGCTTCCGTTCGCCGATCGAGAGGTGCTCTCATGCGCGATTTTCGCGATGCGAAGGCCATGGCGCATTCCCTGCGCGATGCCTTGAAGGCCAAAACCGTCGAGATAACCCACAGCGAGTCGCTGGAGCTGATCGCCAGGGCGTTCGGCTATGACAACTGGAACATCCTGTCCGCCAGGATCGGGACGGCACAGCCATCCTCCGGCGAGATTGCCGGATCTCAAAGCCCGCCACCGCAACGGATTCTCTATTGCTCGTTCTGCGGCAAGAGCCAGCACGACGTGACCAAGCTGATTGCCGGCCCGGCGGTGTTCATTTGCGACGAATGCGTCGATTTGTGTGTCGACGTCATCGACGAGCAATTGCACCGCCTGATCGAAGGCGATGAGGAGGCTGTTCGGGCCATGTCCACCGACAGGCTGTTGCACTATGTCGAGCACGCTCGGAAGGGTGAGCAGCGCAATCGCCTCGTATTGCAGCACATCGATCGAATGCTGCAACTTCGGCGCGGCACCGCGCCAGTGGATGATGACGCCCTGGCCTCATCCGCCCTCATGCACCTGAAGAACAAGTCGATCGATGAATTGCTGGCGATGCAGAGACACTCGCAGGATCAGTTGAAGCGGTTTGAACAGGCGTTGCGCACGGCAACGCCGGTGCTCAACGAACGCAAGCAATGATCCGCCCTGCAAACGACGGCGCTGATCCGGGTTTCTACGGAGGCTGTGTGGCCGCCGCACCACAACTGCTTCGCGTTTTTCGCCGCAATTGATCGCGCAATTGCAGCGGATGAATCGAATCAACTAGACCGCTAGCGGGGCTGGGAAGCGGAGAGTGGTGTATGAGAGTAGCTTCCCTGGAAGTATTGACGGCGGCCACGCTGGTTTTGGCCATCGTCGTCGTGTTGTGGGGAATGAAGATTTTCCACGGCGCGTGAACAAGCAGGAACTGGCGTCGACAGGAGACCTCCGGCCAAGAAGAGGTTCGCGACGAAGGCATCGCTTCCGCGGCGGCGGAAGCCTTCTTTTCGACATAGCGGCAAGGTTGTTCAGCGCAGCGCGCCCGGCGGCGTTCGCGGCGCTACGACCCAGAATTCAAGAGAGAGTGCGGTTTCAAGCCCCGATGATGCATTTGAGCTCTTATCTGATGATCGCAGCCATGGTTCTCCTCGGCTTGCAGCTGGCTTACGCGTTTTATCAATTGGCGACTTTCATTCTCTAGGCCGCGCTCAGCTCTCCGGCAAAAGGGCGGGGAGAGGTGAACAAGTCCTAATGCGCCATCAGGACCGGCAGGTCGGCGTGCTCCATGATGTGGCTGGTGGCGCCGCCGAAAATCATCTGCCGCAGCCGGTTGCGGGTGAAGGCGCCCTTGATCAGGAGATCGCAGCCTTCCGCTCTCGCCGAATCGAGAACCGCCTCGCCGGTCTCGCGGTCCCCCAGCTTGACGCGAACGGGCCTGGCGGCGATGCCGTTGTGCTGCAGCTGGCGGAGAATGTCATCGGCCGACGGCCCCGGCACGTCCTGTCCGCCGACGACGGTCAATACCGTGACCTTGTCCGCCCGTTGCAGCAGCGGCATCGCAAAGGCGTTGGCGCGCGCCTGCTCGGTACTGCCGTTCCAGTGGATCATGATGTTGGAGGCGATCTGCTTTGCAGCCGCCGGCGGCGCCAGCAGGACCGGCCGGCCGCTCTCGAACAGCGCGGTCTCGACGGCGCGCCGCTGCAGGCCGCCCGATTCCGCATCTGGCCTGCTGATCACCGTCACGTCGAACGAGCGGCCGTGGCTGCCGATGAAACCTTCGTCCTCGGGCGCCGCCGCAAGCCAGCCAAAGCAGGGATGCTGCGACGCCGCGCCGGAAGGCGGGATGCCATGCTCCTGCATGGACCCTTCGAACAGGCGGCGCAATTCCGCGGTCTCCTCGTCGCGCTGCGTATCGTAGGCGTCCATGGAAAGGCCCGCGGTCAGTTCCGCCACCACATACGGAGGAATGACGGCCCGCAGCGGAAAACCCTCGATATAGGCGCCGGTATGCCGCGCCAGCAGCACGGCCGTCTCAAGCGCCGATTTCATCGTTGCGATGTGTTGGGTTGGCACCAGGATCGTTTTCATCCCCGACCTCCGCTCGCTTGCGGCCGCTGCAATGCACCGCCGACGTTGATGCCGACAGGCTAATCCGTGGAAGGAGACAGCGAAAGTCCGATCGCGTGACAAAGCCAAGATTGCACTGCGCCAATTTCCGTCCTGCAGCGGGGGGACGACTTGCGCCCGAAACTGCGCCCTCGTCGGGAGCGCGGTTCGGAACCGAGGCAAAACCTGTCCGTTACTTCTCCAAGGGCGGCGTATCCGAAAAAGGATGCAAGGCCATGAAACTCTCTACAGGCATCGCCACGCTCGCGATCGTCCTCGGCGGTTTCGCGATCGCGTCGGCGCAATCGAACACGGCAAGCGTGGTGGAATTGAGCGGCGGCACAAAGGTGCCGGCGAACCCGTCGTTGCCTGGACTGAATCTCACGAACATGCAACGCGAGCAGGTCCGCAAGGCGGTGCTGACCGAGCACAATGAGGTTCAATTCCAGCTGGCGTCCACCAAATCCGCCAAGGATTTTGCGCCTGAAGTTGGCGCGCCGCTTCCAAGCGACGTCGAGGCCCAGGCGCTGCCAGAGCCGGTCCAGTCGGAAATCCCGCAGCTGCGCGACTTCTGGTACGTGAAGATGAAGGACCAGGTGTTGATCGTGGACGGCATGACCAAGAAGATCGTTGACATGTTTTCCGAGACCCAGCCGGTCTCCTGAATCCACGGCAGGAGTAGCAGGCTGGGCGCCTCGACCCTCCCGCGTGATCTGGATGTTGACGATGGGCATGGCCCTCGCGGTTGGAGTGGAGGCCGGTCAATGACCGGCGCTCTGGCCGCCGTCGACGTGCAGGATCTCGCCCGTCACGAAGCCGGCCTTTTCGAGATAGACGACGGCGTCGACGATGTCGGACATCTCGCCCATGTGGCCGACCGGATGCAGCGCGCCCAGGGCGGCATGGGTCTCGACCGCATGCATCGGCGACTTGATGATGCCGGGCGCCACCGCGTTCACGCGGATGCCCTTCCTGGCGTATTCGATGGCGAGCGACTTGGTGGCGGCGTTCAGCCCGCCCTTGGTCAGCGAGGCCAATACCGACGGCACATTCGAGTTGGCGTGGTCGACCAGGCTGGTGGTGATCTGCACGACATGGCCGCTTCCCTGCTTTTCCATCTCGGCGATGGCGGCTTGCGTGATCTGGAAGAAGCCGGAGACATTGACCCCGAGCACGTTGGCGTAGTCCTCCGCCGTGTATTGCGTGAACGGTTTTGCGACGAAGATGCCGGCATTGTTGACCAGCGTGTCGATGCGGCCGAAGCGCTTGATGCCTTCAGTGATCGCGCGCTCCGCGGTCCTGGGATCGGCGATGTCGCCGGCGACCGCCAGCACGCCATCGTCGTTCGACGGCTTGATCGAACGGGCGACCGCAACCACGCGATAATTCTGGTCGCGATAGGCCTTGACGAGGGCGGCGCCGATGCCCTGCGAGGCGCCGGTGATGACTGCAACTTTCTGTTCCGTACCCATGGTCGTCTCCTGTTGGTCTGATGGCGTCGGTCGGCGGTGACTTGCCGAGCGGATTGGCTCAGACGTAAACTCGTTCGCGGCGCGAGCGAATGCGCGCTGATCGACCGACACTGTTTCGCCTCGCGAAGGGAATGCGGGTGGCAGAATAGCCACTTGGAGCCTGGCGCGGCGTCACAAAAAGCCGTTCCCGATCAAACGTTTGCGACGGCGGGGCAAGGCATGGACCGTCTTGATGCGATGAAAGTGTTCGTCGTGACGCTCGACGAGGGCAGCCTCGCCGCTGCCGGGCGAAAACTCGGGCGTTCACCGGCCGCCGTAAGCCGGGCCATCGCCTTTCTCGAAGAACGGGTCGGCACCGAGCTGCTGCACCGGACGACGCGGTCGATCCGGCTCAGCGAAGCAGGCGAGCGCTATGCCGCGACCTGCCGGCGCGTGCTCGCCGAGCTCGAAGACGCCGATGTCGCCGCCGCCGGCGAGCATGCCGTGCCGCGCGGCACCCTGACCATCACCGCGCCGATCATCTCGGGCGAGGTGATCCTGCGGCCCATTCTCGACGCATTCCTCGACGCCTACCCGACGGTATCAGCGCGCGTGACGCTGATGGACCGGCAGGTGAACCTGATGGAGGAGGGCGTCGACATTGCGCTTCGCATCGGCCATCTCGAGGATTCCTCGATGATCGCGATGCGCGTCGGCGAAGTGCGGCGCGTAGTGGTGGCTTCGCCCCGCTATCTCAAGCAGCATCCGCGCATCGATCAGCCCGCCGATCTCGCCAAACACCAGATGATCACGATGGCGCATTTCACCAGCTCCTGGACGTTCGCGCCGGCGCCGGGCTCGTCCGTGCCGCGGACGGTGCAATTCACGCCCCGCATCATGACCAACAGCACCCGCTCGGCGGTGGCCTCCGCCATCAGTGGGCTCGGCGTCACGCGGCTGTTTTCCTATCAGGTGGCAGGCCAGGTGCAGCAGGGCGAGCTCGAGGTCGTGCTCGCCGCTTGCGAGGATCCGCCGATGCCGGTGCATGTGATTTCACCGCACGGGCGGCTGAACTTGCCGAAGGTGCGCGCCTTCATGGATTTCGCCGTGCCGCGGCTGCGGTCGCAATTTGCGCGCCTGGCCAAGGAATTGGACGATTGCAGCGCCACCGCTCGTGCGTAGCGCGCAAGACTGTCGCTCGCGCGGCAGCCATATGCTCCGTGCCGATTTGGCCTATTTCGTCCTATTGGGCGGGCGCGCGCCGCGCTACCCGCATGACGAATGCCGGGGCACCGCGGGCTCAAGAGCGAGATCAAGAATGCCGGAACAAATCCATCCCAGCCGCCGCCACTTCCTCCGCGCCGCGGCGCTCGGCCTTGCGGCCGCGCCGGTCGTGCTTGGCGGCCGCGCCGACGCGCAAGGCCGCGAGGCCGGGCCCGCGATGGCGCCGCCGAAGCGGACGACCTTCGCCCCGATCCAACAGGTCAATGCCGGGGTGCTCAATGTCGGATACGCCGAGGACGGCCCGGCCGACGGTCCCGTCGTCATCCTGCTGCACGGCTGGCCCTGCGATATCCATAGCTTCGTCGAGGTGGCGCCGCTGCTGGCGAAAGCCGGCTATCGCGTCATTGTTCCGCACCTGCGCGGCTACGGCAGCACGCGTTTCCTCTGGGGCGAGACGCTGCGCAATGGCGAGCAGGCCGCGCTCGCCGTCGACATCATCGCACTGATGGACGCGCTGCAGATCGACAAGGCCGTGCTCGGCGCCTTCGACTGGGGCGCGCGCACCGCCAACATCATGGCCGCGCTCTGGCCGGAGCGCGTCAAGGCGATGGTGTCGGTGAGCGGCTATCTGATCGGCAGCCCGGAGGTCGGCAAGCTGCCGTTGCCGCCCAAGGCCGAGCTGCAGTGGTGGTATCAGTATTATTTCGCCACCGATCGCGGCCGCGCCGGCTACGAAAAGAACCGGCACGATTTCGCCAGGCTGATCTGGCAGCTCGCCTCGCCGAAGTGGAATTTCGACGACGCCACCTTCGATCGCAGCGCGGCCTCGCTCGACAACCCCGATCACGTCGACATCACCATCCATAATTATCGCTGGCGGCTCGGGCTTGCCGAGGGCGAACCGAAATATGCCGAGCTGGAAAAGCGGCTCGCCGCCATGCCCGTGATCACGGTGCCCACCATCACCATCGAAGGCGACGCCAACGGCGCGCCGCATCCGGATGCCGCGTCCTACGCGAAAAAATTCTCGGGCAAATACAGCCATCGCGTCTTCAGCGGCGGCATCGGCCACAACCCGCCGCAGGAAGCGCCCGCGCAATTTGCCGAAGCCGTGCTCGAAGCGGCGCGGATGTAGCTGCGGATCAGCCGCAATTTGCGGCGGAACCGCGCGCTTTCCATTCCTGTGTGTCCTGTTGGTCGCTTCCTGCCCGGGCGGCCTTTTGCTACAAACTGCCCGGGCTCCGGCAGCGCCGGCAGGTCAGTATCACGGGAATTCGAAATGTTGAAGCAAATCTTCGCGCCGCAGCTTGTGGTGCTGTATGTCTTCGTGGCCTGCACGGTCTATGTGCATTTCCGCGGCCGCCATCGCCTGCGCTTCGCCCGCCAGATCGGCGATCACTCGACCTATCTCGCGCCCTACAATGTGCTGATGTATGCGGGCTCCGCGGTGCCCAACACGCCGGTGATCCCGGTCGAGAAATTTCCCGAGCTCAAGAAGCTCAGCGAGAACTGGGAGACCATCCGCGACGAAGCGGTGCGGCTGTTCGACGAAGGTTTTATCCGCGCCGCGGCCAAGAACAACGACTGGGGCTTCTATTCCTTCTTCAAGAGCGGCTGGAAGCGCTTTTACCTGAAATGGTACGACGACTTCCTGCCGTCGGCGCGCACGCTGTGCCCGAAGACGGTGGAGCTGCTCAATTCAATTCCGACCGTGCATGGCGCGATGTTCGCGATGCTGCCGCCCGGCGGCAAGCTGGGCGCGCATCGCGATCCCTTCGCAGGCTCGCTGCGCTACCACCTTGGCCTCGTCACGCCCAATTCGGACAAGTGCCACATCTTCGTCGACGGCGTCGAATGCGTCTGGCGCGACGGCGAGGCCTTCATGTTCGACGAGACGTTCATCCACCACGCGGAGAATGCGACCGACGTCAACCGCATCATCCTGTTCTGCGACGTCGAGCGTCCGATGAAGCTCGGCTTCATGACCGCGATCAATCGGTGGGTCAGCCATCACATCGTGAAGGCCTCCGCCACCCAGAATGTCGACGGCGAACATGTCGGCGCGTTGAACCGGTTTTTCGGCAAGGTCTACGAGGTCCATCTCGCCAGCCGCAAGGTCAAGGAGTGGAACCGGACCTTCTATTACACGCTGAAATACAGCGTCGGCATTTTGATCATTGGGCTGATCGTCGCGTCGGCCTTGCGATGAAAAAGTAGGGCGGATTAGCCGCAAGGCGTAATCCGCCGTTTCTCGCGATGAAGGCGGATTACGCTTCGCTAATCCGCCCTACAAATCCGCATCCTCATTCCGGCTCGCCGATATTGACCTTCAGCGTGCCGACGCCGTCGACGCCGCATTCGATCTTGTCGCCGGGCTGCAGCTGCGACACGCCGGCCGGCGTGCCCGTCATGATGATGTCGCCGGCGGCGAGCTTCACCTGCTGGGAGAGCTGCCAGATGATTTCCGGCACGTTCCAGATCAGCTCGGTGAGGTCGCCCTTCTGCGTCTCCTTGCCGTTCACCGTGAGCCAGATCTTGCCCTTGACGGGATGACCGATCTTGGCGGCCGGCTGGATCGCCGAGCATGGCGCGGAATAGTCGAACGACTTTCCGATCTCCCACGGCCGCTCCTTCTTGCGCGAGGCCAGCTGCAGGTCGCGCCGGGTGAGGTCGATGCCGACGGCGTAGCCGTAGACCTGGTCGAGCGCCTTGTCGGCGGGAATGTTGAGGCCGCCGCTCTTCATCGCCACGATCAGCTCGACCTCGTGATGCAAATCCTTGGTCAGCGGCGGGTAGGGGATGGTGGCCCCGTCCGCCACCAGCATGTCGGCATGCTTGGCGAAGAAGAACGGCGGCGCGCGCTCGTCATTGCCCATCTCGCGGATGTGCTCGAGATAATTGCGGCCGACGCACCAGATGCGGCGGACCGGATAGGTTTTGGTCTCGCCGACCACGGCAAGGGAAGCCTGCGGGGCTGCGGGAATGACGTACGAGGTGGCGGTCATGATCGTCTCGGGGTTTTGGAACGAAGGCGGGACTGGGTTTTACGCGGTTGCGGTAAGCGGCGCCAGACTGGGCAGGCCGGGATCGCGGTGCTGCAGGCGGAAGAACGAGGCATAGCGGCCACCCCGGCGCAGCAGTTCGTCATGCTGGCCGCGCTCGACGATCTCGCCGGCCTCGACCACCAGGATGGCGTCGGCGTGCGTGATGGTGTGCAGGCGGTGCGCGATCACGATGGTGGTGCGGTTCTGGCAGAGATGCTCGATCGCCTCTTGCACCTGCTTCTCGGATTCGGAGTCGAGCGCGGCGGTGGCTTCATCCAGCAGGATGATCGGCGCGTTGCGGATCAGCGCGCGCGCCACCGCAATGCGCTGGCGCTGGCCGCCCGACAGTTGCGTGCCGTGCTCGCCGACCGGCGTGTCGTAGCCGAGCGGGAAAGCCATGATGAAGTCGTGGGCGCAGGCGGCCTTGGCCGCGGCGACGATCTCGTCCTCGGTAGCGCCGATCTTGCCGAAGGCGATGTTCTCGCGGATGGTGTCGCGGAACAGATACACGTCCTGGCCGACATAGGCGGTCTGCTGCCGCAGCGACTTGCGCGACACGGACGAGATCGACTGGCCGTCGATCAGGATGCTGCCGCCGGTCACCTCGTAGAAGCGCAGCACCAGCGCCAGCACCGTCGACTTGCCGCCGCCGGAGGGACCGACCAGCGCGGTGACCTTGCCGGGCTCGGCCACGAAGCTCATGCGGTTGAGCACGGTCTCGCCGGCGCGATAGGCGAAGGTGACGTCGCGAAGCTCGATGCGGGCATCGGACAGTTTCAGCGCCGGCTTGTCGTCATCGGCCTGCTCGCTGGCCGGGCTGTCGACGACTTCCAGCAACATGCGCGCGCCGACGAGCTGGCTGTTGAGGTCGATGTTGAGCCGCGCCAGCCGTTTTGCCGGCTCGGTTGCCAGCAGGAAGGCCGACATGAAGGAGAAGAACTGACCGGGCGTCGCGCCGAGCGCAACCACGCTGTAGCCGCCATAGAGCAGGCAGCCGGCCACCGCAAAGCCGCCGAGCATCTCCATCAGCGGGTTGGAGCGGTTGGCGACGCGCGCCATCTTGTTGGCGTTGCGCTCGACGACATCGATGTTCTCGTTGATGCGCCGCTGCATCGCTTCTTCCAGCGTGAATGCCTTGACGGTGCGGATGCCCTGCAGCGATTCCTGCATGGTCTCGAGGATATCGGCGGTCCCGGTGAACTGGTGGTAGGCAAGGCCCTTGATCCGCTTGACCAGCTTGCGCATGACCAGCATGGCCGGCGGCACCGCGACGAGGCCGAACAGCGACATCAGCGGATCCTGCCAGATCATTACCCCGAGCAGACTGACCAGCATGAGGAGATCGCGGCCGATGGCGTTGATCAGCATGTTGAGCACGTCGGTGATCGATTTGGCGCCGGCGGTCAGCCGCGCCAGAAATTCCGACGAATGCCGGCTCGAGAAGAAGCCGATGCTTTCGTTCATCAGCTTGGCGAACAGTGCGCGCTGATTATTGGCGAGAATGGCGTTACTGATCTTCGACAGGATCACCATATGGCTGTAGGTCGACACGCCCTTGATAAACAGCAGGAACACGGTGACGCCGGAAAGCATCGCGATCCCTGCGACGTTCTTGTCGACATAGGCCTGGTTGATCACCTGCCCGAGGACATAAGTGGCCGTCGCGGTGGCGCCGGCGGCGACCGTCATCAGGGCGAATGCGGTGAGATAGCGCCGCCAATAGACGATGCCCTGTTCCATGACGAGGCGGCGAATCAGGATCGCAGCCCCATAGGGATCGTCGGTGATTTTCTTGGGAGTTTTCCCGGGAAACTGGGCCATCCGCGTTCCTTGACGCAGCCAGAGGCGGCGCGTCGCAGCTTGCGGTGTCTTGCCCGCTAAATCGCGGCTTTTCAAGCCAAATAAGCGCGCAATTTCAGGCCGATTGGGCCCGCTCGATGGGCCCGCCGCGCTCGCGCAACAGCTTCTCTTCCCAGGCCAGCGCGTGGGTTGCGATGGTGTCGAGATCATCGAATTGCGGCGTCCAGTCGAGCATCGCGCGGATGCGGCTGGTGTCGGCCACCATGGTCATGATGTCGCCGGGCCGGCGCGCGGCATATTGAATCGCAAGGTTGCGGCCCGAGATGCGCCGCACCGCCTCGATGGTTTCCAGCACCGAGTAGCCGCGGCCATAGCCGCAGTTCAGCGTCACGGAATCGCCGCCGCCGCGCAGATAGAACAGCGCCGCGCGATGCGCCTGCGCGAGATCGCTGACATGGATGAAGTCGCGGATGCAGCTGCCATCCGGCGTCGGATAGTCGGTGCCGAACACATCGATCTTGGCGCGCTGGCCGGTGGCGACCTCGACGGCGATCTTCAAGAGATGGGTGGCGCCGACGGTGGCCAGCCCAATGCGGTTTTGCGGATCGGCGCCGGCGACATTGAAGTAGCGCAGCACGACATACTTCATGCCGAGTGCGGAAGCGACGTCGTGCAGCATGATCTCGCTCATCAGCTTGGAAAAGCCGTAGGGCGACAGCGGCCGGGTCGGCGCGATCTCCGGAACCGGCACCTGGTCCGGATTGCCGTAGACGGCGGCCGT
>Ga0081539_10004580_pt1 | contig 15093 bp, 15 predicted proteins | sample TabmetS4T2R2_FD_71023 | JGI IMG/M metagenome (GOLD analysis project Ga0081539, IMG submission 71023) | Tabebuia heterophylla rhizosphere microbial communities from the University of Puerto Rico - S4T2R2 | ecosystem: Host-associated > Plants > Roots > Rhizosphere ...
GATCGCCTCGCAATGCAACTTCTGTCGGAAGTTACGGGGGAACCTTTACCCGCATCCCCGATCCAATCAGGGAGATACGTAGGCGATTCTAAGAATGTTTGTGGCGCCGGGTGTGCCAAAAGGCACGCCCGCGGTAATAACCAGGCGCTGGCCGTCGTGGGCGATCTCCTCTTCGCGCGCCACGCGCACCGCGCGCTGCACCATGTCGGCGAAGTTCTTGGCGTCCTTGCCATGCACGGCATGGACGCCCCAGGCGAGCGTGAGCCGGCGCGCCGTGTTGAGGTTGGGCGTGAGGCAGAGGATGCGCACGTCGGGCCGCTCGCGCGCCGCGCGCAGCGCCGTCGAGCCGGTGTTGGTGTAGGTGACGATGGCGGCCGCGCCCAGCGTATGCGCGCACTGCCGCGCCGCGGCGCTGATGGCGTCGGCGGTCGTCGCCTCGGGCTCGTGGCGGCTGGCATCCATCAGGCGACGATAGAGCGGATCGGCTTCGACGCTCCTCAGGATGCGATCCATCATGGTGACCGCTTCGACCGGATACTCGCCCGACGCCGACTCGGCCGACAGCATCACCGCGTCGGTGCCGTCGTAGACCGCGGTCGCGACGTCGGACGCTTCGGCGCGCGTCGGGATCGGCGAATGCACCATTGAATCGAGCATCTGCGTGGCGACGATCGCCGGCTTCCCGGCGACACGGCAGGCGGCGAGGATGCGCTTCTGCAGCGGCGGCACGGCTTCCGGCGGCATCTCCACGCCGAGATCGCCGCGCGCCACCATGATCCCTTCGCTCTGCTCGATGATCTCGTCGAGGTGCTCGATCGCGGCCGGCTTCTCGAGCTTGGCCATCACCGCGGCGCGGCCGGCGACTAGTTTCTTGAGCTCGGCGATGTCGTGGGCGTGCTGCACGAACGACAGCGCCACCCAGTCGACGCCGAGCGCCAGGCCGTAGTCGAGGTCGCGACGATCCTTGGGCGTCAACGGCGACAGCGGCACGACGAGGTTGGGCAGGTTGACGCCCTTGCGCTCGCTGATCTCGCCCGACACCTCGACCTCGGCGTCGATCGTGTCGTGACCATGCGCCAGGATGCGCAGGCGCACCTTGCCGTCGTCGACCAGCAGCAGGCCGTCGGGCTTGGCTGCCTTGAAAATCTCCGGATGCGGTAGCGGCACGCGCTCGGCCGTACCCGGCGCGCTCTCCATGTCGAAGCGGATCTTCTGGCCCTTCTTGAGCTCGATCGGTCCGTGCGCGAAGCGACCGAGGCGAAGCTTGGGGCCCTGCAGGTCCATCAGGACGGCGATCGGATGGTGGTACTCCTGCTCGAGCTTGCGCAGCAGCGCCAGCCGCTGGCGATGATCATCCTGCGTGCCGTGGCTGAAGTTGAGGCGAAACACGTCGGCGCCCGCCTCGAACAGCGCGCGCAGACGCTCGACGCTGGAGGACGCGGGACCCAGCGTGGCGACGATCTTGGTGAAGCGCTGCCGCTGCATGCGCCGAGGAATCTACTTCCTGGGTGACGACACTTTGAAGTCGCCGGCCTGCTCGTAGACCTTGACCACCGCTGCGTCATCGAGCCGCCCCCAGCCGGCCCCTGCGGCGGCGAGGAATAGCTGGTGAGCGGCCGCGGCGAGCGGCAAGGGCAGGCGATGCTCGTGGCCGGTGTCGAGCACGAGGCCGAGGTCCTTGACGAAAATCTCGACGGCCGAGAACGGCGTGTAGTCGTCGTCCAGCATGTGGGGCACCCGGTTGCCGAACATCCAGGAATTGCCGGCGCTGGCGGAGATGACCTCGTAGACCGCGCGCGTGTCGGCGCCGGCTTTGGCGGCAAGCGCCATCGCTTCGGCGGCCGTGGCGATATGGACCCCCGCGAGCAGCTGATTGACCGTCTTAACGAGCGAGCCGATGCCGGGTTGCTGGCCGAGCCGGAACACCTTCGCCGACGTGGCCGACAGAATCGATTCGGCCGATGCGAACGCCTTCGGCGAACCCGATGCCATGTAGGTGAGCTCGCCCGTTTCGGCGCGCGCGCGTCCGCCCGACATCGGTGCGTCGAGCAATTCGTGACCCGACTGCGCCAGACGCTCGCCGAGGGAACGCGCGAACGTCGCCGCAACCGTGGCGCACTGCATGACGAGCCCGCCGCGGCGCAGCGTAGCCGTTGCGCCATCGGCGCCGAACAGCACCGTCTCGACCTGCTGGGCGTTGACGACGGCAACGACGACGGCGTCGGCGCCGCGCGCCGCTTCGTCAGGCGTCGCCGCGACGGCGCCGCCTGCGGCGGAGAAGGCCTCGCGAGCCGCGGCACTGGGATCGACGCCGATCACCTTGTGACCGTGCTTCAGAAGGTTCTTCGCCATGCCGAGGCCCATCGAGCCCAGGCCGACAAACGCGACGACGGGCGTGTTCGGTTCGCTCATGGGGTCAGGCCTTGATGCCGTACTTGGCAGCCCAGCCGAGCCCCGCCGCGGTCGTCGTCCTGGGCTTGTACTCGAGCCCGACGTAGCCCTGGTAGCCCAGGCGATCGAGCACCTCGAGCAGGTAGAGATGATTGGCCTCGCCGATGTCGGGCTCGTTGCGATCGGGGTTGCCGGCGATCTGCACATGTCCAACCAGCGGGAACAGCCGTTCCGTACGCTTCGTGAGATCGCCCTCGGTCACCTGCAGGTGATAGAGGTCGAGCTGCAGACGCAGGTGCGGCGCGCCAACCTCGTCGATGATCGCTTTCACCTGGTCGGTCGTGTGGGTGAAGTAGCCGGGAATGTCGCGATGGTTGATCGGCTCCAGCACCAGCGTCAGTCCCGAATTGGCCGTGCGATCGCACGCCCCCTTGAGGTTCGACACGAAGGTGCGATGCATCGCGCCGCTGTCGGCGCCGGGCGCGATCAAACCCGACATCACGTGTACCGTGCGGCACTCGAGAATCTTGGCGTACTCGAGCGCGGTATCGAGGGCCGCCTTGAATTCGGCTTCGCGGCCGGGCAGGGCGGCGAGACCGCGCTCGCCCTTGCTCCAGTCACCGGGCGGCAGGTTGAACAGCGCCTGGGTGAGCCTGTGCTTCTTCAGTTCGGCGGCGATGTCGCGCGCCGGCATCTCGTAGGGGAACAACATCTCGACGGCGCCAAAGCCGTGCGCGGCGGCGGCGGCGAAGCGTTGCGGGAGCGGGACCTCCTGGTAGATCCAGGAGAGGTTGGCGGCGAGCTTGGGCATCTTTCTGTCATCCCGAGCGAAGCGAGGGATCCTTGAGGCAACAGGAAGGATCCCTCGCTGCGCTCGGGATGACAAACCTGTGTGTTGCCCCGGTGAAAATCACGACGGGAATGCCTCCTCGACCTCGCGCACTTGCGCTTCGGTGAGCAGGCGGACCTTGAGGCCCTGCATGAGCAGGTGGAGCTTGGCGGTCTCCTCGAGCTCCTCGATCGAGGCCGACGCGGCTGACAAGGAGGTGCCGGCGACGACCGGACCGTGGTTGGCAAGCAGCACGGCGCGATGGCCCTTGGCGTATTCGCGGATGGCGTCGGCGAGCTTCGGATCGCCGGGCCGGAAGTAGGGCACCAGCGGCAGCTTGCCGACTCGCATCACGAAGTAGGCGGTGATCGGCGGCAGGGTCGTGTCATGGCTGTGATGACACGACGGATCGAGGCACGAGATCGCCACCGCGTGCGTGGAATGCAGGTGCACGATGGCGCCGTCGCCTGGCCGTACATCGTAGACCGCGCGATGCAGCAGCGCCTCCTTGGTCGGCGGATCGCCGGCGATGTGCTGGCCGGAAAGGTCGAGCTTGGAAAGCTGGGCGGGATCGAGCTCGCCCAGCGACGAGTTGGTGGGCGTCATCAGCCAGCCGTCACCGATGCGCGCGCTGATATTGCCCGACGTGCCGGGGCACAGCCCGCGCGCGGCGAGCTTGGCTCCCAGCGCGCATATCGCTTCGCGCATCGTGGATTCCGGTGCGCTCATAGCCGCTCGAACGCCTTGGTGAAGAAATCGGGCGCGCCGAAGTTGCCGGACTTCAGGGCGAGCAGGAGCGGCTTGCCGCCGACCGACGCGGTCCACGGCACGCCGGGGTCGATCTCGGGCCCGATGCGCAGGGCGGTGACGTCGAGTGCGCCGACGACTGCGCCTGACGTCTCACCACCCGCGACGACGAGGCGGCCGACCCCCGACGCAACCAGCCCTTTGGCCAGTGCCGCCATGGTCTGCTCGATGGCCTGGCTCGACTTCTCGATGCCGTACCTGGTCTGCAGCGCCTTGACCGCCTCGGGCTTGTCGCTGGCCGACAACAGGATCGGGCGATTGCCCAGCTTTTCCTTCGCCCAGGCCAGCGCCTGGCCCGCGACCGGCTCGCCGCGGCAGATCGCGTCGGTGTCGAGGTGCAGGTGCGGACCCTGGAAGTCGGCGATCTGGCCCAGGGTCGCGGCGGAGCAGGAGCCGGCCAGCACGGCCGAAGCGCCGCCGATCGCCGGCAAGGTGTCGGCATTGGACTTGTGCGCCAGCAGCCCGCGCCGGCGATAGGCGGCCGGCAAGCCGAGCGCGACGCCGGAGCCTCCGGTGACCAGCAGATCGTCGCCGACCGCTTCGCCGATGATGCCGAGGTCGGTGTCGGCCACGGCATCGACGATCACGTGGCGCACGCCATCGGCTGCGAGCCTGTCGAGAGCCGCACGCAGGCTTGCCGATCCGCCCTGCACGTGCTTGAGCGCCACCAGCCCGACCTTGTGCCTGGTCTGGCGCGCCAGCACGCGCACCAGGCTCGCGTCCGTCATCGGGTTAAGCGGATGATGCCGCATGTGGGTGTCCGACAGCAGCAAGTCGCCGACGAACAGATGGCCGAAGAAGATGGTGCGGCCATTCTCGGGAAAGGCCGGGCAGTAGATCGCCTGCTTGGCGCCGAGCGCGTCGATCAGCGCGTCGCCGACCGGACCGATATTGCCCTGATCGGTCGAGTCGAATGTCGAGCAGTACTTGAAGAAGAAGCGCGCGCAGCCGGCGTCGCGCAGCGCGTCGAGCGCCGCCAGCGATTGCCCGACGGCGTCCGCGGCCGCGATCGAACGCGTCTTGAGCGCCACGACGACGGCATCGACATCGGCCGGGATCCCGCGTTTGCCCGGCAGCCCGATAGTCTGGATCGTGCGCATGCCGTTCTTGACCAGCATGCCGGCGATGTCGGTGGCGCCGGTGAAGTCGTCGGCGATGACTCCGAGAACAGCCATGGCGAGACGTTAGGCCACCACCGACGCCTTCATCCAGAACTTTCGCCGCCGGGCGCGGCGGCGCGCCTCGTCCTCGCCGTCGTAATGGTGCAGCGGCGGAGCGGCGTCGAAACTGTCGCGAACGTCCAGCGAATTGACGTTGACAATGCCGATGGTGCGGCCCTCGTCGGGCATCACCGCGCCGATATAGGTGCCGCACTTGGCGCACAGCAGGTAGTCGGTGATGCCCAGGCCGAAGCGATAGCGCGTGAGGTCCTGCGGCCGCGCGCGGAATTCGACGGCGCCCTGCGGGTCGCCCATGGTGCGCGCGCCATGGCGGCGGCAGAACGAGCAGCCGCAGCGGCCGACGCGCATCTCTTCCGGCTTCTTGTCGGAATCGAAGCTGATGGCAATGGCGCCGCAATGGCAGGAACCGGGATAGGTGGTCATGGTGTTGGTACCTCTCGAACGGCGACTAAATTTCCTCTCCCCGCTAGGGGGAGAGGTTAGGAGCCTCTCCCCCTAGCGGGGAGAGGAAATTGAGAAGAGTGCCTGTCGAAGCCCTACGCGGTCATGGTGCGATCAAGGTTGCCCTGAAGTCGTTGACGTTGGTGCGGGTCGGGCCGGTGACGAGGCTGTCGCCCAGCAACTCGAAGAATCCGTGGCCATCGTTATCGTCGAGCATGGCCAGCGGGTCGCGGCCCTTGCCGCGCGCCCGCGCCAGCGTATCGGGCGTGAAGAGAGCGCCTGCGATATCTTCTGCTCCGTCGACGCCATCGGTGTCGGCGGCCAGACCCCAGATGCCATTGGCGCCCTGCGCGGCGATCGCCTCGGCCAGCAGATATTCGACGTTTCGTCCGCCGCGGCCAGTGCCGCGCACGGTGACCGTGGTTTCGCCGCCCGACAGCATCACGGTCGGCTTGCCGACGCGCTTGAGCAGATCGAGCGCCTGGCGCGCATGCGTCGTGCCGAGCTGGCGCGCTTCGCCTTCGAGGTTGTCGCCCAGCATCAGCACCTCCAGCCCACGCTGGCGCGCCGTCGCCGCAGCGGCTTCGAGCGAGCGGCGCGGTGTCGCGACCATGACCGTCTCGGCGCGGGCCAGACGAGGATCGCCGGGCTTGGGTGTTTCCTCGACCTTGCCCTCGACGCCGGACTCGAGATGCGCCAGCACCGCGGCCGGCGGCTCGATCCTGTACTTGGCAAGCACCGCCAGCGCATCGGCGAAGGTGCTGCGGTCGGCCACCGTCGGGCCTGAGCCGATCACGGCGGGGTCGTCGTTGGGCACATCGGAGATCAGCCAGCTCAGCACGCGCGCCGGCTGGGCGGCGAGCGCCAACCGCCCGCCCTTGATGGCCGAGAGATGCTTTCGCACGGTATTCATCTCGACGATGTTCGCGCCGCATCGCAGCAGCGCGCGGTTGACCTCTTGCTTGTCGCCAAGCGTGAGTCCCGCCGCGGGCAGGGTCAGCAGGGCCGATGCGCCACCCGAGATCAGGCACAGCACGAGATCGTCGGCCGAGAGGCCTTGCACGCGCTGCAGGATGCGGCCGGCGGCGGCCCGGCCCTTCTCATCCGGCACAGGATGGGCGGCTTCGACGATCTCGATGCGATGGCACGCTTCGCCGTAGCCGTAGCGCGTGACGACGAGGCCCTCGACCGGATGCGGCCATTGCTCCTCGACGGCCTGCGCCATGGCGGCACTCGCCTTGCCGGCACCGATCACGATCGTCCGACCCCGGGGAGGCGACAGAGCACCAATGTAGGGCGCGAGGCAGGTCGCCGGCCGCGCGGCGACCAGTGCCGCATCGAAAAGGTCGCGCAGCAAGGCGCGGGCGTCGGCATCTTTCATTTGGGCAATCTTCGCATTATAGCGATGCCATGCAACCGCTGCTGGGGCCGGACGATCCGCCGGCCTTTTCTGTTTTCAACGAGGGCGGAAGGACGCCTCTGCTGCTGCTGTGCGACCATGCGAGCAAGGCGGTGCCCAAGGCGCTTGGCGACCTCGGATTGTCGCATCAAGAACTGGGGCGCCACATCGGCTGGGACATCGGCGGCCTCGACACGGCGCGCGAGCTCGCTCGCCTGCTCGATGCGCCGCTTGTGGCGTCGGGCTATTCGCGCCTGGTGATCGACTGCAATCGCTGGCCGGGCGGCGAGGGTTCGACCCCTGAAGTGAGCGACGGCACGCCGGTGCCGGGTAATCGGGGGCTGACGAGCGAGGCCGTCGCGGCGCGCGCCGAGGCCTGTTTCTGGCCCTATCATCGCGAGGTCGACCGCCAGCTCGACCGCCTGAGCGCGGACGGCCGCAAAGTGGCGTTGCTGGTCGTGCACAGCTTCACGCCGCGCATGAACGGCTTCGACCGTCCTTGGCACGTCGGCGTGCTGTGGAATGATGATGCGCGATTGCCGGAGCCGCTGCTTGCCGAGCTGCAGCGCGATGCGGGTTTGGTGGTGGGCGACAACGAACCGTACTCGGCGCGCGCCACATACGAGTACACGCTGAACGCCCATGCTCGGACACGCGGGCTGCCGCACTGCTCGCTCGAGGTGCGCCAGGACCTGATCGGCACGCCGGACGAGGCGCGCGCCTGGGCAAGGCGGCTCGCGCCTTCGATCGGCTCGGCGGTGAAGCGCTCCTGAAATCCTGAGCGACGGCGGCTCGCAGCGGGTCGGGATTCCCGGAGCGTCCATGGGCGAGCTCCTCACTGTTGATGAAGGCTCAATGTAATCATTACTTTAGCCACGTCAAGAACAAAGACAGAACATGCTGGCGATAATTTCTGGGCTCCGGGAGCGGGATTCCGTTTCTGGGCCCATCCGAGCTAAGTCCTTGAAATCTCTAGATTTCACTGGCCCAATATTTCAGTGATTGCTGAAATACTGAAATGACGATCCAGCGCCCCTTGGCCGTTACTCGGCCGCCCTGTGAGCGCCCGTAGCCACTGCCGCCACGGGCGCGTCGTGCCTGTCGTCGATCTCGTCGAAGGTGCGGCCCTTGGGCTCGAAGCCGAACACCCAGAAGCCGATCACGCCCAAGAGATACCAGGCGGCGAAGTAGCTGAGCGCCGGGCCGAGCATGACGAGGTTTGGCGCGGCGGGCTTGATCAAATCGCCCGCGCCCATGATCAGCGCCAGCCCGAGCGGGCCGATGAACTTGCCGCAATTGCCCACGCCGTAGCTCAAGCCCATGCCGCTGGCGCGCAATCGAGCCGGCCAGATCTCCGCCATGTAAGGCCCGACGACTGTGTAGACGGCGCTGCCGAAAAATCCCTGGGCCACCAACAGAATGTAGAACAGCGAAGCCCCGGCGACATAGACGTCGTGCAGGTAGCCGGCGAGCGCCATCAGCACGGCCGCCACCACGCAATAGAGCGTGCCTGACCCTCGCCGTCCCAGGGGCTCGATCAGCGCGGTGATGCTGAACCGCCCGAGGATCCCCGCCACGTTGACGAAGATCATCAGGAATGCCGCCTCCTCGGGGGTGATCTTGGGCACCAGGACCAGCACCAGCAGGGTCGGTCCCCATAGCCCCAGCGAGGCGCCGCCGGTCTGGGTCAGGCCGGTGAGGCAACCGGCGGCAACCAACCGCGGATACTTGAACAATTCGACCCAGCGCGTTGTCGTGACCGCGGGCGGCGCGCTCGGCAGGACGATCTCCCTGGGATCGATCATCAGTGCCCAGGCGAGCGATTGTCGCGCTTCTTCAGGGCGACCTTTGAGCATCAGCCAACGCGGCGATTCCGGGACCCACCAGCGGATCATGAACACCAGGACCATCGGCGCCAGGCCGACCAGGAACAGGCCGCGCCAGCCGATGATCGGGAGCAGCTGCCAGGCCGCAAAGCCGGCCAGCATGCTGCCGCCCGGCAGCAGCGTCGTGATGAGCGCGCTGACCCAGCCACGCTTGTAGGCAGGGATGAACTCCTGCACCAGCGGCAGGTCGATCGTGAAGATGCCGGCATTGCCGACACCGACGAAGAAGCGGAAGAACATCAGGAACAGCCAGCCCGGGACGAAGCCGTCCTGTCCCGGCGTGAAGACCATGACGCCGGTGGCGACCGAGATGGTGATCGTCGACAGGATGAACACCGTGCGCCGACCGATCCTGTCGCCCAGCCAGCCCCAGAAGAAGGCCCCCGGAACCGCGCCGAGACCGGAGGCGAGCAGGATCGCGCCGCCCTCCCAATAGGTCAGCGACCATTGCTTGGTCAGCGCCGCGGTGACGTATCCGATCAGGAAGAAGTCGAAGAAGTCGAGCAGATCCGCGAGGTTCGCCGTGCAGATCAGCTTCCACTGATTGCTCGTCAGCTTCTTCTGCTGTTCCAAGAGCTCGATCATGACGTTCCCCTCCGCTGGCCGGCGGATGGCGAAATGAACGCTGTGCGACGCTCTTCACATTTGTACGTAACTGGTAAGCGATGCGTGACTGGTAACGAAGTGCCCAACCGTCCGTCGGTGGCCGGTACCGCCAGCGAGATCGAGGGTAACAACGGACGGGACGGCCATCAACAGTGCCTCGCGGTAGATTGGAGCGCGGACCTCCCGGTCCGCTCATGAAATCGAAGAGGACCGGGAGGGCCGCGCCCCAATCAAGTCAGCGACAGCCTCTCACTTGCCGATGCAGGTGGCCGCCGTCTCCGGTGTGCAGACGTCGAGACCGGTATAGGTCGGATCCTTGGGCGCCGGCTTGCCGTCCTTGATGTCCTTCAGGAAGTACATGGTCCGGTAGCCCATCTCGGCCGGACGCTGGCCGACCTGGCCCTTCGACAGGCCGGCCTTCAAGAGATCCATCTGCACCGGCAGCGTGTCGGCCACGACGAGCGCCAGCGACCCGTCGGCGATGCGCGCCTTGTACTTCTCGGCGACCCGCTTGTAGGCCTGCGGGATGAACTGCGGGAACCCGCCGGTCGGGATGAAGGCGTCGAGCTTGGGATACTTGCCCAGGATGTCCTCCATCTGCTGCACTGAGCGCGGGAAGTCGTCATCGGTGTAGAGCGGACAGCCGGCTACCTCGGTCCAGCCGTTCTGGCCGGTGAGCTTGGCGCCGGGCGCCTGTGCGCTCTTGGCGCCGGCCAGCGTGTCGCGGATACCCTGCATGCGCTCGTTGTGATTGGCTGCGGCCGCGCCGCCCGACTGGATGCAGATCGTGCCGCCGCTCGGCTTGATCTTCTGCGCGAGCTTGGCGAGGTTGACGCCGATTTCGTAGTTGTACGTGCCGACGTAGGCGATCCTGAACCCCTTGTCCTTGTCCAGCAGGTCGCTGTCCCAGGTCAGGACGGGAATGCCGGCCGCCTTGGCGCCTTCCAGCGCCTTGCCCATCGCCGCGGCGTTTGAGGGCGACACGGCGATGCCGTCAACCTTCTTGGCGATCAGGTCATTGACCACCTGCACCTGCTCGTCACCGCCGCCGTGCTCGCCCGGTCCGATGTACAGGCATTCGATGGCGCCGCCCAACTCCTTCTCGGCCTTCTTGCAGCCGTCGCGGGCCTGGTCGAAGAACGGGTTGTTGGTGTTCTTCGGGACAAGGGCGAACACGTACTTCTTGCCCTGGGCCTGGGCGGCCTGGCTCAAGCCAAGGACCGCTGCCGCCATCACCGTCGCGCCCAAGAGCTTTCCGATCAGCTTTTCCGTCATGGCGTTTTCCTCCGTTTCGCAGGTTGACGCCTACCGAGACCTCCGCTCAGTCGGCGCGGCTTCCGCGGATCCGCTCGAGCAGGACCGCGAGAACGATGAAGGCGCCGACGAAGGCGCCCTGCCAATTGGAATCGATGCCGGCCATCAGAAGGCTGTTGCGGATGACCTCGATCAAGGTCGCTCCGATCAAGGCGGCGTAGGCGCCGCCTTCGCCGCCCATCAGGTTGGCGCCGCCGATCACCGTCGAGGCGATGACCCTGAGCTCGTAGCCGGTGCCCAGCGCGTTGATGGCCGAGCCCTGCCAGCCCACCACCATGATGGCCGCGATCGCCGCCGTCATGGCACAGAGCACGTAGACCTGCAGCTTGATGCGGTTGACCGCAACACCGGCCAGACGCGCCGCTCCCTCGTTGCCGCCGACGGCATAGACGTGACGCCCCCAACGGGTGAAGCGGAACACGAAGCCGAAGGCGAGCGCCATGGCGAGCAGCAGCCAGACCATGTTCGAGATGCCGGCGATCTCGCCGCCGCCAATGGCATTGAACGTGTCGCCGTCGGGGCCGAAGTCGTAGATCATCTTGTTTTCCGACAGCACGACGGCGAACGACCGCGCGGCCGCCAGCATGCCCAGCGTGACGACGAAGGACGGCAGCCCGACATAGGCGACGAGCACGCCGTTGATCACGCCGCACAGCGCGCCGGCGCCCAGCCCGGCCAGCACCGCAAGCCACCAGGCGTGGCCGGCCTGCAGCACGAGGCCGCAAACGATGCCGGCGAGGCCCATGACCGAGCCGACCGAGAGGTCGATGCCGCCGGTGATGATCACGGCCATCATGCCCAGCGCCATGATGCCGATGTAGGCGAAGTTGCGCGTGATGTTGAAGAAGTTGTCGCGCGTCGGGAAGGAATCCGGCTCGAGCCAGCTCATGCCTACGCAGATGATGATAACGGCGACCGTGACCCAGAACGGCTGTGCGGCGAGCGATTTGCGCAGGAGCGGTGAACCTGTCCTGGCGCGCCGGCCGGCGTCGATGGGGATGGCCTCTCGTGCCTCTGCCATGGCTCAGGCCGCCCGGATGGCGCCGGTGATGAGGCCGGTGACCTCCTCCGGCGAGCTGTCGGCGATGCGCTTGTCGGCCACCTTGTGGCCGCGCCGCAATACGACGATGCGGTCGGCGACGCCGAACACGTCGGGCATGCGATGGCTGATCAGCACCACCGCCATGCCCTGGTCGCGCAGGCGCCGCAGCAGGTCGAGCACCTCGGCGACCTGCCGCACGCTGATCGCCGCGGTCGGCTCGTCCATCAGCACGATCTTGGCCTTCGACAGGTGCGTGCGCGCGATGGCGACGGCCTGACGCTGGCCGCCCGACATCATGCGTACCTTCTCGGCCGGCAGCGTCTCGGACTTCAGCTCGGCAAACAGCTCGCGCGCACGCTCGTTCATGGCGCGGTCGTCGAGGATGCGGAAGGGGCCGAAGCCGCGCATCTTCTCGCGCGCCAGGAAGACGTTGGCCGACGCCGAGAGGTTGTTGCAAAGCGCGAGGTCCTGGTAGACGACCTCGATGCCGGCGGCGCGCGCATCGACGGGCTTGTGGAAATGAACCGCGCGGCCTTCCAGCATCATCTCGCCAGCCGACGGCGGAAAATTGCCGGCCATGATCTTGACCATGGTCGACTTGCCGGCGCCGTTATCGCCCATGAGCCCGACGATCTCGCCGTCGCCGAGCGCGAAGTCCACCTGCGACAGGGCCTCGATGGCGCCGAAATGCTTGGAGATGCCCTTGAGTTCGAGAACAGCCACCAAGTCCTCCCTTGGCATCCACTCATTGCCGGTGCCGATTTTTCTCGCGCGGCAGCTCTTGCTTGGTTGGGAAAACCCTAGGCGTGTGCTTTCGCTCCTGTCCAGCGGCAATCCCGCAGATCATCTCCTTCCTGCGCGAAGCGTGGGGAGATGTCGCCGTCTTACGGCCGACGAGAGGAACTAATCCACTCTCACTGTCCGGCCCGTGCGGTGCGACTGCAGCGCCGCGTCGGCCAGCAACAACGCCCGCCGGCCGTCCTCGGCGTCGACCATCGGTTTGCGGCGCGACAGCACCGCGTCGATGAAATCGTCCAGCTCTTCGATGTAGGATTGCTGATAGCGCTCGACGAAGAAAGGCAGCAGCACGTCGCGCGCATCGGTTGCCGTCGCGTTCGACTTGAGGAGCGCGGTCGGCCGCAGATTGTCCGAGCGCACCATGCCCCTGGAGCCGAACACTTCGACCCGCTGGTCGTAGCCGTAGACGGCGCGCCGGCTGTTGTTGATGTGGCACAATGCGCCGCTGCGCGTCTTGAGGACGACCATGGCGCTGTCGACGTCGCGGGCGCGGGCGATCCTGGGATCGACCTGGCAGCTCGCCTTGGCCACCACCTCAACGGGCTCCGTGCCCAACAGCCATCGCGCCAGATCGAAGTCATGGATCATCATGTCGCGAAACAACCCGCCCGAGGTCGCGATGTAGGCAAGCGGCGGCGGCGCCGGATCGCGGCTGGTGATGATGAGCTGCTCGATGTCGCCTACGTCGCCCCGGCGAATCGCGGCCTCGATGGCCCGGTTGGTGGGATCGAAGCGGCGGTTGAAGCCGATCGCGACGAGAACGCGGTGCTTCTTCAGCTCGGCAAGGCAACGATCGACGCGCCGGATGTCGAGGTCGATCGGCTTCTCGCACAGCACGGCCTTGCCGCTCCGTGCCGCCGTCATGATCAGATCGACATGGGTGTTGGTCGACGAGGCGATGACTACGGCATCGATATCGCGGTCGGCGAGGACGGTTTCGCTATCCCGGACGGCCTCGGCGCCGATCTCCCGTGCCAGTGCCACAGCCGCGCGCGCGATCGGATCGACGATGCACTTGACGCGAGCCCGAGGATGGGCCGCGAGATTGCGCGCATGCAGCTTGCCGATACGGCCCGCACCGAAGACGCAACAGGTCAGCGTGTCCTTGGCCATCGAGGGTCACTCCGGAAACGACCGGCCGATTGCGCCGGGTAGTTCGAGACGAACTTGGTGATCCGGCAGCGGAAGCGCGAGGGCTGCGGCACGCGCGCGAGCAGACGTCACGGCCGTGGTGCGAGGAAGCCGGGCAATGCGGCTGCCTGCTCCACCCAATCAGCCATCTGGGTCTCGTCGAGCTCGTCGCCTTCGCGGATGTCGATGTAGCGCATGTCCCTGTTCTTGCTGACGCCGGGCGGCAGCGGCCGCAGCGGCGAACCACGGAAGAAGCCGATCTTGACGTAGTGCGTGAAGACGTGGAACCCGAGAAACCAGCCCTGACCCTCGACGCCGTAGAACGGTGTGTTCCACTTCACCGCCTTGCGCACGTCGGGCACGGTGCGCGAGATCAACGCGTCGACGCGCTTGCCCAGCGCGCTTTTCCAGCCCGGCATCGCGGCGATGTACGCCTGCACCGCCGCTTCGCCGTCCGCCTTCGCGATGCGGGGATTGCCGCCCGCGAGGACGATGCCGACCTTGTCGCCTTTTCGCGCCCTGATCGGCCTCGCCTTCGCAGCGGCGCCTTCCTTGACGCGCTTCATTTGGACCTGTTGAGGGCTACCGCCGCGCGAACAAGCGTCTTCAACGCCTGCTCGTCGATCTTCTGTCCCTCGCGGAAGTCGATGGCGCGCCTCGTGTTCCCGTCGAGACTGGAATTGAAGAGGCGGGAAGGATCCTTCAGGGCGGCGCCTTTGGCGAACGTCATCTTCACAACGTCCTTGTAGGTCTCGCCCGTGCAGATCAATCCGTCGTGCGACCACACCGGAACGCCTCTCCATTTCCACTCCTCGACGACGTCGGGATCGGCTTCCTTGACCAGGGCACGCAGCCGGCTGAGCATCTCGCCCCGCCAGTCGCCCAGCTCGTTGATCCGTTCGTCGATCAGCTGGGAAGGAGACTTGCTCGTCTGCGACGCGCCCTTCCTCATGCCTGTTTCTCCAAAACCTGCTCCAGGCTTGCAAAGAACCTCTGCCAGCCGTGCTTGGCGCCCTGGTAGGCCTGCTTCTGATCCGGCCGGAAGCCCGACTGCTCCATGCGCAGATGGGTGCCCGTGCTGGTCGGGGTGAGGGTCCAGGTGACGACGCTCTCAAGACCATAGGCTGCCCAAGTATAGGACAGCGTCCTGTTCGGCTCGACGGCCCGGACCTGGCAATCGACAGCGCCCCAGTCGGCGCGAAGACTGAACCGGTGATCCGCGACCGGCTTGAAGTCGTTCTTCATCAGCCACTCCTCGATCAGATGCG
>Ga0081539_10004581_pt1 | contig 15091 bp, 18 predicted proteins | sample TabmetS4T2R2_FD_71023 | JGI IMG/M metagenome (GOLD analysis project Ga0081539, IMG submission 71023) | Tabebuia heterophylla rhizosphere microbial communities from the University of Puerto Rico - S4T2R2 | ecosystem: Host-associated > Plants > Roots > Rhizosphere ...
TAGGCAGAGCGCGACATCCGCATGGTGAAGCTGCACCAGAAGATCTCAGGGTGTTTTCGCTCTCAAGAGGGGGCCGAGCGTTTCTGTGAGATTCGCAGCTATAGACGTTCAGAAAATAAATTGGAAATTCAGGACTAGCTTCCATGAGCACACGGGTGTATCTCTCCAAGCACACTGACCAAACCACCCAACAGGAGGATACACCCGTGTGCCTCAGGATACAGCTCAGTCGGGCCACCGTCAAAGATCTGCATCGCCGTCTGCAGTACGCCTATCAGCGCGATGATGTGCGGTTGGTACGGCGTCTTACCGTGTTGCTCGATCTGCTGGTGCACCAGGTGCCCATAGCGGTGTTGTGCGAGCGTTGGGGGCTGAGCCCGTCCTGTCTCTATGACTGGCAAAAGGCGTTCATGTTACGCGGCATGGACAGCCTGAGCTATCGGCACAGCGGTGGTCGCCCAGCGAAGTTGACGCCCAGACAGAAAAAGCGCTTGGTGGAGTTGATCGAGGCCGGCCCCCTGGTGGTGGGCTGTGAGACGGCCTGTTGGAACTCAGTCTTGATCCGTGTGCTGATTTGGCGCGAGTTTGGCGTGCTCTACAATCGGCATTATGTGTGTACATTGCTGCACAACCTGGGGTTTTCGTTTCAAAGGGCGCGCTTTGTCTCGGACCATCTCGATGCGGCCAAGCGCCTGGCCTGGATGGCAGAAAAGTGGCCGGCCATTGTCCAGGCTGCCAAGCGGTGTAAAGGGCTGATCCTATTTGAAGATGAGGCCAGCTTTGCGCAGTGGGGCTCGTTGAGCTATACCTGGACTAGGCGGGGCCATCAGCCCGAGGTCCCCACAAGCGGGAAGCGCAAAGGCTACAAGGTGTTTGGCGCCATTGAGTATTTCTCTGGGCGCTTGTTCTACCAAGGCATTGACGGCCGCTTTAACTCAGAACAGTACCAAGCGTTCTTGCAGAGCATTATGGATCAAACCACGGTGCACCTGTTTTTGATCCACGATGGTGCCCGTTATCACACGAGCGCCTCGACCCAAGCCTTTTTGATGGCCCATCGCGCGCGGATCACGGAGCATCCCTTGCCGTCGTATTCGCCAGACTACAATCCCATTGAATATCTGTGGAAGAAGACGAAACAGCGGGCGACACACAACCAATACTTCAAGGAATTTCTCGCGCTGACGGTTTCGGTCGACAAAGCGCTGGCCTATTTTGCTACGCATCCGGATACGGTGTTAGGGTTGTTTGGACGCTACAGCGAAGAAAGCGGCTTGGAACTCCCACAGGCCGCCTAGCTTTCCAAAAGCAAACCTGAACATCTATATCAACGTCTGGTGCTCACTCGATTAAGCTGAAATACGAGCCGCTCCTATTTTTGCGCACCACAGGCGTTCTTGGCCGCTCCGACCGTGCTCGGCGTCATCGACACCTACGGCATCGAGTTGATCCATCCGATGCGCGAAGGCCGCAGCCCCCAGCAGATCGGTCGCAAAGGCCTCTCCAATCACCGCTGGATTGTTGGCGGAAAACTCTGTCTGCTATTAAACCAGTATGGCCTGGTGGTGGGGTGGGACTGTGGCACCGCCAATGTCGCCGATAACACGTTTCAGTGGCTGATTCAGCAGGTGGATGGGCGGATGATCGTCCTGAGCGACACCGGCTTCCATGCCGCGGCAGGGGATCCCAGCAACCTCAAACTGTGTCAGCGCGGCAAGTGGGAAGACCGTATGCTAGTGGAGACGGTGCTGTCGATGCTCACGCTCGTTTGTCATTTAAAGAAGGTGAGGCATCGGGGCTGGGCGTATTTTCAGGCACGGTTGGCCTTCACCATGGCGGCCTTCAATGTGCTCGTGCAGTGGCATGGGTTCCAGCCCACCGCGTCGGGCTTCGTGCCCCTCTCGATTGCTGAATTTAGTTTGTAAAATACTAATATTCTTATCTAGTATGTAAGAAACTCGACTTTGGCCTTTTCAGGCTGCATAACACAGAACTTGCTGCACTCTGTGCCAGAGGGCCATAGGAATTAGCGAAGTCTGTCCGTGCTGCAACGAGCTTGTATAATGCATCCTGCCCCAGAGATGCGCACGCACCGCCGCCAAGGCATCACTGAACGTCGCTTCTTCTTTGCGGTACCAGGCATTGTCTCGCACCGGTAGCGCGTCGGGATGTAAGAGCTTGGCCATCAAGACCACCAAACTAAAAAGCCCCAAGAGACACGGGGTTGTCCGTCCGATGGCGTGTCGGGACCACTGCCGCTGGGTCTCAAACCCCAGACGGGCACGGACTTCCTCGAAGGTGACTTCGATGTTCCACCGCCCGATGAACCAGGCAAGTATCTGGAGCGCGCTCACCTTGATCTCGGTACAAAAAAACGCTGCGGCCTGGACCTGCTTTCTGCTCGGACGGGTCCTGTCCTCTTCGTACCGCACGAGCACCCAGCGCAGGCGCACGGGATTACGGCGGGGGGTATACCACAGCGCGACGCCACTGACCCATTCCACGTCTTTGGTCTGCTGGCCATACCAGGCCACGCGTGCGGGATGCCATACCGTGTGCGGGTCGGCCAGCCGCTGCCGGAGCGAGGGCTGGCGTGCCCCCTTCTTCGGCTTGGGACCCCGCTTCCTCCCCGACTGCGGGGCGGGAAAATCATAGAGGCCCGCATCCAAGCGCAACCGTGCGACCTGGGTGACTTGTCGACGCTGGCAGGCGGCCACGAGGTCCACGGCCGCATATTCACCGTCTCCCACCAGAATGATCTCACGGTCTGGATGCCAGGCGCGTAGCTTGCCCACCAGCGCGGCGGCCCACCAGACCCCACTCCGATGCGGTTTCCCAAGCCGCTTGGCAGTCTTTTCCGACAGCACCGGGACCACCAAAAAGGGCAAGGCCCACGGGCGCCGACTCCAGGGCACAGCGACCAGCAGGCACAGACAACACCAGCGAATGCCCAGCGAGACAGCGACCTTGTGAGCGCTGGAACGCACCGCGTCGCGAAACCATCCCTTATAGCCGATCTTCTTGCCCTGGCGCCTCTCTAGCGTCTCGTCGATGAGCACCAGCAGGGGTCGCCCCGCGGGGACAAAGGCGCGGATGAGGAGGCCCAACAATAGCTGGCTCATCACCATCGCCGACCATGGCGCTTGGTTGAGGACCCGATGGTACTTGCCATAGTTGCCGGCCCTATCGAGGCCTTGCACCCGTAACGCTGCGGCAATGGTGCGCCGCCCCGGCGTCAAGATAGCGCCGTAAATTAAGACCAGGGCTTTCGCAAAGGTCGGTGCCGTCATCCCGACCGCAAACGTCGTGAGCAGTTGTATAATCTCAGGGGATGGGGTGAGCATAGCGCCTCCAGGCTAGAAGAGAGTGTGGCTACTCCTATTCTACCCTCATGGTGTTGCTTTACCCCATCTCATCGAAAATGGCCAAAGTCGAGACCTATGCGACCTTACAAGACAGACCGCGAGAGTTCCTAGCTGCGACCGGACTGACGCACGACGAGTTTGCGCGTGTGCTGCCGGCCTTTGCTACGGCCTATGCCGTACTCTATCCGCCAGACCAGACCTGGGAAGGCAAGGTGCGCCACCGCCAGGGTGGCGGCGGCGCCAAAGGCGTCTTGTCGCAGATGGCCAACAAGCTGCTCTTTATTCTGGTCTATCAGAAGACGAATCCGCTGCAAACGATGCATGGCTTGCAATTCGGGCTGAGCCAACCCCAGACCAACTACTGGATTCATCACCTGCTCCCGGTCTTGCAGCGCGCCTTAGCCGATCTCGACATGGCCCCAGAACGCGATGCGCGCCAGGTCGCCACCAGCCCCCTCACCCTGGAGGGCGCCCCCCATATGGCCATTGATGGGACGGAGCGTCGCCGCCAACGCCCCCAGGATGACACCGCACAGCAGGCACACTACAGCGGCAAGAAGAAGGCGCATACCGACAAGAACATCCTGCTGGTCAATGAGATGACCAGTAAAGTGGTCTATCTTGGCCCAACCGAGCCTGGCAAAACCCATGACAAGAAAGCCACCGACCAGGCGCCGATCGCCTATCCCGGCAACGCTACCCTTGACAAAGACACAGGCTTTCAAGGCTATGAACCTGAACGTGTCCTGACCATGCAACCCAAAAAAAGCCCCGAGGCCAAGCCTTGAGCGTAGGGGACAAGTTCCTCAATCACCTTGTCTCCAGTGTCCGCATCGTCGTGGAACACGTGATTGCCGGGGTGAAACGGTGCCGCATAGTCAAAGATGTCTTGCGCCTGACCAAGGCGGGTATGTCTGATCTGGTCATGGAGATTGCGTGCGGCTTGCATAATCTCCGCGTAAGTTGTCGTCATCCGCTTCCCACATTCGACGTGCTGAGCTTGATCAGCTCTGGTTAAACCCGATAATGTCTATTGTCTGCCACTGTCTTTCTGCTCTGTGAGAAAAAACTCTCGCACAGCCTCACGCAAAGTTTGCGTGAGCTGGTTATTGCTCTCGATGCCCTCGTGCCGCGCCTGACCTCAGCTCATATCCTTGACGAGATCCGAAGCTATATGGAGGAACAATCCACTGCCTTCAAGCACTTCAATAGCGATCTTTCCATTAAATTGAAACAGGGGGTTGAGGAAGGCATGGGACCGACGCGCGACCGCATGGTAGGCGCTATTGAAGAGTTGAATCAAGTCCTACGAGCTGCAGAGGCGCAAAAGTCTGACACAGTGACGAGTTCGCTCGACGGACTTTTACAAAACCTTGGGCATTCGCTGACGTCGGCCCTCGCCAGCCTGAGCGACCGCTTTGCACAAACACTTTCTAGCTCAGCGAATCAGGAGTTCGATCAAGTCGTGAGCACCCTTGGGGGCACGGCACGGCTTCTCGAAGGTATGAATGCGCAGTTCCAAGCTTCACAAACCACGCTTACTGAGCTAGTACTCCATCACGCTGGCAGTGATGGATAGAGCCGTTTGAGTTTGTTGCGCGCATCGGAGACAGAAAAGCGCCAATCAATGGTCGCCTGCTCCGCATTGCGCTGGTGTTCCCAGGCTGCGATTTCACGCGTGAGCGTTGCTTCATCGGGAATACGGCGGTCGAGGCATTGCTGTTGAAGAACGCTCAACTCGATCTCGGCCATGTTCAACCAGCTCCCATGCTTGGGAGTGTAATGCAACTCCAGCTTTCTGGCAATGCGCCGTGCCTCGGCAGGCTCAAACGCTTCATAGAGCGACGCGATCTTATGCGTATTGAGATTGTCCAGCACAACCCGAATCACGGTGGCTTCTGGGTAGCCTTCGTCCACCAACCATTGCATCGCATGTGCGAAGTCGACCTTGGTCCGCTGCGCCGTCACCTGCACATGCCGCTGGCCCGCCTGCGGTTCCACGAAAAGAAAGAGATTGCGCGTGCCGTTGCGGGCGTATTCATAATCATAGCGCTGCGGCCTCCCCGGCTGGGCCGGCAGCGGTTGCCGAGTCTCTTGGATGAGTTGCTTGTTCGTCTCATCAAAGTTGACTTTGGGCCGGGTAGGATCATAGGGCTCCGCGTAGACCTCCAGAACGTCTTCCATCGCGGCGACGAACTCCGCCCCCACCTCCGGGATGCACCATTGCTTCTTCAGCCACGGCTTGAGGACTGTTTTTTTAAGACGCGGCGGACACTCTCATATGAATACGATGCTGCCAAGCCGAGGGCCACGACCCGATCGGCCAGCAGCTGCAAGGTCCAGCGCTGGCGCCCCTCCGGCGCCGCACTACAGGCTTCAGCGATCAAACGGGCTTGGGCTTTCGCATCGAGCTTGGGCTGTGTCCCAGGGCGTGGCCGTTCCTCCAGTGCCTCTAGGCCCTCTTCGACAAAGCGCTGGCGGGTGCGTTCGACCGTGGCGCGTCCCACAGAGAGGGCGGTAGCGATGGCACTGTCCTCCACGCCCTCGGCGGCTTTGAGCAGGATACGGGCCCGGGTCACTTTGCGAGTCGCGTGCGTTCCACTATGCAGCAGGTCTTCAAGCTGCTGGCGTTCCTCGTCATCAAGTGTCACAAGATATTTTTTCTTGGGCATCGCTGGTCGTCCTCCTGTGAATAGGTTGACCAGACTTTACCCGATTGACAACTCATCCATCAAATTCACTATGATGGGGTACTAGTTTTGTGCCAGAGAGCGTGAGGTACGGCCTGCACTGCAAGCACCCGGTCCAGCGACCAGGCGCCAGCCCCCACAATGAGTAGCGTGAGCGCCATGCCGATCACGAGCAGGTGATACTCGAACCCCTCCCCTCGCTGGGTGCCCGTCCAATTCATAAAGAAGCCGTTGGGCCAATGGACTCTGACAATGGCCACAAGCATCTCACAGATGAGGCCAAAGGCGACCACCCGGGTGAGCACACCCATGGCGAGACCCAACGGGCCGAGAAACTCCGTCATGATCACCAACAGGGCCAGCACTGGCGGAATCCCCGACCTCGCGAAGACCGCGAGCGTCGAGGCGAACCCCTGGCCCCCAAACCATCCGAGGGCCTTCTGCGCACCGTGCGGAAACATGACCACCGCGAGGGTGAGCCGGAGGACCAGGCCGGCAATGCCGCTGTCCGTCGAGAACAACCTTCTCAGCATGAGGCATATCCTCCCTCGTCATCGCTGCGCATGCTGCTAGCAACCGCAGGGCTCGTGCCAGGGCTGCGCCTGCCGGCACGGTGTTGCGTGGACTCACGTGCCATGCTCCACGCAATCACGACTGGAGACCGACACCCCACAGTGGGCGCCAGTCTCTTCGCAGAGGTCACCCCGCATTGTACACGGATGGTGGCTGCCGTGCACGGTATCGACAGCTATGGCCAGTTGCTGTTTCCACGCAAAAGGTCGTGAGGAATTTAACTGGAGGCATGTCAGCCAGAAAAAACCTCAAGGAATGGAGATATCTCTCCGGCAAAAGGGGGCGTTTTAGCCGGACACTGCCCGGAGGGACTCGCCAGATAGTGGGTGGCAGTCATGCGACCTCTTGGAGACTATGGTGTGTCCTCTCGTCTCAACCACGAGGGGTGCAGCCGGCAGTGTGATGGTGCACGAATCCCCCATTCGTCTACCATACAGCCCAGCCATCAAAGCACCCCTGGGCCTCACGGCTCTTCCTCGTGCCCTGCGACTTCGCTCACCAGTGAAGCATACACACGCGGCTGTGCGACGTGGTGTGGCAACCACAGAGACAGTCCAAACGCGAGCAGTGGCAAAGTCATGGCGATCTCCAACGCCCGCGGCACACCCATCACGTCTGCCACCGAGCCAAAGCCAATGAGCACGACTCCTGCGACACCCCACCCCAGCCCCATCACCACACTGGAGGCGGTGCCGGCCCGCGTTGGCATGAGTTCCTGGGCGAGAGCGATGATGACGGAGTTGGCACCCGACAGCGTCCCAGCCGCAAGCGCCAGACAGACCAGTGCGAGGCATCCATCCATGTACAACACGCCGTGGAGCAAGGGCACACAGAGCAGCCCTGACACCGCAATGACGCGCTTGCGGCCCCAGGTGTCGGAGAGGACGCCCCCCACCATGCCTCCGACCGCTCCCGCGAGCGAGAACAGCGAGAGCGTGAGGCCCCCAGCCAGCAGTGAGTGACCCTGCATGGCGACCATGATGGGCAAGAAGGTGGCGACCGCCAACCGCGTCAACTCCCGCAGCACCGCAATCGCGAAGAGCAACGCCATCGGGCCCTGCGCTCCCCGGAAGGCCTCGACGAGGGAGGCGGGGCGGGCCTGGGCAGTCGTGCCGGTGGGGACCTGCAACGCCAGCAGCAACACCAGGACACCCAGCAGGCCGGGCAGGATGATGTAATAACTCCGGTCCAAGCCGAAGCACTGCATAGCGCCAATAATGGCCAGTGGCCCGACGGCAAACCCCAGACTCCCACCAAAGGTAAACACCGCGATCCCAAAACCCCGGTGTGCGCCACTCACGGTCCCAGCCGCGGCCACGGCCTGCGGATGAAACGCCGCTGAGCCGAGGCCAGCCAGCAGCAGCAGGACAGCCACAAGGAAGGCGTGGGGGACCACCCCAAGGCACCCCATACACACGACACTCACCAACGGCCCCACGATGATGAAGAAACGTCCACGGATGCGATCTGACGCCATGCCGTAGAGCGGTTGGAAGAGGGCCGAGGTGATGGACGGTAATGACGCCAGGCTACTCGCAGCAGTGAGGGAAAGGGAGAGCTTCTCGATCAGCACGGGCAACAGTGGGACGAAAAAACTGCCGTAACTATCGTTCAGGAAATGACCCAAGGTCACCAATGCCAAGCGCGAACGCTGCACCCGATGTGTGGCTTCCATGCGCTGCGGTACTCCTCCCTGTGGAGACGGAAGATGCTGAGCTATACCCTCTCGTACCATATCACGCTCTCTGGGGGCCGTCAGCGGCGCACCGCTCCAGCAGGCTGCCGCGGTGCGCTGGGCCCACAGCCATGGCCGCGGGCACGGACGTAGGCCCGGGGTGGCAGCGCCCATAGGCCGATTCTTTTTCCTTCTCTGCTCTGTCGTCGCTGGTGTTGCCAGACGCATGCGAGGCTGTGGTTCTATCAGCACCTCTTTGCCGGCCTGCACTGCAGCAGACCATCATCACCCTGACAAGGGCAGCCCATGCTTGGGATGTCTCAGGCCCAGGGTGGCGAGATCCCCCAGCTGTCATAGGAAGACACTTCCGGCAGCGGTTTACGCTGGTTCGGTCCAAAATGCCCACGGGGATACCCCAGGGGGATACAGTACACCACCTGGGCCGTGGGTGGAATCCCAAAGAGCTCATGCACCCGCTCTTCCACCTGGGGATGCAGCGTGGTAATGGTCCCGCCAATGCCCAGAGCGCGGGCGGCCAGCAGCAGGTTTTGCACGGCGGGGATGACCGAGCCCATGGGTCCGCTGCCCTTGGCCGTCGCGCAGACCAGGATCAACACCGGCACCTGGCCGATCTCCTCCGCCAGCCGCCTGGCCGGGTAGTAATGACGGGGCAGATCCTCAGGCCCGCGAATCCCAGCGTCGTGCCGTTTGGCCCACCAGGCTTCGTGATACAGGGGGCTAAAGCGCTGGCGCAACGCCGCATCCTTAACCACCAGGAAATGCCAGGGCTGCACATTCCCGCCGTTGGGGGCCCGGATGGCCGCCTCCAAAATGTCGCGTATAGCCGCATCCGGGATGGGATCGGGTTTCAGGCGCCGGATGGCACGCAAGGAAAAAATGGCTTCACCCAATGGCATAGACAGTCGATGTGCGGTGGTCATCGTCGGTTCCATCCTTTGTGGCATGCTCTCGGCGTCACGGGTCTGCCACACGTGACGGTGTGGCAACCAGAGGAGGATTGTGTGCTAGTCATACCGCATCAGCACAAGAAGATCAAGTCTCCTCAACCGGCTCTGCGTCACACAGCCAGCCTCGACCACGGCAATCGTGGCCAATCACAGATCGCTCAATTTATAGCAGTTTGTAGCGCGTCGGTCGTGTACCTGCAACCTGCGGCTAATTCAGCAACCTGACAAACCGGGTAAAATGCCCTCATTGCAGCATGTGTATGAGGGGGTTTTGCCATGCTATCGCATCTTTTCTTTTACCAGCTCACGCTGATCGCACTCGTATGGCTATGCGTCATGCTCCATTGGATGTGGCCCAGCGACCCCGCCACATGCCCGATGACACCTGCGCCCACACCCCCAGGGCCCAAGCGCACGCGTATGCGCAAACCCTTTGTGGGCCTCACCACCAAGCCTCCTTGCGATGCCTGTGCGCTCGCCAGCGACCTCCGCCCAGAGGCACCCTCCCCTCCGCCACCGCGCATCGTGCCCACGCAGGGGCGCCACCGTCAGGTGGACACCTCCACCCATTTCTGCCCGAATCCAGACTGTGCCTATCACGGCTGGGTCGGCTGGGGCAATCTCCGCGCCAATGGCCATCCCAGTGGCAGTCCCTGGCGGCAGCTGCTGTGTGTGGTTTGTCGTTGCTATTTTTTCGAGACCCTCGGCACGCTCTTTCACGGCAAGCGCGCCTCGGTCGACCTCATCGTGTGGGTCATCGCATGCCTGGCCGAGGGACTCGGTATCCGGGGCGCGGCGCGCGTGTTCGAGGTGGACCCGAATACGGTGCTGCAGTGGCGGGTCGAAGCGGCAGAGCAGCTGCAGGCCTTCTCTCGACACGTCCTGCACAATGTGCGCGTGAGGCAAGTCCAACTTGATGAGCTCTTTGCCCTGCTCAGCGCGGTCAAGGACGGCGCGGTCAGCGCGGCCGAGGCTATCGAGCGCCTAGAGCGCTCGCCCCAGTGGGTCTGGGTGGCGATGGACCCCGAGAGCCAGCTGCTGCTGGCGCTCGACGTGGGCGAGCGCACGCTCGCCATAGCCCAACGCGTGGTCCACCAGGTGGTGCAGGTGTTGGCCAGCGTGTGGCCGCGGTCGGGCGTCGGGTCACCACGCGGTGCCAGGGGGAGGACGGCAGGAGGCAGCAACTGGTGCTCTTGCACGCCTCTCACAATGTTTGCCTGCCGCAGGCGAGCTTGCGTGTACCTCGGACACCGGCCATGGCCGCGGGGCTGACCGATCATGTCTGGACGCTGCGGACCATGCCATCACAATACCTTTCTATCGATAACAGCAACGATCGCGCTGTGCACGGAGTGTCGCCAGCAGTGCAGGGTCATCCGGAAGCAGGTAGTGTCCGACCACAGAGTGGCGGGTGGCCGGCAGGGTTCCATTGCGGATACGTGTGTAGAGCCAATTGCGATGCACTCCCAGTTCCTGGGCCAAGCCCAACACTGTCCATTGCTCCTCAAGTTTCGCTTGGGTTCGGAACTGTTCCGTGCGTGAGATTTGGCCCCGCGCCCGGCGAATCTCGCCTATCAGGCCTGCGGGGACGCGCTCGCTCCGGGCCGACCGGAAGCCCTCCTTAGTTAAACGCTGCGCAATCTCTCGATCGCTGTATCCTGCCGCTCCTAAGGCCAGCAGGTGCTCAACAAAGCGGTCGTAATTCTGGCGGTGTGACTGACGCAGGAGCAGGGGATACACTGCCCGCGCCCTCACCGCACCGCTCACCCACACCACGCGGTTCGCTTGAGAGGGGTATTCTGTTGTGATTGTCCGCGAGGTGCTCCTGTTTCGCGCGCCGTCATGGCCCCAACCAGTGGGGGGATGAGCACGCCACGGTAGCAGGAAGCAGCACGGGAAGGTGGCCGGGCAGGCCACGTGTGTCCGCACGGCCGGCTTTGAGGGCGTCATGAGGGGGGAGAGGGCTGTGGTGATGCCAGGAGAGCCCTCTCATCTAGGCCTTTGTGCCCCTGTGACAGTCGCCAGGTAGGCCTCTGGTATTTACCCGCACGCTGGAGGGACACGACCCCTCCCTGACAGGGTGTCCATAGACCGTATAGAATATACCTCTAGAAATATTAACAAAAGTGAGAAAGAACCCACATACCGCTACAAGGATTGCGGCCACCGGCATGAGACGGGTATCTCTGAGAGCGATGCTTGACAGCTGCCCGTGCCGCTCTACAATTGAGGCGCTCCAGGACACGGTATCAGGACATCCAGCAGGATTGGAGGGCAGCGGACCATGGAAGCGAGCGCAATATCCCATATCGCCATTTGCACTAGGGATATGGAGAAATCCCTGGCCTTTTACCGCGACATGCTCGGCATGCGTGTGCTCGCCGACGGCATGACCGACCCCACGGAGGGCGGGCGACTGCACAACTACCAGCAGGCACGCCAGAGTCGACGCCGGGTCAGCCTGAGTTTTGGCGTTGGTAAAAAGCCGACCCTCACCCTCACCAGCCACCCGGGTGAGGACATCGCGGGTGCACCGCTGAAGCTGGACCAGATGGGGATCACGCACTTTGCCTTTACGGTGCCAGATCCGCAGGCCCTCATGGACGAGCTCCTGGCCAAAGGCGCCACACTCGGCGGCCCACGGCAAGCGTTCACCAACGCCCAGGGCCGGGTGCGCAGCTTCTACGTGTACGATCCTGACGGCATCATCATCCAGTTCGACAGCGGTCTCAACGAGGGGTGAATGCGCCGCGTGCCGGTGTCGCTGCGAAGGCATTGAGCGTCAGTGCCACCAGGGAGGAAAAACCCACATTCCCACGAAATCCTAACGCCGCGTAGACCTACTGTATGCCCCGCTGTTGCGTCACGTCACCTCTTGTTGTCTCAATCGCTTCCAAGCAGCATCCCGTATCGACAGGCCAAGGTGAGGAGGCGACAAGATGCGAGCCGTGTGGGCACCGCGTTAAGAGGCAGGGGTAAGCGCTGGCGTCGTTTCGCCCCACGTGTGCGACCCCAGGGTGGACCGTCTGGGCGCCTTCGCGGTGCCTGCTCACCAAGGCCTGAAGCCCGCGGCGGCTCCGGGCAATCTACCGCTCTCCCGGGCGGGCGGGCTGGCCCACTTGGCCCGCCCGAACGCCGAGGAGAGCGCCGCCTGGGTCGCTGTGGACCGTCTGGGCATCCAAGCCTGCATGGGCACGGCGCCTTGGGATCATCGTCCGTTGCTCCCGGGGTGGGTCGGCCCAGTGGCCGAGCGGTTGGGGGAACCCGCGGAGGGGATCGTCTTTGATCCCAGCAGCTTCCCCCAGCGAGGCCCCCCCTCCGTAGGGGTACACGGCCATGGGGGAGCCACCGGGGGCAAGGCGCTCACGGTCAGGTGGGGGTGGCGAGGGGCGAGGGGGCTCGGCACGATCAGGCTCGGCTCGCTGTCCGCTGGTCTCGGCCCCAGGCCTGGGCCCGGGACGCGCGCCGCCGCCAGGCCGGCGACGTACCGCCGGCCGGGCCAGAGCCAACGTGACCGGCGCCGGGTGTGGAGAGGCTCGACGAGTGGGGTCAGCCCAGCCCGCACGGTTGGGTGACGGGCGACGAGGCGCTGGGGCGCCACCCCCGGGGTCGTCAACAGCGCCGCGCGCGTGGCGAACGCTCCGGGTTGGGCCGCCCCTGCACCACGACGCTGCGCGCCTGGGCGGCCCCGCTCCCCGCGGAGCAAGGGCGCGGAAGACGCCCGCCCGCCCCGGGGCCATCGCTGACAGCGTGGCGCCAAGCGCTCCCCCCGACGGCGTGGAGGCGGTTCCCCGTGCGAGCCGGCGAGCCAGGGCCGGTAGAGCTCGAGAGGGGCACCCGCGGCGTGCAGACGCGACTGGACCGTCAGCGGACGGGTCCCCAAGTCTGGCGGGTGATGCCCCGGCGTCCGCGGTCGGACGCGCGCAGGTTGGAGCCCCAGGCCGCGCAGGCTGGCACCGCGCAGGAGGCCCGCTATGGCTACCGGGATGCTCTCATGCCGCGGTGTGGGGCCGAGGCGGCGCGGAAAGAGCCATCGCAGGCCGCGGTGGCGCGGGGCATCAAAGCGGGAACGTGTCGGGACGCCAGCGGCAAACGGGGTCAGGGCGAGGTCGGCATGGATGCGTCCCAGGGGCGCACCTGGCCAGGCTGGCATCACCCCAGGGCGTTGTCGTTGATGGCGGTGCGGTTCTTGCTCGGTGCAACCCAGCGGGGTCAGCAGCTGACGCCCGCCGTGACGCTACCGCAAGTCCGCTACGGGCTGCGTGTGCTCCTGCTGGAGGGCGAGGGCACACGCGGCACTGACTCCATGGGTCGCCAAGTCTCCCGGCCATTACTGCGCAACGAGTTGGCGCGATGCTCCCCTCACCGCACCCGTAAGTGTATGCCACCACGGAAGTTATGCCAAGACATACAGTAGGTCTAACTGTCTCCCCTCTAATGATTCCGCTAATATACTGTCATATCAATAGTTTCTAACAAACATCCAGCGTGGAGAAGCCATGGCCAGGAGGCGAAAAGAGGACATACGGGTGGGCATCGCATCCCGTGGAATGGTGAGGCGATGGGGTCGTTTCTCCTCTCATGTGCGCCACCGGGTTGTCCCTGATCGCGAGAGGGCGCCTGATCGGTGCCACTCCTCGGGGGCAGCCGTGGACGTCTGCGGTGACGCTCCCGCATAGGCGCAACGTGCTGAGCACGCGGCGGATGGCGGTGTTGTAAACGTTTCGCGCGCCCTCTCTGTATCGCCACGTGCACCGCGAGTTATTGCGCAGCGCGTTGCTCGATTTGGCCTCTATAATACCCGCAACTGCTTGCAACCAAAGAAATTACATCGAGAGATACAGTAGGTTTAGGTATAAGACCCTGGAATTCAATAAGAGCGTTCGTGTACAATGGCGTTGGCTTACGACCCCCACGATTTCGGCGACGACTGGGGCGTCATCTAGCATTCAGGTCATGGAAGTTGGAGGTTTTGTCGCATGAATCCTGTCAGAGATCTTTTGAAGTCTGGGAAGACCGTTGTCGGCACAGCCGGGTCGTTGTATGAAGACAACATGGCGATGCTGGCTGACTCCGGCCTTGATTTCATCCTCTTCGATAGCCAGCACGCGCCTGTGGAGGTCAAGCAGTATCAACGCTCCATACAGGCGATGCGCGGGAAAAAGGCGGCGCCCATCGTGCGCGTCAGCGCCAACCGTGCGGATGTCATCTGCTTCGCCCTCGACCTTGGCGCGAGAGGCGTCATCGTGCCCATGGTCAACACCAAGGGAGAAGCCGAAGCCATGGTGAGGGCCTGCCTGTACTCCCCGCTTGGGGATCGCAGTAACGCGGGCGTGCGCGGCGAATGGGGCGAGACCAAAGACTATCGCGCCTATCTCGACACGGTGAACGCAGAGCTTTTGATCATCCCGATGATCGAAACGCAGCAAGCGCTCGACAATCTCGACGAGATTCTCAGCGTCGGCAGGATTGATGTGCTGCTGGTCGGCCCGTCGGACCTCTCTATCGAGCTTGGTGTGCCGCTTCAGTACGCCAGCGACACCTATCAGGCAGGCTTGGACAAAATCGCGGCTGCCTGCAAGAAGCACGGGGTCGTCCCCGGTATGTACTTCATCCCGCCGGACATGGACCCCAATTTTTTCGTCGAAAAGGGGTTCAAGTTTTTCACAATGCCCTGGGTAAGATGGGCGCTGGAAGGCATCAAGAACGGTCTTGGCGGCATACAGAGGAACTGACCAGATTCCATCGGATGACGTGGTAAGGGGTGTCATTGCTCAGCTAAACCCTCCCGAGGTGAGAATGTGGCGTAATCGCTGGCCT
>Ga0081539_10004582_pt1 | contig 15089 bp, 13 predicted proteins | sample TabmetS4T2R2_FD_71023 | JGI IMG/M metagenome (GOLD analysis project Ga0081539, IMG submission 71023) | Tabebuia heterophylla rhizosphere microbial communities from the University of Puerto Rico - S4T2R2 | ecosystem: Host-associated > Plants > Roots > Rhizosphere ...
TGAAGCACGGGACGACCACGGCGAGGAACGGTTCGCGGCCGAACTGACGGTCAACTGACGGCAGAGTGCCGCCGGCGGGCAGCCGCGCTGTTCACCGGGCCCCCGGCCCGGCCAACGCGGCCGACGCCCAGCATCCGCGTGACACCGAGATCGGTCCCGGGCGGTGCCCTACCGTGACGCGGATCGTGGAACCGCCCACGGACATCTACCTGGCGACCGGTGGAACGGTCCACGCCGGGTGGTACGGCGGACCGGACGGGTCTCGGTGCCAGGGATCGCCGACAAGGCGGTCCGCTCGCACGACAGCATCTCTTGCGCGTAACGGCCGGCCGCTGGCTCTCCACCTTCGCTCCGCCTCACACCCAGCGCGCCGGGTCACCGCTCGCCGCCACCGGCGCTTGTCGCGGACCTCCGTGACACTTGAGGCAGCCTCACCGAGTGCGTGAGCAGCTGCCACCGAGCCTTCCTCGCCTGTCCGGCTATTCCCCGTCGGCGCCCCTCGCTGACCTCTAGGCTGTGGCTCGAACGGGCGTCGTCACGAACGGGGAGCTACGGCGTGGTGACAGAAACCGGCGCGATCTGTGCCGTGGGCGTGCGTAGTGGATCATGTCTCGGAACTGCTGAGCTGAGGCATTGGTCGGGGCATCCGACAGGGGATGGCGAGGCGTAAGGGCATGGCAGAGATCAAGTATCAGGTTTTCATCAGCTCGACGAGCAGAGACCTTGAGACCGAACGAAGGAAAGTCATCGACGCACTGCTCGAGTCGGCGTCCTTCATCCCGGTCGGGATGGAGCTGTTCAACGCCACATCGGAGGCAGCGTGGCCGACCATCGAGCGAATCATCCAGCCCTGCGACTACTACGTCGTGATCGTCGCCGGCCGCTACGGCACCGAGAGATCGACAGGCCTCAGCTTCACCGAGTCTGAGTACGAGTACGCCCGTAGGCTCAACAAACCGGTCCTCGCCTTCCTCCACCGGCAGCCGGCGATGCAAAGCGATGAGGACGTGGAGAGCATCCGCAAGGTGCGTCTGTTTCGCGAGCGCCTGGAGGACGAGCTTACCTGCAAGTACTAGGAGAATGCCGACGAATTGGCGCGCCATGTCGTCATCGGCCTCAATGCGCAGGTTGCCGATAACCCGCAAACAGGTTGGGTGCGGGCGGACACCCTCGGGGCGCCGCCGGAACAACTCCAACGCGATCTTCTGACGCCGTGCGAGGATCTGGGCATCAGTCGAATCAGCGACGACGGCCAGGCTGGCAAAATCCTCAGCACGAAGATCTCCAGCTCGCGAACGGTGCGGATCATGTCCACGAGCGCCACACGCCTGTTGGAGATCCAGAAGCCGTACCTCATGCGATGTGTGGCTCAAGGCGGCGATCTGCGAATCTTGGTCCCTATGCCCGAGGCGGAGTTCCTCAAGGACGTCGACGAGGTCGAAGGGCGCAACCCGGAGGACTCCATCGCCAACGAGGTACGGCAGGCACCTCGCCGGCTGGACGAGATCCGGGAACTGGCCGAAGACCGCGCCAGTCGCTCGGGGCAACAGTTGGGGACCCTCAGCTTGGGTCACTTCAGCACCCACCTCCGGTCGACGCTTGTCGTGTGCGACGAACTGTGGGGATGGCTGACCGTCACGTTGCCGCCGGCAAGGGCGGCCGAGACGGCGTCGTTCGAGCTGGTCGGAGGGTCACTCAATCCACTGCTGGACGACTGTATCCGGCACTTCGACCGCACGTGGGACATCGTCAGCGCCCGTGGAATGATCACGACAATCGAGTAGGGCATTTGTGTCTCTGGAACAGCTCGTTGATGCCGCCGTGCAGAGTCGCTGGCGAGAATGGTTTGACGCCGCACGTGAGACGATGCGCTCTCGCTCCGCCATACCACGGTCGCTCGTCGAGGTTGCTGCACAGCATCCTTTGGTGGACGGTCTGACACCGGGCCCGGAGTTCACGGCCAGGCTCACGCGTGGTGCCGAGGTGTACTGGGCCCGACGCAACGCGGGCGAGGATGTGGAGATCTACGTCCCCGGGAGCCGCCATCGTGTCAACGACATCCACGATCAGGTCAGCCTGAGCACTGCAGGAATTCGCTTCCTCCGTGAGCTCGGCATTCAACACGAGTCTCTTCACGGAGACGACCTCAACGCGCAGTACAAGGGTAGACAGGGTGTCTACGGGTCCGCCGACGAATGCTTCGTCGCGACACGCTACTATTTCGACGGCAACTTCGGCCGGCTGTTCTCGGTGTGCTCACCGTCCCAGATGATGCGCAAGACGCTGCACTACATCGCCTTCGGCGTGGTGCCGCTCAACGTTACCGCGCCGGTCGATGAGCCATACCATGATTACCTGCACGAACTGTTCGAGGCGGTTCCTCATGTGCTGGCGATCGACAGTACCTTACAGGAGGACGACTCGGCAGAAGCGCGCCGGTTGCGGCGAGACAGAAGACCAGAAGCATGACAGCCCAGTGTGGAATTCGCGGCGGATGAATTCTTGGATGCCAGGCTGATATCGGAGTGGGAATGAGTGGCGGCGTTGCCTGTGGTCACCTTTCCCAACGCTGTGGTGATCAGGTGAGTGACCGGTCTCCGGCGGCGTGTGCGCAGGGTTCGAATCCTGCCGGGGCACCCCTTCCTGATCTGCAGTCGCAGCTGCCTGCAACCGGCTCAGGGCCGATTGTCCCGTCCCCCGCCGTCCCCGACGTTGCCCCCTCGCCGCGGCGCGTGGAGCCGAGTGGGGCGTGCCACCGCGTCCTCGTGGGGAGCAGCCTTGATCGCTCCGTAGCCAGGGGAACGCTGCGCGTCCCGAGGGGCTTTCGGACGCGTCGTGCTCATCAGCTCGGACGTCGGCACGCACCTGACCTCGAAAGCTCTAGCGGTGTGCGCCGCCTTCGGTGATGTGCTCTCGTCTTTCGGCGCCGGCGTGCCCACGCGGACTTCCTCTCAGGCCCTGGCGCCGAGGCCGTGGTGGGCGGTATCGGCGAGCACACTCAACTCACCTCCGTGGCGGGGCGGAACACTGCGTCGACATCCGGACCGTGCGGCCCGGCGACGTCGTGTGGTTCCACGACATCCACGAGAACGCCTGCGGCCGCTGGTGTCCCGCGCCCCGGAACGCGTTGAACGCGGTGCCGCCGGGCCGCTACGTCGCCGGGCAGCCCAGCTCGGGGACCAGCGCCTCCGCGAGGCGCTTGACGCCGGCCAGCGGGTCCGTGCCCTCCCTTCGGGCTGAACAGGTCCACCTGCAGCGTCCGGAAGTCGCAGACCCACCGCGCCTGCGCCGAGCCGTTGCCGCTCAGCCGGAACGCCCGGCCCACGCCGCTCACCGGCGCCGTGAGCTCCGGGCCCTGTTGCCGGCGCAGGAAGTCCTGGGCCTCCCGGACGCCGAGCTCGTTGTTGTCGCGCACGTACACCTGCAACCCGGTGCCGCCGTCGCGGGTCCCCCACTGGCATCGGTAGCGGACGCCGCTCGTGCTCTGCCCCACGACTGGCAGCGAGCCGCTCTGCGGCCCGGCGGCGACGTCGTCCGGACCCTTGCCGTCGGCCGACAGGGCGCCGGCCACCTGCGCGACCAGGTCAACGGGGAGGGCCGGGCAGGCCGCCGTGCCGGTGCCGTCGTACGCCGGGCTGCCGCAGCCGGCGAGTGCCCCGAGCACCAGCGCGACCGCCGGCACGAGCAGCGTCACGGCCCGCCGGCGCGGCCGCGCCGGTGCAGTGGGCCGGGACGGCACGCCCGGCTACTTCTGGTAGTGGGAGATGTAGTTGTCCTGCCCGCTCTCGATTGCCCGCACTGCGTCGCCGGTCGGGCCGGGCGCCCCGCGCAGCTCCTGCAGCATGCGGTTGCGCTCCTCGGGCGTGAGCTGGTCGGGCGTCTTCCAGTCCTTGGTCATCCGGTCGTACGGCCAGTGCACCTGCGGTGGCACCTGCCCCCGGTCTTGTACGCCGAGGTCAGGGCCTGCATCTCGAGCCGTTGGCGGGTCTGGTCCCAGTCGGAGTCCGCCTTGTCGGCGGCGAAGTCGACCGAGCCCTCGGACACCTTGCCGGCGATCTCGTCCGAGATCTTGCCGGCGATGGCGTCGACCACCGGCTCCATCGCCTTGCCGCCCTCGGGGACGGCGTTCGAGGCGAGGCTGATCGGCAGCAGGAACGCCGTCGCGATCAGCTTGCGCTTCTTCTCCAGGTCTTCGGCGTCCTCGATCTGGCCGTGGGCGATGGCGTCGATGAGGAAGCCCTGGAGCTGAGCGCTGTCCTGACCGGCGATGACGAAGGGGCTGCTGCCGTTCTTCGGGTCCCAGCCCGGGGCCGCCGTCGCCCCGCGGTCCAGCCGGATCTGGTTGTAGGCGGCGGCGGAACTGCCGATGACGTCGACGGCGGTCTTGTTGCCGGCGATGTCGCCGAGCACGTCCCGGAGGTCGCCGTCCTCGATCTTGATGCCGAACTGCGGCCAGCCGTCCTCGGGCCTGGCGCCCCCCGGCCAGCCGTCCTTCGTGTGGTCGAACACGCCGGGGCCGCCCAGGTCGGGGTTGGCGTAGGCGCGGTCGACGTCCGGCATGTAGAGCGCGATGATGCCGCCCAGCTCCTCCTTCACGCCGTCGAGCGGCGCCTTGTCCTTGCCTGCGACGTCGAGCGCGTTCGACGAGATCTGCGCGGCCTTCCAGGCCTGCGAGTCCTCCGGGTTCGTGCCCGGGGGCACCGGCAGGCGCGCCGCGTCGATCGTCGCCACGCGCAGGATGTTGCCGGCCTGGTCGTCGCGGCCGTCCCACTCGGGCTTGTCGGCGATGAAGTACTGGAGCAGGTTGCGGTCGCCCATGACGCCCTGGGCGCTGTCGATGCTGTTGTCCGCGGCGCGCAGGAACCAGAGCGTCGGGTCCCTGTCCTCGTCCATGTTCTTCGTGGTGCCGAACGTATCCACGTCGCTGATGTACAGCTGCTGCCAGATCGCAGGGTCCGGCGTCTCCCTGCGCACGAGCGCGACGCCGGCCTCGTGCATGAAGTCGCCGCTGAACGTGAGGTTCTGCTGGTCGGCGTACTTGAACAGGTACCCGGCGACGCGCGCGTCCTTCTCGACGATGGTCCTGGCGTAGCCCGGCAGGCCGCCGGGTGCGCGGGAGCCGGAGGCGACAGCGGCGCCCAGCGTGCTGGCGATCTGGTCCTGCAGGCCGTGCAGCCGGTTGACCTCGGCGGTGTGGTCGTCGACCTGGTACGTCGGATTGCCGTTGCTGGTGAGGCCCTTGGCCTTCTCCATGATCTGGATGATGCCATCAGGCCCGAGCGTCGTGGCGACGGTCCGGCCGAAGTACGGGTCGTTCTTGTGCTCCGCCAGCAGCGCCCGGACCTCCGGCGGCGGGTTCGGCGGCGGCTTGGACCCGTTCGCGTTCCACGCCTGGAGGTCGGCGGCGACCTTCTCGCCGTCCAGCACCTGGTCGCGGCGGTCGAGGAGCTGGAGGTCGTTCTTCAGGGCCTTCTGCGCGCCCAGCTCGGGCGGGAAGACGACGCCGTCCGCGCCGACCCAGTTGGGCATGCCACCGCTGCCGCCGTGCGCGAGGAAGTCCGAGACCGTCTTGTCAGGGGACGGCGATCACGCAGTTCTCGGTGAGGGACGCCAGGCTGGGCAGCGTGGCGCTCGCCTTGGTGGTCATGTGGTTGCCGAGCTCCACCAGACCGTTGCCGGCCGACTCGATGGCTGCGGGGTCCGCGTCGATCGTGAGCTTCGCCATGACCGCTCCCCTACGGCGTGATGTCGACGCGCTGGTCGACGTCGACCGCCTTTGAGATCCACCGCGGTCTTGCCGATGTTGCCGGCGATCAGCCCCGCCGACGTCCGGCAGACGTCGAACACCTCGCGCCAGGACAGCAGGAACATCACCGCGCCCGGCTGCAGGTGGGCGCTGAACTGACCCGCGCCTGCGATGGCCTTGTCGTGGTGCTGGCCGAGCGGCGTCGTCCCACCCGGTTGGCGCGTGATGTCCCCCTTCGTGCGCAGAACCATAACGGGTAACACCGCGCGTCTCCGCCGCTTGTTCGCTCCCGCCGGCGTCTGACGCCGCGACGACGCCGAGCGACGGCGAGACGCTCGGGTCACGCGCCCTCGCCCGCGGGCCGCTTCTCCAGCGGCGAGCGGGCGAACAGACCCAGGAGACCGGTGACGATCGGTAGTACCAGCGTCAGGACGTCGGTGCTCTGGGTGCCGGCGTCGCCGTCCAGGACGGCCCAGAAGAACGCCACCGCACCGAACAGCGCGATGGCGGAGAGAACCCCGATGACGACCCGGTACACGAAGTCGGACGTCCGCTGAGTCGCGATCTGGAGCGAGCTTCCCAGGACGTCGGAGCCCTGGGCGACGCCGCTGGTCGCCCCCTGGACGGCGGCCGTGAGCACCTCCGGGGACCTGCCCTGTGCCGCAGTCTCCGCCGCTTCCACCATGACGCGCATCTGCTCCGCGACACGCGCCTTCTGATTCTCCGTCACAGCCATGACCACTCGACTCCTCACTGTGATAGGGGGTCGGGGCGAGGTGAGAGCTGCGACGGATCATGCACACCGACGTCCGGCACGCGGAGCCGAACCGCGAGAACGGGACGCGTTCGGGCGGATGCGGTCAGCGGTCGGGTCCGGCGTCGCGCGGTTGGTCCGGCGGGGTGCTCGGGGGTGCCGGCGTGTCGGTGTTCGTCTCGAGCCGCGCCTGCTCGGTCGGTGGGGTCGGTGTTGCCACCGCTGCTGCTGCCAGGAGCGTCGGGGAGGGTCTCGGGGTGGCGGGCACGCCGGTGGCGACCAGCGGCACCGGTGCGGGCCGGTACCAGGCCCACAGCACGACCAGGGCCACGGCGACCGGCATGAGCCCGACCGGCACCCAGTAGGCCGGTTCCGGGAAGTAGGTGAGGCGCATCGCGTCCTCGGCCCAGGCGTGGTCGGGCAGCGCGGCCGCGCCCGCCAGGGCGGCGATCGGCGCGAGCGTTCGCGCCAGGGCCCAGCGGTACGCCGCGACGCCGGCGCACACCGCTCCGGCGACCAGGGCGACGACGCGCGGCTGGGCCGACGGCAGGCCGGACACCGAGACGAGCGCCTCGACCAGCAGCGTCGCGGCGACCGCGGCGCAGGCGCCGCGGCACCGGGCCGCGATCCGACGGCCGCCGGGTGGTGGGCCGGCCAACCACCGGAGGACGAGGATCGCCGCGGCCGGCACGATCAGCGCCTCGACGAGGATCCACGCCGAGACGTCGCCTTCGCGGTCGTACAGGTACAGGCTCGGCGCGACGCCCAGCCACGACCCCGGCGCCTCGCAGAGCGCGGCCAGCTCCGTGGCGCCCAGCGCCACCACCGCCCCGGCGGCCAGCTCGCCGACCCGCTTGTCGGACCGCAGCCGCGTGGCGACGGCGACGGCGAACCCGGCCGTGACGGCGAGGGCGCCCAGGACCGGCGCCACCAGCCGCCACAGCGGCGCACCGCCGACCACGGCGTCCGCCGGGTCGATCGTGGCCGCCCGCCAGAGCCAGGACACGCACCAGCCCAGCGCCGCGACGACGACGAGCCGGGCGACGAGCGGCCGGTCGCGGACGGCGGGACGGCGCGCCCCGACGACGAGGACGGCCGCCGTCGCCAGCGCCGCCAGCGCGGCGACGACGGACGCCAGCGGATCGTCCATGACGTACGGCGTCGCCGGCGGGCCCGCGGCGGTCAGCGCGAACCGCGTCTCGACGGCGGCGAGCAGCACGAGCAGCCCCGCGGCCACGTCGACCGCACGACGGTGCCGAAGCTCCCCCTCCATGGCCGGAGTATGCCAGGCGTCACCCGGTTCGTCGGGTTCCCGGATCCCGCCCCGGACCGGCCGCGGACCGGCCCGGTCGAGGACTCACCGGGACGGCGCCCCGACGGCGGCCAGGATCTCGCGTGCCGCGCGGTCGCCGCTCTCGACGCCACCGTTGAGGTAGCCCTGCGAGTGGGTGGACGTGTGCTCGCCGGCGAAGTGGACCCGGCCCTCCGGCCGCTTCAGGTAGCCCCAGTACCGGGTGTACTGCCCGGGCAGGAAACCGGCGTAGGAGCCGCGCACCCACGGGTCGTCCACCCAGCTGTCGAGCCAGGACAGGCCGTTGAACGCCGCGGTGACGCCCGGCACACCGCGCTCGAACGCCGCCAGGTTGCCGCGGACGATCCGTTCCGGAGCCCACCGGTGTGCGACGTCCGTCGGGTAGCCGGCGCCGGAACGCCCGCCGCGCCAGATCGTGACGACGCTGGTCGAACCCGTCTGACCTGCGGTCGACTCCCAACTGGACTGGGGGTGCGGCGCGTCCATCGTCATGTCGCCGGACCAGTCGCCGAGCCGTTTCGGCCGCACCCTCAGCTGGACGTGGTTCTTCGCGTTGGTGCCCATGCCCAGCCGGTGAATCGCCCGCAACCGCCGGGCGGACAGGCCGGCGTGAGCCAGGTCGACGTCCCGGAGCGCCGTGAACGGCAGGCTCAGCACCACGTAGTCCGCGTGCACCTCGCCGCGCACCCCGCCGAACCGCAGGGCGTAGCTGCCGTTCCCGCGACGCCGCAGGGCCAGCAGCGGCGCGTCCCGGCGGATGGCGCCCCGCCCGAGGGTCCGCGCCATGCCGTACGGGATCCGGTCGTTCCCGCCGTGCACGTGGTAGCGCTCGTCCGCGCCCGGGTACGGCGCGACGTATGCCTCGAGCAGGTTGATCGCGCTCATCCGGTTCGTGTCGATGCCGAAGAAGCCGGACTGCCCGATCGTGAGCGCGTCCCGCAGCAGCACGTCGTCGACGTTGTCGCGCAGCCAGTCGGCGGCGGACATCTCGTCGAACTCGCGCGCGGCCCGCGTCGCCGTCGCCGCCCGGTAGCTCCCGATCCTGCGGTACTCCCGGGTCAGCCGGCGGACGACGTCGTCGAAGCCCGCGTAGACCGCCTCCTCGTCCCGCAGCCGCCCGCGCAGCCACAGCGGGCTGACGCTGCCGCCCCCGGTGGCCGCCTCGCGGTCCTCCAGGGTGAGCCCGAGCTCGCGGGCGATCCTGCGGATGTGGACGTGACGGGTGTCGATGAACTCGCCGCCGTGCTCGGCCACCTGTCCCTGCTCGAACCCGCGCGCGGTCCAGCAGCGCCCGCCGAGCCGGTCGGGGCGCGCCTCGAACACCTGCGCGGTGACGCCCTGCTGCCGGAGCCGGTAGGCGCACGTCAGCCCGGCCAGCCCGGCACCCACGACGACCACCCGCGGCCCGCCGCGGTCGCCGCCGGAGCCCTGCGGCGCCCGCGGGGACGCCGCCGCCGGTCCCGCGAGCGGCCCGGCCAGCGCGAGTCCGGCGCCGCTGGCCACGGCGCCGGTCAGCAACGTGCGCCGGGTCGGGACGCCGCGGAACGGCGCGCCCGGGGAGCTCGACGCGTCGTCCCGCAGCTGCTCCGCCCGCCGCCGCAGCCGCCGCTGAATGGACTCGCCCGTTCCCGGCACGACGCCTCCCTGCTGTCCGCCAGGCGGCACACGCTGACGGCCACGACCCCGTGACCTGCCAGGGCCGGTCAGCCGCCGCCCGTGACGACGCTCTGGATCTCGGCCACCGCCAGCGGCAGCGTGGTCACCGGGCCGTCGATCGTCGTCTGGGCGCCGGGGATGGTGACCGGGTCGCCGTCCACCTCGTAGGCGATCGCCCAGACGCCGTAGGAGCGGACGCCGTACGCCGGCAGCCCGGCGGCGTCGCGATCCGCCTGCCCGGCGGATCCCCGCCGGTAAGTGTGCACGCACGCCCGCGGCAGGCGGCAGGAGACCTCGCCCTCGCCGGTCTCGACGTACCAGGTCTCCAGCGTGGCGATCGCGACCAGCCCGAAGGCCGAGGTGCCCTCGACGGGCTCGTCCACCGGGCCGGTCGGCCGGAAGCGCGTCTCCAGGTTGACGATGCTGCGCCCGCGCGGGTTGGTCTTCATGCCGAGCTTGGGCAGCCGCAGCTCACCGACGGCCTCCTGCGCCTGGACGATCAGCGGCGGCTCGACCGGCAGGTCGTCGGTCAGCCAGATGGCCTCACCGCCGCCGGAGCCGTCGGTGTTGATGCAGATCCGCACCACCCACTGCGCGTCGGGCTTGGGCGGCTCGCTCTTCGGCGGCAGGAAGGGGACGACGCTGTCCTTGATGTAGCAGGCCGCCGTCCCCCGGCAGAACGTCGCCGGCGGGGTGAGGTTGCACGAGGGCGCTTTGGTGCCGACGTTCGTCCCCTCGTGGCCACCCTTGCCGGGCCCGCGGTTGCCGCCGCGCTCGCACGGGTAGATCAGCGTCTTGGTCTCGCGGTCGAAGATCGGCTTGTCGCCGGGCGTGCAGGCCGCCTGCGCCGCGCCGCCGGTCGCCACGAGCGCGAACCCGAGGAGCAGGACGGCGGGCACGAGCCGGGCCAGCGGAGCCCAACGCCGCGCCGCGGTCAGCACGCGCCACCGTCCTCGCTGCTGCTGACCAGCCAGTCACCGCCCTCGTGCACCAGCTGGACGCGGGCCAGCCCCGGTGGCGGCCCGGTCTCGTCGGGTGCCGGCTGCTTGCCCTTCTCGACCGTGACCCACTTCGTCGTGTCGATGCAGGCCTCGACGACGGCCTTGTCACCGGTGACGGTGACGGAGCGGACGTCGATGCCGGTCTCGCCGACGATGCGGTAGTTCTGGTCGAAGAGCACGGCCAGGCTCTCGGCGTCCTTCTGCGCACGAGCGGCGGTGGCGTAGGGCCGCAGCTTCGCGGGGTTCGGGTCGCCGGACGCCGCCATCTCCTCCGTCGCGGCCTCGTAGCCCCGGTAGGCGGCCTCGATCGCCGCCTTGGCGTCCGGGGTCGCCGGCGGCGCGCTGCTCAGCGTCGGCAGGCTCTGCGGTCCCGGGTCGTCGTCGCCACACGCCGCCGTCACCAGCGCCGCGCCGGCCAGCACCACCAGGGTCAACGCCGGCAGCCGCCGGCTCCGTGCCGTTCTCACCACGTCCATGCCCCCGTGATCGTCGTCGTCGCTACCCCGCGTGTCGGCGCACGAGCGTAACGGACGGTGCCGGATCGTCATACTCTGCGGTACAACGTTCGTGTCAAGGCCGCATCGTGACGTCTGCAGAGGTACGTCGCCGGCCGGGCCGACGGTTCGCGACGCGCCCGCACGTGGGCGATACGTCGCGTGACGCGTCGAATGGCTCGTTGTCGGCTTGCCTGGTAGATCAAGAGCCTCACCCCTCTGCGGAAGGTTGTCGGCGATGCCGGACCTCGGGAGGCCGGCGTGATCGGCCTACGCCGGCGGCGCGCGCCGCGACCGGAGCGGCCGTGGTCGCGTCCGGCCGGGCTCGCCGCCGCCCTGCTCGTCGCGGCGCGGTGGCCGGTCCTGGTCGGCTGGGTGCTGCTCGCCGTCGTCGCCGTCGTCTCCCTGCCCGTGGTCTCCGCGGAGTCGGGAGAGCTCGGCGACGTCACGACGACCGACAACCCGGCGCTCGCCGTCGAGGCCCGCTCCGTCCGGGAGTTCGGCTTCCCGCTGCTGACCCGGACGATCATGGTTCAGCACGATCCGGCGGGCCTGCCGGACGCCGCCCTGCGGTCCGCCGTGGACCACGCCGAGGCGGTCGCCCGCGACAACGGACAGGGACCCGTGGCCGCCGCGCTTCCCGTGCCCAACGACCGCCCGCTGCCGGCCGTCCCCAACCCGGGCACCACGATCGTCACCTACCTCTATCCGCACCCGGACCAGGACTTCGCGGCGGCCGAGGCCGGCGCGCGGCAGTACGCGGCCGGCTTCGACGAGGCGCGCGACAAGGTCGTCGGCGTGACCGGGACCCTGCCGGCGCGCGCCGAGCAGGTGCGCACCCTCGACGCGTCGCTGCGGCTGCTCGAGGTCGCCTCGCTCGGCGCGGTGCTGCTGATCATGGCGCTCGCGTTCCGTTCCCTGGCCGCGCCGCTGCTGACGCTCGTCACCGGCGGGCTGTCGTTCGTGCTGGTGACCCGGGTCGCCGGGCTGATCTCGGCGCGCGAGGGCTGGAACATCCCGGCCGACCTCGAGCCGGTGATGGTCGCCCTGACGTTCGGGATCACCACCGACTACGTCGCCTACTTCCTCTCCGGGATGCGCGCCGAGCTGGCGCAGGGACGCGACCGCCTGGAGGCCGCCCGGCGGACGACGGCGACGTTCGCCCCGATCGTGCTGGTGGCCGGCGTGACGATCGTCGCCGGCGTCTCGGCCCTGCTCGTCGCGCGGTCACCGGCGATCCGCGCCTTCGGGCCGGCGCTCGCGGTCGCGGTCCTGATCTCGGTGGTGGTCGCCGTCACCGTGATCCCGGCGGCGATGGCGGTCCTGGGCCCGCGGGTCGTGCGGCTCCCCCGCTCCGGCGGCGGCCGGACCGGGGACACCCCGGCGCGCCGGGCGCTCGTCCGGGCGCTGGGCTGGCGACTCCCGGCCCTGCTGGTGGCGGCGGCGTGCGTCGTCGGTCTCGGCACGCTCGCCCTGCCCGTCCGCGAGCTGCACGTCGGGCTGCCGTTCATCGCCTCGCTGCCCGCCGACCGGGAGGTCAGCCGGGCCGCGGACGCCGCCGACGACGGCTTCGCGGCGGGCATCGTCGCCCCGACGCTGCTCGAGATCCGCCCCGGGGCCAAGGCCTCGACCGCGGAGCTCGGCCGCCTCGAGGACCTGCTGGCCGACCAGCCGCACGTCGCCGGCGTCCTCGGCCCGCGCACCGAGCTGGCGCTGAGCGAGCTGACCGGCCGCGAGCCCGGCGTCTTCGCCCGGCCGGACGGCAGCGCCGCCCGCTACCTGATCGTCCTCGACGCCGACCCGCTGGACGCCACCGCGGTCGGCGCGCTCGAGACGCTCGACGACCGGCTTCCCGGCCTGCTGAGGCAGGCGGGACTGGCCGCCTCGACCGAGCACGGGTTCGGCGGCGACACCGCCGCCGTCGCGGCCGTCATCACGCAGAGCCGGCGAGACCTGCTGGCGGTGCTCGCCATCGCGCTGCTCATCAACCTGCTGATCATGATGGTGTTCCTGCGGGCGATCGTGGCGCCGGTGTTCCTGCTCGGCTGCACGATCCTGTCCGCCGGCGCGACGCTCGGGCTGACCACGTGGGTCTTCCAGGGCGAGCTGGGGCACCCCGGGGTGACGTTCTTCATCCCGCTGGCGGCCGGCGTCCTGCTGCTGGCGCTCGGGTCCGACTACAACCTCTTCGCCGTCGGGCACGTCTGGCAGGAGGCGCGGCGCCGGCGCCTCCCGGAGGCCATGCAGAGCGCGCTCCCCCGGTCCTCCAGCGCGATCACGATCGCCGGCGTCGCCCTCGCCGCGAGCCTCGGCACGCTGGCCCTGGTTCCGCTGCGGCAGTTCCGCGAGCTGGCGTTCGCGCTCACGGTCGGCATCCTGATCGACGCCCTGCTCGTGCGGACGCTGCTGGCGCCGGCCCTGCTGACGGTCTTCGGCCGCGCGAGCGGCTGGCCCGGCCACCGCCTCGACCCGCCACCGCCACCGCCCGAGACGGCGGAGCCGAGGGACGACGAGCCGAGCGAGGTCGCCGCCCGGTCCTGACACGGCGCCGATCGATGTGTGGTGATCCGCCCAGCCACGGGGGGCGACCCGCCTAGGTTGGTCGGCGTGACCCTGACCGAGGACCTCGCCCGGCTAGCGGGCGCCGGCGACGTGACCGGAGCCGACGCGCTGCTGCGCTCGCTCGACGACGACCGCCGGGCCGAGGCGCGCCGCTGGTTCGAGGGCAGCCGCCGGTGGTTCCGGGACCAGTGGCGCCGCCGGGACGGCGACGGCCGGACGGAGATCGTCTGGCGGGTGCGGTCGGTCGAGGCCGTGTGCGCCGTCGCCCTGCTCGGGCCGGTCGCGGCCGCACGGCGCGTGCCGTGGCGCGACCTCTACATCGTCCACGACGACCCGGGCGCGGAGATCCTGGCCCGCCGGCTGCGGGCGGCGGACCGGGACTGGGCGGCGCGGTTCGTCCAGGCCGCGAGCGAGGTGCGGCTGAGCGCGGGCCGGTGGGAGACCCACACGCTGGCCACGGTGGTGCGCGGCGCCGCCGTCCACCACGGCCTGCCCTGCCCGACGGGATCGACGTTCCTCCGGTCGTGGCTGGTCGGCACCACGGTGAAGGTGGTGTCCGGCGGCGTGACCCCCGAGGAGCTCGCCGCGGGCCTCCGGTCCGATCCGCTGATGCCGGACCTGCTGCTCCACTACCTGGGCTCGGGCCACTGCGGCGACCACCCGAGCCTGCCCGAGGCCTCGCGGCTGCTGGTCGCGGCGGGCAGCCTCGACCGCGGCCGGCTGCTGGAGGCCGTGCTGGCACAGCTCACGACACAGCAGCGGGTCGCGAGCCAGCGGGTGCTCGCCGAGGTGCTCCGGGTGAACGGCCTCGCGGCGGCGGAGGTGCCGGGCGGCTTGACCTACCTGCTCGGCGTGCTCTCCACCGCCGACGGCTCGGTCTGCAAGGTCGCCGTCCCGCTCGCCCTGGAGCTCGTCGCCGACGCGGACGGGCTGGGCGAGCTGGTCGCCGTCGTCGCCGCGCGTCCGGAGCGCAAGCCCAAGGACCTGCTGCTGCGTGCCCTGCGGCAGCCGCGGCTGCGCGAGGCAGCCGGGGACGCCGCCGTCCGCGACGCGCTGCGCACGCTGACGGCGGACGACGACGCCGCGTTCGCCGCGCGGGCCGCGCGCGCCCTGGCCGCGCTGGGCGAGGCGCCCGCGGCCGAGGGGACGCCCGCCGGACTCGGCCTCTGGGACCGGGAACCGCAGCCGGTCCCGGTTCCGGAGCGCGGCTCGTGGCAGCGACGGAACCTCCGGGAGGTCGTGCAGCAGCTGCTCGCCGCTCCGGAGGGGCTCCAGGCCGGTGACGAGGCGTGGGCGACGGCCGAGCTGCTCAATCGGATCGCGACCGGGCGTCAGGACCCCAGGGGCGTGGGTGTCCAGATGGTCGCCTTTCTCGGGATGGGCACGCTCAAGGTGCCGCGGGCGGCGCGGCTGCTCGAGGACCTGTTCCTCGGCGGCGTGATGCGCGGCACCTGGCCGGTCGCCCTCGGCATCGCCGAGTTCGCCTGCTCCCTGCCGGCGCGCCCGGCACGGCTGGAGGTGCTGCTGCGTCTGCTGGCCGGCTACGCCGCCGAGGCGCCGCCGG
>Ga0081539_10004583_pt1 | contig 15089 bp, 13 predicted proteins | sample TabmetS4T2R2_FD_71023 | JGI IMG/M metagenome (GOLD analysis project Ga0081539, IMG submission 71023) | Tabebuia heterophylla rhizosphere microbial communities from the University of Puerto Rico - S4T2R2 | ecosystem: Host-associated > Plants > Roots > Rhizosphere ...
TCGCGCTGCGGCTCGCGGCCGCCCTGCCGCGCTCGGGCGGGCCGTCCGGCGACGGGTCGGTGCGGTTCGTGCTCGCCAACGCGTGGGGCATGGGCGGCACGGTCCGCACGTCGCTGACGATGGCCGGCTACCTCGCCGCCCGCCGCGACGTCGAGGTGGTGAGCGTCGTGCGGCGCCAGGAGGCGCCGTTCCTGCCGTTCGCCGACGGCCTGCGGGTGCGGGCGCTCGACGACCGCCGCCGGCCCGCCGGGCTGCTCGGCCGGCTGCCGAGCGTGCTCGTGCACCCGGAGGACTACGCGTATCCGTGGTGCAGCCTGCGCACAGACGTCGCGCTGCTGCGCTGGCTGCGGTCGGTGCGAGCCGACGCGATCGTGACCACGCGCCCCGCCTTCAACCTGCTGGCGGCGCGGCTGGCGCCGCCCGGCGTGGCCACGGTTGGGCAGGAGCACCTGCATTACGAAGTGCACCGGCCGCGTCTGCGCAAGGACATCCGCCGCACGTACCCCGCCCTCGACGCGCTCACGGTGCTCACGACGCACGACGAGACCGCCTACGGGGGCGTGCTGGCCGGCGCCCGCACGCGCGTCGACCTCATCCCCAACCCGCTGCCGCGCGCCGGCGTCGCCGTGGCGGAGCTGGACGCCGAGGTAATCGTGGCGGCGGGCCGCCTGAACCGCCAGAAGGGCTTCGACCTGCTGATCGCGGCGTTCGCGATCGTCGCGCGCGAGGCGCCCGGGTGGCGCCTGCGGATCTACGGCGCCGGCGTGGAGCGCCCGCGGCTCGCCGCCCAGATCGAGGCGCTCGGGCTCGGCGACCGCGTCGCGCTCATGGGGCGGACGCAGCAGCTCGGCGAGGCGATGGCCGCGGCCTCGCTGTTCGCGTTCAGCTCGCGCTTCGAGGGCTTCGGCATGGTGATCATCGAGGCGCTGAGCCACGGCCTGCCGGTCGTGAGCTTCGACTGCCCGCACGGGCCGCACGACATCATCGGGGGCGAGCGCGGTGGCGTGCTCGTGCCGCCCGAGGACGTGGAGGCGCTCGCCGCGGCGCTGCTCGAGCTGATCCGCGATCCCGCGCGCCGGCAGGCGCTCGGAGAGGCGGCGCTGCGCCGCTCGTGGGACTTCGAGCTCGCAACGATCGGCCCTCGGTTCGAGGGCCTGCTCGCTAGGCTCCGAGCGCCTTGACGAGCGGGTTGAGCGAAACTCGAGCGGTCGATGCCGACGTGACCCTCCCCGCCGCCCGACCTGCGGCGCCGACCGCCGTCGTGCTCGCCACCGCGCGCGCGGACGACGGCCGTCCGGCCGCGCTGCTGCCGTTCGGCGGCGGGACCGTCCTCGGCCACCTCACCGGCCAGCTCGGCCCGGTCGTCGTGCTCGCGCGGCCGGAGTTCGAGGCCGATGTCCGCCGCGCCGCCGGGCCGGCCGCCGACGTGCGTGCCTCGGCCTCCCCCGCCGATGACCTGCGGGCGATCGCCGCGGCCGCCCGGGCAGCGGGCGGCGATCTGCTCGTGCTCCACGGCGACATCGTCACCCACGCGGAGGCGCTCGGCTGGCTGCTGGCCGGCCCGCGGAGCGGCGCGCTGACCGGCGGCCCGGGCCGCGCGGAGTTCCCGGTGCAGGCCCGCCGCGACCGGCTGACGAGCGCGTCGTCCGCCTACCACGGCGTCGGGCGGCCGAACGCGACGTTCCTCGGCGTGCTGCGCACGGCTCCCGACGACCTCGGCACGCTCGCGGACGTGGCCGAGCGGCTGGCCCGGCTCGTGGAGGACCCGCCCGCGGCGTGGCGCTCGGAGCTCGCACGGAAGGGCGAGCGGATGGCGAGCGACGTCGACGACGACCACGCCGACCCGGAGGGCGCCGAGGCAGACCGGCCGGGGCCCGCCGACCCGGACGACGTTGCGGCGCTGCTGCTCGTCGGCCTCGTGCGCGCCGGCGTGCCCGTCGCGCCGGTCTTCCTGCGCCGGCTGCTGTGGGACCGGCCGCTGTCGCCCGCGGAGGCGGCGGCCGCCGCGGAGCGCATCGAGGCCACGGACGTCGACCGGCTCCGGCTCGACTCCTCCGTCAAGGCGATCGACGGGTTCTTCACGACCTTTCTCGTCACCCCCTACTCCAAGCACCTCGCCCGCTGGGCCGCGCGGCGGGGGCTCACGCCGGACCAGGTCACGATCGCGTCACTGGCGATCGGCGTGCTCGCCGCCGCCGCGTTCGCGACCGGCGAGCGCTGGGGCCTGGTCGCCGGCGCCGTGCTGCTGCTGGCCAGCTTCGTCACCGACTGCGTCGACGGCCAGCTCGCCCGCTACACCGGCACCTTCTCCCGGCTCGGCGGCTGGCTGGACGCGATGTTCGACCGCGCGAAGGAGTACCTCGCATTCGCGGGCCTGGCGATCGGCGCGGGCGACGTGTGGCTGCTCGCGTGCGCGGCGATCACGCTCCAGACGGTCCGGCACGCCGCCGACTTCGCGTTCGCCGCCGCGCAGGACGAGGCCGCGCCCCCGCCGCCGGTCGAGGACCCCCTCGACGGCGCCGCGCGCCCGCCGCGCATGCTCGCCGCGTGGCGGCGCTTCGACGCGTGGGCGCCGCTGCGCTGGGGCAAGCGCATGATCGCGTTCCCGATCGGGGAGCGGTTCGCGGTCATCGCGCTCACCGCGGCGGCGTTCACGCCGCGGGTCACGTTCGTCGTGCTGCTGGCGTGGGGCGGCGTCGCGCTCGCGTACTCCCAGGCCGGCCGGGTGCTCCGGTCGCTGCGATGACGGCCCTCGCCCTCTACCGCGACGACGGGCCGCTGGCGCGCGCGCTCGGCCGCGAGGCAGAACCGGTGCTGCCGCTGCCGGCGGCGGCGCTGATCGTCGGCGGCCTGGCGCCGCTGCTCGTCGTCGCGGTCGTGCGCGGAGGCGAGGTCTCCTACGCGGGCGCCGGCGTCGTCCTCGCCTGGCTGCTGCTGACCGCGGGTGCGTCGGCGGGCGCGCCCGACTCCGCGCGGACGGGCTGGCTGACGCCGCCGCTCATGCGGGCGGCCGAGTACAGCGCGCTGATCTGGATCGCCGCCGTGCACGGCGCCTCCGCCTACCCGGGGGCCTTCGCGGTGATCGCCGCGCTGACGTTCCGGCACTACGACCTCGTGTACCGCCGGCGCCGCGCCGACCGGGCGGGCACGCTGGCGCTCGGCTGGGACGGGCGGCTGGTGCTCGGCTACCTGCTGCTCGTGGCCGGCGCGCTGCCGGCCGGCTTCTATTTCATGGCGATCGTGCTCGGCGCCGTGTTCGTGGCCGACGCGGTGCACGGATTGGGGGACGACGGGTGATCGGGATGGTGCTGGCGGCCGGGCTCGGGAAGCGCCTGGGCCACGAGACGGCGGAGCTGCCCAAGACGCTGATCGGCGTCGACGGCGACCGCACGATCCTCGACATCGCGCTCGCCAACTTCGCCTACGTCGGGGTGACCGACGCCGTCGTCGTCACCGGCTACGCGCACGACCGCGTGGCCGAGCGCGTGCCCGAGCTCGAGCGCCGCCACGGCGTCGCGCTCGAGCTGGTCTTCAACGACAAGGCGCTCGAGTGGAACAACGCCTACTCGCTGTGGTGCGCGCGCGACGCCTTCGCCGAGGGCGTGCTGCTGGCCAACGGCGACACGGTCCACCCCGCCGTCGTCGAGGAGCGCCTGCTCGCCGCGCGCGGGCCCGAGCTGGTGATCGCGGTCGACGACGTCAAGCCGCTCGGCGAGGAGGAGATGAAGGTGCACGTGACCGGCGACGGCCACCTGGACCGCATCAACAAGGCGCTCGACCCGGCGACCGCGCAGGGCGAGTACATCGGCGTGACGCTGATCGAGCCGGCGGCGGCGGCGGGCCTCGCCGACGCGCTCGAGACGACGTGGCGGCGCGATCCCCAGCTCTACTACGAAGACGGCTTCCAGGAGCTCGCCGACCGGGGCGGCCGCATCGGGATCGCCCCGATCGGTGCGGTCGAGTGGGTCGAGGTCGACGACCACGCCGACCTCGCGCGGGCGCGGGAGGTCGCGTGCCGCTGCTGACCCGCCAGGTCGGCACGCCGCTCACGATCGACATCGGACCGGGGGCGGTCGCGGGGCTCGCGCCGCTCCTGGCCGACCGCCGCATCTCCAGCGGCGGTCACGTCGCGGTGATCGTCGGTCCGGGGCTCGGCGAGGAGATCGCCGCGACGCTGCGGCCGAACCTGGAGAACGGCGAGATCTGGGATGTCGCGGGCGGTTCGGTGCAGGCCGGCGCCGACCTCGCGGCGCGGCTGCGCGCGGGCTTCTACGACGCGGTCGTCGGCATCGGCGGCGGGCGCACGCTCGACGTCGCCAAGTACGCCGCCAGCTTGTCCGGCCTGCCGATCGTGGCCGTCGCCACCTCGCTCGCGCACGACGGCATCGCCTCGCCGGTCGCCTCGCTCGAAGACGACGCGGCCGGCCGCAAGTCGTCCTACGGCGTGCAGATGCCGATCGCCGTCGTCGTCGACCTCGACTACGTGCGGCGCAGCGAACCGGCCATGCGCCGGTCGGGGATCGGCGACACGGTCAGCAACCTGTCGGCCATCGCCGACTGGCGGCTGGCCGAGCGCGAGCGCGGCGAGGCGGTCGACGGCGTCGCCGTCACGTTCGCGCGCGTCGCCGCGACGTCGGTCATCCACCGCGACGACGGCATCGACGACGACCCGTTCCTCATCGCGCTGGCCGAGTCGCTCGTGCTGTCGGGACTGGCGATGGCGACGGCGGGGTCGAGCCGGCCGTGCAGCGGCGGCGACCACGAGATCCTGCACGCGATCGACCACCTGTTCCCCGGCACGGCCCATCACGGCGAGCTGGCCGGCGCGGCGAGCCTCTTCACGTCGTTCCTGCGCGGGGACGAGGCGCTGGCGCAGGGCATCGACGCGTGCCTGCGCCGGCACTCGCTGCCGCGCACGCCGGCCGACCTCGGGCTCACGGACGACCAGTTCGCCGCGGCGGTGGTCGCGGCGCCCGGCACGCGGCCGGACCGCTTCACGATCCTCGAGCACCTGGCGCTGGACGAGGCGGGCGCGCGGCGCGCCGTCGCGGAGTTCCTCGATGCCCACGATCGCTGAGCTGCGGGCGGCAACCCAGCCCGCCGCGATCTTCGAGCGCAACAGCGGCGAGCACTGGGCGGGCCGGCTGTACATGCGGCGGCTGTCGCCGTACTGCACGCGGCTGCTGCTGCGGCTCGGCCTGAGCGCGAACGCGGTCACGTGGCTGATGATCGCCGTGGGGATCGCGGCGGCCGGCGTGCTGACGCTGCCGGGCGTGGTGGCAGCGCTCGGCGCGGCGGCGCTCATCCAGCTCCAGCTCCTGCTCGACTGCTCCGACGGCGAGGTCGCCCGCTGGCGCGAGCAGCGCTCGCCGGTCGGCGTGTACCTGGACCGGATCGGCCACTGGGTGACCGAGGCGGCGCTGCCGATCGCGCTCGGCGTCCGCGCCGACGGCGGCTGGGACTCGCCCGGCACGTACACCACGCTCGGGCTCGTGATCGCCGTGCTCGTGCTGCTCATCAAGGGTGAGTCGGCGCTCGTGTCGGTGGCGCGCGCGGAGTCTGGCCGCCCGCCGGCCGAGGACACCGTGGCAGTGGCCGCCCCGCGGGCCTCGGGGCTGGCGCGGCTGCGCCGTGCCGCGCGGCTCGCGCCGTTCTACCGCGCGTTCGTCGCCGTGGAGGCCACGCTGCTGGCGCTCGCGGCCGCGCTGCTCGACGCCACCCGCGCCCTCGTCGTCGCCCTCGTGGTGGTCGCCGCGCTCACCGCGGCCGGTCACCTGCTCGCGATCCTGAACTCGAGCCGGCTGCGATGACGGCTCGGCCGGCGGCGACGATCGGCTGCGTGGTGCTCACCCAGGGGCGCCGTGCGGGGGAGCTGGCCGCGGCGCTGGACTCCCTGCGCGCGCAGCGAGACGTGGCGCTGGACGTCGTGGTCGTGGGGAACGGCTGGGCGCCGGAGGGGCTGCCGGAGGGCGTGCGCGCGGTCGCGCTGCCCGAGGACCGCGGCATCCCGGCGGGCCGCAACGCTGGCGTGGCGGCGGTCGGCGGCGAGCTGCTGTTCTTCCTCGACGACGACGCACGGCTGGCCGCGCCGGACGCGCTCGCGCGCGTGACCGAGCGCTTCGTCGCCGAGCCGGACCTGGGGCTGCTTCAGCTGCGCGTGCGGGCCTCCGACGGCGGGCCGGCGCCGCGCGACTGGGTCCCGCGCCTGCGCGTCGGCGACCCCGCGCGCTCGAGCGACGTCACCGCGGTGTGGGAGGGCGCCGTGGCGATCCGCCGCGCCGTCTTCGACGCCGCCGGCGGCTGGCCGGACGTCTTCGTGCGCGGGCACGAGGGCATCGACCTCGCGTGGCGCGTGATGGACCTCGGCTACCGGGTCCACTACGCGGGGGACATCGAGGCGCTGCACCGCTCCTACGCCACCGCCCCGCACCACCACTCCGCGTACTTCGGCGCCCGCAACCGCGTCTGGCTGGCCCGCCGCCACCTCCCGCGCGCGCTCGGCGTGCTCTACGTCGCGAGCTTCGCGCTGCGCACGATCCCGGTGCTCCGGACACCCGCCCGCGCCCGCGCCGCGCTGCGCGGCTACCGCGACGGGCTGCGCCGCCCGTGCGGCCCCCGCCGCCCCTTGCGCGTGAACACCCTGTGGCGCATGACCCGAGCCGGCCGGCCCCCTGTCATATAAGGGTGGCCGTGGGATCGACCGCCCAAGCTAGCCTCTTCGTGCCGTGACCGCGCCCACCGCACCGACGCGCGAGCGCCGCGAGGACGAGTTCTCGGCGGTCTCGCACGTCTACGAGCCGCACCGGGTGGGGCTGCCGCCGCTCGGCCCGTACCTGCGCGGGCTGTGGCGCCGGCGCGAGTTCATGTTCGAGCTCTCGCGCACCGAGCTGCGCGCGCAGCACTTCAACACGGTCTTCGGGCAGATCTGGCTGGTCCTCAACCCGCTGCTGCTCGCCTGCGTGTACTTCATCCTCGTCGACATCCTGCGCTCGCGCAGCGGCGGCATCGAGTTCTTCGCCCACCTGATGTCGTCGCTGTTCATCTTCCAGTTCGTCACCGACTCGATGCGGCAGGCGGTCAAGTCGGTCACGGGCGGCGGGAAGCTGATCCTCAACACCGCCTTCCCGCGCGTGATGCTCCCGGGGGCGTCGGTGCTGACCGCGTTCAAGCGCTTCCTGCCGACGCTGCTCATCTTCATCCCGGTCTACTTCGCGGCCGGGCACCGGCCGGGGTTCGAGCTGCTGTGGGTGGTCCCGGTCGTCGCGCTGTTCGGCCTGGTCGCCTCCGGGCTGGCGATGCTGGTCGCGGCCGGCCAGGTCTACTTCCGCGACCTCAAGAACTTCCTCACCTACGCCCTGCGGATCTGGCTCTACGGCTCGCCGATCCTCTACCACGAGAGCCAGGTCCCGGACCGCTACCACTTCCTGCTCGTGCTCAACCCCGTCGCCCCGCTGCTGGCCGCCTGGAGCGACATCATCGACAAGGGCATCGCGCCGTCGGCCGGCGACCTCGCGCTCGGCGCCGCCTGGGGCGTCGCGCTGTTCCTCGTGGGCGGCCTGTTCTTCATCTCCCGGGAGCGTGAGTTCGCTGTCCGCCTCTGACCGCGTGCGGATCCGGGTGCAAGACGTCTCGGTGACCTACCGCACGTCGCTCGAGAAGGCGCCGACGCTGCGCGGCACGCTGCTGCGGCTGGGCCGCCGCGAGCGCGTCATCCGGGAGATCCCGGCGCTCCGCGGCGTGTCCTTCGAGGTGCCGCACGGCAAGGTGATGGGCGTCGTGGGCGCCAACGGCGCCGGCAAGTCCACGCTGATGCGGACCGTCGCCGGGATCCTGCCGCCGACCACGGGCCGCGTCGAGGTCAACGGCCGCGTCAGCACGCTGCTCTCGCTCGGCGTCGGCTTCAACCGCAAGCTCACGGGCCGCGAGAACGTCGTGCTCGGCGGGCTCGCCGCGGGCCTCACGCGCGCCGAGCTGGACTCCAAGTACGACGAGATCGTCGAGTTCGCCGAGCTCGAGGAGTTCATGGACATGCCGATGCAGACGTACTCGTCGGGCATGTACGGCCGGCTCGCGTTCGCCGTCTCCATGGCCATGCGCCCGGACATCCTCATCATCGACGAGGCGCTGTCGGTCGGCGACGCGCGCTTCCGTCGCAAGTCGTTCAAGCGCATGCGCGAGCTGTGCGAGGAGGACCGGACGATCCTGCTCGTCAGCCACGCGCTCGGCACGATCGAGAAGCTCTGCGACGAGTGCATCTGGATGCACAAGGGCGAGCTGCGCATGTGGGACGAGCCGAGCGCCGTCGTGGACGCCTACACCGACTTCCTCGGCGTCAAGGACGAGGAGCGCGACCCCGTCACGATGGAGGACGTCTAGCTCAGGCGCACTCGGGCGCGGCGAACACGCGCCACGAGGGGTTCCGGAAGATCTGGCGGTAGCCGACCGGCGGGTCGACGTGCGAGAACGCGCGGGCGGGGTAGATGCGGGCCGTCGAGCGGTTCCAGCGCTGGAGCACGAGCACCTTCCCCATCGGGCTCGCGCCGCCCTCGATCGTGCCGACCGTGCCCGGGTCGGCGTCGAGCCAAAAGCGCAGGAAGGGGATCGCGCGGTGGTCGCCCGCCGTCACCGGGGCGCAGCGCGCGAACGCGGCACGCACGGCGGGCGACTGCCCGACCGCCTCCAGGTCGCCGTAGAGCGCGCCGTCGACGTCGAGGCGGCGCTGGACGCCGCCGAGCCTGTCGGCATGCCACGGCAGGTACGCGACCGACAGCAGGACCGCCACGCCGCCGGCGATCATCCAGCCGCGGCGGGCACGGGTGCCCGGCCGGAGCAGCGTCCAGCCGCACACGGCGAGGCCGTAGAAGACCGTGAGCAGGACGGCCGGCGTCTCGACGTAGCGGCGGATCAGCGGCAGGCCGAACAGCGGGCCGACGCCGAACACCGCGGTCATCGTCACGGCCACGGCGACCGGCAGCGTCGCCCGCCGCCGCACGTAGCGCCAGGCGAAGGCGAGGCCGATCGGCACGCCGATGACCATCGGCTCGCGCAGCGCGTAGCCGAAGTACTGGGCCGTCCAGTACGGGACCTCCTCGGGGCTGCGCCGCCGCCCGACCTCCGCGGCCAGCGCCGCGGTGCCGTGCAGCGAGTGCAGCGGGTCGCCGGCCACGAGCCAGTCGCTGAGCGCCCAGATGAGCGGCGCCGCGAGCACGAGCGCGAGCGTGCGCGCGCGCTGGGCGGGCGCGAGGCCGGGGTACAGGTAGAGCCAGTAGAGCCCCGCGAGCGCCCAGGCCTCCGGCCGCAGGAGCCCCGCGAGCGCGAGCAGCGCCAGCACCGGCACGCCGCGCCGCGGCCGCCGCGCCTCCAGCAGCACGGCGCCGACCACGATCGTCGCGAACGGCATGTCCTGGTAGCCGATCAGCGCGTCGCGCTCCAGCGCCGGCCGGGTCACGACGATCAGCGCTGCGACGACGCCGACCAGCCGCGTGAAGAGCGTGGCGCCGAGCGCGTACGTCAGGTACGTCAGCGTGCCGAACGAGAGCAGGCTCAGCGCGAGGATCAGGATGGGGCCGCCATGGCCCAGCGGCAGCGCCAGCAGGCTCACCGCGGTGGCGAGCGGATGCGGCGTCGGCGCGAAGTCGGCGGTGTACTCGGGCGTGAACCCCTGCCAGAGGTCGCGCGCCCACACGAGCGCCCACTGCGCGTCGTAGTTGACGTACGACGGCCCGTAGATGAGGAGCATCGCCACGGCCACGCCGACGATCGTCACCGCGGGCGCCACGGCAGCCGGCATCCGCCGCGCGCGCGCCTCCAGGATCTCGATCGTGGCCGCCGACGCGGGCCTCGGTGGCGAGACGGTGGCCATCCGGGCGGCCACGATAGCGGTCGGGGCGGCTCGATCGCAGCCGTTCACGGGATGGCAACCCGCTGTGCCCGAAGGACGCGCCGCTAGGGTTGGCTCGGCCCCTTGCCCGCGTCGCTGTCCATGTTCGCCCTTGCCACGCCCGTCCAGGCGACGGCGCTGCTCGCCGCCGCGGCCGCCACGGCCTACGCGCTGGTGACCCGCGACCGGCGCAGGCGGGCCTTCGCGCTGCTCGCCGCACCGGTGCTCGCGGTGGTCTCGATCGGCACGCTGGCGACGACCGTGCACGTCCCCTCGGTCGGGCCGGCGATCCTCGGCGCCGCCGTGGTCGGCGGGATCGCGGTCCTCGTCCTCACATGGCTCGTCCACCGGCGCCCGAACGCGTTCGCGCTGCTCGCCGTCGCGGCGCTGCCGTTCCGCGTGCCGGTCTCGATCGGCTCCACGACGGCGAACCTGCTGCTGCCGCTGTACGGCGTGATCGCGGCGGGGATCCTCGTGTACGCGTGGAACTGGCTGCGGGCCGACGAGCCGACCGACGACCCGGAGCGCGAGCCGCTGGTGCGCTGGCTCCAGCTCGCGTTCGCCGCCGTGCTCGGCCTCTATGCGGTGCAGGCGCTGTACTCCGACGACCTCGAGCAGGCGCTGAAGAACTTCTGCCTGTTCTACGTGCCGTTCGCGGTGCTCTTCGTGCTGCTGCTCGACACGGTGTGGACCCACAGGCTGCTGCGCACGTCGCTGTGGGTGACGGTCGGGCTCGCGCTCGCCTTCGCGGCGATCGGGTGCGTCGAGTTCGCCACCGGCCACCTGCTGATCACGAACGAGAAGGTCGTCGAGGCGAACAGCCTCCTGCCGTACTTCCGCGTGAACTCGCTGTTCTTCGACCCGAACATCTTCGGCCGCTACCTGGCGCTGACGATGATCCTGCTCGCCACGGTGCTGCTGTGGACGCGCCGCAGCCGCGAGGCCGGCTGGATCGCCGCCGCGCTCGTGCTGCTGTGGCTGGGCCTGGTCTTCTCGCTCTCGCAGTCGAGCTTCGCGGCGCTGCTGCTCGGGCTCGCGGTGCTGGCAGGGCTGCGCTGGAAGCCGTGGCCGGTGGTGGCGGCGCTCGGCGGCGCGGCTGTGCTGGCCGTGGCGGTCGTGGCGATCGCGCCGGGGCTGCTGAACATCCAGACGGGCAAGCAGAACTGGTGGAACCGCGCCACCAGCGGCCGCGCGGACCTGGTCGCCGGCGGCCTGCGGATGGTGCGCGACCGGCCGCTGTGGGGCTTCGGCTCAGGCGGCTACGCCAACACGTACCGCAAGCGCGAGCACGTGAGCTCGGAGAAGATCGTCGCGGCGTCGCACACGATCCCGCTCACCGTCACGGCCGAGCAGGGCGTCATCGGCCTCGCCGCCTACCTGGCGCTGGTGGCGATCTCGCTGGCGCTGATGTTCCGGGGGCTGCGGGCGCGGCTGGCGCCCGCGTGGCCCGGCCTGTCCGCGGTCGCCCTCACGGCGATGGCCGCCGCCTACGCGGCCCTGCTGCTGCACACGCTGGTGTACGCGGCCTTCCTGGAGGACCCGCTGGCGTGGGTGCTGCTCGCGATCGCCGCCGGCCTGCGCACCCGCGCCGAGCGCTCGGACATCGTGGACGAGCCCGGCCGGCGGGGCCGCACGCCCGCGGTGACCGGTGCCTGAGCCGCTCGTCCTGCCGGAGTTCCGGCCCACGCTGCCGGACCTCGCCCGGTCGCGCTTCGGCTGGCGTGAGCGGACCACGATCGCCGCGCTCGTGGCCCTCGTCGCGCTCGCGGCGGTCGCGCTCGTCGTCGTCCGCCCGCGGGTCGACCGCTTCACGCACTACGTGCACCGCGGCGCGCCGGCGACCTTCAACCTCGTCTACGACAACACGCGCCTGCACCGGGTGGCGCCACAGGGCGAGGAGCTCGTGCGGCTGGAAGGCCGGCGCGGGCACATGGACGTGACGATCGCGGTCGCGCCGCTGCGGCTGCCGGCCGCGCAGGGCGACGTCGCCCACGGCCTGCTGCCCGCCTTCGCGTCCCACCACGTCGACGCGCTGCGCGCGCGGCAGCGCCCGTTCGCGCTGCGCCAGGAGGGCCGCGCGCGCGTCAACGGCGCGCCCGGCTACGAGGTGCGCTTCGTCACCGGGCCGGACGGCCGAAAGACGCTCGGCAACGACCTGATGATCCTTCCGAAGGAGGAGGAGCCCGCCGGCGCGCTGCTCGTGACCGCACGGCGCACGGTCGCCGGGAGCCTCAAGCTCGGCAAGCGGGAGACGGCGCTGGCCGACGCGACAGCGAAGGCCTACCGCTCCTTCAAGTACGGGACAACGCCGAAGTAGGGCTGCCCGAGCCGCGGCGGGGGGCGGTGGGAGCCCCGACCGCCGCGGGAGCCGGCGCCTTCGGCCCTTGGCGCCGGCGGAGTTCACGGGCCGCCCTCGCGACTGCCTCCCCCTTCCGTGGCGGGTGTCCAGAAGCAGTCCTCCGGCGTATCTCGCCGCGTCTCTCTCACGGCGCAAGGTCCGGGTACCCGCTCATAACGCCCTCGAACGGGACTGGACGAAATATTCTTAAGCGCTTAAGCGTCCAGAAACGCCACAGCTCGGCAGAACGCCGCCTCGCCGCCCTGGAAGCGCCACGGGAAGCACCCGAACGTGATCCTCGAGTCCAGGACCTCGTCGATCGCGCCCCCCAGGTTCTCGATGTGGATCACGTCGTGGGGGAACAGCAGCGTGTGCATGATCTGGTAGTCGGCCTTGGGGAAGATCTCGTCGAGCGAGCGGCCCAGCTTGGCCTCGGCGTCCTCGGCCTCGTCTGCCCGCATGCGCCGGATCACCGTGTTCATCGGATGGTCGGCGCTGCCCGCGTCGACGGCCAGCCAGCGGATGCCGCGCTCGAGCACCCACTCGGCGAACGCGCGCGTGGGCCCCGGATGGCGGATGAAGTACTTCGTCTCGTCGACCTCGCTGCGGTCGGCCCAGTTCTCGGGGTAGTGGCGGTGGTAGCCGGTGTGGATGATCAGGATGTCGCCGCGCTCGATGGCGATGCCGGTGTCCTGCTCCCAGCGCTCGAAGTGCTCGGGCCCGTAGAGGTCGAAGTCGCCGAGGCCCATCCGCTCGAGGTCGACGACGCAGGCCGGCCCCACGAGCCAGTCGAGCGGCAGGTCGCCGATGAACTTGCCGCCGGAGTAGAAGTGCGCCGGCGCGTCGAGGTGCGTGCCGACGTGGAGCGTCGACGTGAGCTCCTGCCCGCCCGCCTTGTCGAACGCGAGCCGCTTGACCCACTTGACCGACGGACCGTCGTAGCTGGCGAACGCCGGGGTGTGGACGGAGAAGTCCTGGGAGAGATCGAGCACGTTCATCGCGCGCGGAGACTAGACGTCAGGGCGAATGCCGCGCCGCGGGCGTAGGCGCGCCCGCTCGTGTGGCCGAGCCGCACGAGCCGGGCGAGCGCGCCCGGGCGGCCGGCCAGCACGGCCTGGAGCGGCTCGGGGCCCATCCCGCGCGCGGCGAGCTCGAGCAGGGTGGCCGACAGCGCGGTCGTGCGCCGGCGCAGGTCCACGCCGATCAGCGCGGCGACGCGGTCGTGCTCCCCCGCGGCCGCGAGCACGCCCGCGCACCCGGCCACGACGTCGTCGCCCTCCGGCGTGAGGCCGCCTCCGCGGCCGATGAGGTCGTCGACGCGGTCCACCGTCCCGACGACCGCGGCGATCTCGCTGGCCGTGCGCTCCGGGTCCTCGGGCAGCGCGAGCCGCGGGTCCCACACGGCGGCGCCGTTCACCGCCACCGGCCCGGCCTCGACGGCGCCGGTCAGCACGACGCCGTTGGGCAGCAGCGGCCCGCCGCGGCCGACGACCACGGTCACGAAGTCGCCGTCGCGTCCGTACGGCGCGACGACCCGCCGGCCGACGACCGGCTCGGCGACGGTGTGCGCGATCACCCGGCCAGCGCCCGCACGGCCTTGACGAACGCCTCCATCGGCGGCTTGACCAGGCCCGCGCCGATCTGCCCGATGCCCGGCTCGCGATGCGCGATGCCGGTGTTCACGAACGGCAGCACCCGCGTGTGGACGACCTCGCGGCAGTCGATCCCCAGCGGCGTCCCGCGGAACTCGAGCGCCGGGATCTGGTACGCGCTGCTCTCGCTCCAGGCGATGTCGTACATCGCCCGCGTGGCCGCGAGCGCGTCCTCCGCCCCGCCGCCGACGACGCGCACGATGGCGGGCGCCGCGGCCATCGCGAAGCCGCCGAGCCCGACGGTCTCGGTGATCGTGCTGTCGCCGATGTCCGGGTTGGCGTCCTCGGGGCCGTAGCCCGGCAGGTAGAGGCCGTCGATCTGCCCGCTCGGGCCGGTGAACCAGCGGTCGCCGGTCCCGCTCAGCCGGACGCCGAACTCGGTGCCGTTGCGCGCCATGGCGACGACGATCGACGAGCGCTCGACGCCGGCCGCTGCGTCGGCCGACGCCTTGGCCGCCGGCATCGCGAGGTTGAGGTAGAAGTGGTCGTTGCCGGCGATGAAGCGGGCCGCCGCGGCGGTGTCGGCGCTCGGCTCGTCGAGCTCGATCAGCGCGGGCAGCAGCGTGCGCAGCAGCAGCGAGGTGGCGGCGCGGTTGCGGTTGTGCGCCTCGTCGCCCATCTGGAGGGCCTGGGCGGTCAGCGCGCGGAGGTCGATCGGCTCGTCCAGCCGCTCCAGCGCGCGGGCGAACACGCGGGCGAGGACGTCGCGGATCCACGCGAGGCGCTCGAGCACGTCGTCGCCGTTGGCGCCGTAGCGCAGCACGCGTCCCAGGCCCTCGTTGAACGTGCAGAACGCGCGGTTGCCGTGCGTCGCGTTCTCGATCACGCACATCGGCATCGAGGCGCTCACGACGCCGGCCATGGGGCCGACGGCGCCGCGCTCGTGGCAGGGGCCGAACTCGAACTCGCCGGCGGCGGCGCGGCGCTCGGCGTCGGCGTGGTCGCCGGCGAGGCCCTCGTGGACGGCGGCGCCGATCACCGCCCCGCGCAGCGGGCCGGACATGTCCCGCCACTCGATCGGCGGCCCGGCGTGGAGGATCGTGCGATCGCCCATGTCCGGCAGCAGGTCGCGGGCCGTGCCCACGCCGACGAGCATCGGCTGCGCGCCGTCGAGCTTCCCGGTCGCCTCGTCGTTGGCGCGCGCGATCGCCCCGGCCTCGAGCGCGAGGGCGGCCAGCGCCTCTTCGGTGCCGGGCTCCGGCGGGCTCCATTCGACCCG
>Ga0081539_10004584_pt1 | contig 15088 bp, 15 predicted proteins | sample TabmetS4T2R2_FD_71023 | JGI IMG/M metagenome (GOLD analysis project Ga0081539, IMG submission 71023) | Tabebuia heterophylla rhizosphere microbial communities from the University of Puerto Rico - S4T2R2 | ecosystem: Host-associated > Plants > Roots > Rhizosphere ...
ACGCAGGTCTCCTTCCAAGGCATCGGCAGGCCCTCCTGCCGAACATTGAAAACCTGTCAGCCATGTATCCGGTCCAAACTGTCAGCTATCTATCCGGTCCGTACCCTCACCCAACCTCTCCCCCTAGCGGGGGAGAGGAGCATGACTCTCAGGTGATGGAAGAGATCAGTCCTGCGGCCGTTCGGACTGCAGCTCCAGCGGCTCGTCGGCCTGAATGCGGCGCACCAGCGAGCGCAGCCGGGCATCGTCGATGATCGACGAGTAGAGCGGCGTGAGCGCGTCGGCGAACGCCTTGCGGTCGATGTCGCGCACGATCTTCGCTCCCGCCTTCTCGGCGGTCTGCTCGGCGGCGGCTTCGTAGGTGTCCCACAGCCGGCGCATGATCGGAACGGAATCGCGGGCGGCCTCGCGGATGATCTTCCGCTCCTGCGCTGGCAGCGTGTCCCAGACGCGCTTGGAGAACACCAGGACGGCCGGGGTCATCGAATGCTCGGTCAGGCTGAGGTAGGGCGCCACGTGATAGTGGCGCAACGTCACGTAGGACGACCAGTTCTGCTCGGACGCATCGATCACGCCCGATTGCAGCTTCAGATAGACGCGGTCGGCCGGCGCGACCACCGGCTCGGCGCCGGCGGCGCGCAGGATGGTCGTCCAGATGTCGGCCTGCTGGACGCGCACCTTCAGCCCCTTCAGGTCGGCCGGCGTCCGGATCGGCTGCTTGACGCTGTAGAAATGCCGCGGCCCGCCGTCGTAGAAGCACAGCCCGACAAGGCCATGGCTTTCCAGGTCGGCCAGGATCTCCTCGCCGATCGGTCCGTCGAGGATCCGCCGGGCGTGCTCCTTCGACTTGAAGAGATAGGGCAGCGAGAAGACCGCGGTCGACGGCGCGAGGCCGTTCAGGACGGCAAGATTGATCCGCGCCATGTCGAGCTGGCCGTTGCGGACCTGGGCCGCGGTGTAGCTCTCCGAATCGCGATCGTCGTAGCCCAGCACCGTGATGCCGAGCTTGCCGGCGCTGCGCTCGCGCATCAGCTTGTCGACCTGCACGACGGCTTGCACCGTCGGATAGTCGAAGGGATAGACGTCGGAGGATCGGAATTCCCGGGCATCGGCCGGAAGGCCGGCACAGAGTGCCAGCAAGACGCCCAGTACGCGGGCTGAACGCATGATCGACTCCCCGTGGCGAACTGCCACGGAAAAGCAACGACGAAATCACCGAAAAGTTGCAGTCAGGATCGGGGCGGGATCGCGTAGCGCGCTGCCGGCCTGGGAATGCGGTCGGTACCGTCGAAACACACGATTTCGGCCTCGTGGGCCATGTTTCCTTTGCCGTCCGACCGGTAAGTGGTCACGACGCCGTGATAGGTGTCGGTGGCCAGGCGATCACGGACCGCCTTGGGCGTGACCGGCTGGACGGCCTTGCGCAGCTCGGCGATGACTTGCCCAAGCATGCCCACCGCATCGAACTGGGCGGCGGCGAAGGCGTCCGGCTCGCTCTTGTAGGCGGCGCGATAGGCGTCGAGGAAAGTGCGCATCGGGCCTGAAGCGGCCGAGATCGGCGATGCTGCAGTCTCCGCGCAAACGCCTTTCAGCTCCCCCGGCTCGAGCAGCGCCGCCGTCGCGGGCTGGTGCATGGCCGAGCCGGCGACGATCGGCACGTTGGGCAGCACCTGGCGCGCCTGGCGCACGGCCAGCACGGTCGAGGCGGCGTGCAGGTGAAGGACGATCACGTCGGCGTTGGCGTTCTTGGCGCGCAGAAGGGCAGGAGACAGGTCGTTGACCGTGGGCGCGATGCTCTCTTCCAGCACCGGCGGCGCTGAAAGCTCGGTCAGGGTCTTGTTGAGCTGCTCGCGTCCCGACTGGCCATAGGCCGTGCTCTGATAGATGACGGCCGGCCGCTTGGCCGACAGCTTCTCCACGACGTAGCGCGCATGCGCCACCTTCACCGTGGCGTCGCTGGGGAAGAAGCGGAAGAACCAGGGATTGCCGAGCTCGCCCAGCCGCGCTGTCCCTGAGATCGTGAGCAGCGGCACGCCGCGCTCCTGGGCGAGCGGCAGCAGCGCCAGCATCTGCGTGCCGAGGATCGGCCCGACGACGGCGGGCGAGGGCGCGCCGCCCATGACGCGCTCCCAGGCGGTGACGGCGGCTTCCGGCGTCGCCTGCGTGTCGAGGACGTCGGGCTTGAGGACGACGTCCTTGAGCTGGCTCGCCGCCAGCAGGGCGCCGTTCCTCTGGCTGGTGCCCTCCAGCGCCACGAAGCCGGTCAGCGGCACCAGAACGGGCAGGCGCAGCTCCTGCGCTGCCGCCGGCACGGCGACCAGCGCCGCGAGCGCGGCTACTGCGCTGCGCCGCCAGCCCATGGCGACATCACCTCGTTCATGCCTACAAGCTCTCCGCTTGCTGGGTCGCGCACGATGCACGACGGATTGGCAAAGCCCAGGGGCGAAACCTGGTTGCCAACTTCGACGATCGGTAGCCGCGCTGCAATCGCCTTCTTCACGGCGTCGGACAGGTCGCGGTTGACGCGGATCGGGCCCACGCCCGAGACGTCGATGCGCGGATGATGGAAGGCTGTCTCCACGTCCAGCCCGCGGTCGATCATCATCAGCGACAGCTGGGTCACCGCCGGCACGATGCGCCGGCCGCCCGAGGCGCCAATGCAGAACCACGGCTTGCCGTCCCTGGTCACGACCACCGGGCAGATGTTGCACAAGGGCCGCTTGCCGGGCGCGATCGAGTTCGGCCGGTTGGGCTCGGGATCGAACCACAGCATGCCGTTGTTCATGGTGATGCCGGTCTTGGGCAGCATCACGCTCGAGCCGAACAGCGACATCAAGGTCTGGGTCAGCGCCGCCATGTTGCCTTCCGAATCGGCGGCGCAGAAATGCGTGGTGCAGCTGTTGGTGGGCTTGTCGCCCATCGTCTTGAGCCGCTCCTCGTAGGCCTGGTGCATGCCCTGGGCGATGGCGACGAAGAAGTCGGCGTCAGGTGCGCCGCGGCCCTTGGTCTTCGCCCCGGCAAGCTCGATAGTGCGATGCAGCGTCGGCCCGGCGGTGAGCCCGCCCGCGACGTTGATGGTGGCGTCGCCGTGCTGGAAGGATAGCGGATCGACGATGCGCGCTTCGTAGGAGGCGAGATCGTCGTAGGAGATGGCCGAGCCGCCGGCAGCCAAGTCGGCCGCGATATCGCGCGCGAGGCTGCCTTCGTAGTATTCGCGCGGGCCGCCGTCGCTCAGCCGCTGATAGGTCTCGCCGAGATTGCCGAGCTTGAGGTAGCGGACGTTGGCCTGCCAATCGATCATCGGCACATGGCCGTCGTCGCACAGATAGGCGGCGCGCGAGGCCGGGAACTTCGCAAGGTCGCGCGCGCCCTGGGCCAGCATGACCTGCATGTACCAGTCGAGCTGCATGCCGCGCTTGGCGAGCGCGATGCCCGGCGCCATCACGTCCTGCCATTTCAGGCTGCCGAAGCGCTCCAGCGCCTTGGCGAGGCCGGCGACCATGCCGGGCACGGCGATCGAGTGATAGCCGACCTCGTTCCTCTGCTCGAGGATGTCGGGCCAGGCGAAGGGATTGGCGGGACCGGGGCCGACGATCTTGTAGGTCGACGGATCGAGCTTCCTGGCCGAGATCGGCCCGTAGTCGATCGTCCAGGCGCGCTGCTCCTTCGCGCTGAAGATGGTCATGAAGCCGACGCCGCCGATGCCGCTCATCCACGGCTCCAGCGCGCCGATCGCCATGCCGGTGGCGACGGCGGCATCAATGGCGTTGCCACCCTTGCGCAGGATCTCTGCACCGGCCTCAGCGGCGCGGCTGTTCTGCGCCACCACGACACCCTTGCCGCGGACCGCGCGCTTGGTGACTTTCCATTGATTGGTCAGCGACTCGCTCATTCATTCTCCCCACAAGCAACCACCCGTCATCCCGACCGGAACCTCGCGTAGCGAGGCGAAGTGGAGGGACCTCTTCTTCGCTGGGCCGGCACCAAAAAAGGTCCCTCGACTACGCCACCCTCCGGGTGGCTTCGCTCGGGATGACGACTGTAGCGATGCCTGATTTCGCCACAAACCCTGTTACACTGCAGGGCGGACGGGCCGAGAAAGAACGCGGGCGTGACGGAACTGAACCAGATCGACCTGCGGACGCTCGTGACGGGCAACAAGCGTGCTTGGGACAGCTTCGTCACCGCGGCCGCGCCTCTGATCAACGCCGTCGTGCGTCGGACGCTCGCTTCATACCGGCTGAGCGAAGAGGATGTGATGGATGCCGCCCAAGACGTGTTCGTCCGGCTGTGCGCCAACGACTACAGGCTGTTGAAAACCTATGACCCGGCCCGCGCGGGCCTTTCGACATGGCTTGCCGTGGTGGCCCGTTCGGCCGCGGTGGATCATGCTCGCCGCCGGCGCCAGGCCACCACCCCACTCGACGACGTGCCCGAGGCCAGCCTGGGGGTCGAAGACCGCCATGTGGAAAAACTCAAGATTCCTCAAGGGCTTCTGACCGAGCGTCAGATGCTCGTCCTGAAATGCCTGTATGACGAGGAGAAAGACGTGTCGGAAGTCGCCCAACTTCTCAAAATCGACGCCCAAACCGTTCGCAGTACGCACCATAAGGCGTTGCTGCGGTTGCGAGCCCATTTCCAGGAAGAACCCCAATAGGAACGCCTTTGGCAGGGGATGCCAGGCCCGTTTCTGACGTAATCTGCAGCAGGAGAGCGCAATGAGCACGGAACGTCCCACCCAGAGCGACAAGGAGCTGTGGCGAAGCCTTGCCGCGGACCGGACCGTCGCGCCTGGGACCGTGTCGGATCTCGATTTCGCCGCGTGGCTGGAAGGCCGCCTGTCGGAAACCGCGGCCGCCCGCATCGAGGCCGCCGTGGCGGTCAATCCCGAGATGCGTCGCGCCGCCCTCGAGCTCTCGGAAGTGCTGGGCATGCCGCTGCCGGCGGCGCCGGCGCGCCTGGAAGTGCGGGCCAAGGCGCTGGTCGGCTTCGAGGTCGAGCAGCCGGCGCCGCGCGTCGGGCTGTTCGATTGGCTGTTCGCCATGAACCGGCGCTTTGCATTGCCGCGGCTCGCGATGATGACGGCCGCGGTGATCGTCGCCATTTCGGGCTTCATGCTGGGTGGCGGCTTGGGCGAATCGATGGCCCAGGATCGCTATGCCGCTACCGATACGGCAAACGAACTGACCGAATTCCTGGACGGCGTCTGACATGCCGCGCCTCGTCACGGTGGCACTGGCTCTGTCACTGTTGCTGAACGCCTTCTTCGTCGGCGGCTTCGTCTATCGCGGGTGGATCGGCGGGCCGCTGCCGTTCGAGCAGCGCATGCTGCCGCCGCCCCCGCCGCCACCCCCGCCGCAGGCGCGACCGAGCGCGCTGGAGATCGTGGCCGGCGACCTCAACCTCGATCCGACGCAGCGCCAGGCGCTGCGTGGCGTCTTCGAGCAGCATGCCCAGGTTAGGCGCGAGCGCTCGCGCGAGATGCAGAGGGTGCGCGAACAGATCGTCACCGAATACAAACGCCAGCCGCTCGACCAGGCGCGACTCGCCCCGTTGATCGACCGCATGGGCGACCTGCGCGCCGACCAGCAGAAGGAGACGGTGCGCGCGCTGGCGCAGATGGAGTCCCAGCTCGATCCCGAGCAGCGCGTGAAGATGCACCAGATCCTGGTCGATCGGCTGCTGTCCAGCCCGTGGGCGCGCCCACCGGGGCCGCCGCCGCCTCCACGCGCATCGCAATAGGAGACATCCCATGGTCGCGCCAATCGGTCGGCGAGGGTTTGTGGCCAAGGGAGCTGCAGGGGCAGCGGCATTGTCCGCCGGCCTGTGGCCGCTGCGGAGCCATGCCGCCGCGACGATGGATTTCGACGAGGCTCGGCATCTCCTGTCGCGCACGACCTTCGGCGCGACGCCGGCGGAAATTCGTGCCCTGGAGGCGCAGGACTACGTCGCGACTGTCGATCGGCTGCTGGCCAATGTGCGCCGCGATGCCGTCACGCCGCCGCCGGGCTGGCTGAACGAGGGGCCGGCCGAGTTGCAGCGCCAGGTGCAGATGGCGCGGGCCGAGGCGGCCGAGAAGAAGACCGGTGTCGATGGCAGGCCGTTGCAGCCCGAACGGCCATTGCAGGAGCAGGGCCGCGAGCTGCGCAACTGGTGGGTCGAGGAGATGCTGGTCAGCGACCAGCCGCTCATCGAGCGCATGGTGCTGTTCTGGCACAATCACTTCACGTCGTCGTTGATGAAGGTGCGGTTCCCGCCGTCGCTGTTCCGTCAGAACGCGCTGTTCCGCCGCGAGGCGCTGGGCAACTTCGCCACGCTGCTCAAGGAAGTGGCGCGTGATCCGGCGATGCTGATCTATCTCGACGGCATGCGCAGCGTGGCGCGCCAGCCCAACGAGAACTTCGCCCGTGAGCTTCTGGAACTCTTCACCCTGGGCGAGGGCCATTACAGCGAGGCCGACATCAAGGCTGCCGCGCGCGCCTTCACCGGCTGGACCGTCGACCGCCAGACCGGTCATTTCAAGACGCGCGACAACGAGCACGACGGCGGCGAGAAGACCTTTTTGGGCCAGACCGGCCGCTTCGACGGCGATGCGATCATCGCCATCCTGCTGAAGCATCCGCGCACGGCCGAGACCATCGTCGAGAAGCTGTGGCGCGAGTTCGTCTCGCTGAAGCCCGATCCCGCCGAGGTCAAGAAGCTGGCGGCCGGCTTCCGCGCCAACTACGAGCTCCGGCCGCTGATGCGCGCGATCCTGCTGTCGGCGCCGTTCCGCGATCCCGCCAACCGCGGCGCCCTGATCAAGTCGCCGATCGAGCTGGTCGTGGGCACGGTCCATCTGCTCGGTCTGCCGGTGCCGGAGAAGACCCAGCTGGTGCGCATGATGATCGGCCTCGGTCAGATGCCGTTCGATCCGCCCAACGTCAAAGGCTGGCCGGGCGGCGAGAGCTGGATCACCACCTACACGCTGCTGCTGCGCCAGCAGTTCCTGCGCCGCATCGTCGAGGCGACCACGGTGGCCTCGATGGAAGGGGCCATGATGTCGAGCCCGCGCAATCGCCGCATCGAGCGGCGCGAGCAGCTGCCGATGAAGGCGGACGACAGCACCATGCAGCAGATGGCACAGCCAGCGGCCGAGCCGCGGCCGGTCGAGGGCCGCAGCCTGCGCTATGCCGGCGACGAGGCGAAGCTCGGCCCGACTCTGACCGGGGTCGACTCCGCGACCTTGCTGCGCACACTCTTGCCGCGCGCGCCGATCGACACGGTCGATCCCGCGCGCACGCCGGGCGCCACGGTGGCGGCGGCGATGCTCGACACCGCCTACCAGCTAAAGTGAGGACGCCATGGGCCGCATCCTCCTGCTGATCGAGCTCAAGGGTGGCAATGACGGGCTGAACACCGTCATTCCCTATGCCGACCCCAAGTACCGCGAGCTGCGCCCCGGCATCGCCGTGGCGCGCGACCACACGATCCAGCTCGACGAGAAGGTCGGGCTGCACAACAAGCTCGAGCCGCTGATGGACTCGTGGAAGGCGGGCGACCTCGCGATCGTGCAGGGCGTCGGCTATCCCTATCCCAACCGCTCGCATTTCCGCTCGATCGAGATCTGGGACACCGCCTCGGCCTCGAACCAGACCCTGAGCGAGGGCTGGATCGCGCAGGCCTTCAAGGGCACGGCACTGCCCAAGGGCGTCGGCGTCGACAGCATCGTCATCGACACCAATGCGCTGCCCAGCACCGGGCCTGAGCTGCGCACCATCGTCATGCAGGATGCCGAGAACTTTTTGCGCCAGGCGACGGCGCTCAAGGACACCGGCGGCATGAAGGACGGCGGCAACCCGGCGCTGCGCCATCTGCTGGCGGTGCGCCAGGAGATCAACGGCGCGGCCAAGGGTCTGGCCGACAAGCTGCGCGCCGCCGCGGCGCCGGCCGAGGCCTACCCGCAGGAGGTGCTGCTCGGCCGCCAGCTCGACCTCGCCACGCGCGTGATCACGGCGGGGGTGCCGGTGGTGGCGGTCAAGGCGGCGCTGGGCGGCTTCGACACCCATGCCAACCAGGTCCAGCCGCACGAGCGGCTGCTGGGCGCGCTGGCGACGAACCTCGCGCTCCTGCGCAAGAACCTGATCGCCGCCAACCGGTGGAACGACGTGCTGGTGATGACCTACTCGGAGTTCGGCCGCCGCGTCCGCCAGAACGCCAGCGGCGGCACCGACCACGGCACCGCGGCGCCGCTGTTCGTCATGGGTGGCGGCGTGAAGGGCGGCCTGCACGGCGCGTATCCTTCGCTTTCCGACCTCACCGACGGTGACCTCAAGCACACCGTCGACTTCCGCAGCGTCTTTGCCACGGTGGCGCAGGGCTGCTGGGGCCAGCAGCGCGACTTCGGGCTGAGGCAGGCGTCGAGGCTTGGGTTCCTCTCATAGCCTTGTAGTTGGCCGACGTAGTATTGGCGGTCGTTGGGTCTACAGACCTTGCGGGCGAAGCGCTGGCGGCAAGTTGTCCGAAGTCCTTATCGAATGTCAGGCTTGGACTGCAAGGGCGAGTACGTCCTCATCGGACATTCCGGGGAAAGCCTCCCGGACCCAGACAACATCGTGACCATGCTGTCGAAGCGCGTTGACCAGGAACCGTGGAACGTTCTCATCGCACAACCACTGCATCGTCAGGAGGCGCTGGCGAAGACCCGCTCTTCCTTCAGCATGTCTCGCGCATAGGCCAAGCACGCCCCAACGATCTTGGGATCGAGAACGATGAGGCCTTGGACAAGAGTATCCATGTGTCATCCCACAACAGATTTACCCAACCCTATCGGAATTGGCGCAACCCCACCACTTCGCCGGAACCGGTCCGCCACGAACACAGCCAGGCAAATCGGGACAACACGTCATCTGGAATTGTCGTCGCGGTTGTAGCTGTCGATCATCTGGTTGTAGTCGCGCAGGAGCCGCGCGGGGGAGCCCTCGACCATCCAGGCGCCCCCGCCACCCATCATCATCTGGTCGCCGGCGCTGTAGGGTACCTTGTCGCGGATGCGGCGCATCAGCTGCTTGGAGGCGACGAGGAACGATTTTGCATTGCTCATCAACGAAGTGCTGATCTTGCCGCTGCCGTTGCCGGAGAACTCTTCGGCTCCTTTGACGAGATCTTCGAATTCGCTGACCGCCTTCGTGATCGCCGCGACGTCACGTGTCTCGGAAGTCTCGAGGCGCAGCACGCGCTTGGCCTGGATCATCAGCGCCTGGACATAGTAGGCGGCCTTGCGGCCGTCCTTCTGCTCGATCTCGGCGAGATGCTCGGCTGCGCGGCGGTCGTTGATCGCTTCGACGCCGTTGCGTAGCGCCGTGTCGGCGGCTGCGAACGCATCCCACGCGGCGATCAGACGAGGATGCATGGCCTTGCCCTTGGTCATCTTGTCGTCCTTGTAGTCCTGCTGCTCGTAGTAGGCGTCCGCCTCCTTGAGCAGTGGTTCGAGTTTGCCTACAGCGTCCGCATAGGCCGAGGCCGCGGCTTCGAGAGCTGCGTCGCGCGGCTCGAGCGTGTTGGCCTTCTCGACGGCTTTCCGGCAACCCGACGTGTCGTAGATCGTGTAAGTGCCGTAGATGATCCGCTCGTTGCCGGTCGGGCCGTTCTTGCCGACCCATTCGAAATAGCGCCGGCGGGAGTCGTAGGAACGCTCCGAGAGGCGGTTGATGCAGCCGACGTAGGCGTTGATCTTTTCCGTCAGCGATGGCGTCTGGGCGGACGCTTGATCCTCGAACGCAGGGAGGCTGAGGAGCGCCGCTATTGCGGCAAGAATGAACGACCGAGCCGGTTTCATGATGAGGCGCCTCCTTGGCCATCGCAGTTGAGGCTGGGCGGGACGGCCGTTCATGCGCCATCCACATGTGCAGGTGGGCCGGCCGCAAATTCACTCATGCGAGCAATCAGCTCATGCATAATCGGTAGAGAAAGCCCGATCTGTGGCGAACGTCACATTGTCCTGATGCGACGTCGCTTGCTTTCATAGGTTGCCGCGACGGTGCGCGCCAAGCCCGCCTCATCAGCTCGTCGCGCACCGAGCCGCGTCCGCCAGAACGCCAGCGGCGGCACCGACCACGGCACGGCGGGGCCGCTGTTCGTCATGGGCGGCGGCGTGAAGGGCGGGCTGCACGGCGCCTATCCGTCGCTCAGTGACCTCACCGACGACGACCTCAAGCACACCGTCGACTTCCGCATGGTCTTCGCGACGGTGGCGCAGAGCTGCTGGGCTGGGTTTCCTTGAGTCGGTCACAAAAAGGTCGCTGCGCTGATACATTCGATACATTCGATACGCTTCCGGCACACCCGATCCGCAGGCATCTTTTTGACAGTCGGACAAATTCGATCGTTGGCGTACGTGTGGGCGCATGCGCGCCGGTTTGTGTGGGGCAGCACAAAAGGACGCCCGGATGCTTCGCAGGGAGCTCCTGTACTGGAGCAGGCTCGTTCGTTACCACGTGGCGAACATGCTGGCCAACCCTGCGCTTCCCAACCCGTCTCACTTCCAGCCCTCTGCGGTGCCGCCGTCCTTCGCCCCGGAAGTACCGCCATTGCCCGAGAAGAAGGCGGCCGAGCGCGTCGTCCTTCTGACCAACGATGAAATTCGCGAGATGCAAGCCTGGCTCAAGGCATTCGGCTTCGATCCTGGGCCGATCGACGGCTACCCAGGTGCGCGGACAAAGGCGGCGGTAAAGCGCTATCAGGCTGCCCGGCAAACCGAGGAAACCGGCCAGTTGGATCGGTCACTCCTGCGCAAGGTGCGGAGAGAAGCGGGCCACTCCTAGCGCCGGCCCATCAGCTCATCCCGCACCGTTCCGCGTTCGGCTTCGATGCGGATGAACCAGATCAGCAATGCCGCCACGATCTTGATGACTACCGGTAGGGCGATATAGACGAAGATCAGCGCCGAGCCGCTGTATTGGCCACGGCTCGGATTGAATCCGAGAAGGGCGGCGACCGGCAGTGAGCCGGCCGCGCCGATCGCGGTCGCGAGCTTGGTCGAGAGCGCCCACAGGCCGAAGTAGGCACCGGTGTCGCCCTGGGTGTCCTTGCCTTCCGGCGAGTTGATGATGTCGGCCAGGACCGACGGCGGCAGGCCGTAGTCGGCGCCGATGCCGAGGCCCGTGACCACGGCGATGGGCAGGAACAGCGCGAAGTCGCCGGCGCCCAGGAAGACGGCGAGCGACATGGCGAGCACGGTCATCACCATGGCGAAGAACCAGGCCACGGTCTTGGTGTAGCGCTTCGACAGCATCAGCCACATCGGCACGCTCAAGGCGGCAGCGCCGAAATAGACCAGCAGGATGATGCCGGCCTGTGTCTTGTTCCCTTTGAGCACGTGCTCGACATAGAACAGCATCACCGACACGGCGACGCCCAGCGCCGAGCCATTGATGATGAAGACCAGCAGCAGGCGACGGAACAGGCGGTTCTTCATCGGCGCGAAGAACGGCACCAGGGTCTTGAGCGTGGTGCTGGTTTCCATGTTGCGCGTCGGCCGCGCCAGCGCAGGCGCCAGGCTCACCAGCCAGTCGCGGAAATAGCGGACGTGGATCTCCGGATGCTCGCGCACGACCGGCGGATGCACCGAGGCCGGCGACCACAGCAGGGTCGGCAAGGCGAAGGCCAGCGCCACGGGAATGAAGATCAGGCCCATGTAGACGTAGCCGGCATGGTCGCCGAACTTGGCCGTGAAGACGGTCGGCAGCACGACGGCCAAGGTCATGCCCATCAGGCCGAAGACCTCGCGGCCGACCGTGATGCGCGTGCGCTCGTTGTAGTCATCGCTGAGCTCCGCGCCGTGCGCGTGATAGCTGATCGAGACGCCGGCATAGCCGAGGTGGACGATGAACAGCGCCACGAACAGCCAGAGCGCCAGCAGCGTCCCTTCGGTGAACAGCGCCTCGGGCGGATGGAACAGCATGTAGAAGCCGCCGATCATCAGCGGCAGCATCAGCGCCACGAAGAGGAGCCGCCCACGCGGCCCGCGATGGGTGAACTTGTCGCTGATCAGGCCGATGACCGGGTCCTGGATGGCGTCGATCACGCGCGCGGCGATGAAGATCAGGCCCATGATGCCTAACGGCACCTTCAGGACCTCGCCGTAGAAGTGGCTGACGTTCAGCACCACCGGCAGGGCCGCCATGTTGAGCGGCAGCTGGTTGGTGGAGTAGGCGACCAGGCGGCCGAATGTCAGTCTTATGGACGTGGCGGCCGATCCCGTCCTGGTCATAGGCGCATGCACGCGAATTTGCCTTCCTGTCCGCGCCGCTTTCAGCGCCTTGCTTGATGACAGTTATATATGTCGGAAGTGGGCCTGCAATACGTCCGTGCGGCCGGTCGAGAAGCCGGCGGCGCAATAGGCGAGGTAGTAGCGCCACATGCGGCGAAACCGGTCGTCGAAGCCCATTTTCGCCACCTGGTCGGCCACCCGGTCGAAGTGGCCGAGCCAGGTCTCCAGGGTCCGCGCATAGTCCCGCCCGAAACTGTAGAGCTCGGCCACCTTCAGGCCAGCCTGGCGGCACTGCTCGCGCAGGCTTTTAGGCGACAGCAGCATGCCGCCCGGGAAGACGTAGGTCTGGATGAAATCCGGATGACGGCGGTAGCTCTCGAAGAAGTCGTCGGCGATGACGATGGCCTGCACCAGGATCGAGCCGCCGGGCACGACATGGCGCTTCAGCGCCGCGAAGTAGTCGGGCCAGTAGCGCTCGCCCACCGCCTCGATCATCTCGATCGACACGATGTGGTCGTAGCTCCCCGTTATGTCGCGATAGTCGCAGAACTGCAGGTCGACGCGGTCGCTCAGGCCGGCGCGCTCGAGCCGCGCCCGGGCGTATTCGAGTTGCTGCCGGGAGATCGTGACGCCGGTGACCCGCATGCCGCGGCGCGCCGCGGTCTCGGCAAAGCCGCCCCAGCCGCAGCCGATCTCCAGGATGCTGTCGCCCTGCTTGGCGCCGATCTGCTCCAAGATGCGCTCGTACTTGGCGGTTTGTGCGGCTTCCAGCGGCTTGCCGTCGGTGCCTTCGAACAGAGCCGACGAGTAGGTCATCGTCGGATCGAGCCACAGCCGGTAGAAGTCGTTGCCGAGGTCGTAGTGGGCGTGGATGTTCTTGCGCGAGCCCTTGCGCGAGTTGCGGCGCTGCCAGTGGACGAACTTCAGCGCGAGATCGTGCAGAAGATTGGTGTGGGCCATGCGGCCCAGCGACTTCTCGTTGTCGGCCAGGAGCGCGATCAGGCCGGGCAGGTCCGGCGAATCGCACAGTCCTTCCACGTAGGCCTCGGCGAAACCGATATCGCCGTCGAGCAGGACGCGGCGGAAGAAGCGCAGATCGCGGACATGGAGCTCAGCCTGCGGCGTGGCGCCGTCGCTGCCAAAGCGGCGGGTCGTGCCGTCCGGGAGATGGAGGATGAGCCGCCCGACAGAGAGGCGTTCAAGGGCTTTCAGGACAAAGCGGGCAGCGATCGTCATGCAGGCTCAACGCGTCACCAGCTCCGCCGGAGGAGCGGGCTTGCGGTGAAATCTCGCCCGCTTGCAGAGGAGATGCAAGGCCTGCCAGTGAATCCGGACCATGACCGCCAGGGTCATGGTCGGGTTCCCGAGGAACCGCCGCAGCACGCTGGCGTCGGTCAGGGGCTCGCGCCGGCCGCCGACCGAGGTCGCCAGCATCAGGCCCTGGGCGTCGTGGTAATTCACGTCGACATGGGCCCGGCCGTCGTCGAGGCGGAAGCGGAAGCGATAGCCGCCCTCGACCGGCAGGAAGGGCGAGACATGGAAGACCTTGCGGCCCTCCAGCCAGGCGTCCGGCTCGATCGGCCGGTGGTCGTCGTGGTGGACCAGGTAGCAGTGGCTCTCGCCGAAGGTGTTGTTGACCTCGCACAGCACGGCGCGCAAGGCGCCCGAGCGGTCGCGGCAGAACCAGAAGCTGACGGGATTGAAGACGTAGCCCAGCATGCGCGGCAGGGTCATAAGCACGACGTCGCCGTCGCAGATCTCGCCGAGGCCGTACTCGGCAAGGATGCACTTCAGCCAAGCCTTCAGCTCCGAGCCGTCGCGCGCGCCATGGTCGGCGCGGCGGAACGACACGAGGCCGCGGCGGTCGAGCCGCAGCCAGCGCCCGGCGGCGCTCTCAAGCTGATCCAGGCCGAGGCAGAGATAGGCGACGCGATAGCGGAAGGCATTGTCGCGCGGCCGCAGCCGGCGATGGACCACGGTGGCGTCGATGATGGTGTGCTCGGCGGCAGTCCCGTCATCCCGAGCGGAGCCGCCCGAAGGGCGGCGCAGTCGAGGGACCTTTTTTGTCGATGCATCAACAAAAAAGGTCCCTCCACTACGCCTCGCTGCGCTCGGCTCCGGTCGGGATGACGGGAAATTGATCATAGGCGATGGCCTTGGTCTGTGTAGGGGCCACTCATGGCGTCACTGGCAGCGGGAAGGGCCCGATCGGCCGCTCGGCCACCACGCGCGGCGGATCGCCGATGCGGCGGTGCTCGTCGGGCTTGCGCCACGGCCGGCGCACGCCGAGCTGCTCGGCGACGTCGAGGCCGGCCGACAGGGCATCCTCGTGGAAGCCGTAGCCGCAGTAGCTGCCGCAGAAGAAGGTGTCGCGCATGCCCTGGATGGCATGCAGGGTGCGCTGGGCGCGGATCGCGTTGGCGTCGTACATCGGATGCTCGAAAGTGAAGCGCTGCAGCGCCCGGGCCGGCGTCCGGCCGGGATTGACCGACACGAACAGCGGCTTGCTCTCGGGCAGGTCCTGCAGGCGGTTCATCCAGTAGGTCACGCTCACCGGGCTGTCGCGATCCTCGCTGTCGGCGACGTAGTTCCAGCTCGACCATACCGAACGGCGGCGCGGCATCAACGTTGCGTCGGCATGCAGCCAGACCTCGTTGGAGGAATAGGCGAAGCGTCCCAGCAGGTCGCGCTCGCGGGCATCGGCATCGCTCAGCAGCGCCAGCGCCTGGTCGGCATGGCAGGCGAGGATCGCCTTGTCGAAGCGGTCCCACTGGCCGGCAGTGTCGCGGACGTGCACGCCGTCCTTGCCGCGGCGGATGGCGGCGGCCGGCGTGGCGA
>Ga0081539_10004585_pt1 | contig 15088 bp, 10 predicted proteins | sample TabmetS4T2R2_FD_71023 | JGI IMG/M metagenome (GOLD analysis project Ga0081539, IMG submission 71023) | Tabebuia heterophylla rhizosphere microbial communities from the University of Puerto Rico - S4T2R2 | ecosystem: Host-associated > Plants > Roots > Rhizosphere ...
CGAGCGCGTCGGCGGTGGCGAAGCCGATGCCGTCGAGCTCGGTCAGCGCGTAGGGATCGGTGCGCAGCGTCTCGATCGCGCCGGGGCCGTAGGCGCGGTAGATCCGCGCGGCGACCGCGGCGGGCACGCCGTGCTCCTCGAGGAACAGGCGCACGGCGCGCAGGGCGCCCTGGTCCTCCCAGGAGCGCACCGCGGCGCCGATGCGCTGTGGCCCGATCCCCGGCACCTCGCGCAGCACGCGCTCGGGGTCGCGATCGACCGCGGCCAGGACCGCCTCGGGGCCGTGGCGCTCGAGCAGCCACGCCGCTCCGCGAGGTCCCACGTGCTTGACCGAGCCCAGATAGGCCAGTAGCGCCTGCTCGCTGGCGGGCTCCTGGACGCGGGTGCGCTCGGCCACGAACCGCCACCCGTGGCGGGGATGGCGCTGCCAGCCGCCCTCGACCGCGACCGACTCGCCCTCGTGGACATGATCGAGCGCTCCGACGAGCACGACCTCCTCGCCCTCGTCGCTGACGCCGGCGAGCACGGCGAACGCGCCGTCGGGCGCGCGCCAGCGCACGGCGGCGATCTCGACGCTCAGCGTTCGCTGATCGGGGTCGAAGGGCTCGGCATCCAGCACGTATGGGATGATGGCGCCAGTGGCCGACATCGGCTCGATCATCACCGCGATCGTCACGCCTTTCGACGAGCGCCTGCAGGTCGACGAGGAGGCGTTCGTCGCCCTCATGCGCCATCTCGCCGACCACGGTTCGGATGGCATCGTGGTCTGTGGGACGACCGGCGAGTCGGCGACGCTCGAGACGCCCGAGACCCTGCGGCTCTTCGAGCTGGCGGTCGCCGAGCGCCCCGAGGGCATGGCGATCATCGCCGGCACGGGCTCCAACGACACCAAGCACGCCGTCCACCTGACCGAGGCGGCGACCGAGCGCGGGGTCGACGCCGTCCTGTCGGTGACGCCGTACTACAACAAGCCCAGCCGGCGGGGGCTCAGGCGCCACTTCGAGGAGGTCGCGCGGGCTACGGACAAGCCCGTCGTCCTCTACAACATCCCGTCGCGCACGGCCCTCGACATGCCCAACGACCTGCTCGCCGAGCTCGCGCAGATCGAGCACATCGAGTACGTCAAGCAGGCCAACGCCGACAACCTCGCCAAGGTCGACGGGCTGCGGATCTTCGCCGGCAACGACGACCTGCTCGCCGACGTCCTCGACCTCGGCGAAGCCGGCGGGATCCTCGTGGCCAGCCACGTCGTGGGGCCCGAGATGCGGCGCATGGTCGACGAGCCCGAGAACCGCCGGGCGATCCACGATTCGCTCTCCGAGGTCTTCTCGGCGATGTTCTGCACCGCCAGCCCGGCGCCGGTCAAGGCGGCGCTGGCGATGATCGGACTGCCGGTCGGCGGCGTGCGGCTGCCGCTCGTCGAGGTCGACGAATCCGAGGCCGAGATCGTACGCGGCGCCCTGGAGCGCCACGGGGTGCTGCAGGCGTCTCGAGCGTAGATGGCCGACGGCAGGCTTCGCGTCCTGCCCCTGGGCGGGCTGGGCGAGATCGGCAAGAACATGACGGTCTTCGAGCTCGACGGCCGGATCGTCGTCGTGGACGTCGGGCTGCGCTTCCCGACCGCGGAGATGGTCGGGATCGACCTGGTCCTGCCTGACTTCTCCTACCTGCGCTCGCGGGTCGACGACATCGAGGGGATCGTCGTCACCCACGGCCACGAGGACCACCTCGGCGCGCTGCCGTGGGTGCTGCGCGAGCTCGCGGTCGACATCCCCATCTACGGCGGGCCGCTGACCACCGCGATGGCGCGCTCGAAGCTCGACGAGCACCGCCTGCGCGAGGTCGACGTCAACGACGTGCGCGACGGCGAGCGCATCGAGCTGGGGCCGTTCGAGATCGAGCTGGTGCACATGACGCACTCGATCCCGGACTCGTGCGCGGTCGCCTTGCACACCGATCTCGGCACGGTGCTGGTCACCGGCGACTACAAGTTCGACCAGACGCCGGTCGACGGCGTGCCGGCCGACGTCGGGCGGCTGGCCGAGCTGGGCAACGAGGACCTGCTGCTGCTGTGCGCGGACTCCACGAACGCCGATCGGCCGGGGTTCTCGCCGTCGGAGGCGATCGTCGGGCCCAAGCTCGAGGAGCTCTTCCTCGGCTGCGAGGGGCGGATCGTGGTCACGTGCTTCGCGTCGAACATCCACCGCGTGCAGCAGGTGGTCGACGCCGCCGCCGCGCACGGGCGCAAGGTGTCGCTGGTCGGGCGCTCGATGCGCAAGAACGTCAACATCGGGCGCTCGCTGGGGCACATCTCGCTGCCCGAGGGGATCCTCGTGCAGCCGCGCGAGCTCGACGACTGGGCCGACGAGCGGCTGGTGATCGTCTCGACCGGGTCGCAGGGCGAGCCGCTGAGCGCGCTGCGGCGCATGGCCCACCGCGACCACCCGCAGGTCGAGCTGCACGAGGGCGACACCGTGCTGTTCAGCGCCACGCCGATCCCCGGCAACGAGCGCGCGGTGAACGAGACGATCGACCGTCTGTACCACATCGGCTGCGACGTGATCACCACGCGCGAGGCGCCGATCCACGCGTCGGGGCACGGCTACGAGGAGGAGCTCAAGCTCCTGCTCAACCTCGTGCGGCCGCGCTACGTGATGCCGTTCCACGGCGACTTCAAGCGCATCCACCTGCACGCTCGGCTCGCCGAGGCGGTCGGCATCGATCCCGACGCGATCTTCAAGGGCGAGAACGGGTTGCCGCTGGAGGTCGACTCGAGCGGCGCGGCGTTCGCGTCGCCCGAGCGCTCGGGGATGATCTTCGTCGACGGCGTCGACATCGGCGACCCGACGGACGTTGCGCTGCGCGACCGCCGGATGCTCTCGGCCGACGGCATCTTCGTCGTGGTGGCGACGATCTCCGAGCAGGACGGCTCCTCGGTCGCCGAGCCCGAGGTCATCTTCCGCGGCGTCCCCTATCCGGAGGACGCGGTCGGCCTGCTCGACGACATCCGCAGCACGGTCGACGCCTCCCTGTCGCGCGCCGCCAGCGAGGAGATCCGCGAGATCGACCTGCTGCAGCAGGTCCTGCACGACGACCTGGCCGAGTTCGTGTACGAGCGGTTGCGCCGGCGGCCGATGGTGCTGCCGGTGGTGGTGGAGGTGTAGGGGGCGGCGCCGCGCCCGCGCCGCGCCGCCACTGTCCTGCCTAACCCACCTCCTGGGTGGTCTAGGCAGGAGGATGTGCTCGTTCCCCTCATCGCCCTGGCCGCGCACCCGCGGGAAGCGCGCGCGGAGGCCGCGAGCGGTGGCGCGCCGCCGCACCGCCCTAAGCCGGCGCCGGCTCGCGCTCCTCCGCAACCACCTCGGCCCGAGGCAGGCGCACGACGAACCGCGCCCCCGGCGCCGCATCCTCGAGCTCCACGCTCCCGCCGTGCGACTGGGCGACCGCCCGCACGATCGAGAGGCCCAGGCCGCTCGAGGAACCGCGGTCCCCGGCGCCCCGCACGAATCGCTCGAAGATCTTGTCGTGCAGCTCATCCGGCACGCCGGGCCCGTTGTCCTGCACCGTGAGCAGGACCTCGCCGTTGTCGGACGACACCCGCGCGTCGACGTGCGTGCCGGCCGGCGTGTGGCGGATCGCGTTCTCCATGAGGTTCAGCGTCATGCGATGAAGCTCGTCGCGAGTGCCGTTGACGACCGCCTCGTCGGCGTCGACGGTCAGGTGATGCCCGTCGGCGACGGGGCCGAGCTCCGCGGCCGCCTCGACGAGGACGCGGCCGACATCGGTCGGCTCGCGGGGCAGCTGGCGCTTGGCGTCGGCGCGGGCGAGGAGGAGCAGGTCGCCCACCAGCCGGCGCATCCGCTGCGAGGAGCGCAGCGCCGACCGAGCAGCCTCGCCGCGCTCGCCGTCGAGCACGTCGGCGAGCAGCTCGAGGTTGGCGAGGATCGACGTCAGCGGCGTGCGCAGCTCGTGGGAGGCGTCGGCGACGAACTGGCGCTGGCGCACCAGGGCGCCCTCGGTCTCCTCGCGCGCCTCCTCGAGCGAGTCGAGCATCGCCTGCAGCGTCCGGGCCAGCTCGGCGACCTCGTCCTGGGTCTCGGGAACCGGAACGTGTCGGCTCGGGTCGCGCGTGTCGGCGATCCGGCCCGCGGCGCTCGTCAGCGCGGCGATCGGCGACATCGCGCGGCGGGCGATGAGCAGGCCCGCGCCGAGGGCGAGGCCGGCGCCGGCGAGGACGCCGAGGATCAGGAAGAACCGGATCCGGTCGATCGTCGCCTCGAGATCGGTGACCGGGCGGGCGTACTGGATGATCACGTTGACCGACGAGTTCTTCTTCCACCCGTCGGGATGGATCCCGGCCAGGCGAGTCTCGACGCGATACCCGCCGATGTTCTCGGTGCTCGGAACGCGCGCCGGCGCGCCGAGGTCGGGCGCCTTCTCGGTTTGAGCGAAGACCTGGTTGCCCTTGCTGGGATTGAGGATGCGGATGACCGCCTTCTTGCTGGCCACCACGTCCAGCGGCGTGTTGACGATGACGAACGGGCGCCGCTGCGTGTCGATCGTGAGGTCCAGGCCGTCGCGAAGCTTGTCCACCGACGCCTTGATCTCGTTGTTGAAGTCCGAGCGCACCCGCGCGGTCGTCACCTGGTACACGCCGATCGCGAACGCCGCGAGGATCACCAGCGTCAGACCCGCGGATGTCAGCGCCAGGCGCCAGCGGATCGACAGGCGATCAAGCCCGAAGGACATACCCCGCTCCGCGGATGGTGTGCAGCAGGCGGGCCTCGCCGCCGGCCTCGAGCTTGCGCCGCAGGTTGGAGACGAAGACCTCGATGGTGTTCGTCGTCGCGAACGGGTCGTAGCCCCAGACCTCCTCGAGGAGGCGCTGGCGGGGCACGACGATCCGCTCGTTGCGCATGAGGTACTCGAGCAGCTCGAACTCGCGCTGGGTGAGCTCGATCTCGCGCTCGCCGCGCGCGACCTCATGGGTGTCGGGGTTCAGCGAGAGGTCGCCGACGGTCAGCGACGCGGTGCCGCGTGGTGGCCGGCGGCGCAGCAGCGCGCGCAGCCGAGCCAGCAGCTCCTGGCGCTCGAACGGCTTGACCAGGTAGTCGTCGGCGCCCGAATCGAGGCCCTCGACGCGCGACTCGAGCGCGTCGCGCGCGGTGAGCATGAGGATCGGCACGTCGTCGGCCGATCGCAGCCGCCGAGCGACCTCGATCCCGTCGAGCTTGGGGAGCCCGAGGTCGAGGATCACGAGGTCCGGGTTGAACGCCGACGACTGGTCGAGCGCGGCCTCGCCGTCGCCCGCGATGCGCACCTCGTAGCCCTCCAGCCGCAGCGAGCGCTGGAGCACCTGGGCGATCTCCTCGTCGTCCTCGACGACGAGCACCCGCGGGTCGCGACCAGTGGCGTTCATGTCCACGATCACTGTAGGGCGCCATGTCAATGCGCGCTAAGGCGAACCGGTGCGTAGCTTGCAGCGCAACACCCGACGAGAGGAGGCGCAGATGGCAGGCGAAGTGGGGTTCTTCGAGCTCGGCGTCGAGGATCCGGAGCGCGGGCGCGCGTTCTACGAGGCGCTGTTCGGCTGGACGTTCGACCCCGGTCCGTCGGGCCACGGCTACCACATCACGGGGTCCAACGTCCCGGGCGGGATCCACGGCGGCGACGGGGGCGCGAGCCCGTACGTGTTCTTCGTCGTCGACGACATCGACGCGGCGGTCACGCGGGTGGTCGAGCTGGGCGGCTCGGTGGCCGGGATGGAGGTCGAAGGCGACCCCGAGCAGCAGGCCAAGACGGGCCGGTTCAAGATCTGCCACGACGACCAGGGGTCGCCGTTCGGCTTGCATCAGCGCCCCCGGGGCTAGCGCACGTACAACCGCGCGTTGCGGTCCAGGGGCGTGCCCGCGTCGTGCTGCGGCCGGCCGCCCTGGGCGTCGAGGTAGGCGAGCTCGCGGGCGGTGTCGGCGAGCGGGTCGGGCGCGGTGTCGAGCATCCACGTCTCGATGACCGTGCCGCCGCCGGCGGTCTCGCGGATGCGCAGCATCCGCGCCTGCTGCGGGTAGTCGGCGAGCGCCGCGGTCTGCACGAGCCAGTACCCGCCGGCGGCCGACGACCGCGCGGCGATGCGGTTGTGGTGCGAGTCGCCCGCGAGCGCGGCGATGACGTGGGGATCGTGGTCCAGGAGATCGAGCGCGGCCTGGCCGCCGTCGACCTTCGTCAGCGGCTGGTGCGACACGACGAGCACCCGGCGATCCCCGGCCCGCCGCAGCTGGCCGGCGAGCCACTGCGCCTGCTCGGCGGACAGCACGCCGCCCGAGCCGACGTCGCGGCGCACGGTGTCCAGCACGATCACGCGCACGGCGCGGCCGGCGTCGAAGGCGTAGTCCATCCGCGGGCCGCTGCCTCCGTGGCCGCTGGCGCGCCGCAGCCCCGCGACCGCCTCGGCGGGGGTCAGCTCGCGGCGACCGGGGTCGACCGCAACCGGTGCGGTCGTCCCCGGCAGCCCGCCGCTGAGGACCGAGTCGACGAGCTGCGGCGTCAGCGCGTCCTCGGTGCGCGGGATGTCGAGCGAGGTCTCGGGCGTGACCAGCCGCCGGTCGCCGACCGCCACCGCCTCGGTGGAAGGCGTGCGCGCCAGCTCGCCGGCGAGGAGCAGGTCGTGGTTGCCGGGCGTCGGGTACCACGGCGCGCGCAGGCCGGGCGCGCGGAACGGGCGCTGGGCGGCGTCGAGGAGTCCCGGATGGCGGGGTGGATCGACATCGGGCCTGTAATAGGCGGGGTCGGGGTTCGAGGCGTCCTGGATGCCGTCGTAGCCGGGGGCGCCCGAGTCGGGGTGGGCGACACCGCCGTCGAGCACTGTGGAGGCGAGCGCGAGCTCGTTGGCCTGCGCGTTGTCGATGAGATCGCCGGTGACGAGCACGGCGTCGGGGCGCTGCGCGTCGATCGCGCGGACTGCGGCGTCGAGCACCTGCGAGGACAGCGCGTCCTGCGGGCGGAACGTCGAGCTGAACGCGCCGCCGAGGCGATCGAGGAACGGCACCCGTGCGGGCGACTCCTCGTCGCGCACGTGGACGTCGGTGAGGACGGCGAGCGTGGCGAGCGTGCGGCCCGGAGTGGCCGCGCGTGCGAGGTCGGTTCGGTCGCGCAGCGGCTCGCCCGAGCCGCGCTGCAGGAAGCCGTCGCGGTCGGGGTCGCGCCAGCTGGATTCGATGGTGGAGCTCGAAGCGGGAGGGCGCGGCGTGGAGCCGCCGCAGCCGGCCAGCAGCAGCGCGAGCACCAAGCACACCGCGGCCGCGCGCATCACTCCTCCCGTAGCCCCGCGACCGGAGGCTCGGCGACCGCGCGGCGCGTCACCCAGGCGGCGGCCACGACGCTCAGCGCGGCGAGGCCGCCGACGGCCAGCGCCGCCTGCCCGAGCGACGACCGCGGCCCGACGTCCGCGTAGCCGGCGGCCAAGTGGGCGACCAGGGGCCCCAGCGCGAAGCGCTCGAGCGCGAACGCGGCCAGCGCCGCGGGCAGCGCCACCGCGAGCGCGGCTCCGGCGAGCACCGCGGCGACGGTGGCGCTGTCGGCGCCGGTGGCGCGCAGGAGCGCTAGCGTCGGCCGGCGCTCGCGCGCGACGAGGCCGAGCGCCTGCACCAGCGCGTACAGGCAGACGAGCGCGTTGACGATCGCCACCGCGCGCAGCAGCGCGGCGAGCGTCCCCAGGAAGGCGCCGTTGCGGGTCGTCGCACCGCCGACCGCCGTGGCCTGCGCACCGAGCGTGCCGAGCCGACGCGTCACCGCGGCGCGGTCGGCACCGTGCTCGAGGCGAATGACGATCTGCGGGCTCGCATCCGGGTCGGCAGCCAGCAGCCGGCGCGGGCGCACGTAGGCCACGCGCCCGTTGTCGTCGAGCGCGCGGACCGTGCCGACGACGACGAAGCGCGCCTCGCCGCCGCCCGGCAGCTGCACGGCGAGCGTCGAGCCCACGCCGATGCCCAACGCCTGCGCCAGTCCGACGCCGATCTCCGCCTCGCGATCGCTGCGCAGCCGGCGGCCGGCGTCGATCGGCGGGTCCTCGAAGCGCGTGTGGTCGCCCGGGAAGGCGACGAGCTTGACGGGCTCGCCGAGCGCGAAGGAGTCGGCGCCCTGGACGACGTAGCGGGGGGCGGCGTCGGCAACGCCGGGGAGGGCGCGGACGTCCGCGGCGCGGTCGGCGGGCAGCCGGGCCGAGAGGTCGTAGCGCTTGCCCACAGAGGCGGGGTCGTCGCGGAGTGCTGCGACGAGCGAGGCGAGGCCGAGCATCAGCAGCACGACAGAGCCCGAGACGGCGAGCACGACCACCGTCGCCGCGGCACGGCCGCGGCGGGCGAGCGCCAGGCGCGCGCCGAGGGCGGCGAACCCGCCGCCGAGGGGAAGGCGGCGTCGCGCCGCGGCCGGCTCGCCCCGCGCAGCGGCCGCTTCGCGAGCGCCGCGCGTTCGCGCCGGCCGCGTCACCTCCGCTCCGCGCAGCAGGCCGACGATCGGACGCCCGGTCGCCCGCCACGCCGGCCATGCGGCCGCTGCGGCCACCACCGCGACGATCGCCGCCAGCGCGATCACCAGCGGCGCGGCCAGCGCCCAACCTGGCGCCTCCTCGTTGAGCGCCTCGAGCAGGTCGCCGGACGGCCCGCGGACGGCGAGCGATCCGGCCGCGACGCCGAGCGCCGCCGCCGGCAGTCCCGCGCGCACCGCCCGCCACGCGTACTCGCCCGCGATGCGCGCGCGCGAGAAGCCGACCGCGCGCTGCACGCCGATCGCCGTCAGCCGCCGCTGGACGTCGGCCGCCGTGGTGGCGGCGAGCATCGTCGCCGCCGCGCCCAAGGCGACCAGCGAGAACGCCACGAGCAGCGCGATGACGATCCCCGCCGCGGAGTCGATCAGGACCCGCACGCCGCTGCGGGTGATGAACCGCACGCCCTGGATCTGCGTGCTTGTCGCGCGCGCTTGTTGAAGCAGCACGTCGACGCGCGCGGGGTTCGCCGCCCAGATCAGCGCCTGCGAGACCGGGATCTGCCGCTCGGACTCGCGCGCCAGCCACGTTCCCGAGACGTACATCCGCGGCGCCGAGGCCAGCGGGAAGGCGACGTTGTCGGGCGCCACCGCGATGCCGGCGATCCGCAGCGTCCCGAGCCGCCCGACCTGCACCTCGTCGCCCACGTGCAGGTGCCACTCGTTCGCCACGCCGCGCTCGACGACGACCTCGTTGGGCCGCCCGTCGACGTCGCGGCCGTCGACGATCGCGTACCCGCGGCGCCCGCCGTCGACGATCTCGACGCTGCCCTTGTCCGACGAGCCGCCGTCCGAGCCCAGACCCACGCCGGTGGCCTCGAAGCGGTACGAGCGGTCGGCGACGTTGGGCAGCGCGTGGACGATGCGGTCGATCTCCTCGCGCGACTCGGGCCGGAAGCGGACGATCACGTCGGGCAGGTCGGCCTGGCGGGCGGCGCGGTCGAAGCCGGTCGCCAGCCCGTAGGCGACGGTCACCGCCGCGCCGGCCATCGCCGCGGCCAGGAGCACGCCGGCGAAGGCCAGGCGTGCGCGCCTCATGGCCGCAGGCGCCCGTCGACGAGGTGCAGGATGCGGTCGGCCGTGGCCGTCGCCGCCTCGTCGTGGGTGACGAGCACGACGGCGCGCCCGTCGTCGGCCGCGCGACGTAGAAGGGCGAGGACGGCCGCGCCGGCCTCGGCGTCGAGGTTGCCGGTCGGCTCGTCGGCGAGGACTAGCGCCGGGTCGTGGACGAGGGCCCGAGCGACCGCCAGCCGCTGCTGCTCGCCGCCGCTGAGCTCGTGGGGGAGACGGGCGGACGCTCCGTTGAGCCCAAGGCGATCGATGAGCGCGCGGCCGCGCTCGCGCGCCTCGGGCGCGCTGCCCCGCAGGCGCGTCGGCAGCAGCACGTTCTCCTCGCCGGTCAGCTCGGGCAGCAGGTGGAAGAACTGGAAGACGAAGCCGATGCGGTCGCGCCGCAGCCGCGTGAGGTCGCGCTCGGGCCGCCCGTCGATCCGCGTGCCCGCCACCTCGATCGTGCCCTCGTCGGCGCGATCGAGCGCGCCGAGCAGCTGCAGCAGGGTCGACTTGCCCGAAGCCGACCGCCCGACCACCGCGACGAGCTCACCTGCCCGGGCCTCGATGTCCACGCCATCGAGCACGCGCCGCGCAGCCCGACCGCTGCCGTAGGTCTTCACCAGGCCACGCGCGGCGACGACGATCACCCTGTGCAAGGTAGGCGACGCGGTCAAGCATCGCGCCGGCGGCGGGCGCATTTGCACGGCCACGTCACACTGGTTAGCGTCTGTCCTGCAATCAGGTGATCGCATGCGACTGAACGTGGCAACCGCGGCGATCGTCGTCGTCGCGCTCGCGTTCAGCGGCTCGGCGGGTGCCGCGGAGATCAAGCCTCGACCGGCGCCGCGCATCGTCGGCGGGCAGCCGGCGCAGAGCGGCGCGTGGCCGAGCGCGGCCTTCCTGCTCGGCTTGGACGACGTCGACGGCGACGGTCAGCTGGATCCTGCGTTCGGCTGCACGGGCTCGGTGGTGGCCTCGACATGGATCGTCACCGCGGCGCATTGCCTCCTCGACTCGAACGGCGTCGATCCGGTCCCGGGCATGGTCGCGGTGCTCGGCGTCTCGGACCTCGGCGATCCGTCGGCCGAGGTGATCGCCGCGTCGACGGTGATCGCCCACCCGTCCTACAACGTGCAGCCGTTTCGCAACGACATCGGACTGGTCGCGCTCTCCCTTCCGACGCGCAGCCCGGCGATCCGCCTGGCGAGCTCCAGCGAGCTTGCGGCGGGTCGCTACGTGACCGCGGCCAACGTGGTGAACGCGGCGGGCTGGGGCAACACCGACGAGCAGGCGACGCAGAGCACGTCGGTCCTCCAGGAGGCCTACCTGGCAATCCAGTCCGACGACGACTGCGTGCAGCTCGTCCCGTTCTACGACCCCGCCACGATGACGTGCGCGGGGACCCCGATGACGTCGGGAGCCTGCCGCGGCGACAGCGGCGGGCCGCTCGTCGTCTTCGACGCCCAGACCGGCGAGCGCGTCCTGTGGGGCGCCACGAGCTACGGCCCGCAGGCGCTCTTCGGGTTGCCGCCGTGCTCGCTGCAGCTGCCGGCGGCCTTCACCTGGATCCCCGCCTTCCGCGACTTCATCGATTCGCACATCAACCCACCGCCGCCCGCGACGCCGGCGCCCGTCCCCGGGCCCGCGCCGGTGCCCCAGCCCGCGCCGCGGACCGCGCTGTCGGTGGATCGCATCCGCCCGACGATCCGCGCGCTGCGGCTCAGCCGTACCGCGTTCGCGTCCGCGCGCAGCGGCTCGATGTTCGCCGCCGCGATCGGAACGGTCCTGACCTACCGCCTGTCCGAGCATGCGACCGTCACGGTCACGGTGCAGCGTCGCGCCTGGCTGAGCGGGCGTGTGCGGTGGACGTCGCTGCGGCCCAGCGGGAAGCTGCGCGCCAGCGCCGGCCTCAACGCCGTGACCTTCCGCGGCCGTCTGCCCGGTCGTCGGCTGCGACGCGGCGCCTACCGCCTGCGGCTGACCGCCGTCGATCCCGCGGGCAACCGCTCGTTGCCGCAGACGATCGCCTTCAGGATCACGCGCTGATCGCGTCGCGCCGGCGCAACAGCGTCAGCGTCGTCGCTCCGCCCGCCAGCGCGATCGCCGCCGTCACGACGAACGCGATCCGCAGCCCGACGACCGTGTCGCTGGAGGCCGCCGCGGCGAGCGGGACGAGCAGGGCGATGCTGACCGCGGTGCCCAGCTGGGTGGCGGTGTTGATGAGGCCGGCGGCGAAGCCGCGGTCGGACTCGGCGACGCCGGTGGTCCCGAGCGTGGTGGCGACCACCGCCGCGCACCCGAGGCCGAGGCCGTCGATCGCCCAGGCCGAGAGCAGGATGGCCTCGCCGGCGTCGGCGGTGATCGCGCACGACACGAGCGGCATCGCGACGAGCAGGCACTGAGCGCCGGCCAGCGTGCGCCTCGCGCCCAGGCGGCCGACGAGCACGGCGCCGACCGCCGACCCCGCGATGACCATCAACCCGAACGGCACGAAGCTCAGGCCGTTGGCTGCCGCCGACCACCCGCGCACGTCCTGCAGGTAGACCGCGCCGAGGACCGCGAGCGGGCTCGTGGCCGCGGTGTTCACTGCCGAGGCCACAGTCCCCGCGACCAGCGACCGATTGGCGAACGCGGCGCGCGGCAGCAGCGGCCAGCGCGCGCGCCGTTCGATCGCCGCGAACGCCGCCAGCATCAGCACAGCGCCGGCAAGCGCCGCCCACGTCGCCGCGCCCGGGCCGCCGGCGGCGATCCCGCTCAGCGCGGCCAGCGCGAGCGCCAGCCCGGCCACCGCGGCCAGCGCCCCGCCAAGATCGAGCGGGCGCCGGTCGGCCGGCTCGGGCGCGTCGCCGATCGTCCCCACGAGCAGCAGGCAGCCGATCGACACAACCGCGGGAACCGCGAACGCCGCTCGCCACCCCGCGACGTCGGTGAGGACGCCGCCGACCGCAAGCCCGGCGACGGTCCCGGCGGCGCCCGCTGCCGTCCACCAACCGAGCGCCCGGGGCCGGCGATCCTCGTCGGTTCCCGCCACCAGGAGCGCGAGCGCTGCGGGCACGGTCAGGGCTGCGGCGGCGCCGGTGCCGGCGCGCGCGACGACGAGCATCGCGCCCGACTGCGCGACCCCGCACAGCGCCGAGCCCGCGCCGAAGGTCGCCAGCCCGATCGCGAACAGCCGGCGGTGCCCGACCCGGTCGGCCAGGCGCCCCGAGAACAGCAGCAGGCTCCCGAACAGCAGCGCATACGCGCTGATCACCCATTGCGCGCTGCCCGCGCTCATGCCGAGGTCCGAGCGGATGTCCGGCAGCGCGATGACCGCGGCGTTGATGCTGAGCACGTCGACGAACTGCGACACGCACAGCACCCCGACGCCGACGGCGCCGATCGTCCACTTCGTCTCCCTGCTGGCGACGGCCACGAGCAGCGGCTTACCCGCCGGCAGGGGCGAGCGCTCCGAGGTCGAACAGTGTGCAGTCACCACGATGCCCCCTGCCCGCAAGTCCGCCAAGAGCCGATCGAAGGCGCGCGCACGGCGCTCGCCGCTGCCGTGGCCGCCGCGCATGCCGATCCTCGACCAGCGCCAGCTCGATCTCATCGGCCTCGGCCTCGTCGCCGCCGGCGTGTTCATGGCCTTCCCGCTGTACTTCGGCTGGGACGGGGGCGCGGCCGGCCAGGCGATCGTCGACGGCCTCACCTGGAGCGTCGGGCGCGTCGCCTGGGCCACGCCGGTGGCGCTCGTGGCGGCGGGCGGGCTGCTCGTGCTGCGTCCCGTGCTTCCGGCGGGCGTGCGGCCGTTCCGGGCGGGCGCCGTCTGCCTGCTCGCGTCGGCATGCCTCGGCCTCGCCGTCGGCACGCTCGGCCTCGGCCCGGGCGACGGCTCACCGGTCGACGAACGCGGCGGCCACCTCGGCCAGGTCATGGCCGACGCCGCGACGCGCGCGGTCTCGGACATCGGCGCCCACATCCTCGCGCTCTTCCTCTTCTGCGCCGCCCTGCTGCTGCTCACCGGCGCCACCGTCGCCGGCGTGCTGCGCGCAACCGGGACGCAGGTCGTCGAGACCACGCGCGCGCTGCGCCCGCCCCCGCGCGCGCGCCCAGAGCCCGAGCCGGTCCTGCCGCCCGAGCTCGACGACGAGGAGGTCGTCGTCCGCCCGGCCACGCGCGAGCTCGACGGCGCGCTTCGCTACCCGGATCTCTTCGAGGCCGCGGTCGCCCCGCCGCCGCACGCCGACGAGGACCCCGAACCCGAGCCGGCGCCGGAGCCCGAACCAGAGCCGGAGCCCGAGCTCCAGGCCGTCGAGCCCGCGGACCGCGACGACCAGCAGACGCTCCCGCTCGAGCGCCTCGACCTCGGCGACGTCGAGTACCTGCTCCCCGAGACGAAGCTCCTCAAGCGCTCCACACCCGAGCAGGCCAAGCCCGACACCGCCGGCCAGGAGAAGACCGCGGCGCGGCTCGTGGAGGCGCTCGGCCACCTCGGCGTGGACGCGCAGGTCATCGGCGCGGTCGCCGGCCCGCACATCACCCGCTACGAGCTGCAGCTCGCGCCCGGCGTGAAGATGGCCAAGGTCGCCAACCTCAAGAACGACCTCGCCTACGCGCTCGCCGCGACCGAGATCCGCATCCTCGCCCCGATTCCCGGCAAGCGCGCGGTGGGCGTCGAGGTGCCCAACCGCCATCGCCGCGTGGTCACGCTCGGCGACGTGTTCTCCGAGCCGCCGAAGGACTTCTCGCCGCTCACGGTGTGGCTGGGCAAGGACGTCTCGGGCAAGGCGATCCCGGCCGACCTCGCCAAGATGCCGCACCTGCTCGTCGCCGGTACGACCGGCGCGGGCAAGTCGGGCGCGGTCAACGCGATGCTCTCGTCGATCCTGCTGCGCGCCACGCCCGACGAGGTGCGCCTCGTGCTCGTCGACCCCAAGCAGGTCGAGCTCAACCACTACGAGGCGATCCCGCACCTGCTCACGCCGGTCATCACGTCGCCGCGCATGGCCGCCAACGCGCTGCAGAACCTGGTCAAGGAGATGGAGTGGCGGTACGGCGTGATGAGCGTCAAGCGCACGCGCTCGCTCGTCGAGCTCAACAAGCTGCGCCTGCGCGAGGGCGAGAAGCCGCTGCCCTACATCCTCTGCGTCATCGACGAGCTCGCCGACCTCATGATGGTCGCGCCGGCCGACGTCGAGGACTCGATCATCCGGCTGGCCCAGAAGGCGCGCGCGGTCGGCATCCACCTCGTGCTCGCCACGCAGTCCCCACGCGTGGACGTCATCACGGGCATGATCAAGGCCAACGTCCCGTCCCGGATCGCCTTCTCGGTCAGCTCGCAGACCGACTCGCGCGTGATCCTCGATCAGAACGGCGCCGAGTCGCTGCTCGGCCAGGGCGACATGCTCTTCTCGCCGGTCGGCTCGTCGCGTCTGCAGCGCATCCAGGGCGCCTACATCGACGAGCCCCAGATCGCTGCGCTCACGAGCTTCTGGGCCCGCCAGGGCGAGCCCGA
>Ga0081539_10004586_pt1 | contig 15087 bp, 14 predicted proteins | sample TabmetS4T2R2_FD_71023 | JGI IMG/M metagenome (GOLD analysis project Ga0081539, IMG submission 71023) | Tabebuia heterophylla rhizosphere microbial communities from the University of Puerto Rico - S4T2R2 | ecosystem: Host-associated > Plants > Roots > Rhizosphere ...
AGCGGGGGAGAGGAGCATGAACGATAGAACGAGACTTGTGGGAGGGAGTAAGCGTTGATCAAAGTCTATGCCTCGAGCGTGATCGAAGCGCCGGCCGATTCTGTGTGGGCGCGCATCCGCGACTTCAACGGCCTGCCGGCGTGGACGCCGTTCGTCGCCGAATCGCGCATCGAGGGCGGGCAGCCGGCCGACAAGATCGGCTGCGTGCGCAATTTCCGCCTCAAGGACGGCGGGATGATCCGCGAGCAGCTGCTCACCCTGTCGGACTACGACTACCAGTGCTCCTACTCGATCCTCGAGAGCCCGATGGGCGTCGACAACTACGTCGCCACCTTGAAGCTCACGCCGGTGACCGACGGCAACCGCACTTTCGCCGAGTGGTGGGCCGAGTTCGACTGCGCCCCTGAGCGCGAGGGCCAGCTTTCGCGCGACATCGGCCAGGGTGTGTTCCAGGCGGCTTTCGATTCGCTCAAGACCCTGGTGCGGCGTTGATCGCTGGGAGCGCGCCACTCCGTGGCGCTTCTTCGTGGATTGCACGGCATGAGCGCCACGGAGTGGCGCGCTCCCGGCCATGATCCGCGTCACGCGCTCCGCCATCATCGATGCGCCGATCGAGCGCGTTTGGGCGATCCTGCGCGACTTCAACAGTCACACCGCCTGGCATCCCGTGGTCGCCGAATCGGCCATCGAGAACGATGAGCCGTCCGACCAGGTCGGCTGCGTGCGCAACTTCACCCTGAAGGACGGCAACCACATCCGCGAGCAGCTTCTGGCGCTCTCCGACAACGACTACGTCTCGACCTACTGCATCCTCGACGCCACGCTGCCCATGCAGCGCTACGTCGCCACCGTGCAGCTCAAGCGCGTCACCGACGGCGACCGCACCTTCTGGCACTGGCAGTCGACCTTCGACACGCCGCGCGGCCGCGAGCAGGAGTTCGCCGACCTCGTCGGCAAGGGCGTCTACGAAGGCGGCTTCGAAGGCCTGCGCGCCTTCCTGCGCCGCCGCCCCGGCGCGCCCGCCATTGGCGCCGCCGTGCGGCTGGCCGGTGGCGAGGCGATGGCGACCCAGGGCGTGGTCGCGAGCCGCTTCGGCGGTCCCGAAGTGCTCGAAGCCCGCCCGCTGCAGGCGCCGCCGCCCGGACCAGGCGAGGTGCGCGTCCGCCACGCCGCGATCGGCGTCAACTACATTGACGTCTATGTCCGCAAGGGCGAGTACCGCCTGATCGAGCCGCCGGCGCCGCTCGGCATGGAGGCCGCCGGCGAAGTTCTGGACGTCGGCGACGGCGTCACCCATCTGCTGCCGGGTGACCGCGTCGCCTATGCCTGCGCCCCGCCCGGCGCCTATGTCGGCATCCGCACGCTGCCGGCCGGCCAGGTCGTCGTCCTGCCCGACGAGGTCGACGAGGAGACGGCGGCGGCGCTGATGCTGAAGGGCATGACCGCGGAGTACCTGCTGTACCGCACCCATGCGCTGAAGCCCGGCGAGACCGTGCTGGTCCATGCCGCGGCCGGCGGCGTCGGCCTGCTGCTCTGCCAATGGGCCAAGGCCCTGGGCGCGCGGGTCATCGGCACCGTCTCGACCGACGACAAGGCCCGCGCCGCGCGCGGCGCCGGCTGCGACTCAATCATTGTCGGCCGCGACTATCGCTTTGCCGCCGCCCTGCATGACGCCACCGGCGGCCGCGGCGCCGACGTCATCTACGACGGCCTGGGCCAGGCTGCGGCGCGGGAGAATTTCGAGGCGCTGGCGATGTGCGGCCACTGGATCTGCTACGGCCACGCCAGCGGCCCGGTCGAACGCGTGTCGGTCGAGAGCCTGGGCCAGAAATCCGCGACCTTCTCGAGCCCGGTGCTGTTCCACTACACCGCCGACCGCGCGACGCTCACCCGGATGGCCGAGCGGACCTTCGACGCGCTGCGTCAGGGCATCCTGCGCCCCGACATCCGGCATCGCTATCCATTGGCATCGGCTGCCCAGGCCCATCGCGATCTCGAAGGCCGTTCGACGGTCGGTCCGCTGGTCCTGTTGCCTTAAAGCGGGATGACTTTAGGTCGACCGTCTTTGCCGGGAGCGCGGCACTCCAGTGCCGCTCATGGGGTGTTGCAGCGGCAAGGAAGAGCGCCACTGGAGTGGCGCGCTCCCGGCAATGAGTCGACCTGATATCATCATCCTCTAGCGCCCCCGATCGTCATGCCGCGTAGAGCGTGACGGGCCGCTCGAAGCCTTTCAGATCGTAGGGCGTGCTGGTGCTGCCCGCGAGATCGTCGCCCACGCTCTGGTGGACGGCTTCAGTCACCAGGATCTCGCCGGGTTTGGCGGCCGATTGCGCCCGCGCGGCCGTGTTCACCACGGTGCCGATGGCGGTGAGATCGCGATGGGAGCGGCCGAACTCCCCGAAGCTCACCTCGCCGCAGTGAATGCCGACGCCAACGCCGATCTCGCCCTTGGTCGTGCCGAGCAGGTCGGCGAACTCCGGCTGCCGGGCTGCCATGCGACGCTGCAGCTCGCGGGCAGCCAACACCGCCTGTCGCGCATGGTCAGCCTGCTTGACCGGGAAGTTGAACACCGCCATCACGGCGTCGCCGATGGTCTTGTTCAAGAGCCCGTCATGTTCCCAGATGGCGGCGGCGCATTCGTCGTAGAAGATGTCGAGCACGCCGCCCATCTCGGTCGCCGACAGCGACTGCGACAGGCTGGTATAGGCCCGGAGGTCGGCGAACATGATCGTGGCGTCGATCGTGATCTTGGTCGCCTTCATGACCTTCTTGAACATGAGCTCGCAGAAGGTGCAGAGGTTGGGGTTCATGCGGCTGGGCCGCAGGCCGACCACGCGGAACGGCACCGAAAGGGGGCCGCGCAGGGCGATCGGCATGCGCATGCTCTGCCAGCATCCCTTGCAGATCAGAGCTTGACGTACCGCCATCTCGCGCCTCGGAAATCGGCCTCAGTCTACCATCGCGTCAGGTGAGATGCACTCCGACCGCTGTGATCGAATACGGGCGCAATGCTGAAGTTCCTGTAGCCCGACGACGGCCTTCGGCGCTCTACTGGCGCGTCGATGCGTCCGCCGCTGATTCCCCGCCTGCTCGTGCCGCGCCTGCCGTTCTTCTACGGCTGGATCGTGCTGGCTTGCATCTGCCTGGCCGGCTTCGCGCGCCAGGGGCCGGCCGTCGCCACGCTCTCGGTCTTCGTCGTGCCCATGACCGACGCCTTCGGCTGGTCGCGTACCGAGATGGCGGGAGCGGTCTCGCTGGGCGGCGTGCTGGCGGCGTTCGTGTCGCCGATGATCGGGCCGGTGCTCGACCGGCGCGGCGCCCGGCTGATCCTCTGCCTCGCCGTGCTCGGCACCGGGCTTGCCACCATGGCATTGTCGCTCGTGCAGTCGCTGCTGGCGTTCTACCTGCTGTTCGTCTTCGCCCGCATGATCTGGGCCGGCCCCTTCGATCTCGGCCTCTACGGCGCGCTGAACAACTGGTTCGTGGCGCGGCGGGCGCGCGCGACCTCGATCGCCACGCTCGCCCAGATGTCGGGCCTGGTGGTGCTGCCGATCATCGCCCAGCTCGCCATGCAGGACGGCGGTTGGCGCCACGGCTGGGTGGCGATCGGCGCCACCGTGCTGGCCGTGGGCTTCCTGCCGGCCTGGCTGTTCCTGGTACGCCGGCCCGAGGACGTCGGGCTGGTGCCCGACCGCATCGTCTCGGGGGCGGCGCCACCCATTGCCGAGCCGCGCTTCACCCGCGCCGCCGCCATGCGCACCCAGGCGTTCTGGCTGCTGTCGCTCTACACCGTGCTGGTCTTCCCGGTGCAGGCCGGCGTCAGCCTGCACCAGGCGCCACATCTCATCGAAAACGGCCTGTCGCCCATCGCCGCCGCGACGGTCATCAGCTTCTTCTCGGCGATGTCGGCGGTCGCGAGCTTCGGCATCGGCTTCCTGCCGCGGCGCTGGCCGCTGCGCTACGTGATGTCGCTCGCCGCCCTCCTGCTTGGGACGGGGACGTTGGGGCTGATCGGCGTCGGCTCCATCGAAATCGCCTACTTCTTTGCCGGCCTGTTCGGCCTCGGCATCGGCGGCGTCATGACCTTGCTGCCGATGGCCTGGGCCGACTATTTCGGGCGGGAGAGCTACGGCGCCATCCGCGGCGTTGCGCTGTCGCTGCAGGTGATCGCTCAGGCCGCAGGCCCAGTCGCGTCGGGCCTGCTCCGTGACACGAGCGGCAACTATACGGGCTCGCTGGTCCTGTTTGGCAGCCTGGCCGCCTTTGCCGCCGTCGCCGCCTTGCTGGCCCGCCGTCCTATCGCCGATTCAGCTCTTCGATGAACTGACGCCACGGCAAGGCCCGCACGCCCGGTGCGACGGCGTTGCTCGCCGCCGCGTCCTTCGCCGGCTGATGGACGATCGTCAGGCTGGCAGGGCGATGCGGTCGTCCTTGCGACATCGCCTCCGACAACCGACGCAAGGGAGCCGCCATTGCCGGAGTAATCGTTCGTCCGGCCTTGCATTCAACCAGCATCGGGGTGCCCGCGGGACCTGGAACGATAAAATCGACTTCCAGGCCTTGCAGGTCACGAAAATGATAGAGCTCGCGGCGCCGGCCCGCGTTGGTCTGTGCTTTCGCGATCTCGCTCGCGATCAGGCCTTCGAACAGAGAGCCGCGGAACGGCGAACGCTCGAGTTCCCGCTGGCTCTCTATGCCCAGTAGGTGGCAGGCGAGGCCTGTGTCGGCGACATATAGCCGTGGCGACTTGATCAGGCGCTTGCCGAAGTTCTCGAAGTAGGGCGGCACCAGCAATATCTGTGCGGTGGCTTCCAGCACATCCAGCCAATGTCCGATGGTTGGCACGCTTATGCCGAGCGGCGCGGCCAGATCGGACTTGTTGAGGATCTGGCCATGGCGACTGGCAAGCAGCCCAAGGAAGCGCCGGAATGTCGAAAGATCGCGCACGTTCACGATAGCCCGTACATCACGCTCCAAGTAGGTCTGCAGGTACGAGCTGAACCACAGCCTGGCCGAGGAGGGACGGGCGAGGACTTCGGCATATCCTCCCCTCAGCAAGTCGACGCGAGGCGATTCGTGCGCCGAGAGGGGCAACAGCTGCAGGATCGCGGCCCGGCCGGCCATCGATTCCGTCACACCCTGCATCAGCGGCGCCTCCTGCGAGCCGGTCAGCAGCCATTGCCCGGCGCGGGCCGGATGCCGATCGATACGCGCCCGTATGTGCGCGAACACTTCCGGGACATTCTGTATCTCGTCCAGGATGACAGGTGGTTCGATCGCGTCGAGGAAACCACGCGGGTCGGCCCTGAAGCGAGCGACGAGATCGGGCTCCTCCATCAGGAAGTAGCGGGCCTTCGGAAACAGATGGCGCAACAGCCGGGTCTTGCCGGCGCGCCGAGGCCCGGTAAGGACGACGGCTGGAAATCGCCGATATGCTTCCCGGATGACCGGCTCAAGGGTTCGCGTGACATACCGCATTTGATAAATCTAAAGTACAACTTTAAATTAATCAAATATTGGGCTGGTCGGGTGCCGAAAGGCGCCAGGGGCCATATCTTGCCTTGTTGGCCCTTCGGTTCGGCGCGCCCGCCGAGCGGACCGCTTGCACCTCACGGCCCGGTCCCGTACCCTTTTCGCGCCCAAAAGAGGCTGCACCGCCGGATAAGGGAGAAAAACGGCGGTAGCGATTGAGGAAACGGCTTCGCATCAGGGACGAAACAGCCGGCAATTGGGGCCTTCCGCGGGACCAGGGTGCTCCCGGGGGAGAAGTGCACGCTGGCGACAAGCAGGGCTTCGGAGACAGACAGCATGCCGCCATTGCTGGAGGTGAGGGCACTCCATACTGAATTCAGGACAGGCGCCGGCCTGGTGCGCGCCGTCGACGGCATTTCCTATACCGTCGAGGCCGGTGAGACCGTGGCCATCGTGGGCGAGAGCGGCTCGGGCAAGTCGGTCGGCGCGCTCTCGATCCTGCGCCTCATCCCCGATCCGCCGGGGCGCATCACCGGCGGCGAGATCCTGTTCGACGGCAAGGACCTGCGCCGCCTCACCGAGCCCGAGATGCGCGAGATCCGAGGCCGCGACATCGGCATGGTGTTCCAGGAGCCGATGACCTCGCTCAATCCCGTGCTCACCATTGCCCGCCAGATCACCGAGACCCTGGAGCAGCATCAGGGCGCCGACCGCGACACGGCGGAGCGCCGGGCCCTCGAGCTGCTGGAGATGGTGGGCATCGCCGACCCGGCGCGGCGCCTCAAGCAATATCCCCATCAGCTGTCCGGCGGCATGCGCCAGCGCGTCATGATCGCCGTGGCGCTCGCCTGCAATCCCAAGCTGATCATCGCCGACGAGCCGACCACGGCGCTCGACGTCACCATCCAGGCGCAAATCCTCGAGCTGATGAAGTCGCTGACGGTCCGGCTGGGCGTCGCGCAGATCATCATCACCCACAATCTCGGCGTGGTAGCGCGCTACGCCAGCCGCGTCAACGTGATGTACGCCGGGCGCATCGTCGAGGCGGGCAGCGCCGAGGCGATCTATCACAATCCGCGCCATCCCTACACGATGGCCCTGCTGAAGTCGGTGCCGCGCCTGGACCAGCCGCGGCGGGCGCGACTTGACCCCGTCGAGGGTCAGCCTCCCGACCTGACGCGGCTGGATGGCGGATGCGCCTTCCGGCCGCGGTGTCGTTTTGCCGTCGAGCAATGCGCCCAGGCCCAGCCGCCGCTCGCGCCGGCGGGGGAACCGGGCCATCTCTCCGCCTGCTTCCGCAGCGCCGAGCTCGCGGTCCTGCAGGACGTCGCGGCATGAACGCACCAATCGCCGAACGGCCCTTGGTCGAGGTGCGTGGGCTTGCCATGCACTTCCCGATCTCCGAGGGAATCGTGATCACGCGCAAGATCGGCGCCGTGAAGGCGGTGGACGGCATCGACTTCGCCATCAAGCGCGGCGAGACCTTGGGCCTGGTCGGCGAAAGCGGCTGTGGCAAGACCACGACCGGCCGCTGCATCCTGCGGCTCGAGAAGCCGACGGCGGGCGAGATCCTGTTCGACGGCCAGGACGTCAACCGCATGGAGCGCCGCGACCTGGTGGCTCTGCGCCGGCGCATGCAGGTGATCTTCCAGGATCCCTACAGCTCGCTCAACCCGCGCATGAAGGTGGGCGACATCATCGGCGAGCCGATCAAGGTGCATGGCGTCGAGCCCGACGCCCGGCGCCGGCGCGACAAGGTGCGCGAGCTGTTGTCGGTGTGCGGGCTCGATCCGAAGTTCAGCGACCGCTATCCGCACGAGATGTCGGGTGGCCAGCGCCAGCGCGTGGGCATCGCCCGCGCGCTCGCGCTCGATCCGGAGTTCATCGTCTGCGACGAGGCGGTGTCGGCGCTCGACGTGTCGATCCAGGCCCAGGTGGTCAACCTCCTGGAGGACCTGCGCGAGCGCTTCGGCCTCACCTATCTGTTCATCGCCCACGATCTCTCGGTCGTGCGCCATCTCTGCCAGCGTGTCGCGGTGATGTATCTCGGCCGCATCGTCGAGATGGCCGACAGCGACGAGCTGTTCGACAATCCGATGCATCCCTACACCCAGGCCCTGCTGTCGGCGGTGCCGATCCCCGATCCGCGCGTCGAGGCGGCGCGCGCCTTCCAGCCGACGCGCGGCGAGGTGCCGAGCCCGATCAATCCGCCGTCGGGCTGCGTCTTCCATCCACGCTGCCCGATGGCCGTCGACGGCTGCAAGCAGGCGAGACCTGTCTTGCGAGAGCTCCGCCCGCGCCATTGGGTGGCGTGCAGCGAGGTGAACGGATGAGCGTCTTGCCGGACCGCGGACCTCCAGGTCCGGAAGACGATGACTATGAGCGGACCTGGAGGTCCGCGGTCCGGCAAGAGGTGGCGTACGCGTAAAGGATAAAAGGAAAAGAAATCAGGTTGCACAGGAGGAGGCGATGTACGTGCGTACAGGACTCTTAGCTGCCGGGCTTGGACTGGCCGCGATCGCGGTGCTTCCCGCCGCGGCCCAGACGCCCAAGAAGGGCGGAACGCTCACCTACATGATCCCGGCCGACGCGCCGCCGAGCTTCGATGGCCATCGCGAGACGACCTTCGCCACGGTCCATGCCGGCGCACCGTTCTACAGCGTGCTGATCCGGGTCCCGCCCGACAATCCGGCCTCGACCACGGACTTCGTCTGCGACCTCTGCACCGAGATGCCCAAGCCGACCGACGGCGGCAAGACCTTTACCTTCAAGATCCGCCCGGACGTGAAGTTTCACGACGGCGCCAAGCTCACCGCCCAGGACGTGGCTACGAGCTGGACCTACATCGTCTTCCCGCCCAAGGGCGTCACCAGCGCCCGGGTCAGCTACTACGAGATGGTCGACAAGATCGAGGCGCCCGACGATCAGACCGTGGTCTTCCGGCTGAAGCGGGCGACCACGGCCTTCCTGCCGGCGCTCGCCGATCCCTTCGCCTGGATCTACAAGAAGGAGCAGCTGGAGAAGGATCCGCACTGGTACGAGAAGAACATCCTCGGTTCCGGCCCGTTCAAGTTCGCGGGCTACGAGGTCGGCCAGGTCATCAAGGGCGTGCGCAATCCCGACTACTACCACAAGGGCCAGCCCTATCTCGACGCGATCGAGGGCGTCTTCGCCGACAAGCAGTCGGTCCGCGTCGAGGCGCTGCGCGGCGACCGCGCCGCCATCGAGTTTCGCGGCCTGCCGCCGTCGGCGCGCGACCAGCTGGTCAAGGAGGCGGGCAAGGACGTGGTCGTGCAGGACAGCGACTGGAACTGCGGCAACATCCTGACGCCCAACCAGAGGAAGAAGCCGTTTGACGACGTCCGCGTGCGCAAGGCGCTGGCGCTCGCCATCGACCAGTGGGCGGGCGCGCCGGCGCTGGCCAAGATCGCCAACGTCCGCACGGTGGGCGGCATCGTCTTCCCGGGCTCGCCGCTTGCCGCCACCAAGGAGGAGCTGCAGCAGATCGCGGGCTTCTGGCCCGACATCAACAAGTCGCGCGAGGAGGCCAAGCGGCTCCTCAAGGAGGCCGGCGCCGAGGGGCTGAAGTTCGAGCTGCTCAACCGCAACGTCGACCAGCCCTACAAGTATGTCGGCACCTGGGCGGTCGCCGAGTGGAAGAAGATCGGGCTGAACGTCGAGCAGAAGGTCGTGCCGACCGGCCCGTGGTTCTCCAACATGCGCGCCGGCACGTTCGACGTCGCCATGGAGGCCAACTGCCAGAGCGTGGTCAATCCGGTGCTCGATACCGGCAAGTACCTGCCGCACACGGTCTATCCGGAGAACTACGGCGGCTACACCGATCCGAAGTCGATCGAGCTCTACGAGAAGATGCAGGTCGAGACCGATCCGGCCAAGCAGCGCGCAGCCATGCGCGCCTTCGAGAAGCACACGCTCGACACCATGGCGCATGAGATCGTCCTGCCCTACTGGTACCGCATCGTCCTGGCACGGTCCTATGTGAAGGGCTGGAAGATCAGCCCGAGCCACTACCTGAACCAGGACCTCGCCAACGTGTGGCTGGACAAGTGACCGCCGCGGAGATGGAGCGAAGCGCATGTATCGCTACATCGTGACAAGGCTCCTGCTGGCGGTTCCGACGCTGGCAGGGGCGGCGGCGCTCGTGTTCGTGCTGATGCGGCTCATCCCGGGCGACGTCTGCGTCATCCGGCTGGGCGCCGGCGGCGCCCATGTCGACGCGGCGTCGCTGGCGGCGTGCCGCCAGCAGCTCGGCCTCAACGACCCGATGATCGTGCAGTTCCTCGACTTCCTGTGGAACTACGCCACCTTCAACTTCGGCATCTCGATGTGGTCGGGCAACCCGGTGATCCACGAGATCGCCATCCGGCTGCCGGTGTCGCTCGAGATCGCCGTGCTGGCGACGGTGATCGCCATCCTGATCGCCATCCCGCTCGGCACGATCTCGGCCTTGAAGGAGAACACCTGGCTCGACCATGTCGTGCGCGTGCTGGCGATCGCCGGCATCGCCACGCCGTCCTTCTGGCTCGGCATCATGTCGCTGGTGCTGGTGCTCGACATCACCTACCTCGCCACCGGCCATGCCTGGCGGCCGCCCATCACCTTCGTGTCGTTCTGGCAGGATCCGCTGGCCAACCTTTCCATCATCGCCCTGCCGGCCATCACCGTCGGTTACCGCTACTCGGCGGTGACGATGCGGCTCACGCGCTCGGCCATGCTCGAAGTGATGCGCGAGGATTATATCCGCACCGCCCGCGCCAAGGGGCTGCTCGAGAAGATCATCATCAACCGGCATGCGCTCAAGAACGCGCTCTTGCCCGTGGTAACCCTGATCGGCATCGAGTTCGCCTTCCTGATCGGCGGCCTGGTCGTCACCGAGCAGGTCTTCAACCTGAACGGCATCGGCCGGCTGCTCGTGCAGGCGGTGCAGAACCAGGACAACGTGCTGGCCCAGGCCCTGGTGATGCTGGTGGTCGCCGTCTTCGTCATCGCCAATCTCGTGGTCGACGTGCTCTACGCCTGGCTCGATCCCCGGATCCGCTACTCATGACCATCACCGCCCGCACCCCGGTTGCCCCTGGCGCGGCCGCCGACGAACTGCCCGAGATCCAACGCTCGCCGCTGCACGCCGTCCGCCAGTTCGTCCGCCGCCAGCCGCTCGGCACGCTCGGCCTGCTGATCGTGGTGGTCATGTTCGCGGCCGGCGCGATGGCCGGCTGGATCGCGCCCTACGATCCGGAGGCCAACGACTTCGCGGCCATGATGCAGGCGCCGAGCTGGGAGCATCTTCTGGGCACCGACCAGCTCGGCCGGGACATCTTCTCGCGCCTGGTGTTCGGGGCGCGCACCGCGTTGCTCGTCGGCTTCAGCTCGGCCGTGGTCGGCGGCGTCATCGGCCTGGTGCTGGGCGTCACGTCGGCCTATTTCGGCGGCTGGTTCGACCTCGTCTTCCAGCGCGTGCTCGACGTGCTGATGGCCTTCCCGCTGATCATCCTGGCGCTGGCGGTGGTCGCCGTGTTCGGCACCGGCGTGGTCAACGTCATCATTGCCATCACCGTGCCGCTGGTGCCGCGCTGCGGCCGCGTCGTGCGCGCGAGCGCGCTCGCGGTGCGCGAGGTGCCCTATGTCGACGCCGCCCGTGCGCTCGGCTTCAGCCACGCCCGCATCGTGCTGCGCCACATGGTGCCCAACGTGGTGGCGCCGTTCCTGATCCTGCTGTCGGCCTTCGTGGGCCAGGCGATCCTCGCCGAGGCGTCGCTCTCCTACCTCGGCCTCGGCGTGCAGGAGCCCGTGCCGGCCTGGGGCCTGATGCTGCAGGGCGGGGCGGAGGAGTACGCCACGACGGCGCCGTGGATCGCGGTGTTCCCGGGGCTCGCCATCGTGCTCACTGTGCTCGGCATCAGCCTGTTCGGCGACGCGCTGCGCGATGCGATCGATCCGAAGCTGCGGGATCGGTAGGGCTTGCGCTGAGGGCCGATCACGCATCATTCGTGCGAGGAGTCTCCCCATTCGGGATCCAAGGCACTCTAAAGATGCTTTGCCAGTCATACTGCCATGTGGGGAGCAGCGTGCCGTCAGCGAGCCCCTCTGCTTTGAAGAGCATGTTGTATTTCACGTAAAGCTTATCGAGCAGGTCGATGCAGTCATCGACCTGATTGTATGTTGGCAACTGTTTTGGTGCCCGACGATCTGTGAGCGACGCGACGGTCGCACCCGGGCTGAGCGGCACAAGGCGTGGTGTGATCGTCTGCCCCACCCGCGACCCGTGGCCCTCCATGGAGCCCAAAAAGTCACCAGAATGAAATTTACCACAGTTCTTGACATTGCGGCACTGTAGTTATAATATCGGCCTGTTACGTTGCGCCCCCGCGCTCCCGCTCTATGCATCGTTTGTTCGAAACCAGGAAAGTGCGGCTGATACCGCGCGGCCCGTTCGGCTATTTCTTCCGGACGGGTCGGGCGCCGGCATCCTCGATGGCAAGCCCTACCGATAGAGGGCGGCCGGGCGGGGCACACATGGAGTGCACCCCATGGGTGAGACAGTAAATTCCGGGCAGATAGGTTGATCATTGATCTGCGGTCCGCGGCGGCCGGTCAAGAAGGTGACTGGGCGGGGGCGGCGCGAAGCCGTCGGTTCGCGCAGCGCCGTCCCCGCCCGGCAGCACGGAGGCTCGCTGGGCTGCCTCGAAACAAAATCGAGCGCCGGAAATGCCGGGAATGCCGGAAAATCGACTGCAGTGCCTGCACCGCGGCGCTAGTAGACCCGCGGGGTGAAGGTGCCATGCAGCAGGAACGGCACGTGATGCCTGAGCCGTGCCACGAACAGGGGCTTGGTTGACAAGTCGCGGGCGTCCAGCGCGACGACGTCGGTGCGCTGCCGGCTGGCATCGAACACCAGGGTGACGATCACGCCGTCATCCTCGGCGCCGCCCGGCGCGGCGATGAAAAACGGCTCGCCAGGATAGCCGTCGGGGCCGAAATCGTGGCGCAGGACGGTGCCGGCCTGGAAGTCGACCTTGGCGATCTGCTGTTGCAGGCCCGTCATCCGGTCGGCGCGATTGCAGGCGATGTAGGCGTAGCGGTGGCGCTTGCCGACATAGGCCGGGTTGATGACGGGAAACTCGTTGGACGTGCCGGTATCGAAGACGCGGCGGTCGACCTTGCCGGTCGCAAGATCGATCTGCAGGCGGGTGAGGCGCGCCATGCCGGGCGACGGCCAGTCCGATTTCCAGTAGTCACGCAGCGCCTGGCCGATGGTGAGGTAATCGGGATAGCGGCAGAGGTCGAGCACAAGCGCACCGTCATCCTCGTAGCCGTTGGCGAAGTGGAACTGGAAGAAGGCGTCGGTCTCGATGATGCGCGCCTTGCCGCCGTCGCGCGGCACCAGCAGGATCAGGGTCGGCTTCTTGGCCTCCCAATGCAGTGCGGCGTCGAAGCTTTTCAGGCCGAGCAGGAAGGCGAGCGGCGTCGACAGGATCGGCCCGATGCAGAAGGCGAGGTAGTTCCTGGTCAACACGAAGTCGTGGTTCATCACCGCATAGGGCAGGGTGATCCTGGGCAATGCCGTGAGCGTGCCCTTGGCCAGGCGATAGGGCGTCAGCGTGCACTTTGCGCCGTAGTCGACGCCGAAGTTGAACACCTCGCCGGTGTCGGGATCGCGCTTGGGATGGGCGGAGAAGGCCTCGACCTTGCCGCCGAAGGTCTCCTCGCCGCGCGTCTCGAGCGTGGCCGGATCCAGGGCGACGGGCGGCCCGCCCTCCCACAGCGACAACAGCCGGTCGCCCTCCATCAGCACCGAGGTGTTGGAGACGTTGGCCGGCCGGCGGAAGGCGTTGGATAAAATGCCGCCCGGCCGCATCTTGCCGAAGCCGCGATGCTTGATGGAGCCGGCGGCCGTCTCGTCGCGGTAGTTGTCGGTGCGGACGTAGCGGTTGCGTAAGCGGATGCCGTCGTCGCCAAAGCGGAGCGCCACGATCATGCCGTCGCCGTCGAACCAGTGCGGAAACCACTCGCCGCTGAGCTGGTTGCGGCCCGAGCCGTTGCGGAACAGCGTGCCTCTCAGCGTCGCCGGCACCTCGCCGTCGATCTCCTCGATCCGGTAGTCCTGCTCTTCGTTGAGGGAGCGGAAGCCCGCGCTCCACGGGTGGGCCTCGGTCGTCATCCGGCCGAGACTATCACGTCAGGCGCAGATCGTCGGCACCATGGAGTTGGCGAAGGCTTTGAGGTCCGCGGCCTTGGTGCCCAGCCGGGCGCGGATGGCGATGGCATACATGATGGCGCCGGCCATGCGGGCACGGGCCGCCGGCGCGGGCTTCTTGGGCAGGTCGCTCGCGGCAAAGGCGCGCTCCAGGCTCTTCTCGATGGCAGCCAAGAGCTCGGCGGCGGCCTCGCCGATCCTGGGATAAGTCGGCGATTCGACGGCCGCGGTGCCGACGATCATGCAGCCCGGCCGATGCGGCGGCGCGGTGTAGAGATCGATCGCCGCCGAGTAGACGCGGGCCAGGCGCTGCTCGATCGGGCCGGGGCCGGCCAGGATCGCGTCGAGGCCCTCGATGCTTTTGGCGCCGTAGAAGCGCAGCGTGGCGATGTAGAGCTGTTCCTTGTCGCCGAACGCGGCGTACAGGCTGGGCCGGTTGAGGCCGGCGGCGGCGGCCAACTCGTCGAGCGAGGCGCCGCTGAAGCCCTTGGCCAGGAATACGCCGCGGACCTTTTCAAGTACCTCCTCGGTAATGAAGCCGCGCGGCCGGCCGCGTGAACGTTTCGTTATTTCTGTACCAGTTCGCATGATTTGCCTTGACGCGGCCTGCCGGCCGTATTTCTGTACCGTATCGCATAAAACCCAGGAGGACGCGATGGAACTGTTCGCCTCACCCATGGCCTGCTCTCTCGCCTCGCATATCACGGCAGTCGAGGCGGGTCTCCCCGTCAAGGTCAGGTTCATCGAGAACAAGAAGACCGACGATGGCGGCGACTACTACCAGATCTCGGCCAAGGGCTACGTTCCGGCGCTGCGGCTCGACGACGGCCAGATCCTGAACGAGGGCCCGTCGGTGCTGCAGTACTTGGCCGACCGTAAGCCCGAGAGCGGGCTCGCGCCGGCCTGGGGCACGCTGGAGCGCTACCAGCTGATCGACATGCTGAACTACCTGTCGACGGAGCTGCACAAGCGCATCTTCTACAACGTGTTCAATCCCAACGCGGCCGAGCCCACCAAGGCCGCGGCCCGGGCGCTGTTCGAGCCGACCTTCGACCACCTTGCCAAGAAGCTCGGCACCGGCGACTACCTCGTCGGCAACAGCTTCACGGTGGCCGACGCGTATCTCGTCACGATGCTGAACTGGGCGGTGTTCCTGAAGGTCGACCTTTCGAAGTGGCCGACCATCGCGGCGTACCACCAGAAGCACCTCAAGCGCCCGTCCGTCGTGAAGGCGATGGGCGTGGAGATGGCGGAGCGACAGCGTAGGGCGGCCTGATCTTCGCCGGGAGCGCGGGCCTCCGGCCCCCCTCATGAAACATTAGCGGGCCGGGGGGCCGCCCTCCCCGGAAACTATGAAGCCCTCTTTTTTCGGACCGCCGACCCGGCCCTTGGGGCCCTCT
>Ga0081539_10004587_pt1 | contig 15083 bp, 11 predicted proteins | sample TabmetS4T2R2_FD_71023 | JGI IMG/M metagenome (GOLD analysis project Ga0081539, IMG submission 71023) | Tabebuia heterophylla rhizosphere microbial communities from the University of Puerto Rico - S4T2R2 | ecosystem: Host-associated > Plants > Roots > Rhizosphere ...
TGGTGAGGTGGAGAGGCAGATCGTGCCCGCCGTGATTGACGAGATGCTGGTAAAAAGAGTGACCGAAGTAATAGCATTCGCGATAAGAATCCCAGCCCCAATTGGCGGTGTGATCGGCGTAGAAGCGCGGATGGTCGCAGCGGAAGATGCCGGATTGGCGGCAGTCACAGGAGGGTTTGCCGGCAGGGCTCGAACCGGAGACCAAGGCCGAGCCGTCGCCGCAGACGACGAGCTGGTTGAGATCGCCGAGCATGCCGCGCTGGGCCGAAGGGATGACGGCGGATGTGAAGAGCAGATTCTCAAGGCGAGAGAGAAAATCCTGAGGTCTGAGCTGGTCGGCGCGCCCGAGCAGTTGATCTTTGAGATGGATGGTGATGGAGTCGCAGCGCGCAAGAATCTCGGCGCGGGCACGTTCTTTGTCGGCTTTCTCCTGGTGAAGATTGCGCAGGCGCTGCTGCTTGCGGAGCTGAGAAGGTCTGATCCGATGCGGACAGTCGGGTTGATAAGGGCCATCTTCGAGGCGGTCGATGAAGAGATAGAAAGCGCCAACACTGGGAGTATCGCCGGGTTGACAGCCGGCAATGGCGGCCAGTCGAGGCTCACGCCGCAGTTCAGCAGCGAAGTCGGTGATGCTGTGTCGGCCAAGAGTGAGCATGAGCAGCAAGGCACGGAGCATCAGGACGGGGTCGCGCGGCTGGCGGCCTCTGGGAGCTGGAGAGTAAAGTTTGAGCAATTCGGGTTCGAGGCGATCCAGATCGAGGCGGATCAGGAGCAGAGCGGCTTGCAGCCAATCATCGGGCAAGCGAGAAGAATCGAGTGATTGCCAGGCGGAGAGGTTTTCAGCGAGCGAATTTTGGTATATCTCATGAGGCATGATTCCTCCTTGAGTGAGTGTGTGACGCTTAAGGAAACCGCCGGAAGAGCTTTAAGCCTGAGAAACGAGAAGCTCCGGGCGGGAGACTTGTTGAGAAGCGGAAAACTGGCACGCTGCCGGGGAGGAATCAAGGGAATTTCTGAGAGCTGAAATCGAGGTCAGGAAAAGGGATTGATTGGCCTGAGGAGCCCGAGCTTAAGCGATTGTAAAATCAGGCTTTTGAATTTCTGAAAAGGCTCAAGAGGAGACTGAAACTAATAATTAACGAAACGATAAGCTAATGACTGCTGAATGTTGCTGAGCGCTCTCCGATGAAGAGGAGACTGAAACCACAATACTCAGCTAAGGAGAACATCATCATGTCTGAGTTGCTGAGCGCTCTCCGATGAAGAGGAGACTGAAACGATCGACAATTTAGGGCAATACCAGTAACCTCCAAGGGTTGCTGAGCGCTCTCCGATGAAGAGGAGACTGAAACTGCGTACCGCCTCGGCGTCGGCACTCACCCTACCGAGTTGTTGCTGAGCGCTCTCCGATGAAGAGGAGACTGAAACCCAGCCAAGGCAGCGAGCAAAACACATTCTGTGTGAAAGGTTGCTGAGCGCTCTCCGATGAAGAGGAGACTGAAACTCGGCATTATCCCAACCACCTGCGAACGCAGCTGCGTCGTTGCTGAGCGCTCTCCGATGAAGAGGAGACTGAAACTCGGTATCCAGCGTGAGGACGTGTTGATGGAATCTTTCGTTGCTGAGCGCTCTCCGATGAAGAGGAGACTGAAACCTAAAGCCCTCGGCAGGCAATCTCGTCATTGTAGAATTGTTGCTGAGCGCTCTCCGATGAAGAGGAGACTGAAACCAACGCTTCGATTGAATAACGTCGTCCCTCTCCACAAGTTGCTGAGCGCTCTCCGATGAAGAGGAGACTGAAACCGTACCAGCTCCTTGACCGCTGCGGCCACGGCTTTCGGTTGCTGAGCGCTCTCCGATGAAGAGGAGACTGAAACTGACCCCGCGAGCCACCAAGAAGCTGAAGCCGCCTTGCAGAGCCCAGCGGTTGCTGAGCGCTCTCCGATGAAGAGGAGACTGAAACCGAACCTGGCATTCCACAAGTCTGCGGCCGAACTCGCGATGTTGCTGAGCGCTCTCCGATGAAGAGGAGACTGAAACCCGATGAGCTGAGAGACGTTGTATTGGGTTGCCTGTATGGTTGCTGAGCGCTCTCCGATGAAGAGGAGACTGAAACGACTGCCAAGCATTTAGGGATGACCACCGAAGGCACGGGTTGCTGAGCGCTCTCCGATGAAGAGGAGACTGAAACGGCTGAAGAATCGGCGCATCCACGCCCTGAGCGCGGGTTGCTGAGCGCTCTCCGATGAAGAGGAGACTGAAACGACCCGGAGGTGAGGGAGTGGAATGCCGCGCTAGTAGGTTGCTGAGCGCTCTCCGATGAAGAGGAGACTGAAACGGAACAGACCGGCCGACGATGTCTTTGCGCTCCGGCAAGTTGCTGAGCGCTCTCCGATGAAGAGGAGACTGAAACACAACCGTGCCTGATACTCCCGTGGTCCGGCAGGTCAGTTGCTGAGCGCTCTCCGATGAAGAGGAGACTGAAACGCAATTGGTGGCTCCGGTGATAGAGGCGTGGGAGAAGTTGCTGAGCGCTCTCCGATGAAGAGGAGACTGAAACCCAATAGTTGGGGAACTATCTATCGCGAACTTTGGCTTGTTGCTGAGCGCTCTCCGATGAAGAGGAGACTGAAACATCACCGGGGGAAGAAGTGTCAGGTGGATTTGCAGGCAGTTGCTGAGCGCTCTCCGATGAAGAGGAGACTGAAACTCACCCACGACGGATCCGAAAGCAGGGCTGAAAGCCAGTTTCGGCGCGTAAACGTTCAGGCCCTGGAAATGAGCGTCCAGACCAACCGTGGACAGTTCGATCGCCGCGAAGTATCCTCTTTCGATCAACCATGGCAGCGTCGAGTAAGTGAACTGAAATTATGGAATCTAATTCAGCAAGAATTGAGCTTGATTATGTTCGGCAAGTTGGCAGCTTGTCTGAAGAGAGTCTCATCCGCTTTTATGAAGTTCTGGCGCATAATCTAACTGTTGGCATCCGAGCGATCTGGTCAGCCGAAGGGGTCAACGATTCACAAAAGGTCGAAAGGATGAAATGGATTAACGAGATCACCCACAGAATAGTATTGAAAAGTGCAGCCCTTAGGATGGGCATAAACGAATGCTCAGAGGCAGATACCTGGGAGATGATGCAAGATTATCTCGCTTTATGCCCAGATATAGCCGCTGATATTGCGATCGCCACGATAAGCAGCTATCAATCCGTTAGTGGACCAAACAGCGCCACCTAACGCCCCGCCAATTCTGAATCGTCGATGACGCTCGGCCGGCTCTAGGACTGTGGGAAAGAGAGACCCCTTGCATATAAAAACTCCCTCTATCTTGCTTTTTCTACTCAGCCCGCTGTTTCTGATTGGCTGCTCGGGGGGAACACCGTCGCCGGTTGCTGCTAAGCCTCCTGACTCCTTCCGCCTCTACAAATCAATTGACCATGGCTATTCGTGGGCAGAGGCTGGGAGCGGCCTATCGCAATCGGTAAGAATCAATTCTCTATTTATTGCTGGCTCCATAGCCTACGCCGGCACAGACGCTGGCATCTTCATTTCAACCGACGAAGGGCAGACGTGGTCAGGGAACTCCCTGTTACCAACCGCCTGCGTCCAGTCTCTTACTGCGGTGGGACAACAGGTGTTTGCAGGGACGAGGCAGGCGGGCGTGTTCAGATCCAAAGACAGTGGCCGCTCATGGCATCAGATTGCCATTGGCTTGACCGATCTGAATGTCCGGTCGTTGGTTAGCCTGGGGCCTGAGGTATATGCAGGCACTGATACGCAGGGCGATTTGTGCTCACGAGAGGAGCCAAGTCCTGGAAACAATTTGGGCGCAGGTTACCGGAACGCTCACAGGTCTTCGATCTGGCGGTCAGCGGCCAATCTGTTTATGCCGCCCTTTATAGCAATGGCCTATATCGCCTCAACTCCGGCGGCGAGCATTGGACGAGGGTAGGGCAAGTGACACCGCTCGAATTTCTCGTGCAGGGCAGAACGCTGCTGGCTGGCTACAACCCAGGAGGCGTGTACCGTTCTATTGACGATGGAGCGACCTGGAACCTCTCCAGCGGCCTATCCAGTAAAGCACCGATTTGGGTGCTGGGTAATGCTGGTTCGAATCTGCTTGCAGGAACCTCACCAGGGGCCGTCTCACTAAGCAGCGACATGGGAGCGAGTTGGCAACCCAGTGCCGTCGGGTTGCCCTCAGGGATGGCGGTCGTGGCACTTGGTTCAAATGAAAACTACACTCTGGCAGCAGTTTCCAAGTAAATGGGCCTGCGGAAAGGCCTGAACGGTTACTTTGGGCAGTATGCCTATCTATAACACCGATCAAATCAGTCCCAGCTCACCTGCCGGCGGCTCATTTCCGTTGAGATAACGTTCATAGACCTCGAATGATACTTTATGCTTCTTATGCGCCTTGGTGTATTTGAATGCTCGCCTGATGTTCATCGTCAATAACGTGGTGGCGCACTCGGCTCCCTCCGGTTCGCGTTCAATGGTCTCTCCAATTCGATGCTGCATTATGGCAAAAGCATAGACTGCGCTTGGATCCTTGGAGATAGCAGGTTGTAAGAATGATCGCCAGAGATAATCGAAGAGGTCCTGCAAAGTGCGACAGTCGGTAGACCGACCGCCAGTCCGTTTTCTTGCCGCTTTTAGCTCGATCTTCGCCATTCCTTTGAATGGTTCAACTAGGCGGCGTTCAAACGCTCTGAGCGCCTTTTGATATGCTCCGCTAGATGCGTAGGCTCGCTTAATGTTGCTCGTCAACAAATAGGTCGCGCACGCAATGCCTTCCGGCCCGCGCTCGATCACTTCTTTGATGCGGTGTTGCATCAGGGCAAAGGCGTGCGCTGCATCCGGATCGTCGGATAAGACCGGCTTCAGGAATGTTCGCCATAAATGATTGAAGAGATCCCGCAGAACGTGGCAGTCGGATAGCTTGCTATCCTTACGGGCTTTTAGCTTGTTCGCATCCGGGACACTAACGCGTTTCATGTTACTTCTTACCTCGCTATGTTTTACGAGACCGCTCGCGTTACAGATTAATCCACCGATGAATTGCCTGCGTATCTACTGTTGACCAGGACACCTTGCCGTCAGTATCGTCACAAACGGCGATAGCGTCAAGCCGTGTCTAAAATGGTAAGAATGAGGCCTCGAGGTGTGGAGACAGCGAAGTTGGCAGAGTGAGCGCCATCGACGTCGGCGCTTCTGGCGAGCTGCAGGCGCTCGATTTTGTACGAAATCGAGCGCCTGCTATAAAAACCTTGGGAATCGTCCCCCGTATCATCGATAATTGATCTTCTTCAGCTTGTATCCTTTGATATCCTCCGGCTTCGTCTGCGTTGTGCCTTTTCGTTCAGACGGGTAATTTTCTTGCTCAATCCAGTATCTCTTTGCCGACGTGATCTCAAATCCAAAGGTAAGAGACTTATTCAATTTGTCTCGAAGTTCTGATAGCGTCTGGACCAATCAATTGCCCAATGTAGCCACCATCTGCCCCGGTGTTCGGCCATGATCTGACCGTTTTACCAATCATTAAGCCATTTGATTTTGAAAGCACTCAGAATTTCGACTTGGATTTACAGGAATAGGTTCACAAGTGTCCACGAGGCCCTACGAGAGATATATCTCGATGTCACGCGCGGCGCGTAAGAATGCGATCAACCGCTTCTTCTCGTTTCGGTCAAGATCGGGAAGTATAGATAACGCCTCATCCTCCGAACCGTCCGGCCAGAATTTCGAGAAGTTTTGCGCCGCCTCTAACAAAGTAATGATTGATCCGCTGCGCTCATCTCCTAAGAGCTTCTTCAGTGCCGCGCGCTTCGTTCGAATCCCCTCGTCAAAATCCTTGGCGGTCTTCCTCCCATTCGTCTCAATGTAGGCGCCGTGATAGTAGTTCTTGGGGCGTACACAGTGTGGCCAATAAGCGCAGGAGGGAAGCTCTTTTTCCGAGCCTCTGGCTTTCGCCACTCGAACGGCAGAAAGCCCTAGGATCTCGCCGATCTCGTTGCACGTGTCCCGGAATCTGGGGCCATGACCTTTGTAAGAGTCTTCACAATGCCCGGTGATCTCATGGTGATACTGATGAATCGTCTCATGCAGCAGCACATCGGCAACGAAGAGAAAGCGGCCCTCCGCATATCGATCGCCTGCCTTCATCGCCTTGTGTTGCCCGGTGAGGAGATTCAAGCGAATTCTGATCTGAGAGTGCCCCCCGAAACCCGAGATCGGGCAATAGTCTCCCAGCGCCTGAGCGCGATTGGGGTTCGCCAGCATGATATAGGGCGGAACCATGGTCGCCTCGAAATAGCCCGCTGCGTAAGTGTCCCACAATGAGTAGAGCTTCCGGAGAATCGGCCTGTAACTCTGATCTGCGTCGGAGATCACAAACTCCTTGAAATCTCCGCGGTGCTTGATATCGGCGGCGGTGATATTTGATTTCATCTCCACTGACTCCTCGCAATGATTCCGGTGATGTCTCTTGTACTAGAGACATGATAAGACATGTGTCAAGTAGGGCTTTGAGCGATGGATGCAGCAAGGGAGGGAAGGGAACGTCAGGGCCGGTGTTTTGGCCTGCCTGGAAGTTTGGCCGGAAGCCTTTTCCTATCATCGATCAACACATCCGTGCAAACTCCAGCCTCTTCGGCATATCGCAAAAGCACTGGCAATGGCGGTTCGATTTCACCGCGATCATAAGCTGAAATATTCTGACGCGTGAGCTTGTCCTCCATTCCGATCCGCTCAAGCATCTGGTTTTGGGAAAGGTCGAGCGCATCGCGAATTCTCAAAAGTTTTTCCGCGAGGTAGGTGGGCTTCAATCTGGACCTTATTCCCACAGCTATTTCCCCTTCTTAACAGCTTTCTTTGCCGCTTTCTTTTTGATTGACGGTCTACCCGTAGGACGCGGCGTTGCGGCGAATTTTCGAAATTCATCGAGCGGGATGATGCGATCTTTTGAACGTGGCAAGGTCGCTGCGGACAGTTTTCCGAGCTCAATAAATTGCAGAACACGGCGACGGTTTATTCCAAGCATCAACGCGGCATCTGTAATGGTAATGTACTGCTTGCCATCTTTGAGTGTTATCACGTATTCAGGCTCAATCATTCGTAGTCCGATGTCTCTGTAGAAAAAAGGCTTCGCGTGACGCGGTATCTTTCCGTTGACTTTTCCTGAGAACGTGACAGACAATCACATCGCTTCTTTGTTAATCGAGCGATTTGAGAGGCAATGCACGCCTCATAGGAATTCATACCAACTGTGCGAGGTGTCAAATAAGGTGGAAGGTTGAGGCGTGCTTTTGGGGAACGACGGGTAAATTCCCTCCGTCAAACTCTGCGCGCAAACAGGCCGTAAACCACAGTGCGCGCCAGAGCGCGTGTACGGTAAAACACTGCACGCGGCGGAAGCTTCGGTGAGTGTCCGAGTCGAAACGAATCTCACCGAAGCTTTCTGTCTTCTCTTCCTTGCCGCTCAAATGATCGAACAGATGAAGAAAAATGAAAAGAGCGAGACGAGTCCAACGTCTGCCGAGTTGATCAGCCGCGACGAACGAAGTCGCCAGAGAAGTGATGATTGTTGTCTCCTCACGGCAAATCGGCAGGGAGATCAAAATGGCTCTCGAGGAAGGGCATTGCCGGCCAATTTCGCCAAAATAATTGTGATGTCCTTCGCGTACTTCTTTTTCGGATGCCAACTTGAAACTCGAGACGCTTGGTCTAACCAATTCTTTTAATTTCAGCATTTTTTTCAGATTAATAGGAAAATTTTTCACAAAAATACGTCCTTGTATTCATGTAGGGAAAAGTGTCTCTAAATACAGAATGTCTATAGTTGATGGATTTCGTAGGTAATGGCTACGCGAAGGCGTGTATCCACATCTCGGCGGAGACATTCTCCTAAGTGAAATGAAATGTCACGAAAATACTTACATTAGGCTAGAGGTCTTACCACTACATCTAACGGGAGCAATATGGGTATGAATGACAAATTTCCTGATGCCAGCTCTCTCTCGTATCGCTATTTACTCGGTGAATTGTCTCCAGAGGAAGAGAGGCAGATCGATTCTAAGCTTAGTAATGACAAGAAATACGTTGAAGAATTGGAGATCGCTGAGAGTAATTTAATCAATGCCTATCTGTGCGGAGGCTTAACTAAAACCAAACGCGGGAGATTCGAGGCTTATTTCCTATGCTCTGAGGAAAGAACCACGAAGCTCAGATTCGCCCAAACGTTGTATAAATATGCCAACCAGCATCCTCCTGTAGAGGATGTCGGCGCAAGTTGGTTCGACCGGCGCCAGCAATGGATATCAGGTCATTTCTCGCTCCCCAAAGCGCCAACTCTGGCTGCTGTTTCGGTCATTGGTCTCGGCGCGATTATTTTGATGTTCTTCTATTCGCGCCTCGCGACGGCCTGGGGGCTTCATGCTCTTAATGACGCGTACGCGCAAGGGCGCCCAGTCGAACCCCGGATCAGCGGCTTCAATTATGCACAATACGTGATGGGGCAAGATGGCGAGGTCGTCAAATTTGACCGCTCAAACCATGACACGGCATTTGGTATCATTACCTTTCAGGCGTCTACAAATCGGAACTCAGCCTCCTATCATGCTCTCGGCAAGCTTTATATCACAGAACGGCGTTTCAGCGACGCCGTCGATTATTTAGAACTCGCCCTCAAGGACGATGCCGGTAATGCTAAATTACATAACGATCTGGCAGTCGCGCTAATGGCTAAAGAGAGAGCGAAGAAATCTGGGGAAGCCACAGGTGAAGACCTGGCCGAAGCTCTCGAACATCTGCACCGCGCGATTGAACTGAACAACTCGTTTCTGGAGGCGCACTTCAATTTAGCCCTATGCCACCAATATCAAATGCTCTGGCGGACGGCTCAAGAGGATTGGAGAAGTTATCTCGAAAGAGACTCTCAATCACTATGGGCTGAAGAGGCCAGGAAGAATCTGGCTAAAGTCGAGGCGCAGATCAAAAAGGCCGGCGAAAATCAGGAGCAGCTTCAGAGTAAGTTCCAGGATGCCTATCAAAAACGAGACGTTGGGCAAGCCTGGCAGGCGTTCAAAAATAGTCGATTGAACACTGGTAGCTTCATCACCAATAAACTGATTGACGACTATCTTTCATTGATGCTCTCTAGCAAATCGGCTGAGGCCGGCGATAAATTGCAGGCGTTGTTCTTCATCGGCAATATGGAGCTTGATAAGGTCGGCGAGCGGTATACTTATGATCTCGCCCAATTTTACCGAGGAGCGACCTTACCACAATTACAAAAACTCTCGGAGGCTCGCGAGGCGGTGAAGGCGGCTTCCGAGTTCTATGGGCAATCTCTACTAGATCAGGCCGCCAATAAGTATCAGCAGGCCAGGGATATTTTCAGTCGCACCGGTGATATCGCTGAAGCTCTGGCGGCTCAACGTCGCCTTGGCCATTGTCATTTCCGGCTGGCAAATACCAAACTTAGCCTCTCAACGCTGACACAAGGCTCACAAGATTGCGAGAATCGTTCATATATTTGGCTCCTCGGCATGTATCACAATGATCTGACCAATGTAAATACGCTTCTGCTTAGATATTCAATCGCACTCGACCACAGCCAGATGGTGATCGAGTGTTCGAAGCGCATTGAAGATGAAAGCGGCATTCGGCGCGGACTAACCAGAATGTTGGACACTTATACGCTACTTGCCAGGCACAGAGATTCTTTGCCGGTGATTCAAGAAGGATTGTCGCTAGCGGCCAAGATTCATTCCGCGCCGAATGAGCTAGTAGAGATGTATTTTAATGCATCGCAAAGTTACCTTGGATTAGGCAAACTGATGGCAGCACTGGACTACCAGAGAGAAGTCCTAAAATTGAGCCTCGAAATAAATATTCCCTTGTTGACATCACGTCAATATATTCATCTTGGTCGAATCTATGACAAGCTCAACGACCATGCCGAAGCGATCAAGCTCATCCAGAAGAGCGCTGAGATTGGCAAAAACCTACCCGATCCTAAAACGGGCCGGGAGATAACGGCCTATGCCGATATATTTCTGGGACATGCCTATCGGGAGGCTGGCGATTTCGATCAAGCCGTTAAGAGCTACAACGAAAGCCTTCAACTCTATCACGAGAACGACCTCGATAATCCTTTGATGGATTTTATGGCAAAAAAGGGCGTACTGCTCTCCCACATTCGGCAAGGTAACGATGCCGCTACTGAAGAAGAGCTCAAACAGGTCCTCGACACCTATGAGGAACATCGCAGAAACATCGAAGACGAGAACAGCCGCAACAGTTTCTTTCACAACGAACAGGGAATCTATGACATCGCCATCGACTACTCTTATTTCAAGCAGCGGAAAGAGCGTCAGGCTTTCAACTACTCCGAGTTGAGCCGAGCGAGATCGCTGCTCGATACAGTCGATCTTCCGCCCACCAGACTACCGGAGGGAAATCTGCCCACCATCCGTCTGCCTCATTCGATTCAGCCGCTCGATCTCGATCAGATTCAGGCTCGCATCCCTGGCAATACCTATCTCCTACAGTATGCGGCGCTGGACGACAAGCTGATCATCTGGCTCGCCTCCAATAGAGAACTCCAGAGCCGGACTGTCAACATCAACCAGGATGAACTTAATCGGAAGGTCAATGACTATTTGCAGTTACTGGAAAGGGGCGCGAGTATCCCCAAAGGCCTTGATCAGCGGGCACCGGCTTCGGAGTTGTATAACCTACTGATTAAGCCGGTAGAGTCATCGCTGCCCAAGGATGCGGAGATTTGCATTATTCCCGACAAGATTCTCAACCGGTTGCCGTTCGCTTCACTGATCTCGCCAGCCTCGGGTAAGTATCTGATCCAAGAGCGCGCAATCTATGTCTCGCCGAGCGCCAATATGTTTTTGGTTGCCACGGAAAAGGCCCGGCAAAAAGAGAATGTGACATCCGAAACCCTGCTGAGCATCGGCAATCCGTGGTTTGATAGGGGTGCATTCCGGAACATGAAGGATCTTCCATGGGCGACCGATCAAGCGGCCAAGATCGCGACCTTTTATCAATTACCAACAGTGCTCTTGGAGGGGGATGCCAGAGAGGGCGCAATCAGGAGAGCGCTCGAAAGAGCGGACGTCGCTCATTTCGCCATGCATTACGTCGCCGATGAACGCTCGCCGATGCTTTCGCTCTTACCGCTCGCGGAAGAGAAGCTCCCCACATCTAAAGACCGCGACGGCGTCTTACAGACCTACGAGTTTTATCAGATGAATCTCTCGCGGCTGCGGCTGGTCGTCCTCTCAGCCTGTCAAACCGGTATTGAACGATATTATAAAGGTGAAGGAGCCATCGGCTTGGCCCGCGCATTTCAGGGGGCAGGAATCCCACTGGTCGTCGCCAGTTTGTGGCCGGTCGAGTCTTATCCGACAAAAGAGCTGATGGTCCGGTTCCATCAGCATCGCAAGCGCGATGGTTTGCCGACCGCGGAGGCATTACGACAAGCACAGCTGGATATGATAAATAGTTCGAGCGCCGAACTGCGTAACCCCTATCACTGGGCTGCATATACGGTTATTGGCGGCCATGCCAAGTTTTAAGCCCGGTGCCGGCATAGCCTGCTTAGCAATTTATCTTAGACTCATCTGTCAGGAGAAAAAAAATGCCGCTCCCCCCAAATCCGACAGTCACCCTCTATTTCACCGGGTTATTGGTCTTCTGCTTCGAGAAAGAATTCAAATATTGTCAGATCGGAATTCACAGCAAAACGGACGATCACGAACTGAAACTGCGCCTCGTGAAGAAGACCGCTAATCCGAAAACTAGCTCAGAACAGAATCTGGCGATTCCTCATGAAATGATTCGCAGCACCAAGGATCTGTGGCTCGACATCGAGGGCATGCCTCCTCCAAAACAGCAGAAGGCCAAGCCGTACATCGTCGGCAAGCGCAACCAACCGCCGAGCGATCCGCAAGACTTCCGCCACGTCGTCGATCTAGAGGGTGAACATTTCTATAACCGCCGATTGAAGATCAGGAAAGGCATCCTGCAACCCAGTCTCTTCATCGCCAAGGGCCTGTTTTACACGGCCACGCTGACTTCCCAACCGTTCCAGACGGCTCTCGCCTCGAATGATTCGGATCACTCGCACGCACACTCGCACACATCAGCGTCAACTCAGGCGGCAGGTCATAGTTTAGGGCGAATTGCCGATATCATCGGCGTCAATATCTATCTCGACCGCATCGGTCAAGCGGTCGTCTTGAGGGCAGGCCGGAACGGCGCTGAGTTGTTGAGACTAACAAAGGAAAAGAATACGAGCTACGAAATTAGCATCGATAACGGTCCGAACGATCAAGCGCCCCCTGGTGGCCATTTCGGCCATTACTATGACGCGGTCGAATTGAAGCCCTCCGAGTCTAGGATAGTAGTAGTAGCTAAAGGTGTCACTGCTCAGGGGCAGCCTGGCGGATTGTGCGACGCCATTCAATTCAGCAAAAGTTACAGATTATGAGTGGTTGACCAGTTGCAGCCCACTGAGGACAAGATGATTGAGAGATTCAGTGGCTATGACGTCCAACTACTATATGGGCGAATGTGCTTCACCAGTACCGTCCAGTGCCTTTCTCATGCACGTCAACTTCAATGGTACAATCGTGTCGATCGGCTTCGTTCGCGATCTTGTTGAGCAGAGCATAGACTTGCTTATTGAGGTCTTCGTCGTTTTTGTAAGAAAAGACAAGCTCATATTCCAGATCGCTGATACTCTTCGCCTTATACGTCTTCAGATGAGACTTTTCGATATTTTTGCGTACGCGCTGTTCTGCGTCGGTAGACTTGCCTTCAATCTTAAGCCAGAGCGTAAGTGTAGTCGTTTCCATGTCCTCTCCCCGTCCTTGTTGCGATTTGCCGCTTAAGATGCGCCGGGAAGCTGGCAACTTTTCCGGCAGATCGAGTTGATCATCAATCAGAACTTCCACCGGGACTCTTGCCGCACGCGCATATGCCATCAGTAAGAGTAAATCCGGCTCTCGAATCCCTCGTTCGAAGCTCGAAATTTCCGACCGGACAAGCTGGCCCGCAAATCCAAGATGGTGAATGATGTCATCTTGCGATAGATCCAAGGCAATTCGAATCCGCCGTAATTTCTCGGCGAGCCGACTGGGTTTTAGCCGCGCCCCCCTCCCCATACTCATCCTCTCTTCAGTGTCTAGCGTATAAATCGAGGCCGGTTAATTTCGGCCTTGCATGTGGAGCTATATACTCCTATACTATCTCTGTAACTCCTATTTATCGAAGTTGCAGCTTGAGACTTTACCGGCAAAAAGTGTATTAAAACGACAATCCTACTTTCAACAGACAAGCCATTTTGTGTTTCGAGTCGATAAATAGCCGAAATAGATTGATATTCTGTTACCTTGGTCTTTGATGCCATAGCCCCGTTCGACTTGGAGTCTCACAATCCCTGGGAACGCAAGATGTTAGCGACCCATCGGTTGTAGTCACATATCGAGCGTTGATTAACATCAATAACATCATTCATGTTATTAACACATTAATCAAATATGAATGTGCCTCCCTCGCACTCGTTTGTGTAAGCATGAACGCATCATTTTCTGAAACGTATCGATTGGAGCAGCAACGACTTTGCCTACTTTCGCCTTGTTCGCTCGGCGAGGAAACGGCAAGAGAGATGACAGTCTCTTATGCAGCCGGAACTTGTTCCCCGGAAGAGAGAGCCAATTTTGAGTCTCATTGTCTCATTTGTGAAGAATGCCGTTCGATATTGGCAATCGTTCTGCGCCTTTTGTACTCGCCTATTGATGAGAAAGAGTTAGGGCCATTATATCCGCTCGGTATAGAAGCCGGAATAATCGCGTGTTGGTTAACAAGCGACGTCTCAGTAAACTTTGCCACAGGCAGCGACTAATGGATGATGATGTAGCCATTTGACCAGTCTCTATCCCCGATGGTGGTCATCAAGTCACCGGACCGCAAAGTTTATGAGGTTCTCAGAACAAACGCAATATTGAGATGGCTGACGCCAATGGAGAAAGAGACTGAGAAGATCATCAAGGACCTCTACTCTGCCTTGGTTCAGATATCTCGATATTTGGACGCTCACCAAGAGAACCGGGCGCGGCAAGATAAGCTCGTCATCGCCGGCTTCGCGGCATATGACAGGTTTTTAGCTCTTCAACAGAGGGGCAAAAGAAGGGGGAAAAAGGCTCGGGCAATTCTTGCTTTGCTAGCCAAGCGCGGCCCATTGACTGGCCGTGCGATCCATGAAGCGTTGGATGACGGGACAGTTCGTTCCGCGACGTATGTCACGCTCAAACGCCTGGTCCATGATGGCGAGGTCATCCTGTCCGCTGTAGACGTGCCTAGCGGTCACAGTGTGCATCAATACAGTATCAACCGAAATCGTGTTCAGCGGAAATCTGAGAAAGACTGACTTTAAGGGTATAAACAACCATGAAGCTTGAATGATGGTGAGTTGTCTTCTATCCCCGTAAGGTAATGACCATGTTCACAGCCCGTTTCTATTCTCAAATCGCACAATTACAACCAGATGCCGACTTGACAATCAATCTGCTCGGTCCGATTGAGATATTCCGCGACCGGGCGCACCGCCTCGCCTCTGACGCCTGGGCCACTAGACGTGCACGCGACATCCTTTGCTTCATCGCCTCGCGTCGGCATCAGCGCGCCTTCAAAGACGCTATTATCGAGACTTTTTGGGGCGAAGCGGATCTCGAGAGCATTGACAATAACTTCCACCCAACGGTGTCTTACATCCGCAAGGCGCTCAACAGCAATCAGCCGATTAAGCGGAACTTTCTGATCTACCGCGATAACCATTACCAATTGAATCCGATGTTTGCCTACTCGATCGACGTCGCAGAGTTCGACCGACTGATCGCTTCGAGTGAAATGGCGCGCCGCGCCGGGCAATCTGCCCGCATCATCGGCCATTACGAAGCAGCGATTCGTCTCTACCGGGGCGAGTTCATGCAAGGCTGCTCCGGTAAGTGGGTTGATGAGCAACGATCGTACTATCGCGAGCAATACTTACACATGCTCGAA
>Ga0081539_10004588_pt1 | contig 15082 bp, 17 predicted proteins | sample TabmetS4T2R2_FD_71023 | JGI IMG/M metagenome (GOLD analysis project Ga0081539, IMG submission 71023) | Tabebuia heterophylla rhizosphere microbial communities from the University of Puerto Rico - S4T2R2 | ecosystem: Host-associated > Plants > Roots > Rhizosphere ...
GGCGCAGGTCCTCGCCGACGCGCACGGCAACGTGCTCTTCCTCGGCGAGCGCGACTGCACGATCCAGCGCCGTCACCAGAAGCTCGTCGAGGAGACGCCGTCGCCCGCGGTCGACAACGCGCTCCGCGACCGCATCGGCGAGATCGCCGTCGCCGCGGCGCGTGCCGTGGGCTACCGCAGCGCCGGGACGCTCGAGGGCTTGCTCACCCGCGACGGCGAATGGTTCTTCCTGGAGATGAACACGCGCATCCAGGTGGAGCACACCGTCACCGAGCTGGTCACGGGTCTCGACCTCGTCCGCGAGCAGCTGTTGATCGCGGCCGGAGAGCCGCTATCGCTCAGCCAGGACGACGTCCGGCTCAACGGCCACGCGATCGAGTGCCGCATCAACGCCGAGGACGTCGCCAAAGGCTTCCTGCCCGCGCCGGGGAGGATCACGAGCTACCGCGAGCCGGCGGGACCGGGGGTGCGGGTCGACTCCGGAGTGGTCGCGGGGACGGAGATCTCGCCGCTCTACGACCCGATGATCGCGAAGCTGATCGTCCACGGTGTCGACCGCGAGCACGCGCGGCGCCGGATGCTGCGCGCGCTCGACGAGTTCGTGATCGAAGGCGTGCCGACGCTCGTGGGATTCCACAAGGCCCTGCTCTCCCACCCGTGCTTCGTCGCGGGCGAGACGTGCCACGGCGTGACCGAGTCGGAGCAGATCGCAAAGCGCGCGGGTTCGTTGTCCCATGAGACAACAAGCGTACCGTCGGCGTCGGACGGCGCCGTGCGCCTCCACGCTCGTCCGCGCGAGATCGAGGTCGAGGGCCGGCGGTTCACCGTTCGCGTCCTCGCTCCCGAGCCGCCCTGGCGGGAGCTCGCGCGCCGCCGCCGCGACCGCGCGTCTGCTCCCGGCGCTCACGGCGCAGGACCCGGAGCGGTCACGAGCCCGATGCAGGGCACAGTCCTCACTGTGAACACGTCCGAGGGCGAGACGGTCGAAGTGGGTGACCTGCTCTGCGTCGTCGAGGCGATGAAGATGGAGAACGAGATCCGCGCCGACCGCGCGGGAATCGTGACGCAGCTGGCGGTGGCCGCGGGTGAGCCGATCACCGCGGGCCAGACGATCTGTGTGATCGACGCGTCCGGCTAGGAGCTCGGCCCGACCGGCTCGGGCGAGCGCACCTGGTGATTCGTCTGCCAGAGAAAGTACGGCCCGAGTCCGGCCGGTGGCTTGCCCTTGAAGAAGAAGACGCCGAAGAGAACCCGCAGCGACCTTCCGCTCCGGGGTGGGCTGTCGCTCGTCATCGTCCCGGTCCACGTCTCGCCGGGTGCGACTGTCGCAGGGAGCGACGGCCGGATCTTCTGCGCCCTGAGCAGGTAGTTCCCCGCGGACTCGATCCGTTGGGGCAGCGCGTTGACGAAGACACCGAGCCCGAAGTCGCTCGGCGATCTCGCGGTCCCGGCAGGAAGCTTGAGCACACGCGGCGACGTGTTGGTGAACGACGCCTCGATCTTGTAGCCGTCCGGGCCGACCTCGATCGTCTTGACGCGGAACGTCGCAATCGGAAGCTCCGCGAAGGACGCCTTCTCCGTCCAGTTGACGCGGAGGATCGTGTGCTTCGGCAGGTTCTCGCACTTGATCCCGTGCGACAGGCATTCGCTCTTGCTGCCGCCGCCGCAGCCTGCCAGCAGGACGGCGAGCGCGACCGCTCCCGTGCCGTTCACCCAGAGCCGCACCGAAGCGAATTATCTAGACTCGCGCGCGGCCGGTGGACCTCTACGAGTACCAGGGCAAGGAGCTGTTTCGCCGCTTCGGCATTCCCGTGTCCGAGGGGCGGTTGGCCACCTCGCCGGCGGAGGCGCGCGCCGCGGCGGACGAGCTGGACGGACCGGTCGTCGTCAAGGCGCAGGTGTTGACCGGGGGACGCGGCAAGGCCGGGGGCGTCAAGCTCGCGGACGGCGCCGAGGACGCGGAGCGCAAGGCACGCGAGATCATCGGTCTCGACATCCGCGGCCACGTCGTCCGCAAGCTCTGGATCGAGCGCGCGTCGGAGATCGCGAAGGAGTACTACCTGTCGCTCACCTTCGACCGCTCGGAGAAGAAGCCGCTGTTCATGCTCACGACCGAGGGCGGCGTCGAGATCGAGGACGTCGCCGCGCAGGACCCCGACGCGATCGCGCGCCTGCACGTGAACGTGCTCGAGGGATTCCAGCCGTACCAGGCGCGTCGGCTCATCTACGGATCCGGCATCGACGATCCGAACGAGCAGCGTCAGGTTCTCGACATCGTGGGGAAGCTCTATCGCTGCTTCGTCGAGACCGACGCGATGCTCTGCGAGATCAACCCGCTGATCGTGACACCGGAAGGCGAGGTGAAGGCGCTCGACTCGAAGTTCACGGTCGACGACAGCGCGCTCTTCCGCCACCCCGACATCGCCGAGATGCGCGATGTCGAGGCGGCCGATCCGCTGGAGGCGTTCGCGCGTGAGAAGGGCGTGACCTACGTGAAGCTCGACGGGAGCGTCGGCATCCTCGGCAACGGCGCCGGCCTGTCGATGTCGACCGTCGACGTCGTCGTGGTCGCCGGCGGACGCCCGGCGAACTTCTGCGACCTCGGCGGCGGCGGCGACGCCGAAGGTGTCGTCGACGCGCTCGAGGTGATCAACCGCGACCCCGACGTCCGCTCGATCTTCTTCAACATCTTCGGCGGGATCACGCGTTGCGACGAGGTCGCGCGGGGGATCCTGGAAGCGCTGCGCCGGATCCGGATCGGCGTGCCGATCGTCGTCCGGCTCGACGGCACGAACGCCGACGAGGGCCGAAGCATCCTCGCCGACGCGGCGCCTGCGAACCTGCACGTCGAGCCGACGATGCTCGACGCCGCGAAGCGCGCTGTGGAGCTTGCGGCGTGACCGACGTCTGGTCGGATCGCGCGGAGGGGTACCGCACGTCCGGGACGCACATGCAGGGCGACGACCTCGAGCGCGTCGTCCAACTCTGCGAGCCTGGGCCGGGCGTCAAGGCTCTCGACGTCGCGACCGGTGGCGGCCACGTCGCCCGGCGTCTCCGCGAAGAAGGGTGCCAGGTCGTCACGCTCGACCCGGCGCCGGGGATGGGCGCGGACGTGGTCGCGCGCGCCGAGGACGTTCCGTTCGCCGACGGCTCGTTCGACGTCGTCGTCACGCGCATCGCCGCCCACCACTTCGGCGACATCCGTGCCGCCGTGGCGGAGATGGCGCGCGTCTCGAATCGTCTCGTCGTCGTCGAGGACACGCTCTTCCTCTCGGAGCAGCAGGAGGCTGCGGAGCGGCTGCGCGATCCCACGCACGTGCGCAGCTACAGCGAGGACGAATGGCGCGAGCTGCTCGAGCAGGCCGGCCTCGAGGTCGAGCAGGTCGAGCACTTCGAGAAGGTCCACGTGCTCGCCGAGTGGCTGGCGCGCACCGGGTGCGAGGGCGACGAGGCGCGGCGTGTGAAGGAGCTCCTCGCGCCGGTCCTCGTCGGAGACGGCGACGCCTGGCGCGACGTCAAGGTCGTGATCAAGGCACGAAAGTCGCAGCGCTAGATGGCGATCGTCGTCGACAGCGACACCAGGCTCCTCGTGCAGGGGCTGACGGGGAGCGAGGGACGTTTCCACGGCCTTCGCAATCGCAACTACGGGACGAACGTCGTCGCCGGCGTCACGCCCGGGAAGGGCGGCCAGGACGTCGAGGGAATCCCCGTCTTCAACACCGTCGCCGAGGCGGTGGACACGGCCGGCGCGAACACGTCGCTGATCTTCGTGCCCGCGCGGTTCGCCGTCGACGCGATCTACGAAGCCGTCGATGCCGGGATCGGCACGATCGTCTGCATCACCGAGCACATCCCGGCCCACGAGATGCTGCGTGTGTACACCTACATCAGGCCGCTCGGGATCACGCTGATCGGGCCGAACTGCCCCGGGGTGCTCTCGCCCGGCAAGGCGAACGTCGGGATCATCCCGGCGGAGATCTTCAGCGAGGGGAAGATCGGCCTCGTCTCGCGCTCCGGGACGCTCACGTACCAGATCGGCCACGAGCTGACGCAGCTCGGCCTCGGGAACTCGACGATCGTCGGCATCGGCGGCGATCCCGTCGTCGGCTCGTCGTTCACCGACGTGCTCGAGCGCTTCGAGGCGGACGACGAGACCGAGTTCGTGGTGCTCGTCGGCGAGATCGGCGGCAACGAGGAGGAGAAGGCCGCGCGCTTCGTGGCCGACCGGATGTCGAAGCCGGTGCTCGCCTACATCGCCGGCTTCTCGGCTCCGCCCGGGAAGACGATGGGCCACGCCGGCGCGATCATCTCCGGCACGTCCGGGACCGCCGCGGCCAAGAAGGAGGCGTTGGAGGCCGTCGGCATTCGCGTCGGCACCACGCCGACCGAGGTCGCGCAACTCGTCGCCGACTCGGTCGCCGCGCGCGCGTAAGTCGACACGAAGTCGGCACCCAGCGGTACGGAAGATCCGCGTACGGTGTTGGTAGGGGGCCGCGAATCCCCCCAAGGGGGCTGCGTCGAGTTCGTCTCAGACCCGTGCGAGCGCGGGCGCGAGCTCGCGGCCGATCAACGCGACGGCGTCGAGGTCCTCGTGCAGCAGGTGCTGGAGGTAGACGCCGTCGATCACGTCGGCGTAACCGGTGAGTCGTTCCGCCAGCTGCTCCGGTGTCCCGACGAGCCAGTGGTCTGGGATCGTGCCGCCCGCGAAGCCGCGCGCGCCCGGTAGCCGCAGCACGCGGTTCAGGGCGTCTTCTACTGCCGACCGGTCGGCGCCGATCACGCAGGTCTCCATCAGCGTGAAGCGGATCGAGCGCGGATCGCGGCCGGAACGCTCGCACGCGGCGTCGAGTCGCGCGCGGCGCTCGCGGAGGTCGTCGAGCCCTGCGGCGAAGGTGTTGTACTCGTCCGCGTAGGCGACCGCGGGCCCGAGCGTTCCCGGTTTCGCCGTGCCGCCGACGATCAGCGGCGGGTGCGGTCGTTGCACCGGCTTCGGATCGGCCGTCTCCGTCCAGTGGCGGACGATCGTCTCCACCTGCTCGCTGAGCAGCCGCACGCGCGTACGCGTGGGCGGGAAGGGGATGCCGTGCTCGTCGTGCTCGCCTCGATTCCAGCCTGCACCGATGCCGAGCTCGGCGCGCCCGCCGGAGATGTGGTCGACGGTTGCGACGCTCTTAGCGACGACGCCGGCGAGCCGGAACGTTACGGGCGAGACCATCGTCCCGAGCCGAACGCGCGAGGTGATCGCGGCGAGGCCGGCGAGCGTCGTCCACGCGTCGAGCGAGCCGCCGGGCTCGCGGAGGCCGCCTCGGTAGTGATCCGACCGGAAGAGCGCGTCGACGCCGTGCTCCTCGCATGCCCGGGCGAGCGCGACCCACTGCTCCCAGGAGACGTCCTCCTGCCCTTCGATCATGAGCCGGACCAGCACGGCTAGCGGGCGCGCACGACCAGGCGAGGGCCGTGGTAGCGGATCGCCAGTCGCTCGTCGCGCGGCGACGCGTAGAAATTCGCGAGCCGCACTTCCCAGCGGCCCACGCGGCGAAGCGCGACCGACGCGACGTAACGGAACCGCTCGACCCGCCGCGGCTCGACGACGAGCACCGCGCCGCGCGGGCCGAGCAGCTGCAGCCGGAATCGGTACGTGACGTCGGCGGGCTCGTAGCGACAGCATGTTCCGTCCTCGCGGAGGAACGGCCAGAGCGGCAGCACGGAGATCGACACACTCCTGCCGACCGGCGCCGGGTTCGGCGACGCCGTCAGCCGCGCGGTCAGGGCGCCGCTCGCGGCGGACGGGAAGGCCAGTGCGACGACGACTGCGGCGGCGAGCCGCATGCGCCGAACTCTGCCACGTGCACGCCTGCTCCGTCCGTAGACTGGCCGGGGTGGTGGAGGCGATCTCGTTCGCGCGCGGCGTGCCGGCGCCGGAATGCCTGCCGGTCGACGAGCTCGCGGACTGCGCGCGCGCCGTGATCGACCGCGACGGCCGCGACGTTCTTTCCTACGGCAGCGGCTCCGGCTACTCCCCGCTGCGCGCCTGGATCGGCGAGCGGCACGGGGTCGAGCCCGGCCGCGTGCTGCTCACGAACGGCGGGCTGCAGGGGTTCGTGCTCCTCGCGCAGCACCTCTGCGCGCAACCGAGCCGCGTGCTGGTCGAGCAGCCGACGTACGACCGGCCGCTGAAGATCCTCCGCGGCCTCGGCGCCGAGATCGACGCCGTGCCGATGGACGAGGACGGACTCGACCCTGCAGCGGTCGAGCGGGCGCTCGCCGCGGGCCCTCGCCCCGCGTTCCTGTACACGATCCCGACCTTCCAGAATCCGAGCGGCCGCACGCTCTCGCCCGAGCGCCGCCGGCGGCTGGTCGACCTCGCCCGCGAGCACGAGCTTCTGATCGTCGAGGACGACCCGTACGGTCTCGTCCGCTTCGACGGCGATCCGGTCCCGACGCTCTTCTCGCTCGATCCCGAGCGCGTCGTCTACACGTCGTCGTTCTCGAAGACGGTGGCGCCGGGCGTTCGCGTCGGCTACTTCGTCCTGCCGCCGGCGCTGCACGCGGCGGTCGAGGCGGCCGCGGTCGCCACCTACATCACACCGGTGCTGCTCGGCGAGGCGACCGTGCACGAGTTCGTCCGGCGCGGGCACTTCGAGCCGAATCTCGAGCGCGTTCGCGGCCTCCTCCGCACCCGCCGCGACGCGATGCTGAAGGCGCTCGAGCACGACCTCGACGGGAGTGGCGCGCGCTGGAGCCGTCCGGCGGGCGGTTATTTCCTCTGGCTGGACGTCCCAGGCGTCGACGCCGGCGAGCTCCTCGAGCGCGCGGGCGCGGAGGGCGTGACGTTCGTCAAGGGATCCGACTTCGGCGGGCCGGCGTCGTCGATCCGGCTCGCCTACAGCTACGTCTCGCCGGACGAGATCCGCGAGGGCGTCCGCCGGCTAGCTCGGCTGCTGGCGCCGGCGCGCGAGCCAGCCGCGGCGTCGCTCTAGCTGCGACAGCAGCAGGCCGGCGACGATGCCGATCGCCAGGCTGAGCAGGATCAGCCAGATCACGGACGTGTGCGCGGTGAAGAAGACGAAGTGCACCTTCACCTCCGCGTCGTTCTCGACGACGAACGCGATCAGGTACGCGACGATCAGCCCGAGCGCGACAAGGATTCCCCAGAGGCGCGGCTGAAACGTCTCGCGCGTTTCGGGGTCGATCGCCGGTCGCCGGAGGCGCACGGAGCGAGTCTACGCGGCTGCGTCATGACCGAACGCTGCGAGCGACCGCGGGATGAGCCGCGGCTGCGTCGGCGGCACCAGCGAGCCGCGTGTGTGCGCGCGGAACGTCGGACACGGGGCGTTGCCCGGAATCGCGCAGAGCCCGGCGCGCCGGAAGTAGCAGTCCTCGCACGAGCTTTTCACCAGCTTCGACATTTGCCCCGTCACCTCACCCCTGTGAGTGCCGCTGTAGCAGTGCTGGATCTTAGGGACGCGGCCGATCGATGCAAGAGATCTCCGCAAGGAAAAACGTGCACTTTCCGCCGGATTCTGCGCAGATCTCTCAGCCGGTGCGCGGCAGTGTTGCCAGCGCATGCAACGCCTGTTGAAAGTTGCGCACAGGGATGATCCGCACCCCGTGCGCGTAGCGGCGCGCCTCGGCTGCGTTTTCCCCAGCGGGCACCAAAAAGACGCGAATTCCCGACTTGCGGACGCCGATCGTCTTCTGGCGGACGCCCCCGATCGCGGTGACGGAGCCGTCGAGCTCGATCTGGCCGGTGGCGGCGATCCGCCGACCGTGGTCGACGTCGTTGCCGAGCTCCTCGAGGACGTCGAGCGCGAAGGGCAGCCCGGCGGAGGGTCCGCCGATGTTGCCGGCATTGATCTTCACGCGCAGCGGCAGCTTGACGAACGCCGCCTGGTCGACGATGACGCCGATGATCGTGCGTCCGTTCGTGTCGCGCACCGTGCGCACGTCGACTCGCTTCTGCGTGTCGCCACGGCGGACGACGAGCCGCACGGTCGCGCCGGGACGCAGCGCGCCGACGACGCGGCGGAGGTCGCCGGGGACGCGGACGCGCTTGCCGTTCGCCGAGATGATGACGTCCGTCGGCCGCAGCTTGCCGGCGGCGGGAACGCTCTGGTCGACCTGCTCGACGAGCGCGCCGATCGGATTCGCGACGACGCGGTAGCCCGCCGCGCGCAGCGCGACCGCCGCCGCGACCTGCTGCGATCGCGTCATCTCCCGTGCGTCGGTCTGCCGACGCTGCTGTTCCGATGTGCCCGGCGGCAGGACCGCGGAAGCGGGAACGAGCTCAGCGCCCTCGTGGATTCCCGGCCAGAGGCGCTCGAGCAGCGTCGCCTTGCGCACGAAGATGTCGACGAAGAAGATGCCGCCGCCGTCCGAGGGGTCCTTTCCGCCCTGCACCGTCACGATCGGCGCCACCGCGTGCGCGCGGTCGGGGAGGAAGATGTACGTGTTCGACGGGAAGACCCAGACGAACAGCGCGGCGGCGGCGAGGATGACGAGACCCGCCGCGGCGAGTCGTCTCGGCGTCATTCAGATCAGCCCGCGCGTCAGCCCGCCGTCGACCGGGATCACGGTTCCGGTCACGTACGAGCCGGCGTCGGACGCGAGGAACGCCACCACCTCGGCGATCTCGCGCGGCTGACCGAGGCGCCGGAGCGGAATCGCCTGCAGGTCTTCCTCGCTCGGCCCGCCCGGGTAGACCTCCCGGACACGTTCGGTGTCGATGCGCCCCGGCGCGATCGTGTTCACCGTCACGGCGTCGGGGCCGATCTCGGCGGCGAGCGTCTTCATCCAGCCGGCGACGCCCGGGCGGACGGCGTTCGAGAGGACGAGCGCAGGCGTCGGCTCGCGGATCGTGGACGACTCGATGTTGATCACGCGGCCGCGGCCGCTGCGGCGCAGGTGGGGGAGGCAGAGCAGCGTCAGGTCGACGGCCGAGACCAGGAGGAGCTCGACCGCGCCGCGCAGGTCGTCGACGCCCATCTCGAGCGCCGGCCCGCGCCCCGGGCCGCCGCTGTTGTTGACGAGGACGTCGACGCCGCCGAACCGCTCGAAGGTGGTCTCGACGAGCCGGCGGCGGTCGGACGCATCGCGAACGTCGCCCGGCACGGCGACGGCGCCCAGCCGGTCGGCCTCGCGCCGGAGGACGTCGGCGCGGCGCGCGAACATGACGACGTTCGCCTCGTCCTCGCGAAGGCGCTCCGCGATCGCCAGCCCCATTCCGGCCGAGCTGCCACAAACGATGGCCGTCCGGCCGGCGAGAGGAGGCGCCACCGGCTCGTTCAGGTCGTGAGCACGCCGACGACCTCGCGGACGGCGTCGGCCGACTTCTGCAGGGCCTCGCGCTCGCCGTCGTCGAGCTCGAGCTCGACGACCTGCTCGATCCCGGACGCCCCCAGCTTCACGGGCACGCCGATGTACAGGCCCTCGATCCCGTACTCGCCCTCGAGGTACGCGGTGCAGGGAAGGACGCGCTTCTCGTCGAGCACGATCGAGTCGACCATCTGCGCGGCCGCAGCGCCGGGCGCGTACCACGCCGAGGTGCCGAGCAGGTTCACCACCTCGCCGCCGCCTTTCGCCGTGCGCTCGACCATCGCCTGGATCCGGTCCTCGGGCACGAGCTTGCGGAGCGGCACGCCGCCCACGCTGGCCGCGCTCACGACAGACACCATCTGGTCGCCGTGGCCGCCGAGGACGACAGCGGTCACGTCCTTCACCGACGCGCCCGTCTCCCAGGCGATGAACGTCTGGAAGCGCGCGGTGTCGAGGATGCCCGCCTGGCCGAAGACGCGCTCCTTGGGGAAGCCCGACACGTTCTTCGCGACGTGGCACATCGCGTCGAGCGGGTTCGAGACGACGATCAAAATCGAGTCCGGCGACTGCGCGACGACCTTCTCCGTGACGTCCTTGACGATCTTCTCGTTCGTGGTCACGAGGTCGTCCCGGCTCATCCCCGGCTTGCGCGGCACGCCGGCGGTGATCACGACGACGTCCGAGCCGGCCGTCTCCTCGTAGCCGTTGGAGCCCGTGACGCGCGGTTCGTAGCCGAGGACCGCGCCCATCTGGTTGATGTCGAGCGCCTTGCCCTGCGGGAGGTTCTCCACGATGTCGACGAGCACGACGTCCGCGTAGTCGCGGGTCGCGAGCACCTGCGCGCACGTCGCGCCGACGTTGCCGCCACCGACCACGGTGACCTTCCGCCGTCCCTTGTAGGGCGTGAACTCGTGGCGTCCGAGGCTCATCTCACTCATCCGACTGTCACTCCTGTTCGTTCGAGTTTCTCGATGATCGCGTCGGCGACCTCGCTCGTCCCGACCGCGGTCGGGTCGTCGCGGCTCGGCTTCATGTCGTAGGTGACGCTCCGGCCCTCGCGGATCACCTCGCCGATCGCGGCCTCGAGGCGGTCGGCGGCGGTCTGCTCGCCCAGGTGACGCAGCATCAGCATTCCGCTCAGGAGCTGGGCCATGGGGTTGACCTTGTTCTGGCCCGCGTACTTCGGCGCAGAGCCGTGCGTCGGCTCGAAGATCGCGACCTCCGACCCGAAGTTCGCGCCGGGCGCGAGCCCGAGCCCGCCGATCATCCCCGCGCAGAGATCGCTGACGACGTCGCCGTAGAGGTTCGGCAGGACGAGCACGTCGTACTCCTCCGGCCGCTGGACGAGCTGCATGCACATGTTGTCCACGATCCGGTCGTCGAACTCGATGTCCTCGTTGTGCAGCGCGACCTCGCGCGCGATGTCGAGGAAGAGCCCGTCGCTGTACTTCATGATGTTCGCCTTGTGCACGGCCGTTACCTTGCGGCGGCCGTTCGCGCGCGCGTGGTCGAACGCGAACTGCACGATTCGGCGCGTGCCCCTGATCGAGATCGGCTTGATCGAGAGGCCGGCATCCGCGTGCGCCAGCCGCGCGCCGCGGGCCTCCATCCACGAGATCAGCTCGACCGCGTCGGCCGAGCCGGCGGCGTACTCGATCCCGGAGTAGAGGTCCTCGGTGTTCTCGCGGATGACGACGAGGTCGACCGCCTCGAACCGGCTGCGGACGCCCGGGTAGGACTTGCACGGGCGAACCTGCGCGTAGAGGTCGAGCGACTTGCGCAGGCCGACGTTGACGGAGCGGAAGCCGCTGCCGACAGGCGTCGTGATCGGTCCCTTGATCGCGACTCCCGCCGCGCGAATCGCGTCGAGCGTCGCATCCGGCAACGGGTTGCCGCCGAACTTGTCCATGACGTCGGCGCCGGCCTGCTGTAGGTCCCAGTCGAACTCGACGCCTGTGGCTTCGAGAACGCGGCGTGTCGCCTCCGTCAGCTCGGGGCCCGTCCCGTCGCCGGGGATCAGCACGACGCGATGCGCCACGGCTCGGAGGGTACAGTTCTCCCCGCAGATGGCGCAGAAGAAGTCAGTGCAGCTGTCGGGCGTCGTCGTCGCGCAAACCGAGCTCTCGTCGATCGACGCCGAGCGCGGGATCCTCATGTATCGCGGCTACGACATCGCCGACCTTGCCGAGCACGCGAGCTACGAGGCGGTCGCGTATCTGCTGCTGGAGGGCGACCTCCCGACGGACGACCAACTCGCCGCATTCGGCGAGGAGCTCGCCCGGCGCGCGCTGCCGGGCGCCGTTCAGGCGCTCATCGACGGCAATGCCAAGGACGCTTCGCCGATGGAGATGTTGCGGACGGCGGTGTCCTTGCTGTCGTTCTCGGATCCGGCGGAGGCGGCGATCGACCGGGAGAACGAACGACGGAAGGCGGTCGAGCTGATCGCGCGGTTGCCGACGATCGTCGCGCGGCATCACCGGCTTCGCAACGGCGACGACCCGGTCGCGCCCGACCCGTCGCTTTCGTACGCCGAGAACTTCCTGACGATGCTTCGCGGCGAGGCGCCGACCGAGTCCGAGGTGCGGGCGTTCGACGTCGCGATGATCCTCCATGCCGAGCACGAGCTGAACGCCTCGACATTTGCCGGGCGCGTCGTCGCGGGAACGAAGGCCGACATGCACTCGGCGATCGTCGCCGCCATCTGCGCGCTCAAGGGCCCGACGCACGGTGGCGCCAACGAGGCAGCGATGCGCTACATCGGCGGCTTCGGCTCGGTCGACGCCGTCCCCGAGGGCGTGCGCGAGATGCTCGCCGCGAAAGAGACGCTGTTCGGCTTCGGGCATCCCGTGTACGTCACCACTGATCCGCGGGCCAAGATCCTGAAGCGCTTCAGCGAGCAGTTCTCGCACGACGGCGGCGATCCGAACTGGTACGCCCTGACCGAGGCGACCGAGCGTGCAGTGCACGAGCAGAAGGGACTGTGGCCGAACGTCGACCTCTACTCGGGATCGTTGTACCGCTACCTCGGCATCCCGGACGACCTCTTCACGCCGCTGTTCGAATGCAGCCGCGTCGCCGGTCAGGCGGCCCACGTCCTCGAGCAGCACGCGAACAACAAGATCATCAGGCCCGCCGCCGAGTACATCGGCCACGGGCCGCGCGGGTATCCCGTCGTCACGCGCTCGTGACGCTCGCCGAGGCCGCCGCCGAGGCGCAGCGATTGGCCGAGGCAGGCGACGAGCGTGCGCTCGCCGACATGCGGCGCCAGTGGGACGAGGAGGTCGAGGCTGCCGTTCGCGACTCGGACTACCGCGTGCGCGCCGTCGCCTTCCGCGCCATCGCGCAGTTCCGCTTCCGCCAGAAGCTGGCGTTGCTCGAGCGTGGCCTCGGTGACGAGAGCCCGGCGTGTCGCGGCTCGGCGCTCGTCGCGCTCGAGTCCCTTTCGCGCGAGCATCCGGCTGCCGTCAACGGCGTCCGCAGGATCCTGCACGAGCTCGCGTCGCACGACGGCAACGAGGCCGTGCGCCGGCTGGCGATCGTCTGCCTGAAGAACGGCTCCGCGCAGCGCGACACGCAGGTACTGCTGGAGGGGCTGGCGCAGGACGACGAGCAGTCACGCGACGTGCGCGAGACCGCGCGCAAGGTCGCGCAGTTGCTGGCGCGGAAGTCTCGTTCGCGCTAGGACGAGTGCGAGTTGCAGGTTCGGCCGTGAATCTCGCGGCCGCACGACGGGCAGATCCGGCGGCGCCGGCGGCCTTCGAGCGCGTTCTTCTGCAGGCCCGCCAGCGTCATCAGGAAGCCGATGCCGGTGGTCGAGAGCAGGAGGGTGAGCGTCTGCGTCGTCATCGCTGTCGTTCTTTCGGCTCGCTCCGGGGGGAAACATCCGGACGCCGCCGCGCGTGCGGGTGCGCCTGGAAATACAACTCGCGGCGGCGCCGATCGGATACGTGGGTGTAGAGCTCCGTCGTCGCAAGATCTGCGTGCCCGAGCATCTCCTGCACGCTGCGGAGGTCCGCGCCGCCCTCCAGCAGGTGGGTCGCGAACGAGTGCCGGAGCAAGTGCGGGTGGACGCGTTCGGGCTCGAGGCCCGCGCGCTCGGCGAGGCGACGAAGGATCAGGAAAGCGCCGGCGCGCGTCAACGGCCCGCCGCGGGCGTTGAGGAAGAGCTCGGGTCGATGGCGCCGGTCGAGGAAGGGCCGGCCGTGCGCGAGGTAGCGACGCAGGGCATCCGCGCCTCGCCGCCCGATCGGGACGATCCGCTCCTTCGATCCCTTGCCGATGCAGCGGACGAGCCTGCCCTCGAGATCGACGCCGCCCTTCTCGAGCGTGACGGCCTCGGAGACGCGCAGCCCCGAGCCGTAAAGGAGCTCGGCGAGCGCGCGGTCGCGCAGCTCGCGCGGCTGGGTTCCCCCGGCGGCGTCGATCAACCGCTCCGCTTCGCCGGGCGAGAGCGTGCGGGGGAGCTTGCGGCGCCGCTTCGGCAGGTCGAGCTCGGCCGCGGGGTTGTCGCGGCGCGCTCCGAGTAGCTGCAGGTGGCGGAAGAACGCGCGCGCGGCGGACGCGCGACGGGCGATCGTCGCTGGCGCTCGTCCCTCGGCGCGCAGATGTGCGAGGTAGCGGTCGAGATCGTCGCGCGACGCCCGCGCGAGCGGTGCGTCCAGGAACGCGTGCATCTGCGCGAGATCGCGGCGGTACGCGTCGACGGTGCGGGGCGAGCGCTGCGTCGCCAGCAGCGCCAAGAAGCCTTCGACCTCGGGATCGCGCTCGGCTTCGGTCATCCCCGGCGAGTTCGCGCCCGGCAGGCCCGCATCCTCCGCAGAATCGGCACGAAGTCGACACCCATGCGGCGAAGGTGCGGGCCTATCGTGGCCCCCACCCAACAAGGGTGGGGGGCGGGTTTCGTGGGGCGTCGGGAGCGGCGTCGGGAGCCGCGTCGGGATCGCGAGCGGCCGCGAAGTCGGTCTCCCGAGCGGAAGCGGCCGGGCCGGCTCGGCCGGTCACGATCGGGGGTGCGCGCGGTCGTAGACGCGACGCAGCCGCTTTCCGTCCACGTGCGAGTAGACCTGCGTCGTCGATAGCGACGCGTGGCCCAGCAGCTCCTGGATCGTCCGGAGGTCGGCGCCGCCCTCGAGCAGGTGCGTCGCGAACGCGTGCCGCAGGCGGTGTGGGTGCGGCAGCATGCGACGGAGCGTCGACGTGTCGAGCCGGCGGCCGCGAACGGAGATGAACAGGGCGCCCTCGACTCCGCGTGCGAGCTCGGGGCGGGCGTCGCGGAGGTAGCGCGCGAGCCACCAGGCGGCCTCCTCGCCGAGCGGCACGACCCGCTCCTTGCCGCCCTTGCCGCGGACGTGGATGTGCTCCTGCTCGAAGTCGACGTCCTGCACGTCGAGCGCGACGGCCTCGGCGCTTCGCAGTCCGCACGAGTACACGAGCTCGACCAGCGCGCGGTTTCGGAGCGCGAGCGCGCCGTCGCCCTCCAATGCGTCGAGCGCGGCGTCGACTTCGGCCGCGCGCGGCGGATCCGGCAGGCGGCGCGGGAGGCGCGGCGAGAGCACGGCGTCGGGAACGCTCGCGGGCCCGAGCGTGAACCGCAGGAACGAGCGCACGGCGGCGAGCCGGCGGGCGATCGACGCCGGCGCGAGGCGTCGCCGCCCGCTGCCGAGGGTCGTGGCGTAGTCGGCGAGCTCGCGCACGCCGACGTCCGTGAGACGCAGTTGCCGCTCTTCGAGCCACGAGGCGAAGTGTCCGAGATCGAACGCGTAGGACC
>Ga0081539_10004589_pt1 | contig 15079 bp, 12 predicted proteins | sample TabmetS4T2R2_FD_71023 | JGI IMG/M metagenome (GOLD analysis project Ga0081539, IMG submission 71023) | Tabebuia heterophylla rhizosphere microbial communities from the University of Puerto Rico - S4T2R2 | ecosystem: Host-associated > Plants > Roots > Rhizosphere ...
TCCAGCTGATACGGCTTGTCCTTGCGCAGATCCTCGATCCACGGCCGGTAGTGGCCGAGTTCCGGCGTCTGCATCGCGCGCTCGATCACATCATCGTCAACACGATTGAGCTCCAGCCCAAAGAAGAGGAGATGCGTCGAGGCTGCGGTCAGCCGCTCCGAGACGTCGCCGTAAAATTTTGAAATCGCTGCATCTACGCTGTCGCCGGCATGCACAAGGCCGGCATAGGAACCGAGCCGGCCGGCCAAATCGTCAATCGCTTCATAGCGCTTGACGGCTTGCGCGAGCCAACTTCCGCCATCGTCCCTTGCCGTAAATTCGGCCAGCTTGCCCTTGTAGTCCGTCTCAAACGCGACGCAATCGGCATCCATTTTCGCCAGATCGCGCGCCACTTCCGGCGCATCAATGCCGGAATAGAGGTCGGCGAGATTCCACTCCGGAAGCTTGCCGGTTTTCGGCGCAGGCTTGGATTTTGCGGCGGCCGGTTTGCGTTGGACGTTTGATTTGCGAAGTGCGGAAGAGCGCGAGGTCATCTTGCTGGAAACCTGTGTTCAGAAATCTCGGGCGTGGGATGCGGGCGGGATGGCAACGCTTAAGAGTGCATTAATCGGCATCGGCCACATTGACCCGATTCGGGACAGATAGTTGTAACGTGCGGGGAGTGCCATGGCTGCCACCATTTTGATTGCCGACGATGACGCCGTACAGCGTCGCCTAGTTGAAAACATGGTGCAGAAATGCGGCTATGAAACCGCCGTGGTCGATTCCGGCGACGCCGCTGTCGAGCTTTTGACCGGCCCCGACGGCCAGGGCATCGACTGCCTGGTGCTCGACCTCGTGATGCCCGGCCTCGACGGTATGGGCGTGCTGGCGAAAATCCGCGACGCGGGATTGAACCTGCCGGTCATCGTGCAGACTGCGCATGGCGGCATCGACAATGTCGTCTCCGCAATGCGCGCCGGAGCGCAGGATTTCGTGGTGAAACCTGCCGGCATCGAGCGGCTGCAGGTGTCGCTGCGCAACGCGCTCAACACGTCGGCGCTGAAGGGCGAGTTGCAGCGGATCCGCCACAGCCGCGAGGGCCGGCTGACTTTCTCCGACATCGTCACCCGCAGCGAAGCCATGACGGGCGTGTTGCGCACCGCGCAGAAGGCAGCGACCTCCTCCATTCCCGTGCTGATCGAGGGCGAATCCGGTGTCGGCAAGGAATTGTTCGCCCGCGCCATCCATGGCAGCGGCGAACGCAAGGCAAAGCCGTTCGTCGCCGTCAACTGCGGCGCCATTCCCGACAATCTCGTGGAATCGATCCTGTTCGGCCATGAGAAAGGCGCGTTCACCGGCGCGACCGAGCGCCATATGGGCAAATTCCTCGAGGCCCATGGCGGCACGCTGTTCCTCGACGAAGTCAGCGAATTGCCGCTCGCCGCGCAGGTGAAGCTGTTACGCGCGCTGCAGGAAGGCACCGTAGAAGCCGTTGGCGGGCGCAAGCCCGTCAAAGTCGACGTGCGCATCATCTCGGCGACCAACCGGAAACTGCTCGACCTCGTCAAGGCAGGGCAATTCCGCGAAGACCTGTTCTATCGCCTGCATGTGCTGCCGCTGACGATCCCGGCGCTGCGCCAGCGCCGCGAGGACATTCCGCATCTGCTGCGCCACTTCCTCGCGCGCTTCTGCGCCGAGGAGAACCGGCAGATATCGGCGATCAGCGGCGAGGCGATGGCGCATCTCGCCCAGCTCGATTGGCCCGGCAACATCCGCCAGCTCGAGAACGCCGTGTACCGCGCCGTCGTGATGAGCGAAGGAGACCAGCTTGGCCTTGCCGATTTCCCGCAGGCATCCGCGCATGCGCCGGCGGCGAGCCAGCATGCCGCGCCGCTGGTGATGGCGCCCTCGACGGCACCGTCGATGGTCTCAGGTAACGAAATACCGATCGCACCGCTACCCGCCGCAGGCATGCTGTCGATGCTGGGCAGCGCCGGCGAGGTGCGGCCGCTGGAAGAGCTCGAGAGCGAGATCATCCGCTTTGCGATCTCGCACTATCGCGGACAGATGTCGGAAGTGGCCCGCCGGTTGAAAATCGGCCGCTCCACGCTCTATCGCAAGCTCGACGAGGCCGCCGAGAAAGAACCCGGAGGCGCGGATGAGGCGAGCTGAGACGATTCGGAATTGTGGGCCTGCGGCAGCGGCACTGTTGAGCCGTGCGCCGAGCCGGAACCTTCGAACCGTGGCTTGCAGGTGACAGACAAACGGCGGATAGCGTGGCAAAAGCGCGCAATCCTGAACAAAAAGGGGTCGTTTGAGGTCAGTTGTTCGTGAGTTGCCCCGGGCTCTGCTAGCTGCTTGAGAACGGCGCATGTATCGTCTGCTTTGAATCGGTGCGTGCGTGCGGCGACTTCTGCAAGGATCGAGGCTGGCGGGTTCGCGCCGGCTGTAGGCAAACGATATTCGATCTGTCTCGTAGCCGGGACAGTTTCGCCCAAGGGGGTGCGACGATGCGTGATTGTTCGAAGGGCCGTGGTGGATTCGACCGCGCGCTGATGGCGGTAGCGGCAACTTTCCTCACGGTGTCGGCGACATCGGCACTGGCCCAGTCAAGCCCGCCGCGCGCCACCGCCGCCGAACTCGCGATCGAAGCCGCCATTCCGGTCCCGCAACCCGTCAACCTTCCGCCGCCGACCGCCGACGATTTCAAGATGGATTCGACCGCGTCGGTGGCGCCGAAGCAGATCGAGCTGCCGCGCGTCAACGCCAACACCGATCCCAAGCCCGTCGAAGCCAAGCCCACCGACGTGAAGCCCGCGGAGACCGCAGCTGCGCCGGCCACCGAAGCCAAGCCTGCCGAGGCGCCGAAGCCCGAGACTGCCACCTCGACACCCGCGGCGCCCGCGCCCGCGGCTGAGCCGGTCAAGGTGAGCACCGTTCCCGCCGCCGACCAGCCGGTCGCCGACAAGCTGCGCGAGCAGCTCGCGGCCAAGAACCTGCGCTATTTCGACCGCAAGGGTGAACGCCAGGTGGTCGAGAAATTCTACAGCGCCCGCGACTATGCGCCGGTGTGGACCGCGGCCGGCAGCCTGACCGCGGCGGCCAAGGGCGTGATCGCACGGCTGAAGGACGCATCCTCCGAAGGCCTCAACGTTTCCGACTATCCTTTGCCGGATTTTGCCGCGGCGACGACGCCTGAGGCGCTGGCCGATGCCGAGCTGAAGCTCACCTCCAGCATGCTCGACTATGCGCGCCATGCGCAGAGCGGCCGCATGCACTATTCGCAGGTGTCCTACGACATCCTCTATCCCGAGCATCCGACCGACCCGGCGGAAGTGCTGGCCAACGTCACCGGCGCCAAGGACGCTTCCGCAGCGCTCGAGAGCTACAACCCGCCGCACAAGCTCTACAAGGAGCTGAAGGCGAAACTTGCGGAGTTGCGCGGCCAGGGCGACGGCCCCGTCATCACCATCGCCGAAGGCCCGGCGCTCGCCTACAAGCCTGGCACCAAGAAGCAGCCCGCCGTGATTGTGGAAGACCCGCGCGTGCCGCAGCTGCGCGCCAAGCTTGGCGTCCACGAAAATCCCGACGACACCAAATACGACGAGAAGGTCGCCGCGGCGGTGCGCAAATTCCAGGAGAGCGCCGACCTCAAGGCAACCGGCGTGCTCGACGACAAGACCGTCAAGGCGATCAACGCCCCGAAGCGCGACAAGACCATCGACATCGTGCTGGTCAACATGGAGCGCTGGCGCTGGCTGCCGCGCCAGCTCGGCGCGCAAAATCTGAACAACGCCTATGTCATCCTCAACATCCCAGACTTCACGCTGAAGGTGATGCAGGGCGGCTCACAGGTCTGGACCACCCGCGTGGTGACCGGCAAGCCCGGCAACCATGCCACGCCGATGCTGACGGAGACGATGAAGTTCATCACTGTCAACCCGACCTGGAACGTGCCGCCGTCGATCATCTACAACGAATATCTGCCGGCCCTGCAGCAGGACCCGACCGTGCTGCAGCGCATGGGCCTGCGGCTCGAGCGTAACCGCGACGGCTCGATCCACATTTCGCAGCCGCCGGGCGAGGCCAACGCGCTTGGCCGCATCCGCTTCAACTTCCCGAACAAGTTCCTGGTCTATCAGCACGACACGCCGGACAAACACCTGTTCGCCAAGGAAGAGCGCGCCTACAGCCATGGCTGCATGCGCGTGCAGAACCCGGATCAGTACGCCTCGACCCTGCTCAACATCACCATGCCGAACGCCAGCTACACGCCGGAGAAGATCCGCGCCATGTACGGCCATTCCGAGATCGATCTGAAATTCCCGACCCCGATCCCGGTCAACATCACCTACCAGACCGCCTTCGTGGATGACGCCGGCAAGCTGCAGCTCCGCAAGGACATCTATGGCCGCGACGGCGTGATGATCTCGCTGATGAAGGGCGGCCGCAGCAAGGATCTGGAGAACGTGATCGCGCGCAGCCAGCCGAGCTACGGCCGGCCGGCCGGCTCGTCGCTTCCATCCAACGTCGCGTTCAATGACGGCGGCTATTCCGGCCCGTCGTTCTTCGAGCGCCTGTTCGGACCACCGACCCCGCCTGCCCCGGTTGGCCGGCAGCCGCAACAGCGCCGGGTGATTACCCGTTAATCACAGCCCCTCCGCGCTTCGCTGAAAAACCGAGCCGAATCAACGGCCTCGCCCCTTGGGCGGGGCTGTTGACGTTAACCATTCCGTACCGGCCCGGAGGCGTGAGGCACTTTTTCGCCATACTTGGCGGGTTAGGTTAAAGCCGACTTCGGGGGCGGGATGGTAAATCTTTGGTTAACCATCTCGCATTAAGACATCGTTGACTCTCTTTTGTTGCTTCACGTGGCTGTTTTGCAACGCGGGCGGCGAAAGGGTTCTTCGGTCGGTCGTTTCTTGGGTGGGCTTCAATAGTGTTGGCTGTCTTCGCACGCCAAATCAAACCGCTCTGCTCGCAAAAAGCCGGCTACTGCGCCGGCCTTGCGTCGTTGCTGCTCCTTGCCGGAGCCGGAGCCGTGCGCGACGCCACCGCGCTGAACGAGACCCGCACCCTCTCCTTCCACCACACCCATTCCGGCGAAGACCTCACCATCACCTTCAAGCGCGACGGGCGCTACGATGAAGAGGCGCTGAAGCAGCTCAACCATTTCCTGCGCGACTGGCGCACCCAGGAAAAGACCGAGATGGATCGTCGCCTGTTCGACATCCTCTGGGAAGTCTACCGCGACGTCGACGGCAAGCAGCCGATCAACATCATCTCCTCCTACCGTTCGCCCGCCACCAACGCCATGCTCCGCCGCCGCTCTTCCGGCGTGGCCCGTCACAGCCAGCACATGCTGGGCCATGCGATGGACTTCTACATTCCGGGCGTGGCGCTATCGGACATTCGCGCCGCCGGCCTGCGCCTGCAGCGCGGCGGCGTCGGCTTCTATCCGACCTCGGGCTCGCCCTTCGTGCATCTGGACACCGGCAGCGTGCGCCACTGGCCGCGCATGACCCATGATCAGCTCGCGAAAGTCTTCCCGGACGGCCGCACCGTGCATCAGTCCACCAGCGGTCCGATGAAGGGCTATGAGCTCGCCAGGGCCGACCTCGAGCGCCGCGGCAATGGCGACGAGATGACGTCAGCCGGCAAGTCGACGAACTTCCTGGCCGCCCTGTTCAAGGGCAAGTCGGCCGCCAGCGAAGAGGATGACGAGGGCGCAGCCCCCGCTCCCGCCAGGATCGAGAAGCCGGTCAAGACCACGGTCGTTGCCGCCAAGCCGGTTGAGAAGCCCGCCGAGAAACCTGCCAAGCCCGCCGCCTCGACCCTGCAGCTCGCTTCCGCCGACGCCAAGATCGTTCCGGGGCCGAAGACCGCCGCTGCTGCCTCTGCCGCCGTCGAGGCGAAGCCGCAAATCGCGGCCGCCCCGCAGACCGCTGACGCTCCTCTGACCCCCGCCGACATCATCAATGCCCGCGGCTTCTGGGATAACATCCCTGCTCCGCAGCAGGCGACGCCGGCGCAGATCGCCGCGCTGAACGCCCGCAAGGCTGTCGGCGCGACCGACCCGCAGCCGACCGCCAGCGTCTCCGACAACTTCAACAAGGCCATGGCCTACGCGCCCGCCGCGGCCCCGCCGGTCGACCGCGCCAATGTCGTCACTGCCAGCGCGCCGGCCCTGCGCAACGTCCGCGCTGCGACGCCTTCGAAGAATTCGATGGCCGTCAACGACGTCACCACGGTGGTGGCCAAGGGCGACCAGGGCGGCATGATCGCGAACTCGGCCCGCCTCGCCGCCTCCAAGAGCAACAATGATGTCTGGATGCGCGTGATGATGCTGGCGCCGAGCGCGAGCACGATGTCGGTGACCGTGTTCGGCGATGCCGACCTGACCTTGATGCGGCACCATTTCGTCAAGCCGCAGGCGATCGTCGCCATGACCTTCTCGGACGATCCGACGCTCGGCCTCGTCACCGACCGCTTCACCGGCTCGTCCACCGCGCGGCTGGAGACGAAGTCGTTCGTGATGCGCACGGCGGCACTGCGTTAATCGCTTTCCCGCAAATTCAGTGTCGTCCCGGCGAAGGCCGGGACCATAGCCACCGTCGTGCGAGATCAAGCACGCTGGAGCTCCAGCGCGCTTCAATTACATGCATTTGTGATTATGGGTCCCGGCCTTCGCCGGGACGACAGTGAGTGTGCGGCATGCGGCGTGGTTACCCGCGCGGTCCTCAAATCATCCCCAGCGCCTGCATGTAGGTCTCGAGAATCGTCTCGGCCTCGGCGCGCTCGTTGGGATCCTGCTTGCGGAGCCGAATGATCTGGCGCAAGGCCTTCACATCAAAACCGTTGCCCTTGCCTTCGGCGTAGACGTCGCGGATGTCGTCCGAGATCGTCTTCTTCTCTTCTTCCAGCCGCTCGATGCGCTCGATAATGGCCTTGAGCTGGTCCTTGGCAAATCGTGTCGCGGGCGCTTCTTCCTGGACGGCGGCAGACGTAGCCATCGTGTACTCCTCAACGGAACTGACGGTTGAAATCGAGGGCGCGTGCGAGAGAGCACGACGCTTTTCTGATTTGACCCTCGATTTTTTCGGCCCCTTCCGTCAAGGAAAGCATCGCGTCATCCACAGAGGCACCCACAGCTAAGCTGCGTCGGGAAAAAGAGCCGTGGAAAAGCCCTTGCGTCCGAAAAGTTAGTGGCCGTGCGGATGGACCTTCTTCATCGCCTCCAGTTGCTCGGGGCTGGCCGCGTCCTGGTACTTCGCCTTCCACTCCTCATAGGGCATGCCGTAGACCGCCTCGCGGCTTTCGTCCTTTGACAGCTTCACGCCTTTGGCGTCGGCGGCATCCTTCATCCAGTTCGACAGGCAGTTGCGGCAGAAGCCGGCCAGGTTCATCAGCTCGATGTTCTGCACGTCGGTGCGACCGCGCAAATGCTCGACCAAGCGGCGGAACACCGCGGCTTCGAGTTCGGTGCGGGTCTTTTCGTCGATCGACATGGCCGTTCCCTTTGCGTTCAAGCCGTTCATTCGAAATAGCAATTGTCACATATTTTGCCAAATCGCAGCGCAAAACTGCACCTTGAGGGGCGAAATTCGTGCTGCTGCACGCAAAATGGGTGTTACCGCCGTTGACAGCTCCAGCCCCACACGCGAAATCGTCAATAAATTGATATAGCTTCGCGACATGACTCCCCGCGATTTGACCAGTTCTTTCCGCCTGCCGACCCGACTCGCCGCCAGCCTGCTGCTGGCCCTTGGTCTCATGTTCCCCGGGAACAATCCTGCGGCCGCGGATTTTCGTCTCTGCAACAACACCTCCAGCCGGGTCGGTATCGCGCTTGGCTACAAGGATGCCGACGGCTGGACCACCGAGGGCTGGTGGAACGTGTCATCGCGCAGTTGCGAGACACTGCTACGCGGCAACCTCGTCGCGCGGTTCTATTACATCTACGCGCTCGATTACGATCGCGGCGGCGAATGGTCGGGACAGGCGTTCATGTGCTCACGTGACAAGGAATTCACCATCAAGGGCGCGGAGAACTGCCTGGCGCGCGGCTTTGACCGCACTGGCTTCTTCGAGGTCGATACCGCCGAGCAGCGCTCCTGGACGGTGCAGCTGACGGAAGCCAACGAGCAGCCGTCGCAGCGCGTGCCGGGCATTCCGGGCACGGTCGGACCGGGCGGTCCGAATCTGCCGGGGCTGCCCAATGCGCCGCCCGGCGCGCCGGGCCTGCCGCAAGCACCCGGGACCAAGCAATGAGGCGTCTGCGCCGGATCAAGATCCTCGCAACGCTTGGACCAGCCTCCTCCGACAGCGCGATGATCCGCAAGCTGTTCGAGGCCGGCGCCGACGTGTTCCGGATCAACATGAGCCACACCCCGCATGACAAGATGCGGGAGCTGGTGAAGACCATCCGCAATGTCGAGAGCAGCTACGGCCGCCCGATCGGCATCCTGGTCGACCTGCAGGGCCCAAAGCTGCGGCTCGGCCAATTCGAAGGCGGCGCGGTGCAGCTCAACAACGGCCAGAGCTTTGCGCTCGATTCCGACAAGGCGCCCGGCGACAAGAATCGTGTGCATCTGCCGCATCCGGAAATTCTCGCAGCGCTGCGGCCCGGCCATTCGCTCCTGCTCGACGACGGCAAGGTGCGCCTGATCGCGGAAGAGACTTCACCCGAGCGCGCGGTGACGCGCGTCGTGGTCGGCGGCAAGATGAGTGACCGAAAGGGCGTCAGCCTGCCGGACACGGACCTGCCGGTCTCGGCGATGACGCAAAAAGACCGCGAGGATCTCGAGGCGGCGCTTCCGACCGGCATCGACTGGATCGCGCTGTCCTTCGTGCAGCGCGCCGAGGACGTCAAGGAGGCCAAGCGCATGATCCGCGGCCGCGCGTCCGTGATGGCCAAGATCGAGAAGCCGCAGGCGATCGATCGGCTGGCCGACATCATCGATGCCTCGGATGCGCTGATGGTGGCGCGCGGCGATCTCGGCGTGGAATTGCCGCTGGAGCGCGTGCCGAGCCTGCAGAAACAGATGACGCGGATGGCGCGCCGTGCCGGCAAGCCGGTGGTGATCGCCACCCAAATGCTGGAATCGATGATCCAGGCCCCGGTGCCGACGCGCGCGGAAGTCTCCGACGTTGCCACCGCCGTCTATGAGGGCGCCGACGCCATCATGCTGTCGGCAGAGTCCGCCGCCGGCAAATTCCCGGTCGAAGCGGTCTCCACCATGAACCGCATCGGCGAGGAAGTGGAGCGCGACCCGACCTATCGCAGCGTGCTGTCGGCGCAGCGCATGGAGCCGGAGTCGACGGTGGGCGACGCCATCGCGGATGCCGCGCGGCAGATCGCCGAGACGTTGGAGCTTTCCGCCATCATCTGCTGGACGGATTCCGGCTCGACCGCGATCCGTGTGGCGCGCGAGCGGCCAAAACCGCCGGTGGTGGCGATCACGCCAAAGGTGGTGACAGGCCGCAAGCTCTCGCTGGTCTGGGGCGTGCACTGCGTCGTCGCCGAGGACGCGCATGATCAGGACGACATGGTGGATCGTGCCGGCACGATTGCCTTCCGCGACGGCTTTGCCAATGCCGGCCAGCGCGTCATTATCGTCGCCGGCGTGCCGCTGCGAATTCCCGGCACCACCAACATGCTGCGCATCGCCAGCGTCGCGGGGCCGGAAGGCTCCGGCAAGAAAGCCTAACTTTTTGAGCACGATGTTTTCCGAAAACCGGTGCCCACTTTGCGCTAACGCGGCCCTGCGGGTCGGGATCGTGCCCTAGGCCCCCACCAGCGTCTTTGCCGGCAGCACGGCCTGCACCACCAGCCCACGGGCGCGGGCATCCATCACACCGACGGCGCGCAGCGCCAGCAGCGTCACCGTCTGCACGGCATCGCGCAATCTTGCGGGATCCTCGAGATTGTCGGGCGCGAGCGGGCCGACCAGCGCCTCATGCAGCGCGCCGAGCAGCGCGGTGGCGGCAAGCGCAGTATCCTGCGCCGGCAGATGGCCGGCGCGCACGGCGGCTTCGATGCGCGCGGCGATCTCGCCTGCGATCTCGCGCCGGCTCGCCAGCCGCGAGGCGGTGACGTCGACATCGACAGGCTCGGCCAGAATGCCCCAGGCGAGCTTGCGCTGCGACAGCACATGCACCGCCACCGTGGTGACGGCGGCCGCCAGCGCCGATGAGGGTCCCGGCGCCGCATCGGCGGCGCGGCGGATCGCGGCCAACTCGTCGCGGGACACGTCTGATATCAATTCCGAGATCAGGTCGGCCTTGGACGGGAAGTAGCGATAGACGGTGCCGGCCGCGACATTGGCGCGAACCGCGACCGGCGCAATCTGCACGGCGGTCATGCCGCCCTCGGCGGCGGTGTCCCTTGCCGCAGCAAGGATGGCGCTGCGCCGTGCGGCCAGCCGCTTCACCACCTGATGGGTTCGCCGATAGACCATGGCGCGTATTCCGTCCCGCGACGCGCTGGTCTCGAAAGCCGCGCGCCAATTCTTGGGCGGTCGAGCATCAACCGCCACCAAGAACTGAACAACTATTCAGGCGGGCTGGCAAGACGGATTTGTGATGCCGGAATGACCATTTGCCGGGCAGCCGCCCGCTGCCAGAAGAGCCCTCAGGCGCCGGCCGGGGCCAACGCCTGTGACGGCTCGCGCCGCCACCAGTGCCCGGCCCTGCGCAGCACGAGGCCGGCCACGATCAGGGTGATGGCAAGGCCGACCGGAATGCCTTCGAAGATGAAGCAGAAGAACAGCGCCAGCGCGACCGCCAGCGACGGCAGCTCGTAGGGACGGAAGCCGCTTTTCAGCCCGATGCGCACCAGGAAGGCGACGGGAATGGCCAGCACGACCATGTCGTACATGAAGAGATACGGCGTCACCAGCAACGTACCGCAGGCCAGCGCCGCGGCCTTCAGCGTGTAGGGCACGCGGCTCCGCCACATCAGCACCAGCACGGTTGCTATCGACGCGGTGAACACCCAATGCACCGCCCAGGCGAACTGTTCGGGGCCGCCCATGAAGCGCACCAGCGAATAGAGCGATTGCAGCTTCCACCAGGTCGCCTTGCCCTCGCTGAGGAAGGCCTGCGAGAACATCGGCATCCAGTGGAAAAATGCTTTCCACGCTTCGGTGCCGAAGGCGAGCCAGGAGACGAATACGAGCACCACGACCGTTGCTGCGGCAGAGATGAAAGCACGCCACTGCGCGGCCGCGATCAACACCAGCGGAAACAGCAGGCCATATTGCGGCTTGTAGCTGAGCAGCCCAAGGCAGATGCCCGCGACCACCGGCCGCACCGGCAGCAGATAGAGCGTGCCGCCAATCAGGGCCGCGGTGAGAAAGCCGTTCTGTCCGACCAGCGTGTTGGAAAACACCATCGGGAAGGCAATCGCGAGCATGATTCCGAACGGACGTCCGACAATGCCGCGCATGACGGCCACATACGGCACCACGCTGATCGCCATCCAGCCCGCGAAAGCGACGGCGTAGGGAAACTGCGCCAGGAATGCCGCCACGAACAGGAACGGCGGCGGATAGTGCCAGGCGAAGTAGCCGGCAAAATCCTGGCCGAGCAGCGCGACCTCGATTTTCTTCTGGATGTCCCAGTCATAGGCGAACGCCGGCGTGCCATCGAGCACGAGCTTGCCGGCGGCCCAGACGTTGACGAAATCGGTGGGGATGCCGAGCCCGGTCGGATCGTAGATCCACCAATGCGAGAACCAGGCGATCGGGAAATAGACCGCATTGATGGTGAACAGCACGAAGCACGCATTGAGCAGCGCCGGCGGAATCGCGCGAGCGTCGGGCGGCGGCATCAAGGCGGGTGCGGCGGTGGCCATGCGGAGGTCCCTGGGCGCGGCAACGACGAGCGCGCGTGCCCCAGCAATAGGCCGGACTGCATTTAAGATTTCTTAAGGGTTGGCCGATTTCTCAGCGCGCGTCGGTCTGGCGGCGAAGTCCAACCCGCTATCCGCCTACAGCCGGCCGGCCTTCACCGCCTTCGACAGCAGCGCCTGCACGCCGGCGCGGTGGAACGGCACGATGCAGAAGAGATAGATCGTTCCGAAGAGATTATGCACGGAGCAGATCGTCGACACGACGACATTCGCGGCCGCTCCGTCCGTGACCTTCAGGACCGAGAGCCTGAAGTCCATGTGCTTGTTGTCGCGTCCGGCGATGATCTCGTGCTCGCCGACGAAAAAACACCGGCCAAGGTCCAATCTTGTCGCCGACCCGATAGGCCGCCTTCACTTCCGGCTGCATGATCTCGGCGACCGTCGGCACCTCCAGCCCGGCAAGCCGGGCCAGCGCATTGCGAACGATCAGCATGGCCTTCATCCAGAAGGGCGTGTGGCCGAACACGGCAAAGAAGATCTCGGCCATGCCAAGCTCGGGATGCGACAGCGGCACCCGATAGGAGTCGCGAAAGTCGCAGATAGCGACGAGGCCGCGATCCAATGCGCTTGCAGCGGGGACGTCGCATTCGATGACGGACATTGTGAACTCCGAAGACAGCTACTCTCCGCGTCGTTGCTTCAGCGGAATCACGAGCTTGAGGCCGGACCAGGTATCATCGATCGCGCAGACCTTGATGTCCACGAGCCCCAACGACAACGCAGTATCGCGGACTACATTTTCGGTGACATCGGTGGCAACGCCGGAAGATTTTTTCGGCCATGACACCCACACCATGCCGTCGGGCGCGATGGCGTCGCGGCAGGCGGGGAGCTTCTTGCGCAAGACGGCGGCCTGTGTCGCAAACACATGCGCCATGTCGAGCGATGCCTTCAGCCGCGCCGCGAGCGTCACATCCGCCGGCAATGGACCGACGATCTCGCCATAGGCGGCGGGAGCTCCTTCCACAAAAATACAAAAGCCCGGCTTGATGCCGAGCTTTTGCACAACATTCTTGCCGGAATAGCCGGCCATGATCACGCCTGCGGCTGCGGCTCCAGGCCGGCATCCGGATCGGGACGTGGGCGCGGCTTGCCGGCCGGCGGCACCGCGGAGGTGCGCGGGCCGGTCGGCTCGAGCACGGACTCGCGGTTCGGCTTCTTGCCGTTGATGACGTCGGTGATCTCCTCGCCGGTCAGCGTCTCGTATTCGAGCAGCGCCTGCGCGAGCGTCTCGAAATCCTTCTTCTTCTCGGTCAGGATCTTGCGCGCGGCCTCATAGCCCTCGTCGACCAGGCGCCGCACTTCGGCGTCGATCTTCTGCGCTGTCGATTCCGAGACGTTCTGCTGGCGGCCCATCGACATGCCCAGGAACACTTCTTCCTGGTTGTCGCCATAGGCCACCGTGCCGAGCTCGTCGGAGTAGCCGAACTGCGTCACCATGGCCTTCGCCATCTTGGTCGCCTGCTGGATGTCGGAGGAGGCGCCGGAGGTGATGTTGTCCTTGCCAAAGGTGATCTCCTCGGCGACGCGGCCGCCCATGGCCACCGCAAGCTGCGAGGTGAACTCCTTGTACTTCATCGAGTAGCGGTCGCCCTCGGGCAGGAATTTCACCATGCCCATGGCGCGGCCGCGCGGAATGATGGTCGCCTTGTGCACGGGAATGCCGGCGGGCACGTTGAGGCCGACGATGGCGTGACCGGCCTCGTGATAGGCGGTCAGCATCTTCTCTTCCTCGCTCATGACCAGCGACTTGCGCTCGGCGCCCATCATGACCTTGTCCTTGGCCTCCTCGAACTCGGCCTGGGTAACCATGCGCTTGTTGCGGCGCGCCGCGGTGAGCGCAGCCTCGTTGACGAGGTTCATCAGGTCGGCGCCGGAGAAGCCGGGCGTGCCGCGGGCGATGATCTTCAGGTTGACGTCGGGCGCCAGCGGCACCTTGCGGACGTGCACCTTCAAGATCTGCTCGCGGCCGCCGACATCCGGATTCGGCACCACCACCTGGCGGTCGAAACGGCCGGGGCGCAGCAGCGCGGGATCGAGCACGTCGGGCCGGTTGGTGGCCGCGATCAGGATCACGCCTTCATTGGCCTCGAAGCCGTCCATCTCGACCAGCAACTGGTTGAGCGTCTGCTCGCGCTCGTCATTGCCGCCGCCGAGGCCAGCGCCGCGATGACGGCCGACCGCGTCGATTTCGTCGATGAAGATGATGCAGGGCGCGTTCTTCTTGGCCTGCTCGAACATGTCGCGCACGCGCGAGGCGCCGACGCCGACGAACATTTCGACGAAGTCGGAACCGGAAATGGTGAAGAACGGCACGTTGGCTTCGCCGGCGACCGCACGCGCGATCAGCGTCTTGCCGGTGCCGGGCGGGCCGACCAAGAGCACGCCGCGCGGAATCCGTCCGCCCAGCCGCTGGAATTTGCCGGGGTCGCGCAGGAATTCGACGATCTCCTGCAGGTCCTGCTTGGCCTCATCGACGCCGGCGACGTCTTCAAACGTGACGCGGCCATGCGCCTCGGTCAGCATTTTTGCGCGCGACTTGCCAAAGCCCATCGCCTTGCCGGCGCCGCCCTGCATCTGCCGCGACAGGAAGATCCAGACGCCGATCAGCGCGATGAAGGGCAGCCACGAGACGAGCAGCGACACGAACCACGGCACGTTGTCGCCCGGCGGCTTGGCGGTGATGGAAACCTTGCTGTCATAGAGGCGCTTGACCAGGTTCGGATCGTTCGGCGCATAGGTCTGGAAGCTCGAACCGTTGGTGAAGGTGCCGTGAATCTCGTTGCCCTGGATCACGACATCGCGGACGTGATTCTGGTCGACTTCGCTCAGGAGCTGCGAGAACGGAATGTCCTGCGAGGCGGTGCGCTGGCCCGGGTTCTGGAAAAGCGTGAACAACGCCAACAGCAATAGAACAATGATGACCCAGAGGGCGAAATTGCGCAGATTGGCGTTCATCGACTTTCCTTCGTGGTCGCGCGGATCGCGGCCTCTAATCCTTGGCAGTAAACCCCGGTAGCCACGAGGGATTCCCCCGCTCGACTGCGGTACAATTTAGGTGGCGCGTCCCTTGATGCCAAGGGAACGGGACAGGACTATTTAGCGCATCCTATCCCGATTCCCGCTGAAATAATGGCGATTTGCCTGCTGTTTTTGGGGGGTGGTTAAGCGTCCCGGCGATGG
>Ga0081539_10004590_pt1 | contig 15078 bp, 12 predicted proteins | sample TabmetS4T2R2_FD_71023 | JGI IMG/M metagenome (GOLD analysis project Ga0081539, IMG submission 71023) | Tabebuia heterophylla rhizosphere microbial communities from the University of Puerto Rico - S4T2R2 | ecosystem: Host-associated > Plants > Roots > Rhizosphere ...
TACGACGACGACAGCGTGATCCGGCGCGGCGAGCAGATGCGCCGCGGCGTGTCCATCGCCACGCCGGTGTTCGACGGCGCGCACGAGGTCAACATCAACGAGATGCTGGAGCGTGCGGGCCTGCAGACCAGCGGCCAGTCGACCCTTTATGACGGACGCACCGGCGAGCCGTTCGATCGCAAGGTGACGGTGGGATACATATATATGCTGAAGCTCCACCACCTCGTGGACGACAAGATCCACGCCCGTTCGATCGGACCGTACTCGCTCGTCACCCAGCAGCCGCTGGGCGGCAAGGCGCAGTTCGGCGGCCAGCGCTTCGGCGAGATGGAGGTGTGGGCGCTCGAAGCCTACGGCGCGGCCTACACGCTGCAGGAGATGCTGACGGTGAAGTCGGACGACGTGGCCGGCCGCACCAAGGTCTACGAGGCGATCGTCAGAGGCGACGACACGTTCGAGGCGGGCATTCCGGAGAGCTTCAACGTGCTCGTCAAGGAGATGCGCTCGCTAGGCCTCAACGTCGAGCTGGAGAACACCAAGGTCGAAGACGCACCGGCGCGCCTGCCGGACGCGGCCGAATGACGGCAACAGGCGCGGACCCGGGGCGAAGGCTCCGGGCCGCGCCGCGGAATTTGCGAGGCGACGGTCCCGCGTCGTCTCGCCGGCCCGCCCGGCGGGCGACACGATTGGGCCCAGGCCCAGAATGCTCAAAAAGGGACCCCGGTCCCAAAAGGAGAACGGCATGAACCAAGAGGTCATGAATCTTTTCAACCCTCAGGCGCCGGCACAGATGTTCGATTCGATCCGCATCTCGCTGGCCTCGCCCGACAAGATTCTGTCCTGGTCCTTCGGCGAGATCAAAAAGCCGGAGACGATCAACTACCGCACGTTCAAGCCCGAGCGTGACGGCCTGTTCTGCGCGCGCATCTTCGGTCCGATCAAGGACTACGAGTGCCTGTGCGGCAAGTACAAGCGCATGAAGTACAAGGGCGTCATCTGCGAGAAGTGCGGCGTGGAAGTGACGCTCTCGCGCGTGCGGCGCGAGCGCATGGGCCACATCGAGCTCGCCGCTCCGGTCGCGCATATCTGGTTCCTGAAGTCGCTGCCGTCGCGCATCGGCACGCTGCTCGACATGACGCTGAAGGATATCGAGCGCGTCCTCTACTTCGAGAACTACATCGTCACCGAGCCGGGGCTGACGGCGCTGAAGGAGCACCAGCTCCTCTCGGAAGAGGAGTACATGATCGCCGTCGACGAATATGGCGAGGATTCCTTCACCGCCATGATCGGCGCCGAGGCGATTCACGACCTTCTGGCCGGCATGGATCTCGACAAGATCGCCGGCGAGCTTCGCAGCGAGCTTGCCTCGACGACGTCGGAGCTCAAGCAGAAGAAGCTGCTCAAGCGCCTCAAGGTGGTCGAGAACTTCCTGGAATCCGGCAACCGTCCGGAGTGGATGATCATGAAGATCATCCCGGTGATCCCACCGGACCTGCGCCCGCTGGTGCCGCTCGACGGCGGCCGCTTCGCGACGTCGGACCTGAACGACCTCTACCGCCGCGTCATCAACCGCAACAACCGCCTGAAGCGGCTGATCGAGCTGCGCGCGCCTGGCATCATCATCCGCAACGAGAAGCGCATGCTTCAGGAGGCGGTGGACGCGCTGTTCGACAACGGCCGGCGCGGCCGTGTCATCACGGGCGCCAACAAGCGCCCGCTGAAGTCGCTCTCCGACATGCTGAAGGGCAAGCAAGGCCGCTTCCGGCAGAACCTGCTCGGCAAGCGCGTCGACTATTCCGGCCGCTCGGTGATCGTCACCGGTCCGGAGCTGAAGCTGCATCAGTGCGGCCTGCCGAAGAAGATGGCGCTGGAGCTGTTCAAGCCGTTCATCTACGCGCGGCTTGACGCGAAGGGCTATTCCTCGACGGTCAAGCAGGCCAAGAAGCTGGTCGAGAAGGAAAAGCCGGAGGTCTGGGATATCCTCGACGAGGTGATCCGCGAGCATCCGGTGCTGCTCAACCGCGCGCCGACGCTGCACCGCCTCGGCATCCAGGCGTTCGAGCCGACCCTCATCGAAGGCAAGGCGATCCAGCTCCACCCGCTGGTCTGCACGGCCTTCAACGCGGACTTCGACGGCGACCAGATGGCGGTGCACGTGCCGCTATCGCTGGAAGCGCAGCTCGAAGCGCGCGTGCTGATGATGTCGACCAACAACATCCTGCACCCGGCGTCGGGCGCGCCGATCATCGTGCCTTCGCAGGACATGGTGCTCGGCCTCTACTACCTGTCGATCGTCAACCAGAACGAACCCGGCGAGGGCATGCTGTTCGCCGACATGGGCGAATTGCAGCACGCGCTGGAATCGAAGGCCGTCACCCTGCACGCCAAGATCAAGGGCCGCTTCAAGACCGTCGACAAGGACGGCAAGCCGGTGTCGAAGATCTACGACACCACGCCCGGCCGCATGATCATCGGCGAGCTGCTGCCGAAGAACCACAACGTGCCCTTCGACACCGCCAACCAGGAGATGACCAAGAAGAACATCTCCAAGATGATCGACACGGTCTACCGCCACTGCGGCCAGAAGGAGACGGTGATCTTCTGCGACCGCATCATGGCGCTCGGCTTCAGCCATGCCTGCCGCGCCGGCATCTCGTTCGGCAAGGACGACATGGTGATCCCGGACACCAAGCATAAGCTGGTGGCCGACACCGAGGCTTTGGCCAAGGAATACGAGCAGCAGTACAATGACGGCCTGATCACCCAGGGCGAGAAGTACAACAAGGTGGTCGACGCCTGGGCGAAGTGCTCCGAGAAGGTCGCCGACGAGATGATGGGCCGAATCAAGGCGGTCGAGTTCGACGACAGCGGCCGCCAGAAGCCGATGAACTCGATCTACATGATGAGTCATTCCGGCGCACGCGGCTCGCCGACGCAGATGCGACAGCTCGCCGGCATGCGCGGCCTCATGGCCAAGCCGTCCGGCGAGATCATCGAGACGCCGATCATCTCGAACTTCAAGGAAGGCCTCACCGTTCTGGAGTACTTCAACTCCACGCACGGCGCCCGCAAGGGCCTCGCCGACACCGCGCTGAAGACGGCCAACTCCGGCTATCTGACGCGGCGCCTGGTCGACGTGGCGCAGGACTGCATCGTCAACTCGGTCGACTGCGGCACCGACAAGGGGCTCACCATGCAGCCGATCGTCGATGCCGGCCAGGTGGTCGCCTCGCTCGGGCAGCGCATCCTCGGCCGCACGGCGCTGGACGACATCGCCCATCCGGTATCGGGCGACCTGCTCGTCAAGGGCGGCAAGCTGATCGACGAGCGTGACATCGACGCGATCGAGAAGGCGGGCATCCAGTCGGTGCGCATCCGCTCCGCGCTCACCTGCGAGGTGAAGACGGGCGTGTGCGCGGTCTGCTACGGGCGCGACCTGGCGCGCGGCACGCCGGTCAATATCGGCGAGGCTGTCGGCGTCATCGCGGCGCAGTCGATCGGCGAGCCGGGCACCCAGCTCACCATGCGTACCTTCCACATGGGCGGCACGGCGCAGGTCGTCGACCAGTCGTTCCTGGAAGCCTCGTATGAGGGCACGGTGCAGATCCGCAACCGCAACGTCGTGCGCAACTCCGACGGCCAGCTGATGGTCATGGGCCGCAACATGGCGGTGCTGATCCTCGACGAGGCCGGCAAGGAGCGGGCGACGCACCGCGTCACCTACGGTTCGCGCATCTTCGTGGACGACGGCGACAAGGTGAAGCGCGGCCAGCGCGTCGCCGAGTGGGACCCGTACACAAGGCCGATCCTCACCGAGATCGAGGGCAACGTGTCGTTCGAGGACTTGGTCGACGGCATCTCCGTGCAGGAGACCACCGACGAATCCACGGGCATCACCAAGCGCGAGGTCATCGACTGGCGGTCCACGCCGCGCGGCTCGGACCTCAAGCCGGCGCTCACCATCCTGGATAGCCGGGGCAAGGTCGGCAAGCTGTCGAAGGGCGGCGACGCACGCTTCATGCTCTCGGTCGAGGCGATCCTGTCGGTGGAACCGGGCGCGCATGTGAAGCCCGGCGACGTGATCGCGCGCATCCCGATGGAAAGCGCCAAGACCAAGGACATCACCGGCGGTCTGCCGCGTGTGGCCGAGCTGTTCGAGGCGCGTCGTCCGAAGGACCACGCCATCATCGCCGAGATCGACGGCACGATCCGCTTCGGGCGCGACTACAAGAACAAGCGCCGCGTCATCATCGAGCCGCATGACTCGACGCTGGAGCCGGTCGAGTACCTGATCCCGAAGGGCAAGCCGTTCCACCTGCAGGACGGCGACGCCATCGAGAAGGGCGACTACATCCTCGACGGCAATCCGGCGCCGCATGACATCCTGGCGATCAAGGGCGTGGAGGCTCTGGCCTCCTACCTCGTCAACGAGATCCAGGAGGTCTACCGGCTGCAGGGCGTGGTGATCAACGACAAGCACATCGAGGTGATCGTTCGCCAGATGCTGCAGAAGGTGGAGATCACGGCGCAGGGCGACTCGACCTACATCCCGGGCGATCATGTCGACGTGATCGAACTGGACGAGGTCAACGAGCGCCTGGTCGAGGACGGCAAGAAGCCGGCCGAAGGACAGCCGGTGCTGCTCGGCATCACCAAGGCGTCGCTGCAGACGCCGTCCTTCATCTCGGCCGCCTCCTTCCAGGAGACGACCCGCGTGCTCACCGAGGCGGCGGTTGCAGGCAAGGTCGACACGCTGCAGGGCCTGAAGGAGAACGTGATCGTCGGCCGGCTGATCCCGGCGGGCACGGGCGGCACGATGAGCCAGATCCGGCGCATCGCCACCCACCGCGACGAGCTCATCCTCGACGAGCGACGCAAGTCTTCGGGCGTCGAAGTCGCCGACCCGATGCTGGCGGACCTTTCGACCGCCGCGCAGTAAGGCGGGCTGCAAGACATTGAAAGGGGCCCGCGCGGCCCCTTTTCTTTAGGTCGAGGACCATTCAACAAAGCGAGGGTTGCCATGAGCCAGAAGACCTGGACCGCCGTCGACGACTACGTCGTCGAAAGCCTGCTGCCGGCCGATCCGGCTCTCGAAGCCGCCCTCGAGGCAAATCATGAGCAGGGCCTGCCGGCCATCGACGTTTCGCCGGCGCAGGGCAAGCTGCTCTACCTGTTCGCCCGGATGAACGGCGCGAAGCGCATCCTCGAGATCGGCACGCTCGGCGGCTATTCGACCATCTGGCTGGCGCGCGCGGTGCAGGAAGACGGCAAGGTCGTGACGCTGGAGCTCGACCCTCATCATGCCGAGGTGGCGCGACGGAATATGGAAAGGACGGGGCTGTCGGAGCGGGTCGACCTGCGCGTCGGACCGGCGCTGAAGTCGCTTGAAGCGCTGGCCGGCGAGGGCGCCGGGCCGTTCGACTTCATCTTCATCGACGCCGACAAGCCGAACAACCGCAACTATCTGACATGGGCCATGAAGCTGTCGCGGCCCGGCACGGTGATCGTCTGCGACAATGTCATCCGCGACGGCGCGGTGGTGAAGGACAACAGCGGCGATCCCAACGTCGAAGGCGCGCGGGCGGCGTTCGATTTCATCGGCAATGACGGGCGGCTGGAGGGCACGGCCATCCAGACCGTTGGCGCCAAGGGCTATGACGGGTTTGCCATCGCAATCGTCAGGTAATTGCAGGGAGGCCAGAACCATGAGCACAGACGAGCAGACTGTCCGGTCGATCTTTGCAGGTCTTGAACACGGGGATGGCGACGCGTTTTTCGCGCATGTCGCCGACGACGTCGACTGGACCGTTATGGGTACCCATCCGCTCGCCGGCCGCTATCGCAGCAAGACCGATTTCAAGGCGGCAACCTTCGAAAAGCTGGGCAAGGTGCTGCCCGAAGGCGCGCGGCTGCGCGTCACCAATGCAATCGTCGCGGGCGACACGGCGGTGGTCGAACTCATCTCGGACGCGACAGCGAGAAACGGCATGCGCTTCGACAATCACTATTGCTGGGTCACGCGCTTCGACGGCGGCACGATCGTCGAGGTGCGAGCCTATCTCGACTCCGCCAAGGTCGCGGAACTGTTTCGCCAGAACCCGATCTAGAAGCAAGAATCGGAATGCGGCCGCGGCGGATGCTGCATAGGTAGAGGACGGCACCGGCGACCGGACCGGCGCATCGCACTGGAGGCCGTCCATGAACGCTCTGACGAAGACCACGCCCACCGCCTCGATTGTAAGATCAGCCGACGAGCGCGTTATCCGATATGACTGGGACGCGCTGGCATCCGAACTCGACGACTTCGGATGCGCCGTCATCGGGAAGCTGCTGACGCCGGAGGAATGCGAGGCGTTCGCGGCGCTCTACGCAGACGAAGAGCATTTCCGCAGCCACGTCGTCATGGCGCGGCACGGCTTCGGCAAAGGCGAGTATCGCTATTTCAGATATCCGCTGCCGGACCTCGTCGCCGGGCTGCGCACGGCGCTCTATTCGCGCCTGGCCCTGGTCGCCAACGCCTGGAACGAGCGGATGGGCCTGAAGGAACGCTATCCCGACACCCATGCGGCTTTCCTGAAACAGTGCCACGACGCCGGCCAGCAGAAGCCGACGCCGCTGCTGCTGCAATATGTGCCGGGCGACTTCAACTGCCTGCACCAGGACCTTTACGGCGACCTTGCTTTCCCCATCCAGGTGGCGATCCTGCTTTCCGAGCCGGGCCGTGACTTCACGGGCGGCGAGTTCGTGCTGACCGAGCAGCGGCCGAGGATGCAAAGCCGGGCCGAGGTCGTGCCGCTGCGGCAGGGCGACGCCGTGGCTTTTGCCGTGCATGACCGGCCTGTGCAGGGCACGAAGGGCAATTATCGCGTCAATTTGCGCCACGGCGTGAGCCGCGTGCGCTCGGGGTTGCGCCATACGGTGGGGATCATCTTCCACGATGCCCGCTAGCTCAAGCCCAAGCCTCCTGATCTCCGGGACGATCGACACCCCGATCGGCCCGCTGACGCTGATCGCCGACGAGGCGGGAATGCTGCATATGGCGGAGTTCTCCCACTGTCTCGACCGGATGGAGCGCTGGCTCGGGCGGCGGCTCGGCAAGGACCGGGCAAAGCTCGAAGCAGGCAATGTTCCTGGATCGGTCGAGGACGCGTTTGCCGCCTATTTCGGGGGTGATGTCGGGGCGATTCGCGGGTTGGCGGTCTGGCTAACCGGCACCGCGTTCCAGAACGAGGTCTGGACGGCGCTGCGCGACATCCGGCCCGGCGAGACATTTTCCTACGGGATGTTCGCCGACGGGCTCGGGCGGCCGCAATCGGCACACGCCGTCGGCCACGCCAACGGCGCGAACCCGCTGTCGATCGTGGTGCCGTGCCATCGGCTTGTCGGCGCTGACGGGGCGCTCACCAACTATGGCGGCGGCATAGAGCGCAAGCGGTGGCTGCTCGACCACGAGGCGCGGCACGCCAACCGGTGAAACTCGCAAGGGCCAGTTCGCGGTGTTCACGCTGGAGCGGGCGTCGAACTGAGTTCCGCCGCGCACTGTCGGCTTGAGAGCATTCCGTCTTCGAATCCCGGAATGCTCTGTTTCACTATTCTCTCGCAATTCCGAACGCGAAACCGCCGCACGTTTTTACGCTATCCGGCAGAGGCAGCGGGCAGGCAACGGGACTTTCCGGCAATCTTATCGGTCAGGCAACGAAACGCCGTCCGGCGCGTTGATCGGTCGCCAGAGCAGGATGAATCATGACTGGGTGGTTCATCCCGCTTGTTGGCACATGATCCTGCACGAACGTCTGCAAGTTTTCGGGATCGTGCTCCAGCGCGGACCTCGTGCGAGGCACCCCATGAGACCAATCTTCGCAGTGATCGCCGCCCCGATATTTGCGCTTTTGAGCGCAGTCGTTGCCGTCACCTATTCGGACGACACGAATCCCGTCATCGCGGCTTCGTGCCAATCTAGAGCAAGATGAATTGGAGCGGAGTCATTCATCCTGCTCTAACTCTTTGTTCTGGCGCATGATCTTATCCGAAAAGTCTGCAACTTTTCGGGAGCGTGCTCTAGCGCGAAGTCGGTCGAGCAACTCGTCGCGCCCCGCCTCGAATGTCCGCCGGCCAAGCTGGATGACAGCCAACCGCAGCAATCCAGAGTAGCACGCCAAAACTGGAGCGGGCCGGCTTCATGACGAGGGACTGTGACGGAGTCCTCAATCGAAGAACGGCTCGACGACCTTGCGGCTGCCCAGCATGAAGGCATCGGCGACGTGCTGGAGCGGCGCGATGTCGGCATCCGAGACGCCGGCCCGCACGATCTCGGCGAAGCGCCCGTAGAGCCTGGGATACTCGGCTTCCGCCTCCTCGTGGACGGTCAGGCCATCGATCGCGAGGCGGGCGCCGCCGGACGAAAGCAGCATCTGGCCGCCGTCCGTCTCGGCGATGATGTCCCAGCTTTGCGGGCCGGTCTGCAGCCAGTCGAGGTCAAGCGTGATCGGCGTGCCGTCGGAGGCGCTGAAGCTCACCCTTGCGGCAACCGGCGCATCGCGGTTCTCGGGAAAGTCGAGCGCCGATTGGGTGACGAAGAACGGCGGCAGGATGTGGGTCGCTATCGACAGGGCATTGATGCCCGGATCGAAGACGCCGAAGCCGCCAGCCTTCCAGATCCATTCCTGGCCCGGATGCCAGCGGCGGACATCCTCTTTCCAGATGATGGCAACCGATTTCGGCCGGTGCTGGGCGAGGAAGGCGCGGGCAGCCTCGACGGCCGGCGCATAGCGCGAATGCCAGCTCGCGAAGAGCGAGACGCCTTTCTTCTGCGCCAGTGCCTTCAGGTCCTCGACCTCGCTGACCGTAGCGCCGGGAGGTTTCTCGAGAAACACATGCTTGCCGGCTTCCAGCGCGGCGCGCGCGGCGCGGTAGCGGACCTGCGGCGGCTGGCAGAGCGACACCGCGTCAAGCTCCTTTACCGCGTCGAGCATCGCCTCGACGGTCGGGAAGCTCGGGACGCCGTCCACGCTCGCATTGCGGCTCGCGGTCGCCACAATGCGATAATCGGTATTCTTCGCCAGCGCGGGAAGATGCTGATCGCGCACGATCTTGCCGACGCCGACGATGCCGAGGCGGATGGGGGAGGTGGTATTTGCGGACATGGATGCTCTCGCGATGCATGAAGGAGCGTCGTCTTAGCAGAACGGAAAGCGCCGGCAAACGCATCAAGAAGGTATGAAAATGCCGGCAGAAATGAGCGCTTTCGCTCTATTGAAAAGATGTGCCAGGCACTGTTGCAGCGACGCCCATTTCTTCGGCCACTGCATAAAAGCGCCGATCGCGTGTCCAGAGCGAGGCTTCCGGCGTCAATTTCACCGATGCCAGCAAATGGGCGTCGATATAGCCAATGCCTCGGGCATAGATTTTGAATCTCTCGACAAGTCCAAGAACATCCTGATGGTCAGCAATGTGCGCCGTTGGCAGGTCTGACAGGTTGCCAACGACCAGCTCTCGATCCTTCAACGACCCCATGGCAAGTTCGCCCACCACAAAAGGATGACACAGGACGCGCCCCTGAGTGAGGAGTTCATCCAGAACGGGGTTTGCTCGTCTGAGATGGTCGACCCAGACGGAAGAATCGACAAGAATCATTCCGGGTCAAAGCGCCGTCTGGGCGCGGACTCCGCATTGGGATCGCTTCCACCAAGTCGCGCCAAACGCCTTGCCGCCTCGCGCTGAACCAAGGCCGTCAACGCCTCGCGAACGAGCGCCGATCGCTCCTTGATGCCAGTATACTTCTCAGCTTTTTCGATAAGCTCGTCGTCGATTGTCACTGTCGTGCGCATGGGGTGTGCTCCTTCTTTGCATCAAATATAGCATCATTTGATGCAGATTTCCATGCGCTGTCAGTAGCGACGACGGCGGCGCTTGAACTCGTTTCTTTCCAGCGCAACCTCTTCCGCATTACGTTGCTGCGGGCGAACTGAATGAAGACGATCGTCGCCGGCGTGCTCGAGGTCGCGTATCTGGAGGTTGGGCCGGCGAATGGCGCGCCGGTGATCCTGCTGCACGGCTTTCCGTATGACGTGCATGCCTATGACGACGTTGCGGCACGGCTCGCCGCGGCAGGGCGGCGCGGCATCGTGCCGTATCTGCGCGGCTATGGCCCGACGCGGTTCCTGTCGGCCGACACGCCGCGTTCAGGACAGCAGGCGGCGCTGGGCGCCGACCTGTTGGCGTTGATGGATGCGCTCGAAATCCCCAAAGCGGTGCTTGCCGGCTATGACTGGGGTGGACGTGCGGCCTGCATCGTGGCGGCGCTCTGGCCCGAGCGTGTAAGGGGGCTGGTGAGCAGCGGCTCGGGCTACAACATCCAGGACATCCCGAACGCCGGCAAGCCGCTCGCGCCCGAACAGGAGCACCGTTTCTGGTATCAGTATTATTTCCATTCGGAGCGGGGCAGGGCGGGGCTGACGGCCAACCGGCGGCAGCTTTGCCGGCTGCTGTGGAGATTGTGGTCGCCGAGCTGGAAGTTCGACGACGCCGCCTTCGAGCGCAGCGCGGTCGCCTTCGACAATCCGGATTTCGTGGACGTGGTTGTCCATTCCTATCGGCATCGCTTCGGCGGCATTCCGGGCGATCCCGCCTATGACGCGATCGAGGGCCGGTTGGCGACCCAGCCCGACATCGCGGTCCCCAGCATCGTTCTGGATGGCGCGGACGACGGGGTGGACCCGCCTGAGGCGGTTGACGCCGATGCTCCGCATTTCAAGGGACCGTATGAGAGGCGCGCGATTGCCGGCGCCGGCCACAACCTGCCGCAGGAAGCGCCGGAGGCTTTCGCGGAAGCCGTGCTGGCGTTTGGCTGATTTGATGCGGGCCTGTGTGCGGTCACCGCCCGCAGAAACGGTGGAACAGTTCCTTCGATTTCTGCATGCCTTCAGTTGTGAGCTGCACGGATTTCACCTTGCCAGAAGCCCTTCCAGGCGCGGTCGTCGTCATGCAGCGTCAATTGCAGGAGTGCGAGAACGGCGTCGTCGATCTTGTCGGTGTCAATGTCCACAGTTCCCTCCCGTGCTACTCGTAGAGTTCAATCCTGTTCGTCGAAGGTCACGATCGAGACTTCGCCTTCGAGCGCGCCCTGATAGGCGGAGATATGCGGCTCTTCGTCGGGTACGCCCTGCAAGTCGCCGATCTGGTCGAGCTCGGCCTCGGCGTAACCCTCGGTGGTCAGCGCATTGAGCGCGGCGCGCACGGCCGAATCGTCGTCAGGCGCAACAAGCATGATGTGGACGCCTTCCGAGCGGCCGCCCTTCCTGCGCCAGACCCGGCCGGTGATGATCGTCACGGGCCGCTGCTCGTTGTCGTTCATGGCTTGATTCCTCGGTTCCATGAACCAACATATAGAACGTCGATTGTCATTGGCCGAAAATCGGCGCGGACAGCTAAAATCCTGCGTCACTTTCTGCCGAAAGCTCATCCAGGTACGACAGAAAATTTCACGCCAGGCCGCAGCAGCTTCCGCATGGCGGCCTTGCCGAGATTATTCGTCCAACGGGGTTGACGGGGTAGGGTCTTCACAGTAATACCCGCGCCGTCTGAGCCGATGTGAGGCATCACTTTTCGGAGCGACGCGCTCTGGAGTTAAGTCTCAAACAGGGTTCGTTTTTACGAGCGACTAGACCTTTTCCGGCATGCACGAAGCGGGCTTCCGCTTCCTCTGCTTTTGTTCGGGCGCTACCGCGAAAAAGCGGTTCGTTGCCCGAATTTGCGTATGGAAATGGCGCTTGGGAAGGCCTTTGGGCTCAAGACACGAGTTTGAACAAGAGGAAGGTTGATGCCTACCGTAAACCAACTGATCCGCAAGCCGCGCCAGGCGCCGGCGACGCGCAACAAGGTTCCGGCCATGCAGCAGAACCCCCAGAAGCGGGGCGTCTGCACGCGCGTCTACACGACGACGCCGAAGAAGCCGAACTCCGCGCTGCGCAAGGTTGCGAAGATTCGTCTGACCAACGGCTTCGAGGTGATCGGCTACATTCCGGGCGAAGGTCACAACCTTCAGGAGCACTCCGTGGTGATGATCCGCGGCGGTCGCGTGAAAGACCTGCCCGGCGTGCGATATCACATCATCCGCGGCGTGCTCGACACGCAGGGTGTGAAGAACCGCAAGCAGCGCCGCTCGAAATACGGCGCCAAGCGTCCGAAGTAAGGGTTTTTTCCCAGGCTTCGGCGCTTTTTTATTCGCGCTGAAGCTGACGAAAGCGAGAGACGAGAACGATGTCCCGACGTCACAGTGCAGAAAAGCGCGAGATCAACCCGGATCCGAAATTCGGCGATCTGGTCGTCACCAAGTTCATGAACGCCGTCATGCATGACGGCAAGAAGTCGGTTGCCGAGACGATCGTCTACGGCGCGCTCGACCAGGTGCAGGTCAAGACCCGGCAGGAGCCGGTCACGATCTTCCACCAGGCGCTCGACAATGTCGCGCCGCACGTGGAAGTGCGCTCGCGCCGCGTCGGCGGCGCCACCTACCAGGTGCCGGTCGACGTGCGCCCGGAGCGCCGCCAGGCGCTTGCCATTCGCTGGCTGATCGCGGCCGCGCGCAACCGCAACGAATCGACGATGGTCGACCGCCTGTCGGGCGAGCTGATGGACGCCGCCAACAACCGCGGCACGGCCGTCAAGAAGCGCGAAGACACCCACAAGATGGCCGAGGCGAACCGCGCCTTTGCCCATTATCGCTGGTAACGACGAACGCTCTAGCGAAAGGCATCTCCCATGGCCCGCGAATATAAAATCGAGGACTACCGAAACTTCGGCATCATGGCGCATATCGACGCCGGCAAGACGACGACCACGGAGCGCGTCCTCTACTACACCGGCAAGTCGCACAAGATCGGCGAAGTCCATGACGGCGCCGCGACCATGGACTGGATGGAGCAGGAGCAGGAGCGCGGCATCACCATCACCTCGGCCGCGACCACGACCTTCTGGAAGGGCCGTGACGGCAAGATGCGCCGCTTCAACATCATCGACACGCCCGGCCACGTCGACTTCACCATCGAGGTGGAGCGCTCGCTGCGCGTGCTCGACGGCGCGATCGCGCTGCTCGACGCCAATGCCGGCGTGGAGCCGCAGACCGAGACCGTGTGGCGCCAGGCCGACAAGTACCACGTGCCGCGCATGATCTTCTGCAACAAGATGGACAAGATCGGCGCGGACTTCTACCGCTCGGTCGAGATGATCGGCTCGCGTCTCGGTGCGCAGGCTGTCGTGATGCAGCTTCCGATCGGCGCCGAGAACGAGTTCAAGGGGGTCGTCGATCTCATCGAGATGAACGCGCTCGTGTGGCGCGACGAGACGCTGGGTGCCGCCTGGGACGTCACGGAAATTCCGGCCGACCTCAAGGAAAAGGCCGAGCAGTACCGCGAGAAGCTTATCGAGGCGGCCGTCGAGATGGACGAGGCCGCGCTCGAGAATTACCTCGAAGGCAAGCTCCCGTCGAATGACGAAATCCGCGCGCTGATCCGCAAGGGCACGATCGCGGTGAAGTTCTTCCCGATGTTCTGCGGCTCGGCCTTCAAGAACAAGGGCGTGCAGCCGCTGCTCGACGCGGTCGTCGAATACCTGCCCTCGCCGATCGACGTGCCGGCCATCAAGGGCGTGGACCCCAAAACCGACGCCGAGGTGGAGCGTCATGCGGACGACAACGAGCCGCTCTCCATGCTCGCCTTCAAGATCATGAACGACCCGTTCGTCGGCTCGCTCACCTTCTGCCGCATCTACTCGGGCAAGCTCGCCAAGGGCGTCTCGCTCGACAACACGGTGAAGGGCAAGAAGGAGCGCATCGGCCGCATGCTGCAGATGCATGCCAACAGCCGCGCCGACATCGAGGAGGCTTACGCCGGCGACATCGTCGCGCTGGCGGGCCTCAAGGAAGTCACCACGGGCGACACTCTGTGCGACCCGCTGAAGCCGGTCATTCTGGAGCGCATGGAGTTCCCCGAGCCGGTCATCCAGATCGCCATCGAGCCGAAGACCAAGAACGACCAGGAGAAGATGGGCCTGGCGCTGCACCGTCTCGCCGCCGAGGACCCGTCCTTCCGCGTCAAAACCGACGAGGAAAGCGGCCAGACCATCATCGCCGGCATGGGCGAATTGCATCTCGACATCATCGTCGACCGCATGCGGCGCGAGTTCAAGGTCGAGGCCAATGTCGGCGCCCCGCAGGTCGCCTATCGCGAGACGATCACGCGCACGGCCGAGCAGGACTACACGCACAAGAAGCAGACCGGCGGCACCGGCCAGTTCGCCCGTGTCAAGGTTCTGTTCGAGCCGAACGCGGAGAGCGAAGAGTTCGAGTTCGATTCCAAGATCGTCGGCGGCGCCGTGCCGAAGGAATACATCCCGGGCGTCGAGAAGGGCATCCAGAGCGTGATGGGCTCGGGTCCGTTCGCGGGCTTCCCGATGATCGGCGTCAAGGCGACCCTCATCGACGGCGCCTACCACGACGTGGACTCTTCGGTGCTGGCCTTCGAAATCGCGGGTCGCGCATGCTTCCGCGAGGCGGCGCCGAAGCTCGGCGTGCAGCTTCTCGAGCCGATCATGAAGGTCGAGGTGGTGACGCCGGAGGACTATGTCGGCAACGTGATCGGGGACCTGAACTCGCGGCGCGGGCAGATCCAGGGTCAGGAGACCCGCGGCGTCGCGGTGGTCGTCAACGCAATGGTGCCGCTGGCGAATATGTTCAAGTACGTGGACAACCTGCGCTCGATGAGCCAGGGCCGCGCGGCCTACACCATGCAGTTCGACCACTACGAACCGGTCCCTACGGCGGTGGCCCAGGAAGTCCAGAAAAAATACGCGTGAGATAACTGAAGCCACCGGAGCTGCGTGTCTCACGCGGAGCCGGAACAAAGCAGATGTGAATTTTCCCGAGCAGGGAACCGTAAGACGGAGGCCGATATGGCAAAAGGTAAATTCGAGCGTAACAAGCCGCATGTGAACGTAGGCACGATCGGGCATGTCGACCACGGCAAGACATCGCTGACGGCTGCGATCACGAAGTTCTTCGGCGAGTACAAGCCGTACGACCAG
>Ga0081539_10004591_pt1 | contig 15076 bp, 9 predicted proteins | sample TabmetS4T2R2_FD_71023 | JGI IMG/M metagenome (GOLD analysis project Ga0081539, IMG submission 71023) | Tabebuia heterophylla rhizosphere microbial communities from the University of Puerto Rico - S4T2R2 | ecosystem: Host-associated > Plants > Roots > Rhizosphere ...
GGGCAGCTCGTCCTCGGGGACGCCGGACCCCGTGTCGGCAACGCGCAGCACGGCAGAATCCCCTTCGACGCCGACCGTCAGCTCGACGCTTCCGCCGGCCGGCGTGTACTTGATGGCGTTGTCGAGCAGATTCGCCGCGACCTGTTCCAGACGTGTCCGGTCCGCGGACACTTCGACCCCACGCGCCGCGTCGACGCTGGCAGCCAGCCGGACGCCCTTGGCTTCTGCTACCTCTTTATAAAGGTCCACGGCACGCTCGACGACTTCCGCCAGCCGGACGGGCTCGCGCTTCAACAGCATCGCCCCGCTTTCGGCTTCCGAGATGTCCATCAGCGTGTTCAGCATGACGAGCACGCGGTCGCTCTCCTCGACACAGTCGGCCAGCGCCTCGCGGTATCGGTCGACGGAAGGCTCTCCGGCGAGCGCCATTTCGGCGGTGCCGCGCAGCCGCGTCAGCGGCGTGCGCAGGTCGTGCGAGACGTTGTCGAGCGCGCCGCGCATCGCCGTCACCAGCCCCTCGATCCTGTCGAGCATCAGGTTGAAGAGCACCGTCAGCTCCGCAATCGCGTCGTCCTGGGCGAGGCCGGCGTCGTCGACCGGCACGCGTGTGTCGGTGCGGCCGGTGCGGATGATGCGCCGGACGGTTTGCGTGAGGCGTCTGATCGGATGAACGGCGTACTGCGTCGCCACCCATCCTCCGGACAGCCCGACGATGACGATGAAGAGCGTGACGATGCCGAGGGCGGCGCGAAACCGCGCCAGCAGATCCTCGCGCGCCTCGGTGCTCTTCCCCACCTGGACGAGCGTTCCGTCGGTGAGCGGCGCCGAGACGGTTTCGATCTTCGATGGATCCCAGCCTTCGGGATTGCTGAGCACGACCGCTTCGACGCCGCGATCCACGACACGGACGAACAGCCGCTCCGGCGCGACCGCCTGCTCCGCGCGCACCGTCGCGGCGAGCGCCCGGATGCCGCCGCGGGCGTAGACGGCCGCGTACTCTCCGAGCTTGGCGCCGATGAGTTGCTGATCGCGCTGGGCCAGCGAGGCGGCGGTCAGATAGTAGGTGACGAAGACGATGGCCAGCGCGCCGAGCACGAAGAGGGTCGCGTACCAGAGCGCCAGCCGCAGCGCGAACGGCCTAGGCACGGAGCACGTAACCTACGCCGCGCACGGTGTGCAGCAGCTTCTTCTCGAAGGGCCGATCGATCTTCTCCCGCAGACGGCTGACCAGCACGTCCACGATGTTGGTCTGCGGATCGAAGCTGTACTCCCAGACGTGGGACAGGATCATGGTCTTCGAGACGACTCTGCCGCTGTTGCGCAGGAGATACTCCAGCAGCGTGAACTCGCGCGGGCGCAGGTCGATGGCCGTCCCGCCGCGCGTCACCCGCCGCGACAACAGATCGAGCGTCAGGTCGTCGAGGGTCAGGGTCGCCGGCTCGGCGACGCGCGTCGAGCGGCGGACCAGTGCCTGGACCCGCGCCAGCAGCTCGGCGAACGCGAAGGGCTTGGTCAGGTAGTCGTCGCCGCCGCTCTGCAGGCCGCGCACGCGATCGTCGACCGAGCGGCGCGCGCTGAGAATCAGCACCGGCACGGCGATGCGCTGCCGCCGCAGATCTTCGATCACCGATAGCCCGTCGCGCTTCGGCAGCATCAAGTCGACGATCGCCACGTCGTAGGACTGCGCGGCGGCCGCCGCCAGGCCGGCGTCGCCATCGGCATGACGGTCGACCGCGAACCCCGCCTCGCGCAGTCCACGAGCGATGAACTCGGCGATTGTGTCGTCGTCTTCGACAAGCAGAGCGCGCACGGAGATCGGGTAATTGGATAATTGGGTAATTTGGTAATTGGATTGGGGATTGCTCGATTGGGCGATTCAATTGCTCAATCGCGCAATCCAATCCCTCAATCCCTCAATCCCTCAATCCAATTACCAAATTACCAGATTACTCAATTACCAGATCCCGCGGCGCCGCGTCGCGGCGCGGCGCGCGCGCCTTCCCACGGCGGCACGGTGCTCCCCTTCCGCCGGCGTGCGCGTCGCTCCAGATCCGATTGGCGAGCGTCAGGCCCCGAACTGCTAGCGGTTCAAAAAGATGCGGCATGTGATGCCCATTGCTCCCGATTCAAGGTCTCGACCCGCCTGCCGATTAGCCCTGTGGGAGAAGCCGAGGAGCTATCTGTCGGCGGTGCCACGCATGATGCTGAATGAACCCGTTCGAGTGCTGATTGTCGAAGACGAGCTGAGCGTTCGCGCGCTCGCGGATCTCGTGCTGACGTTGTCCGGCTACGGCGTGCGGACGGCGGCCACGCCGACCGAGGCCCTGCAGATCCTGGAGTCGGAGCGCGACATCGACGTCGTCCTCACCGACATCGTCCTGCCGGAGATGACCGGCTACGACTTCGTCGACGAAGCGCAGCGCATCGCGCCGTCGCTGAGGATTGTCTTCATGTCGGGCCACGCCAGCGACTACGTTCGCCGCGGCGGCAACGACCGCTTCCTGCCGAAACCCTTCACCGTCGAGTCGCTGCGGACCGTCATCCGCGCCGCAATGGCCGCCTGAGACCGGCTCAGGTATCGGCCTTGCCCCTACCCGGGGACGAGGACCCATGAAGCCCAGATTCCTTAGCTTTTTGGCGGCGTCGGGTCGAGCGCTCGACACCTGCACGGAGGCGGGTGTCGGTCTGCCGACGGCGATCGCGCTGTCCGCGGCCCTGGTTGTCGCGGTTCCGGCCGCGGCGCAGTCCGGTGGGTTGGGCCGGATGTCGCTCGAGGATCTCCTGAAGATCGAGATCACCTCGGCGTCGCGGAAGGAACAGCGCGCCGACCAGACGCCGGCCGCGGTCTTCGTCATCACGCACGAGGACATTCGCCGCTCAGGCGCGACCACGCTGCCCGACGTCCTGCGGATGGCGCCCGGCGTCGACGTGGCGCGGGTGAACCCGAAAAGCTGGTCGGTCTCGGTGCGCGGCTTCAACGGCGTCTACGCCAACAAACTGCTCGTCATGATCGACGGGCGCACCATCTACAACTCGTTCTTCGGCGGCGTGTCGTGGGACGCCGACGAAGTGATGCTCGACGACGTCGATCGGGTCGAAGTGATTCGCGGTCCCGGCGGCTCGATCTGGGGCGCCAACGCCGTCAACGGCGTCATCAACATCATCACGCGGCCGGCCGCCGACACGCTGGGCTCGACGGTCTATGCGCGGACCGGCTCTTCATCATTCGGCGAAGGCGCGGCGCGCTACGGCGGCGCCGTCGGCGAGTCGAACTTCCGCGTCTACACGCGTTGGGCGTCGTGGACGGATGCGGAGCGCTCGGGCACCGTGAGCAACCGATCGAACACCGTCATCTCGGGCGCCCGACTGGATCGCGGCGGCTTCCGGGTCGACGGCAGCGTGAGCGGCACGACGCATCCCGCGTACAACCTCGATGCCTCGGCGCTGCCGGGGCAGACGGCGTACGATGCCACGTCGCAGCTCTGGGCCGGCCACGCGCTCACGAGCTGGACGCGTACCGTCGACGAGACCCGCTCGTTGACGCTCCAGGCGTTCACCGACTTCGAGAATCGCAGCGAGCCGCAAGGCGACCTCGATCGCCGGAGCGTCGATCTCGACGCGAAGTATCGAACCCGACGCGGACGTCACGATTTGATGGCCGGTGGCGGGTTCCGGAAGAGCGTCGCGCACGTCAACGCCCGACTCGGCTACTCCTACACGCCGAGCGATTCGAGCTTGAACCGCTCGAACGTGTTCGCGCAGGACGAGATCGCGCTCGACGCCAACGCCCGGGTGCGCCTCACTCCGGGCGCGAAGATCGAGTGGTCCGAAGGCCGCAGCGACCTGCAGCCCAGCGCGCGCCTCCTGTGGCTGGTGACGCCCGAGTCGCAGTCGCTCTGGGCCGCCGTGTCAAAAGCCGTGCGCGTGCCGTCGTTGGTGGACCGCGGCGTCTCGCTGACCGTTCCCTACGTCGTCCCGAGCCCGCTGCCGATCTTCGCGACGTTCCTTGGCAACCCCAACCTCGAGAACGAAACGGTCGTCGACAGCGAAATCGGCTACCGCACCTCGGTCCGTTCGGTGGCGTCCTTCGACGTGACCGGCTTCGTCGGGCACTACGGGCGGCTGCGGACCAACGAGCTGCTCTCGACCGACGTCGTCTACGCGCCGGCGCCGCACATCGAGAGCGTCATCCAGTTCGGCAATCGGCTCGACGCCACGACGAAAGGCGTCGAGCTGGCCGCGCGCTGGTTTCCGCACAACGCGGTCCGGTTCGACGGCACCTATAGCGCGATCTTCATTGACCCGCACTCGCTGGGCAGCCTCGATCCGAACGCCGCCGGCACCGACATGAACGCGCCCTCGCACCAGTGGCGCGTCCACGCGGCGCTGAGGCTGGTTCACCGGAGCGAGCTCGACCTGAGCGTACAGCACACGAGCGCGCTGCGACTGAACTTGACACCCGCGTTCACGCGCGCCGACGCACGCGTCGAGTGGCCGCTCGCCTCGGGCCTGACGGTCGCCGTGGTCGGACAGAATCTGTTCTCCGCCCGCCATACGGAGTACGACGGCAGCTACGACTTGTATGCGACGGCGCCGGTCCCGCGCTCCGCGGTCGTCGAGCTGCGATGGAGATCGCGGTGATGAAGATCGCAGCAATGCCGCGATTCGCCGCAGCAGCGCTCGGCTTCTGCCTGCTCGCGCGGCACGCGGCGGCGCAGACGGGCCGGAACCTCGCGCTCTCCTCGCTCGAGGATCTGATGAAGGTGGAGATCACCTCGGCGGCGCGCACGGAGCAGCGCGTCGAAAACACGCCGGCCGCGGTGTTCGTCATCACCCAGGACGACATCCGCCGCGCCGGCATGACCACCCTGCCGGACGTCTTCCGCCTCGTGCCCGGCATGCAGGTCGCGCAGATCACCGGCAACAAATGGGCGGTCTCGGCGCGCGGCTTCAACGATCTCTTCTCGAACAAGCTGCTGGTGCTGATCGACGGCCGCTCGATCTACAACCGCGCGTTCTCGGGCGTCTTCTGGGAGGACGTCGCGCTGCCAATCAGCGACGTCGAGCGGATCGAAGTCGTGCGCGGCCCCGGCGGCTCGGTCTGGGGCGCCAACGCCGTGAACGCCGTCATCAACATCGTCACCAAGTCGGCCGCCGACAGCCAGGGAGTCGGCGTGATCGCCAGCGGCGGGTCGTTCGATCGCTCGAACGTGCTCGCGCGCTACGGTGGAACCGCCGGCTCGCTCGCCTATCGCGCCTACGGGCAGTCCTTCGACCACGCGTCGTCGGTCACGGCGACCGGTGCCGACGCGGGTGACAGCTGGACCCGGTATTCGGGCGGCGGACGCATCGACTGGACGCGCGGCGACGACTCGGTGATGGCGCAGGCCGGAGCGACGACCGGGCATGACGTGGCGCTCTGGCGGGAGATCTCGTCGCCGGTCCCCGGGCCGCCGTCGATCGGGCGCCCCAATACCGTCGACCGGCAGTTCGTGCTCGGCCGATGGACACGGGCCTTTGGCTCGGGCCGCTCGCTGCAGACGCAGGCGTTCTACACGCACGCACGCCGCCACGACGGCGGACTGGTCGACGTCGAGCACACCTCGGACGTCGACCTGCAGTATCAGACGCGCGCCGGCGCCCACCACACGCTGGTCGTGGGCGGCGGCATGCGGGACGTGCTCGCGGACTTCCAAGGCATCTTCAACGTCTCGATGAACCCGTCGCACACCAACACGAGCACGTCGAATGTATTCGCGCAGGATCTGATCGAGGTCTCGAAGCGGCTTCGCGTCACAGCCGGCTCGAAGCTCGAACACGACAGCGTCACCGGCTGGAACGTGCAGCCGACGCTGCGCGGTGTATGGACGGCCAGCTCGTCGCAGTGGCTGTGGGCAGCGGTCTCGCGCGCCGTTCGGACGCCATCCCGCGTCGATCGCCAGGTTCGCGTCAACGTCGCCGCTGTCCCCAATCAGCCGCTACCGATTCTCATCTCCCTGTTCGGCAACCTGGACTATCGCGCCGAGACGCTCGTCGTCACCGAAGCCGGCTATCGCCTCGAGCCGAGTACGGCGTTCTCCTTCGATCTTTCGGTGTACCGCGGCGCATACCGCGGTCTGCAGACCAACGAGCCGCTCGCGCCGTTCTTCGAGGCGACGCCGCAGCCGGCGCATCTCGTCGTTGCGACGCAGTACGGCAACCTGCTGAATGCGACCGCGACCGGCGTCGAGCTGTCCGGCCACTGGGTGCCGCGCGGGTCGCTGCGCGTCGACGGCTCGTACACCGGCGCCGCGATCACTCCGCATCCGGATCCGGCGACGCGCGATCCGCTGGCGGCGCAGTTCGACGGCAACGTCCCATCGCATCAATGGCAGCTCCACGCGTCCACGTGGATTGGACCGCGCGTCGAGGCGAACGCCGGCATCTACTATACGGGCCGTCTCAAAGAGCTCGACGTTCCGGCTTACTCGCGCACGGACGCGCGCCTGGCGCTCAAGCTGTCGAGCGCGGTGACGCTCGAAGCGATCGGCCAGAACCTGTTCAACGCCCGGCACGCCGAATTCAGCGACCAGCGCTTTCAAACGACGATGATCCCGCGCTCCGCGCGGCTCCAACTACGGTGGAACAAGTAGTGATGAACCACGCACTGCCACGATCGGTCCGTTACGCTCGCAGACTCGTCGCCGTCGCCGCGCTCGCGCTCGGCCTGCCGGCGCCGCTCGCCGCGCAGAACCGTCCCTCGAAGCTCTCGGTCGCGACGCTCGAGGACCTGATGAAGCTGACGGTGACGACGGCGACGCGCACCTCCGAGGATCTCTCGAAGGTGCCGGCGCGCATGCAGGTGGTGACCGCCGAGCAGATTGAGCATCGCGGCTACCGCTCGTTGCAGGACGTCTTGAAGGATCTCGTCGAGTTCAAGGTCGACATCGCCGGCGATCAGGACTATCCGGTCGAGCTGACCGTCGACGGCATTCGCAGCGCCGGTAAGGTCGTGGTGCTCCTCGATGGCATCCGCGTGTCGTCCCCGACGAACGAGCCGCTGCCGATCCTCGCGAACTATCCCGTCCACACGGCGCGGCAGATTGAAATCGTCTACGGGCCGGCGTCGGCCCTCTACGGCGCCGACGCATTCTCGGCGGTCGTCAACGTCATCACCAGGGACGCCGACGATGCGACGGGCGTGAACGTCCAGACGACGGCCGGACAGTACGGTCTGTACAACCAGACGGCGTCGTTCGCGACCCGCCTCGGCAACAACGCGAGCCTCGTCGTCGGCGGACAGGCGTACTACGACCGTCAGCCCAATCTGAGCCGCTGGTATCCGGAGGACTTCGCCGGACTCGAGTCCCTGAAGACCGGCGTCTTCAACTCGATCTTCGGGCCGATCGCCTCCACGCGTCCGGTGTCGCCCGAGTTCGGGAACCAGCTGTGGGCGCACTCGCAGCACGCGGCGCTGCGTGCCGGCGGATTCCAGGTGACGCTGTTCCACAGCCAGTCGAGCACGCCGAACAGCATGCCAACGCGGCCGGAGGACTCGGTTTACAACAACCAGGCCTACCAGAAGAACGAGCTGTTCGTCGCCGCCGGCACCTATACGCGCGAGATCGGTCGCCTGACCAGCACGACGCTCGCCGAGTTCAGCCGCCACGAGATGAACCCGGACTCGGGCTATTGGAACGTCTTCAGCAACTTCACCCGCAGCTACAAGTACGCCTTCGGACGGATGGTGAAAGGCGAGCAGCAGCTGTCGTGGAAGCCGCGGCCGTCGACGACGGTGACGGTCGGCGGAACGGTCGAACGGTTCTTCGCCATCCCGCAGACGGCGGATCTGAATGCGCCAGTCGAGTCGCAGGATGCTCCCAGCACGCTGCTCGGAACGAATATTCCGGACGACTTCTACCGGTTGCACTATTCGAACTCCGGTCTGTACGCACAAGCGCAGCGGGAGATCTCGCCCCGCCTGTCGGTGACGGCCGGCGCACGCGCCGACTACAACACGCGCTACGGCGGCACCTTCAACCCTCGCGTCGGCCTCGTGGCCGCCGCCACCGCGACGACGACGCTGAAAGTGCTCTACGGCACCGCGTTCCTGGCGCCATCGCCGTATCAGGCCTACGCGCACTACGGCTCGTTCGTCAGCGACGATGACGGCAAGACGTTCCGATCGGACTACTGGCACCTGCCGAATCCCGATCTCAAGCCGCAGCAGAAGAAGACCATCGAGCTGAACGTCGCGCAGTCGCTCGGCCCCGCGTTCCATGTCGAGACCTCGGCGTTCTACTCGCGCTTCTCCAATCTGATTCAGACTGCCGATGCGGACCAGGCCTACGCCGGCACGTATCACGGCTGGCCGGTGGCGTACATCGACTTCCCGGTCAACGAAGGCAAGAGCACGAGCTACGGGGCGACGGCGAAGATTAACTTCCTGCGCACCTTCGACGACGAGCGCCGCCTCGAGGCGTACAGCGCGCTCGCCGTCGTCGACGGCCGCGTCTGGAATGACGACTCGTCCGACGGCCACCTGCGCCTGGGCGGGATGTCCCCCGTGCAGCTGCGTGCCGGTGTCGATTTCGACTGGTCGCGCTGGAGCGTCGCCCCGCGTCTGACCGTCGTCGGCACGCAGCGCGTGAACGCGACGACGCAGACCGCGAACGGCCTCGAGCGTCTGACGATTCCGGGCTACGCCACCGTCGACATGACGATCCGGCGACGGCTCGGCCGCTTCGCCGGCTTCGTCACGGTCGAGAACGCGTTGAATCGCCAGTATCGCGCGATCAACATGCGCGCCTACACCAACCCCGAAGAGTTCGTCGGCGCGCCGCAGAATCCGCGGCGCATCGCGATCGGCTTCGAGCTTCGCAGCGGAGTGCGGTGAAACGAGTCTCCGCCCTGATCACGACGATTGCGCTTCTGGCGGCGGCCGGCGCCGCGGCGCAGAGCGCGTCCGCGCCGGAGCTGAAGGCGGCGTTCCTCTTCAACTTCGCGAAGTTCGCGGAATGGCCGTCGCTCGCGCCGGATGCGCCGGTGGCCGTCTGCGTCGCGGGAGACGATCGGGTCGCCACGGTGCTGTCGGAGACCGTCCGCGGTCAGGCGCCGGAAACGCGCGCCGTCACCGTGATCAAGCTGCCGGGCGACGTACCGACCCGCGCCTGCCAGGTCCTCTTCGTCGGCTCGGGCGCGGACGCGCGCAGGCGCGCCGCGCTGCTCGAGGAAGCGGCCGCCGGGCCGGTGCTGACGGTCAGCGACTCCGTGCGCTTCGCGGTCACCGGCGGCATGGTCGAACTGTTCCTGGAGAGCGGCCGTATGCGGTTTGCGATCAACGTCGACGCGGTCGGACGGTCGCGCGTGCGCCTCAGCTCGCGTCTGCTCGGCCTCGCCAAAATCGTGCGGGATACTACCAATGCGCAATAACATCCAACGCTTCTTCGCCCGCCTCACGCTCGCGCGCAAGCTGACCGCGGCCGTGCTGGCGATCTGTCTGGTCGTCCTCGCGGTGGCGTGCACCATCTTCGCCGCCTACGATTACACGACGACACGCGCCAACGTCGTCCGCGACATCACGACGCTGGCCGACGTGCTCGGCAGCAACAGCACGGCGGCACTGCTCTTCAACGACTCGCAGGCCGCCACCGAAACGCTGCGGACGTCGGCGGCGCACAATCACATCGCCGGCGCGCAGCTGTTCGATCGCAACGGTCAGGTCGTCGCCAGCTACGGCCGGGCCGGCGCGACGCCGGCGCTCGCCGAAGGGTTCGGCCAGGAGCTGCTCCGCGCCCCGAAGCCGACGGTCGTCTTCGCGCGCAACTCGATGCGCGTCCTCGAGCCGGTCGTCTTCAACCAGGAGACCGTCGGCAGCATCGCGCTCGAGTCGGACCTCGATCAGCTGTGGAACCGTCTCGAGAATTTCGGTCTGATCATTTTCGCCGTGGTCTTCGTCGCGTTCTGGATCGCGCTCGGCCTCTCGGGCTGGATTTCAGGCATCACCTTCCGCCCGATCGAGCGCCTGATCGACGTCACCCGCACCGTCCGTGACGGCGGCCGCTACGACGTCCGCGCCGAGCGGACGACCGACGATGAGATTGGCGAGCTGATCGAGCGGTTCAACGACATGCTGTCGGAGATCCAGCGCCGCGACCAGCAGCTCCTCAGCCATCAGAACGATCTGGAGCAGACCGTCCAGACGCGCACCTCGGAGCTCGTGAGCGCGCGCGACAAGGCGATGGAAGCCAGCCGCGCCAAGAGCGAGTTCCTGGCCAACATGAGCCACGAGATCCGGACGCCGATGAACGGCATCATCGGCATGACGGAGCTAGTGCTCGACACGACGTTGACGGCCGATCAGCGCGAGTGCCTGGCGACCGTTCGCGCGTCCGCCGACTCCCTGTTGACCATCCTCAACGACATCCTCGACTTCTCGAAGATCGAGTCGCGGAAGCTCGAGCTCGAGTCGATCCCGTTTCCGATCCGCGACACCGTCTCGGACACGCTGCGGCCGATGGCGCTGCGCGCGGACCAGAAAGGGCTCGAGCTCATTTCCGACATCCATCCCGACGTGCCCGCGGCGATCGTCGGCGATCCGGTCCGTTTCCAGCAGATCCTCGGCAACCTGGTCGGCAACGCGATCAAGTTCACCGAGCGCGGCCACATCGTCGTGCAGATCCGCGAGGAGGCGCGCGCCGAGAACTGCACGCGGCTCCACGTCAGCGTCACGGACACCGGCATCGGCATCCCCGCCGACAAGCTCGATACGATCTTCGAGGCGTTCCAGCAGGCCGACGGATCGACGACCCGCCGCTACGGCGGCACCGGGCTGGGCCTGACGATTTCGGCGACGCTGGTGCGGATGATGGGCGGGCGGCTGTGGGTCGAGAGCCGGCTCGGCACCGGCACCACGTTCCACTTCACGCTGTCGAGTGACATCGCCGAGCCGCCGGAAACGCTGCAGCGCCTGGCGGTGCCCGACGGCGCGCGTGCGCTCGTCATCGACGACAACGAAGTCAATCGCCGTCTGCTCGTCGAACAGCTCGGCCGCTGGCAGATGAACGCGACGGCGGTGGCCGACGGCCGCACGGGGCTCGACGAGCTGGCGCGCGCGGCGGCGGCGAAATTGCCGTTCCGCCTGGTGCTGCTCGACGCGAACATGCCGGAGATGGACGGCTTCCAGGTCGCCGAGGAGATCAGCAAGCGCGCGGAGCTCGAAGGCGCCACCGTCATGATGCTGACCTCGTCCGGGAAGTACGGCGACCAGGCGCGCTGCCGCGAGGTCGGCATCTCGGCCTACCTCACCAAGCCGATCCGCGCGCTGGAGCTGCGCGAGGCGATCAGCCGCGCGCTCGGCCTGCACGCGGCGCGGCCGTCGATGCGGCCGGCGCCGGCGAAGGACGAAAACCCGACGGGCGGCATTCGCATCCTGCTGGTCGAGGACAACCCGGTCAACCAGAAGGTCGCGACCGGCCTGCTCAAGCGGCGCGGCCACGACGTCACGGTCGCGCAGCACGGGCAGGAAGCGCTCGACATCCTCGAGAAGTCGACCTTCGAGCTCGTGCTGATGGATCTTCAGATGCCGGTGATGGGCGGGTTCGAAGCGACCGCCGCGATCCGCGAGCGCGAGAAGACGACCGGCAAGCGCCTGCGGATCGTCGCGATGACGGCGCACGCGATGAACGGCGACCGCGAGCGCTGCATGGCCGCCGGCATGGACGGCTACCTGTCGAAGCCGGTCAACCCGCAGATGCTGTTCGCGGTCGTCGAGCAGAGCTCGGCCGCGGAGACCGTGACGCCCGCCGCCCCTTCGACGCCGCAGGCGACCCCTCAGGCGACGCCGGCCGCGCCGTCGGGCAAGACGGGCAAACCGTCCTTTGACGAGGCCGAGTTGCGGGCGCGCGTCGCCGGCGACGAGCAGTTGATGGCGGACGTCGTCCGCCTGTTCCTGGACGACTGCCCCGTCCGCCTGGCGGAGATCAAGGAAGCCATCGACAAGCGCGACGCGGCGGCGTTGAAAGCGGCGGCTCACGCGCTCAAAGGCGCGGCGGGCAACCTGTCCGCGCCGGGACTCTTCGAGGCCGCGTTCGTGCTCGAGCGCCTCGGCGCCGAGTCGCGCATGGACGCCGCGCAAGCGGCGTGGCGCGTCCTGTCGGGCGAAGCAGCGAACGTGGTGGACGCTCTGCGGCGTTACGAATCCAATCGCCCAGTCTCAGCCGTCGCGTAGCAGGTCGGCGCCCCTGAAGGGGCGCCCTACCGAGACAACATTCTGGCCGGCGCCAGGTTCCCGCCTCCGGCAATTTTCGCCGCCGGTAGGGCACCGCTTCAGCGGTGCCTGTAGGTCCGGCTGAAGCCGTACCCACGTACCTATGTTGACCAACAGCCGGCAGCCGTGTGCAGCCAGCAGGACGGCGACGGTTCGTGCGCGTCGCGGCGCAGACGCTTGACCGGCGGAAACGGGTTCGTCTTCATGGCGAGACCCAGAAGCGTCGTCTCATGTCGAGATTCATGTCTACTCCTCGCGCTTCCTGCGGGATCGCTTCGAGGGCTTGAAGGGCTTCTGATCGTCGGGCATCACGAGCTTCATGATGTCCGCACCGCGCTCGTGCATGTGCTGCACGACCTCCTTGGTCAGCACGACGGGCGAGATCGGGTGGTTCCAGATGTAGGCGTGCTTCCCCTGCTTCGCGACGAAGCGGATCTCGCCGGCGTCGTTGAGGCGCTTCAGGATCGTGTGAATCGCGGCGAGCTCGTTTGTGTAGATCGACACGTCGAATCCGATCCCGAGCAGGCGGTCGCGGACTTCGAGCGGCGTCAGCGGCAAGCCCGCGCCGCGCAGCGCCAGCCGGCACGCGTCGGTGAGGCCGAGCGGCACGGTCGGCGTCAGTCCGAGCAGCTTGCTCAGCATGCTGATGGTCTGCGCGAGTTGCGCCAGGCGATCGTCAATCTCCCGGCGCTTCTGGCCGAGCTCCTCGTATTCCTTGATCGCGGCGTCGAGTGCGGGGCGGTACTGGTCGATCGTCATGACACGTGTGCTTATACATACTGTTTAAATTGATGTCAAATTGATGTGCAAGCCTCGGTGCTGCGACTTTGGCCGCAGCGCGGAATGGGCCGAAGGTCGGAGCGGCGCCGCCGAGGTTCGAAGAGTGGTTTGTGCGTTGCAACCGACGTAGTACGATGGACCGCTTTCGCTCGGACGCGACGTCCTCCTGCTCTCGACCGGCCAGCTCACAAGCCAGCGCCCCTCTCGTCGAGCCTCAGGCCGGACGGGAAAGGGACCCCTCGTGAGACCCGCTCCCCCAACGACCATCGTCTTGGCGCTCGTCTTGACCCTCGCCACCAGCCCGCCGGCGCGAGCGCAGTCGACGTCCGGGGCGCCGTCCACGACGGCATCGACCGCGACATCGGGACAAACCCGGCCGATGACGTCGGTGCCGCCGCCAGCGCCGAGCACCATCAGCACGAATCCGTTTCTCGGCGGTGTCCCAGCCGGCACGGCGACTCGAGAGCCGATGAAGCTGACGGTCATCGACGCGATGCTGCGCGCGCTCGATCACAACCTCGGCGTGCTCACGGCCGAGGAGGCGATGGGCCGGGCGCGCGGCGCGCGCTGGCTTGCGCTCAGCCAGCTGCTGCCGAACGTCAACGCCCGCGTCAGCGAAACGCGTCAGAAGATCAACCTGGCGGCCTTCGGCTTCGGCGGCCCCGGGGGACCGTCCTTCCCAGGCGTCTCCGACATCGTCGGCCCGTTCACCGTGTTCGACGCGCGGCTGTACGTCTCGCAGTCGGTGTTCGATCTCGAGGCGATCAACGACGTCCGCTCCGAAGGCCACGCGTTGGAGGCGTCGCGGCTGATGCGGCAGAGCGCACGCGACTTCGTCATCCACGTCGCCGGCGTCACCTATATCCAGGCGCTGGCCGCGATGGCGCGCGCCGATGCCGCACGCACGCAGATGGAGACGGCTGAAACGCTTCACCGCCAGGCGCTCGACTTGAAGCAGAGCGGCATCATCGCCGGCATCGATGTCCTGAGGGCGCAGGTGCAGCTCATCGCTCAGCAACAGCGCTCCGCCGCGGCGGCCAACGACTTCGAGAAGCAGAAGCTCGTGCTGAGCCGCTTGATTGGCTTGCCGATCGGCCAGGCGATCACGCTCGATCCGGAACTGCCCGATCTGCCAGCATCGGCGGCGACGCTCGATGCCGCCGTCGACCGGGCGTACACGACGCGGCCGGACTATCTCGCCTCGCTGGCGCGGGTGCGCGCCGCCGAAGCGACCCGGGCCGGCGTCGTCGGCTCGGCGCGACCTTCCGTCCACGTCAACGCCGATGTCGGCCAGATCGGTCTCGGTCCCAACCCGGCCGACTCGAAGTCCACCTTTGCCGTCAGTGGAGCGGTGAACGTGCCCATCTTCAACGGCAACAAGACGCACGGGCGGCTGCTTCAGGCCGACGCCGACGTCCGGGCCCGCCAAGCCGAGGCGGAGGATCTCAAGGCGAGCATCTACTACGAGCTGCGCGGCGCGTTCCTCGATCTCGACACGACCGCCCAGCAGCTGCGCGTCGCGCGGACCGCGCGCGACCTCGCCAACGAGCAGCTGACGCAGGCGCGCGATCGATTCGCGGCCGGCGTCGGTAGCAACATCGAGGTCGTTCAAGCACAGGACGCCGTCGCCGTCGCCACCGAACAATTCATCGCCGCGGAGTATGGCTTCGATCTCGCCAAGGGATCGGTCATCCGCGGCACGGGTATATCTGAAATGGCGCTGCGTCAGTTCACCGGAGGCTCCCGCTGATGGCTCTCTTCGACAATCCGCGCGTTCGCATCGGCGCGGGCGTCCTCGTCCTCGCCGTGCTCGGCGTGTTCGCCTGGCTGTGGATCACCGCCGGCCAGGAGACGACCGACGATGCGCAGGTGGATGCCCGCGTGACGCAGATTGCCGCGCGCGTCGGCGGCACCGTGCTTCGCGTCAACGTCGACGACAACCGTTCGGTCGACGCCGGCGCGACGCTCGTCGAGATCGATCAACGCGACTATCAGGTCGCCGTCGATCGCGCCCGGGCGGCGCTCGCCGACGCCGAAGCCGCCGCGCTC
>Ga0081539_10004592_pt1 | contig 15075 bp, 13 predicted proteins | sample TabmetS4T2R2_FD_71023 | JGI IMG/M metagenome (GOLD analysis project Ga0081539, IMG submission 71023) | Tabebuia heterophylla rhizosphere microbial communities from the University of Puerto Rico - S4T2R2 | ecosystem: Host-associated > Plants > Roots > Rhizosphere ...
GCCGCGATCCCTCGTTTCACTACGAACACGCGATCCTGATCGCGCGCGAACTGAACACCCTCGGCATCAAAACAGTCACCGGCGATCTGTTCGTCGCGCCCGGCTTCATCATGAACTTCAGCGGCTCCGCCAAACGATCCGGCGAGCAGTTTTACGACACGCTCGATTCGACGCGGCGCAGCGGCGTGGCGATGCAGGCGTGGAACTACGAACGCACCTTGCTCAACGATCGCGCCGCCCTCGAAAACGTGCCGAGCGTCGCCGTGATGGGCGGCGTCGGCATCGCGGCGGTCGCGCCCGGCGCGAAGCTGCTGGTCACCCAGAAGTCCAGCCGGCTGGTCGATATTCTCAAAGTGCTGTTGTGCTATTCGAATAACTTCATGGCCGCGCGCATCGGCGAGTCGCTTGGCGGCCCTGACTCAGTGCGGCAACAGTTGATCGCGACGCTGAACCTGGCGCCGGACGAGCTGAAGATCTCGACCTTGAGCGGTCTGGGCGTGAATCGTATTTCGCCGCGGGTAATGATGAAAATCTATCGCGCGCTGATCGCCGAGTTAGGCAAACACGGACTCGCGCCGTCAGCGATCATGCCGGTCGCGGGCATCGATCCGGGCACTCTCGAAGATCGTTTCACCGGTTTGCCGTGGCGCGGCAGTGTGATCGCGAAGACGGGAACGCTGTTGCGGACTGACGGCGGCGCCAGTTCTCTCGTGGGCCAGATGCGCACCGCCAGCGGCGAGACGCTGTTGTTTGTGATCATGAACCAACGCGGCAGCGTGGCGCGGTTCAGAGAGAACCAGGATTATCTCGTGATGCTGGTGCAGAACAGTCGCGGCGGACCAAAAGCCTTCGACTACAAACCCTCCCTGCTGACGATGCAGTTGTCGCACACGGAAAGCATTCTTTCGGGCGACGACGAGTTCGAACCGCAATCCAAGTCTCAATAAAAGTACGCCCCGGCAATCCGAAGATTGCCAGGGCGCATTGTCGTCCATCTGCTTCGCGGCGTGCGGCACCGCAGCCGCAGCGGACGATGTCTTGGACTGGTTTTTCCCCTGTCCGCAAAACGAAGTAAAGATTCAAAGCCCCTCCACTTCCGCAGAAAAGTTAGGAAACGCACTTCCACTCGCCGTCACCGTCGGTAACACCGCACGAACAACGCGCCGCAGCGGGCCACAAAGAAACGTCAGTTTTGCAGGCGATCGGCTATCGGCATGGTCGTTGCTCAAACGGGCCGCGGGAAGTTCTGTTCGAACTTTGAGTTCCGCTCGGAGGAGTGATGCCTGCCAACACCCGGACCAACCGCAGCACGAAAACGGAAGCGCAAGCCGGTTTCTCATTGGCGCAGCTAGTGATCACCATCGCGGTGATCAGCGTCGTGTCCGTCTTCGCCTTCCTCGGCATCACGTCAGCCAAACAGCGCATCCGCCTGACAAACTCCTCGCGCCTGCTCGCGAGCTACGTGGAAAAGGCGCGCGTCGATTCGGTGCGACGCCATCCGATGGCCGCCGCGGACATGGCGGGCGTTCAGGTGCTGAACAAAACCACCTATCGCGTGAAGATGGATTTCGACGGCAACGGCACGGTCGAAACGAGAGACATCACGCTCGACTCGGGAGTGGAATTCGCAACCGATCCAATCGCGCTGCTGTTTGACTGGCGCGGCCGTCTCGTCGATCTGCCGTTGACGGAAATCAAAGTCAGTATCGCGATGCAGTGGGGGAGGGACCCGAGCGACCAGCGCGTGGTGGACGTGACACGTTCCGGCGACGTGACGATCGACAGCGACGTCTATCTCGACGACGTGCCGAACGTGAACGTCAACGTAAACGGACTGACGGGCATCGATTCGGGCTCGAGTCTCAACGGCAACAACAATCCAAACCCTTCGCCGCAACCATCGCCGGCACCGACTGCCGGTCCGTCGCCACAAGTAGATCCCTCGCCGGCGCCCAGTGTCGATCCGACACCGGCTGCGACACCCGGCGCCTCGCCGGGTGCCAGCCCTGGCGCGTCACCAGGAGCAAGTCCAAGCGCCTCGCCGTCAGCGAGTCCGGGCGCGAGTCCGGGCGCGAGTCCCCGCCCGGCAGTGACTCCGACGCCTTGCACTGTGACCGTCACGACCAATCCGAACCCGCTCACCTTCTCGAAGCACGGCAGCGGCACGATTAGCTTCGCTGTAAATCCGAGCGGCACAGTGACGTTCACCGAAGGCCCGAGCAATCTGAGCGTGACCGGCTCCAACAACAATTTCGCGGTCACTTCGTTGAACAACACGCGCGGCAACTTCACGCTTACCTTCAACACGCCTTGCGGTTCACAGTCGGTGAGCTTGAGCGTTACGAACTAATCGTCAGGTTGAGGAGCACGAGATGGAACAGTCGGAACAAACGCACACCAACGCTCGACGCGAAAAAGGCTTCACCCTGATGGAGACAGCGACGGCGCTGCTCGTGATGATGATCGGCGGCTTGGGCATCTGCGCCGTGTTTGCTTACGCGATCAGAAACAACACGGGCTCGCGCGATCGGGCCACGGCAATCGCCGTCGCGCAGCAGCAGATGGAGCGGTATCGCAACCTGACGTTTCTCGATGCGGCCATGACCGCCGGCCCGGCAACGACGACGACCGTCACGAGCGCCGGTCGCACCTTTAGGGTCCGCACCACGATCACCGACACGACCTCGTCGCTGAAAACCATCTCGATCGAGGTCACACCGATTCTGGACAGCGATCCGTGGGCGCTCGGCACCGTTCGCGTGAGCTGTCAACGCTCGGCATTTTCGTTAGGCGCCTATTCCGGTGGTGCATAAGGTCCACACAATGAACACGAAGCTCAATTCGCAACGCGGCTTTTCGCTGATCGAGCTGGTGATCGCGATGGCCGTAACCATCGTGATCGCCAGCATCGCCAGCTCGCTCGTGGCCCAGGCGTTTCGCATGCGCGCTCGCGAAGACGCGCGCTCCGACGCGATCGCCGACGCGCACCGCGCGCTCACTATCGTCTCGCGCGAGATCGCCAACTCCGGTTTTGGCCTGATCGACAACGGCATCGTTCCGGGCGACACCGGACCCGGCTCGATTCGGTTTCGCGCCAACCTGAACGCCTACACGCGCGACGCGGCGGGCAATCCCGTTTCCGGCGCCGGCTCAGTCACCGACAAAGACGAAGACATCAAGTACACGATGTACAACGACGACGCCGCGAATCGCCATTACCTCGTTCGTTACGACGCGATTCTCGGCGCTACGGACCAGCGCCAAGGCACCACGGTGCTGGCCAACCGCCTCGACAGTTTTCAGTTGCAGTACTTCGACAGCGCGGGAAACGAGTTGAACGTGACCGCCGATCCGTCGTCGGTCATAAACACGTGGAAAGTGCGGCTCACCGTCGGCGTGATATTGCCGGCCGAGGGGCAGCCTGACTCGCCGGGTTATCAACCGTCTTCAGTGGTCAATCTGGTTTCCGACGTGGTTTTGCGCAACTCGAGTCAGATCACTTTTTAGCAGGTCACAAGAGGTTACGAACGATGAAGCGTCAGGCAAAGAGAGTTTCAGGGAAGGCTTCGGAGCGACACGGTGAAAAGGGCGCGGCCCTGATAGTCAGTATTCTGATTGCTACGTTGCTGCTGGCTATCGCGGGAACGGTCATTCTAACCAGTGGCATGTCGGCGACCACTTCCGTCGATGCGACGGCGGAGTTGCAGGCGTACTACGGCGCCGAAAGCGGATTGGAAGCGGCGTTGAATGTCCTGCGCGGCCACGTGGCGCCGCACGGAATCGCGTCCACCACGCGCATGGGGTTTCGCACCGCTGTCGATCCCAAAAAGTCGAGCGGCGCTTCCGCCACCGTTGCGACGCTTTCAGCCTGGCTCAACTACGACAACGACGGCCGCGTCCGGCCGACTGGCGCTAACTACTCGTACTCCGTGGTGGTGATGGATCCCGACGACCCGAACGGAACGATTCGCAACGCTGACGCAACGTACCGGCCGACGCGCATCCAGGTGCAATCGACCGGCTATGGCCCAAAAGGTTCGGTCAAGCACATGGAAATGATCGTGCAGAAGACCCACTTCGAGTTCGATCCGAAAGCGATGCTGACGATGCGCGGCGCGGAAAGCGGACTCCCGATGACGTTTGATATCGGCTCCAGCGCTGCGAAGTATTACTCGGGTCACGACAATGCGATGTCGCCGGTGGGAAATCTGCCGACGTTTGGCGTCACTTCGATCGGCGATCTCGCGGTCGCGAACCTGGCGATTACCAAAGGCGCGACCGTTGCTGACGTGAAAACGGCAAACGTCAGCGGGGATTTGCCGTCGTGGTTGCAGGACGCGAACGCCGCCCGCTCTTTTCTGAACGACATGCAGGTCGTGGCGCGCAGCATGGGCCGTTATTACACGAGCTTCAGTGGCTACGCCGGCAGCACGAGCGACCCGAAGTTTACTTTCGTCAACGGCAACGCGACGCTGGACGGCGGTGCGGGCTTGATGATCGTGACGGGCAATCTCGTGTTGAATGGTAATCCGAGCTTTAACGGCGTGATCCTGGTGCTGGGTGAAGGCACCGTGAATCGCGACGGCGGCGGTAACGGCAACATCTACGGATCGATGTACGTGGCGAAGTTCGCGCGCTCGTGGCCGGCCAGTGAAAACGGATTGTCTCACCCGTTTCTCTCGCCGACGTTCCACACCGACGGTGGCGGCACCTCAAACCTGGAATACAATTCCGAATGGGTGCAGAAAGCGAAAGACGCACTAGGCGACATCGTCCGCGACGTGCGAGAGTACTAGCCACAGTCAGGCACCGATAATAAATCCCTTTCCGTCGTCGCGGCTTTTGCGGGATACTGTCGGCAGGATGGCCGATATCCTCCTTGTCGAAGACAAAGACAGCCTTCGCCGCGTACTGCGATTAACTCTCGAGAACGCCGGTTACACGGTCGCCGAAGCCGCCGACGCCCGCGCCGCACTCAACGAAATCGCCACCTCCCGCCACCGGCTCGTACTCACCGATCTGCGCATGCCCAACGGTTCCGGCCTCGACGTGCTGCGCGCCGCTCGCAGCGCTGACGCCGACGTTCCCGTCATCGTCATGACCGCGTTCGGCTCGATCGACGAAGCAGTCCAGGCGATGAAAGACGGCGCGCACGACTTCCTGCAAAAGCCAGTCGATTCGAATCACCTGCTGTTGCTCGTCGAGCGCGCGCTCGAACAAGCGCGTCTCCGCACTGAAAACGTTTTACTGCGCGAAGAGTGGGCGCGCCGTTACGGTTTTCCGCGAATCATCGGCGAGTCGGCAGTCGTCAAACGTACCGTGGCTGAAACTCAACGCGTCGCCCAAACAGAAGCAACGGTGCTGCTGCTCGGCGAATCCGGCACCGGCAAGGAACTCTTCGCGCGCGCCGTCCATCATCTCTCGGCGCGGCGCGACAAACCGTTCGTCGCCATCAACTGCGCTGCCATTCCCGAGACGTTGATCGAGAACGAACTGTTTGGCCACGAACGCGGCGCGTTCACCGGCGCCGGCGATCGGCGGCAGGGCAAATTTGAACTCGCCGCCGGCGGCACGGTGTTCCTCGACGAAATCGGCGAGCTGCCGCTCGGCGTTCAAGGCAAACTGTTGCGCGCGATTGAAGAAAAGATGATCGATCGCATCGGCGGGCGAGCGCCGGTCGCAGTTGACGTTCGCGTCGTCGCGGCCACGAACAAAGATTTGAAAGGCGCCGTCGACAATGGTGAGTTTCGCGGCGATCTATTTTTCCGCCTGGCAGTGTTTCCGATCGAGATTCCGCCGTTACGAGAACGCGAAGACGACGTAACGCTGCTGGCCCGTCACTTCGCCGCCGAGATTGGACGTGAACTTCGCGGCCGCGAAGCCCAACTGAGCGACGACGCAATCGCCGTCTTGAAACGTCATCGTTGGCCCGGCAACGTGCGCGAGCTCGAAAACGCAATCGAACGCGCCTGCATTCTTTCCGACACGATGAGACTGAGTGCCGCCGATCTCAGTTTGCATTCAACCACCGCTGCCGAGCCCGATACGCTCGCCGAACTCGATCTCTCCGGGACGCTTTCCGACGTTGCGCATCGCGTGTTGCGCGTCGCCGAACGCCGCAAAATTCAGAGTGCGCTGGCAGCAAACCTCGGAAACAAAAGCAAGACCGCCGAAGACCTTGGCGTCAGTTACAAAACGCTGCTGAACAAGATGAAGGATTACTCTCTCTGACGCCAGATGAAGCAAGACGTTAAGCCTGAGAAACCTGCCGCCGCGGTGGCAGGCGAGACACTCGAACAAGTCGGCGCCGGCACTCCCGCAGCACAGCCGAAAACCACGCCCGCCAAAACCGACACCAGCAGCACTGGCCGTTCCGCGTTCTTCGTCGGCGCCGGCATTCTCATCAGCCGCGTCGTCGGCCTCATTCGCCAACGAATCTTCGCGCACTACTTCGGCAGCTCCGGCGAAGGCGACGCCTTCAGCGCAGCGTTTCGCATTCCCAACTTCCTGCAGAACGTGTTTGGCGAAGGCGCGCTGTCGGCGTCGTTCATTCCGGTTTATGCAAAGCTGCTGGCGCAGGACGACGAAGAACACGCCGGACGCGTGGCGAATGCCGTCTTCGGGATCCTGGCGCTGGTTACGTCGGTGATAGTTTTGGGCGGTGTCCTGGCGACGCCTTACATCGTCACCGCGATCGCCGCGGGTTTCGAAGCAGAACGAAGAGATCTAACGATCGCGCTCGTGCGAATTTTCTTTCCCGGCGCGGGCCTGCTCGTGCTTTCCGCGTGGTGTCTCGGCGTGCTGAACAGTCATCATCGGTTCTTCATTTCCTACACCGCGCCGGTGGCGTGGAACGCCGCGATCATCTTCTGCCTGATCTTTTTTGGCAACCGCGTCGACCTCCCGCGTCTGGCTGAGCTGACGGCGTGGGGATCGGTCGCCGGAAGCGCGTTGCAATTCGGTGTGCAGCTACCGACCGTGCTGCGGCTGATTCATCATTTCCGGCCGGCGCTGGCGTTTGCGAATGAGCACGTCAGGCAGGTGGTGCGCAATTTTCTGCCAGTCTTCATCAGTCGTGGCGTGGTCCAGATCAGCGCGTTCGTCGACGCATTTCTGGCGAGCTTTCTGGGTGAGGGCGCGGTGGTGGCTTTGAATTACGCGCAGAGTCTCTACACGTTGCCCGTGAGTTTGTTTGGCATGTCGGTCTCGGCGGCAGAGCTGCCCGCGATGTCGAAGTCGCTGGGCGCGACGGAGGTCGTCGCTGAGACGTTGCGACGCCGTCTCGACGCGGGACTCCAGCGCATCAGCTTTTTCATCGTGCCCTCGGCGGTGGCATTTCTCGCGCTGGGCGACGTGATCGCCGCCGTCCTTTACCAGACCGGCAGATTCACGCACGCTGATACCATTTACGTTTGGACCATACTGGCGGGCTCCGCAGTCGGACTGCTCGCTTCGACGCTCGGACGCCTCTACTCGTCCACTTATTACGCGCTCCAGGACACGAAGACGCCGCTCGTCTACGCCATCGTGCGCGTCGTGCTCACGACCATTCTCGGTTACCTCTTCTCGATTCCTCTGCCGCGCTGGCTCGGCATCGATCCACGGCTCGGCGCGGCGGGACTGACGATTTCCGCTGGTCTCGCCGGCTGGGTCGAATTCGTGCTCTTGCGCCGCAGCCTCAATCTCCGCATCGGCCATACCGGACTGACCTTCTCTTACACGACGAAGCTCTGGATCGGGGCGCTGGCGGGCGTGGTGGTTGGCTGGGGCCTGAAACTGCTGATCCTCGGCTGGCATCCGATTCCGCTCGCCGTCGTCGTGCTCGGCGGTTACGGCGTCACTTACTTCGGCATCGGCTACCTTTTCGGCCTGACCGAAGCCCGCACCATCATCGGCCGCATCCTCCGGCTCGCCCGCCTGCAGTAGTCAAAATGGAACTCCTTCTTAATTAGCTGTTTTCTTCGCTAGAGATTAGGAAACCACTTGAAGGAGTCCCGAACATGCCCCAAGTTTTTAGCCTGCAACGCCTGCTCTTTTCCGTCGCGGCGTTTGCAATCATGACGATGGCCTCAGCGACGGTCTGGGCCGACCCGATCACGATCACGGTCGGTAATCCGAATAACCAAAACACTGACAACGTGCTGTTCAATAACGGCAGCCTGATTCACTCGGGCCCGCTCGTGCAGGGCGATTTCAACGGCGCCGGTGCGGGTTTTATCGTCGATTTCACTTCCACCGGCGGTAACCTCGGTGTTAGCGGCGGCCAGGCGGTTCTCGTCGGCGGTACCGGCAACGATCCGTTCTCGAATACCACCGTCCAGCTCGAAAACGGCGCCACCTTTACCAAGCTGATTCTCAACATCGACGTAACCAACGGCTTGCCGCCACCGACGCAGGTCCAGTTCACCGTGAACTACACGCTCGCCGGCGGGCAGGTCTTCAACCAGGTCTTCACGGTCGATACCAACGGCCAAAACTTCTTCGGTATCCAGGCGTCCATGGGCGCGGTCATCAACAGCGTCACGGTCCAGGGCCTGAACGGCACGACTTTCTCCGAGATCAATCAGTGGCGTCTGGGCGGTTTCTCGACGCCGGCAAACGTTCCGGAACCGGCCAGCCTGCTCTTGCTCGGCAGCGGCCTGATCGGAACCGCGGGCGCGTTACGCCGTCGCCTGAAGAACCGTTCGAACCAGTAAACAACTCTTTCACGGGAGTGCTCCATGTACACAGTACCGATGATTCTGCCGCTTGATGAGACGGGCCGGGTTTATGTGCTGCAAGACAAGAATGGGCAGGTGGTGGGCTCCGGCTCGCGCGAAGTGTGCGAACGATTGCTGTCGCTGATTGGCCTGGGATTCTCGCCGGCCACGGAAGGCTCGCAAGCGGCGCAGGGAAGTAACATTCGCGCAGCCATCACGATTTAAGTTCGAACCGGGGGGTTGATTCTGGAACAGGCTTGGTCCTGTTCCAGAATCTTTTTTGTGTTTGGCGAAATTATTTTTTGAGAATTTCTCTGGAGTTGAACCGGGATTAGATCTTTACCTTAGGTATCCTGGAAAACGGACAGTTGGTGCAGCGGCAGGCAAGGCGGGGCGGCCCACGGGCCGCTATTTTTGTTTCTGATCCTGTTTCTATCCGGCTTTCAATCGGGTTCTAAATCCCCCCTTTCAGTCGTCCGCCGGCGGATTCTTGCTATCATCCTCGCGTGCAACCCGTAATTTTCGCCGAACAGATGCGCGAGATCGATCGCCTCACCGTCGAGAACTACCACACCACCTCCCTGTTGCTGATGGAATCCGCCAGCGCTGCGTGCCTCGAGGCGATTCGCACGCGCTTCAACGGCGAGCTCGCCGGCAAACGCGCCCTGGTGCTCTGCGGCAAAGGCAATAACGGCGGCGACGGCGCCGCCCTCGCGCGCGGCCTGTGTCGTGCGAGTGTTCAATGCGACGTCGTGCTGTTTGGCAAATTTCCCGAAACGGTTGGCGACGCGCACACCAATTTCGAATCCGTGCGCCGGTTGGCCAGCTTCGAAGCCGGGTCGGCCGAAGCGCCTGCGCCGTTGACTTTCATCGAGTGTGAAGGCGTGAGCGGTTGGGAACAGATCGCGAAACCGCGCCGCACATACGATGTGATCGTCGACGCGCTTTTCGGCACCGGCCTGACGCGGCCGCTCGAAGGCGTTTTTCTGAAAGTCATCGAACATCTTTCGCTGTTGAAACAGGCGCGCGATCGCGCCGGCGACTTGCGGCCGCTCGTGCTCTCGATCGACGTTCCTTCCGGACTCAACACCGACAAGCCGGATCCGATTGGGCCGGCGGTGCGCGCTGATGTGACGGTGACGTTTACGGCGCCGAAGCCGGCGAACGTGTTGCCGCCGGCGAGTGACTACGGCGGCGAGTTGATCGTGGCGGACATTGGTTCGCCTGCTTCGCTGATTGCCGCAACGAAGCCGTGGCTGTTTTTGGTCGAAGCGGAAGATGCGCGAACGTGGTTGACGAGCACGCGTTACGCGCCCGAGTCGTACAAGAACAGTCATGGACACGTGCTGATTGCGGCGGGCTCGCGCGGCTACTCCGGCGCGGCGGCGCTCTGCGGGAACGCCGCGATGCGGAGCGGCGCGGGACTGGTGACGGTCGCGACGCCGAGCTCAGCGCAAGCGCTCGTCGCGACTCGCGCGATGGCGGAAGTGATGACGACGGCGCTCGCGGAAACGGATCGTGGCGCGGTGAGTGATGAAGCCGCGGATCATTTTTTGGGTTTGGCAGAGAAAGCGACGGTCGTGGCTGTTGGGCCGGGACTGACTGCGGACGACGAGCGAACGCGGCGTTTTGTACGGCAGGTCGTAGAGCGCCGGTCGCGTGCGTGTGTGATCGATGCCGATGGTTTGAACTGTCTGGCGCCGTGGCCGGCTGAGCTTCGTGCTTCTCAGAAACAGCCGTTGGTTTTGACGCCGCATCCGGGTGAGATGTTGCGGTTGATTGGCGCCGCCACGCGTGAGGCGCTGGCTGATCGGGTTTCGGTGGCGAGAGAGTTTGCCACTGAGCATGAAGTCATTTTGGTTTTGAAAGGTTCGCGGCCGCTGGTTGCTTCGCCTGATGGACGCGTGTTCATCAACCCGACCGGCAACGCAGGACTCGGCACTGCCGGTTCTGGCGACACGCTTACGGGTTTGATCGCCGGTTTCCTGGCGCAGGCTTATGCGACGTTGCAGGACGGCGCCGATGCGCTTGCAGCGACGATCGCGGCGCTTTACGTCGGCGGTCTTGCCGGTGAGCTCGCAGCGCGCAAACTCGGCATGCGCACGATGGTCGCCTCTGACATTCGCGACCACTTCAGCGAGGCCATCCGTCTTCTCGATCCCGAGGGCGAACAGCCGTGACGTTCCCGGTAAACACGACGTCAGCACACCTTCCCGAAGGCGAGTTTGTCAGCAACTCTCCGGGCGAGACTTTCAACTACGGCTACCAGCTTGGCGCGCGTCTCCAGGGCGGTGAGATTCTGTTGCTGAGCGGCCCGCTCGGCGCGGGCAAGACGATCTTCGTCAAAGGAATTTGCGCAGCGCTCGGCATCGATGAAGAAGAAGTGACCAGTCCTTCATTTACTTTAGTGAATCCTTACGCCGGCCGGCTGCAACTCTACCATCTCGATCTTTACCGTCTCGAGGAAGGCGCCACCGCCGCCCACGCCGTCGATTTGGACGAGCTCCTCGCCGACGAGCGTGCCGTCATCGTAATCGAGTGGGCCGAGCGCATGGGCAACTACCCCCTCCCCTCCAGCGTCTGGCGCATCTCCCTCTCCGGCGACGGTGACTCCCCGCGTAACCTAACCATATCTCGTTTTACCGACACCTGAACATCAATAGTCATAACGCGCTTGCAGGAAATCTATCTGACCTTCGCGAACCAGGTACACGATTCGATGCTCCTGTGTAAGCCGGCGCGACCATGCTCCCGCTAGGACGTGTTTAAGAGGTTCGGGCTTCCCAATGCCGACGAAGGAATCGCGCATTACGGCTTCGATAAGATCAAACGCTCGCATCGCGACACGTCGATCCTGATCTACCCAGTAACGAAGATCCTCGATGAATTCCGGATGAAAGACTGCAAGACGTTCTTTTCTGGCGTGAGGCCCGCGGTTAGTCTTTTTTGCCAAAGCCGACTTCCTTGCGCAGAGTAGTTATCGACTTCGCTCTCAGTTTTTTGGACTTGGCCCGTTCCAACGCCGTCAGCAGACGCTCGGCATTCTTGGGGGAACGCAACAGATGTACAGTCTCTAACAAGCCGGACAACTCATTCGCCGAGATTAGAGCAACATCGTGTCGACCGCGCCGACTAATGATCACAACACGGTGATTCTCTGTTACTTCGTCGCACAGCTTAGCCAGGTTCGCGCGGGCTGTGGTGTAGGTAGTTTGAATCGGCATGACAGTAATTTCGAACGTACAGTCTCACTGTACAAGTCAAGATCTAATGAGTCAAGATCCGCCTCGTTGCGCGGTGTGCTAACATCGTAACGCCAACAAACAAGGAGAACTCTAGAATGCCTTATCCGGAAATTTTGATTCGTCCGATGCGTGAGGATTTGACGCGGCTGGGGGTGGAGGAGATGCGAACCGCCGATGCGGTCGACGACACTGTCAAGAACACCAAGGGCACGTTGATGGTCGTGGTGAACTCGATCTGTGGTTGCGCGGCGGGAAAGGCGCGTCCCGGCGTGGCGCAGGCGCTGCAACACGATGTAAAGCCCGACAAAGTGGCGACCGTGTTCGCCGGCGCGGATATCGAAGCGACCGATCGGGCTCGTAGTTACTTCACGGGTTATGGCCCGTCCTCACCGTCGATCGCGATTCTGAAAGATGGCGAGTTGGTTTACATGCTGGAGCGCTGGCAGATTGAAGGCCGCGACGCGAACCAGATCGCCCAGGAACTCACAAAAGCGTTCGATCAGCACTGTGCGGCTTAGGTCGGTGTGAACAATCCGTCGACAGGGTCGGTGGATTGTGCAATCTACCGGCCTAGCATCCGCATCACCTCCGAATGCAGCAACACCACATCCGGCGACTGCTGTAATGCAAGGAAGTAATTCTTCTGAAACTGCGTGCCCGATTCCGACGGCGCGAGCAGCGCCTTCGCGCGCTCGATCAACGCCTGCGCGTCGTCTTCACTCAGCGGCGTATCCGTCTCGCGCGTGTCGAGCGACTCGTCGATCTGCACGATCAGCTCCGACAAACGATGCAACCAGTCAAACCACGGGTCCTTCAACACCAACTGCAAAAACTCGTAACTGTTACTAATTCGCCCACGCGCTCGCTCGTAATCGCGCCGCTCCAGATCGAGCAGCAATTTGTGCAGCCGCAATAACGCCTGCCGCAATTCCTTCAACGCATCGCGCGTCAGCACCGTCGCTATCTCCTTACTCATAAAGCCCCCCGTTACTCATAAGCCGCCGTTGCTCTCAGTATATCCCACGGTATATCAGACGCCGCGCTAATGCTATGATCCCCGCGATGCCCAGCGCCATCTCCCTCAACACTCCGATTGAGGATCTTCACAAATTCCGCATCGCACGCCTGGGACCGGAGCTCTCACACAAACTCGCGGTCGCGCTCGCCGGCCACGCTAACAAACGACAGGCAACCGACGCTATCGTCGAAGATCTCCTCAACTATTTGCCGATGCGCTACGAAGATCGGTCGCGTCCAGCCGCCATCAGCGATCTTTCCGACGGCCTGGAAGCGTCGCTCGAGCTGCTGGTCCAACGCGCGCACGGTTACGAGGTTCGGAAGGGATTTAAGAAGGGATTTAGTCACTCACGACTCTTTATCTTTGAAGTAACGGCGTATGACTCCGCCAGAACGGGACGTGAAGTGATCGTCTGGTGGTTTGTGTCCGGACGCCGCGCTTACGACATCGTGAAGTACTACACGCAGAAGCTTGTGTCCGGAACGCGTTTCATTACGTTCGGACGCTGGGAGTGGAATTCAACCAAGAGCACTTACAAGCTCCAGTTGCATCGCCCCGCTGACGAACTCGAAATCCTGCCCTCGCCCGACCAGCAAAACATCGAAGTCGATCTCGAACAGACGGAGGAGAACGTTTCCGATCCGTCGCTGGCCGCGATTCACGTCGGCCGCCGCGTGCCCGTCTACCGCAAGCTTGGCCCATTCAACTCGAAACGCGTCCGCGAAATCATCCACGGTGTGCTCGCGCATCTCGACCCCAAAACAATCGAAGAAACGCTTCCCGCCGAGCTGCTGCAACGCGAAAAGCTGATCGGCCGAACGCAAGCACTGCACGAGATCCACTTTCCGCCGCCCGAAGCGTCGATGGAAGATTACGAACTCGCACGCAGCCCGGCCCACGCGCGCATGATCTTCGAAGACTTCTTCTGGGTCACGTTCGCGCTCGGCCTGAAACGCGGCCGTCGCACGAAAGAAACAAAAGGCGCCACGCTCAAGCTCGACAAACCGATCTACAACAAGATCGCTTCGGTGCTGCCGTTTAAGTTGACGGACGCGCAACGACGCGTCACCCGCGAAATCTTTAATGACCTCAAGTCGACCGCGCCGATGAATCGCCTGCTGCAGGGCGACGTCGGCAGCGGCAAGACGATCGTCGCCGCCATTGCGATGATCGCGGCCATGGAGAACGATCTGCAAACGGCGTTGATGGCGCCGACCGAGATCCTCGCCGAGCAACACGCGCGCAATCTCAAACGGCTCTTCGCCAAAACACCTTACCGCGTCGAACTGCTGACCGGATCTTTGCGCGCGGCCGAAAAGCGGCGCTTGCGCGTCGCCTTGCAGGAGGGCGAAATCCACGCGTGCATCGGCACACACGCACTCGTCCAGGAGGGTGTTGCGTTCGCGAAACTGGGCCTCGCGGTGATCGACGAGCAGCATCGTTTCGGCGTCATGCAACGCGCCGAACTCCGCGCACGCGGCCTGAATCCTGACGTGCTCGTGATGACCGCCACGCCGATTCCACGCTCGCTCGCGATGACCGTCTACGGCGATCTCGATGTGTCAGTGATTGACGAACTGCCGCCCGGCCGCACGCCGATTGAAACGATCGTCGCGGCCGAGGATCAGCGTCAGGAGGTGAAACGGCTGATCGAAAAAGAAGTGAAAGCCGGCCACCAGGTCTACGTGGTTTATCCGCTGGTTGAAGAGTCGGAGAAAGTCGATCTAAAAGATGCGACGCGCCGCTACGAATATCTCCGCGACGTCGTGTTTCCGAAACTGCGCGTCGGCTTGCTGCATGGCAAGATGAAGCCGGCGGAAAAAGAAGAAGTGATGCGGGCGTTCGTCGCGGGCGAGATCAAGATTCTTGTTTCGACCACGGTGATCGAAGTCGGCGTCGACGTGCCGAATGCGTCAGTGATGATTGTGGAGCACGCGGAACGCTTCGGGCTCTCGCAACTGCATCAGTTGCGGGGCCGCGTCGGGCGCGGCGCGAAGAAGAGTTACTGCGTGTTGTTGACGAGCGACAAGAAAACGGCGATCGCTGAAGAGCGCCTCGGCATCATGGCGAAAACGAACGACGGTTTCGTCATTGCCGAAAAAGATCTGGAGCT